>JAABUU010005553.1_pt1 | contig 14056 bp, 20 predicted proteins | sample 5559301 | NCBI WGS metagenome assembly JAABUU01 (sample SAMN10711884, study PRJNA513360) | rock metagenome | isolation source: Antarctica rocks | place: Antarctica: Victoria Land, Richard Nunatak white | reverse complement strand
CAGCCCGCCGACCCCGCCGCTGGGCACGGGTAAGGGCACCCCCTGCCCCCTCAGAGTACATGGAGTCATCACTGTCAGAGCCAGCTGCATTGCCATCTGAGCTGCTTATCTCTACATCACCATCCTGCCACTGTTCCCATTCTTCTGCCTCTTCCATGTTGTCCTGTTGCAATTGGCAGCAGAAGGTGTAGGCCACTCCATGTGCAAGTTGTTGTCAGCATTGATCCCTCTTAGTTGAGCTAAGAATGGAAGGCAGATCCTTGGGTTGCAGATGTGTGCAGGTCAGCAGTGCTTCACACTTGCTTGAGGGGCTGCATAGCTAGAAAAGCCTAGCAAAAAGTCTACAGGCACGCAAGCTGTCATTCAAAATCAAATTGCAAGAAGCTGAAGCTGCTATTGACAGGGCCATCAAACGAGCAATAGAAGTACCTGTGCAGCCTGGTATTTCTGCCTGCATCCTTATTGCGGATGCAGACAGCAAGAATGATGTGCAGATGTGTAGACGTGTGTACCTCTACATCATCACCATCATTGCGCAGAGGGGCGCTTCTTCGAGTCCCCACACCCACCCTGCTGCCGCCTGCACCCTCCGCCTGGTCACCACCTTCTACGTCACCTGCCTGTACCTGCTCTCTTTCTTCATCATTGCCCACAGCTGTCAGGTCCACCTCGCCTGCTACCACAGCAGCTGCAAGGGCTGCCTCAGCTGCAATAGCCCTTTGCATGGCTCTCTGGATTGCCCTGTCAATGTCCTCATCACTGCCCTCGGCTTCCTACACCACAGCGTGCAAGCAAACATGGCATCTAGCACAGGCTTGGTTGCACACAAGCTTACACATTGACACGGTGCAGACTGTCGCCAAAACCACCACACCAATGAGCTGTACATCTTTCTTGATGCCACAGACACCCACAAAAGCTGCGCCACAGGCAGGCTGAACATGTGTCCTGATCTGCCGCATGCTGTGTGTCGCATGCAGGACTTTGTACACCTTGGACAGCTGAATGACATTCTTGCAGCGTTGCAGCAGATCAAAGAGGCACGTCGATTTGGGACATAGACTAGACAGCGTACGATGCCAAGCAGCCAGCAGCAAGACTACTGAACTGTCCATTTTCCTGGTGCAAACATTGAACGCAGTGATGATGAGTGATGGAGGCAGCTTGCTGGCAAGAAGGAAGAGAGAGTGACCTGTGCCATCCAGCCAGCAGCGGTGACAGTAGGGGGGTACTCCCTGAGTGCTTGGGGCAGACCCATGGTGTCCCATTCACCTTCCCCTTGAGCCACCTTCAAGGGCAGCTGCAGCACTTGGTCTGAGCGATAGGCTGACTGATACGGCTCTGCGTACCGCCCTGCCACATAGTCTACCAAGTAGTCCCTGCATTGGTCATGCAGTGCTGATAGCAGATGCGGTGCTTTTGTGGGTACACCAAGCTCTCATGACCTGTTGCCTAGAGACTACAATTTTGAAGGTGCCACAGTGCCCACAATTGCAAGCCAAATGCCAAGATGGCATCATAGCCAGATGGTGTGTGTTGGCAACAAGGCCTATTTTACCACTGAACGTCTGGCCAACACATGGCATTCAATGCAGTTGGAAGGCTTCTAGTGTGGTGAAATTAAACTGCACTGAGCAGCCATTAGCTAAGCTGCTGACCACACCCTTAGAGCAGCGGGTCAAGGGTTAGGAGCATTGATGATCTGCGTGTACTGGATACAGTCCAGCACAGACTCCGTTACAGACAGACAACTCACAAAATCAACACAAGGACAGGGTGCATGACAGGGATACCTGGTGGGTCTGAGGTGGGGTGGCTGCTGGGTGTTGTCATCAATGACAGCATTGTTGACATCCCTTGTCAGGCGGTCATAGTCTGATTCCAGGAACTGATCATATCTGGCATGCTTGACCATGGTGGGTGCTCCCACACTGTACATGTGCCACTGCCCTGCCACATCACTCACCACAAGGCTGCTGCCATCTGGTGACCAGTGACCGTCTACCAACTGGATGTGGTCTGTCCAGCTGCCATGCACGTCTGGCCTGGTGTCCTTTGTTGAGAAGCTGCATGGCACAGACTACAGGGTCAACAGGATGCAGCAAACATACTGCTGAGATGCCTTGATTCTGGCTGGCCTGTCAATCACGGCAAGAATTGCATCATTGGTACAGGCACAGGGTGTGATGCATGTTGCATGTAGGCTACACATAGCAAATAAGGGCAGCAAGAACTCTTGGCTACAGCACTTACCAGATTACACACAATAAGTGGAGCCACTGAAACCAGTACAGGCACACTGAGCTGAAACTTGGGCTGAGTATGCTGCATTCATTGATTGATTGATTGATTGATTGATTGATTGATTGATTGATTGATTGATTGATTGATTGATTGACTGACTGATTGATTGTTTGATTGATTGATTGATTGATTGATTGATTGGTTGACTGACTGACTGATTGATTGTTTGATTGATTGATTGACTGATTGACTTGAGCCTGTGCCAGCCTTTGCTCTCGCATCAGCCAGGTAGGTATCAGGTATGCCTCACCCAGATTCTGAAGAAGGAGTGTGCATGATGCCGTACAGCAGCATATATGGCGGCATGCACATCATGGGCCTGCAAGGAGTGCAGCCAGGCGTCTTTCAGTGTACCTGGCAAGAGCTTGACCAGTGTAGAGGTTCCACAGCCTGGTGGTGCCATCGTAGGAGGCAGACATGGCCAGGCGGTGGTCCAGAGGGTGGCACTCCAGGATGTGTACCTGAGCCTCATGCCCTACCAGGCGCTGCACCTCCAGCCCTGTGTGGGTGTCCCATACCCTGATGGTGTGATCACTCACTGACGATATGACCTGGAGGGCAATGACAAGATGAACATGGGGAGTCAAGACCCAGAGCTTGGCTGCCAGATCAGCGGCTGAGTCACCAGTGAACAGGTGGGTGCTGGAGCAATGCAGGTTGTGGTAATGCAACAAACAGCAAATGTATGGCATGCTTCTGCTCAGGCGCAGCTGCGCCTGTACATGCTTTCTTTGATGTAAATGTGGCATACAAGTATGCAACTGCATGACTGAAGCAAAGACACACAGTAGGGCTCATAATCAGTTTGGTCGACAAGTCAGACCAGCATGTCGTCATGGCTCCAAGCCAGCTGGTTGACAGAGGGCACAGGAGGCGCCCTGCGCTTCTGCTTAGCCTTGCGCACAACAGCATCATCCAGATCGCACTTGAGCGCATGTTTGTTCTCCCAGTTGTTCAGCAGCTTGTTGCGGCGCCGCATGCGCTGCCAGATCTGCATTGCACACAATGTGCATGCTTGCCAGTAACTCCTGGAGCTTTGCAGGTATTGAGCTGCATGATGTACGCTGTCAGCTTGGAGTGACATGCATGACGGACATGCATATAGCAGATATGCTCCAAAGGGCTTGACAGCCTGCAGACATGTTCTAAGGCTATAAAGCACAGAGTGGCAACACAGTTTCCGCCGGCTGCAGGGTCTAAAGGCTGTCAAGCACAGAGTGACACAGAGTGGCAGTGGCAATGGGCGCAGGAAAAGGCGAAATGGAGGGCAGGAGGAGGGGAAAGGGGGTGCTCACCCGCATGGTGCCATCCTTGGAGCCTGTGGCAATGGAATGTCCGTCATGACTGAACTGCAGCAGCAGAACATCATTCACATGGCCCCCAAGCCTGCAGGTCTCCTGAGGCTCAGGCCAGTCGCCAGCTTCCAGGTCAACTGCTGCAGCAGGTGATAGGTTCCTGACAGCATCCTCCTCCGACATCACATTGTAGAAGCCCTGCTTGGCTGCCGCTTTGCCCTTGTCTGCTGCTGATGCAATGTCCCAGAACCAGGCATAGATGTGGCAGTCATTAGAGCCTGCCACAATGTGGCTGCCATCTGGACTGAAGCCACAGACGAGAAGCGCAGTCTGATCCGCCGATTGCTCCTGCACTCACAGCTGGAAGAGTGGCGGCAGGCATTGGCTGTTGCATGGCGCAACCTTGCTGGGCACATATGCATCAGCAGTGCCAAGCACAGGCAATGTGCATGGTTCTGTGCGGTGGGTGCGTGCAGCATGCTCTGAGGTGCGAACCACAAAAAGTACAACAACGCTGCAGGGTCACCAGCAGCAAAGCATTTGCAGCATATGGCGTTCAAAGCGGCAGGCAGACCTGCTCATTGGTTGCAGCAGCAGCACCAGATGATCCAGCGACCTCAATGGGGTCATGGGACCTGAGACTGTGTTCCATTGCACCAGCGGTGGCTTCAGGAACAGCAACTCTGGTATTGACTGATGCTTCAAGGCTCCTGGTGTTGGGCTTGCTGCCTTGGCCAGCGTTGAAGGGCCCAGCAGTGCCTCCAAAGCGTGTGATGCCCTTCATGGGGCCAAACAATGGGCAGGCGCGCATGACTTTAGCAGGCCAGGCTGAGTTGGTGGCATCCCAGATGCGGCAGGTGCCGTCAAAGGAAGAGGACAACAGCGCATTGGGGATGGTCCTGTTGAAGTCTACGTAGGTCACTGGGCCCTGATGGCCCACCAGGACAGAAACTGGGTGACCCAGCTTGTCATCCTGCAGCCATCCACATGGCGTATGTGAATGGACAAATCAGTGCTGGGTCCTGCAGCGACTGGGCATGCTCTGTGTAACAGGCATTTTCGTGGCAAGAGCACTGGCATGAAACAGGTAGACTTCAAGCTGCAGCAGGGTATGTGCAAGAGTAGAGACCCTGTCAAGGTGTATCTTGTCAGATCTGTTGTTTGCCACAAACAATGTATTTGCTGGAATGCAAACGGCCACTGCACCATTGTATCCATTGTGGGCCGTGACAAAGTCAGGGTAGATGATTGCCGCAATGCAGTGTCTCCTCTGGCTTGAGTCAGAAACATCATTCAGACATGCTTGCACCACCTTTTGCTTGCTTGTAAACTGTACATGAACATCACTTCATGAGCAGAGTACATGCCTCAAGACTCCAGCATCGGATGGTGGTATCATTTGAGGAGCTGGCAACCATGGTGCTGTCCAGATTGATTGCCAGGTCTGTCACCTCACCATCGTGACCTCGGCAAGACCTCAGCAACAAGGCAGTCTGCACGCTCCAGATCTGCATTGCAACCGTTGCTTAAGCTGTGTGCTGCCTACTGACTTTCCCAGCACAACTGAGATCTTGTGTGAACATATTGACGCTGTTAAGCAGGCTGCAAAGGTCTGGTGTATCCTGCTGGCCTATGCTGTATCTTGCTGGCATATGGTGCATGTTCATGAATGCTCTAGGCAGCAGATGAGACAGGCAGGAAAGCATGCTGCAGTGACTAAGCATGTCATGACTAAAGGCATGTGGACTAAGTTCAGATTCCCAATGTAGCAACCAAATAAAGCAGGCGAGTTTGACATGGTCAACAGACCTTGACTAGGCGATCATCAGAGCCTGTGATGATATGCCTGCCAACTCTATCAAAGGCAATGCAGTAGACTGCCAGCTTGTGTCCGCGTATTGTCTTGTGATGCTGTATTTGCTGAACTTGCTCCTGAGTGGAGGCAATGCGTCGTCCGGGGCTACCAAAATGGCCTTGCTGTTGCAAGCTTTGCTTGTGGCACAGTGACAGGTCTTGAAGCTTGATTGGGTGCCTGGTCGCGTCAACCTGACCATGCTGAGCGCCTGTGAAAGTGAACCCTGCTGGTTAAGCAAAGCATTGTCAGATGACAGAACTATCCTGATGGCTACATGACTGTCTTGCAAGACTCTTTGGCAATCGTCATCTGTGTAAATGCACCTGATGTAAGTAGGCTGCAATCTCCTTCCAAATTGAGAGCAGTGCTGGCCCTCCTAGCAGTTAGTGCGTGCTGTAACAATCTTGGCAGCGCCTCTGCAGCTATGTGTGCATACTTGTGCTGCAAATCGCTATAGCCTAGTCTGTGTTCGTTTCCTGCAGGCACAAGCGGGCTCAGTGCCGAGTTTGAGCTGTTCCACGACCACATCGGCAGATCAGGTTGTTGAATATCTCTCACCAAAAATGTCGTGCCTGCAGGGCAGCAGGCCATTGGCTACGGCTTGCTGTTCTAGCGTCCTAGCAGCGTCGTGGCAAGGGCCGGCAGCTAAGTAGTGCAGTATGAGGAAGTGGAGCTCAGCTGGATCGATCTGCGAGACATGAACTTGTCAGATGACCGTAATGCATTTGCTTCGCGCGCGGGACATCGTCAGACTGCCGCAGTGTTCAAGCACTTGCGCCACAGTTAGTGCGCACGGCTTCTTGAAAGGCAGCCTCACAGCACAACGGTCAAGAACGTGCAACATGACAACGACAATGAGAGCACGCAAGAGGCTGGCCTGCATATGCAGACATGTACCTCAGTATCCGTCATTCGGCCAGTGTCGGAGTGATCTGCACTACATGCAAACTCCAGCAAAGTACAGCAGCAGACCTCAAGGCAGCAACGCCTAGCGCGCCTGGTGTTGACAGCGGCTCAGATTTTCAGCCGCTGCAACAACTACCAATCCTGTCGAAACAAAGCCACCCTGCTCCGACTACAGCTTGGCTGTCGTGAGAGCTTGTATCTCCGGAAGTGGCAGAAGAAGAGGTAAATGTTAAGAGATGTAATTCGTGCAATCCTACTTCAGGTTGCACAATGCATGGACATGCATCTGCGAGGCTGTATCTACATTGACTGTGACCAAACTTGCTGATATGGAGAAGTGCTGAGAATCAGAGAAGTACACATGTCGTTCTTTGCTGTCAGGATTGGTAAATATGGCGCTAGGCAAACTTGGCATGCTAGCTTGCACAAAGGGGACAGGTACGCTGGCCACCCACAGACCTACGTCAAGCATAATTTCAATTCAGCTTTAATGCTAACTGTAATTGCTTAGCATGTTTCATTGTTTTGCAAGTGATACATGTGGGTTTGTACAAGTAGATAGATTTACAACATAAAAGCAATAGTGAGATTGCCATGGGTGATGTTAGTTATATAACCAACATCATGCTGTGTATATACAGCATGATAGACCCAGATCAGCTAAATGCTTTGTGTAGTAGACAGTTATATTCACCACCCATCATATTTGCAACAACTGCCATGCAGCTGTCCCATTCAGTATTTTGGATGGACTGACAAGGGTCCAAACTGGTACGGAAACCGGTACTGTGTGCAGATTCTGAGAGGAGCCCTTTGGTCACAGCTTTTTTGCTGCTAGAGCGGCTGTAGATAGGACAATCTTAGATTTCACCCACTTTGTTTGGAACGGCTAGCTACAGGTGGCCTTGCTGTGTGACCTCAATGGACACTTGACAAGTCAGCCGCAGATGCCTCAATACATCATGGCATATGCATTTCTGATCTTTAGCATTTCTCCATGTCAGCAATTCTGCTCACAGCCAATGTAGATATAGCCTTGCAGATGCATGTCCATGCGTTGTTCAACCTGAAGTAGCATTGCACTGTTGAGTATCAGGGGACGGGGAGCAGAGTCATGTGCAAACAGACCTGTGAGACTGGAAAGGAGGAAGAGGTATGGGGGATTGCGGAGCCTCATCACTAGTCTGCTGAAAGCAAGCGTCGTTATTGTTGGCTGTTGGTAGCAAGCTAAGCTGGCCTGGTAGGGCTGAGCTGAAAAAGCTTGGCCCGCCCTCCCTCCCTCCCTCTAGGTCCCCTGGGGCGCTCAGCCCCGGCCCTGGTGGGTGCAAAGGCATGCAAATGTCGTTGTAGCTGTTGCGGATGAGCCACAAATTGTAGCAGATGGGGATCTGCAGCAGCTGATCCCATGCATGCATGCTGGCGGCGGTTGCCTTTTTGCTGCACTTTTGGTGCAGCAAATCATGTGATGCTGTATAGACGCTCGCGTAGACTTGTGTGCGCGTGCTGCTTCCAGCCTCAGTAACATTGGGACGTCACTCAGTATGAGATCACGTGTGATGGGCTAGCATTGCACTTCCAGCCGAGACTGTGCTGGAACTCAGGTGTGGTTTACAGCAAAGCTAGCTGCCCTTTTGCTTGTAGAAGATTTATTCGCATAAATGACTTGTTGAATTTCGAAGCTTGCATGCACCAAGACAAGGCAACAGCAAGTAGCGAAGGGCTTGACGACAAGCTATTACTGTCACTCAAACGCATGGTGCTGAACATGCACGTACCCGTGTTGCATGTTAGTAAACCTGACTTCGCTTAGTCATACCCATGATCAGAGCTGCTCTTGCAGAGCACGGTGACCGATGCTCACAATCACCGGCCGCAATGTTTGGGAACTTCAATCTGAATGCCGGATTGAGTCAGCTACAGGACCTTGGTGGTCGCTTTCAGAAAATAAAAGAGGACTTGGAGCAAAACATTGAAAGTTCACTGCGAACCAATATCGCCCCGTCAGCCAGTGGGGACGAGGCTGGAGGTGTAAACGCATCAGCTGACGGAGTTGTAGCATTTGGAGGTGATCAATTTTTGATCCGGGCATGCAAACTCTGCAAAGTTCAGCACTTTCTCTGCCTGCGATTTGCAGTGCTATTAGCGCGAGTTGCAAGGCTGTCACTGTGCCACATTGTTAATCTTGACGCACAATTGGCATGCAGAATGGGAAGGGTACAGTGTGTCGTCTCCATCCACCGCTAAAGTCCCCTCTGCAAAGGTGCTGAACTCTGAATGGCACAACCAACACATCAACGCTCGTACTGCAGTCATCTCCCGCTGCAACAGTCACAAATTTGCGCCTGAAATGCGTGCTGCTGCTGCAGCAACATGAGCAAGACATACACGAGGCCAGCACTTCCCCAACACCCTCACCAGTTCCAGACCCTGAGGCAGCACCTGAAGATAGCACTCAAGATCGCCAGCAACAGCCTGAAGGTTCTGTGACACTACTTGCCACCACGCAGCCAGCAGCAGTTGCACTCCAGCCTGACCAGGTGCTTATAGCACATGACAGCACTCAGGAACATTGCTCAGCCAGTTCAGAACAAGAAGCACAGGCCAATACAGATCAGGCTGATGTTGCTGCTGCAAATCAGCACAGCGTTGATAATGAGCAGCTTCCGCAAGCAGAAGCTGAAGCAAATCAAGCTGGGGACAGCCAAGCATTGGAACAGGCTCAAGATGCTGTATCACAGACTGCTGACACCTCAGAGCCTCAGCCAGACAGCAATGGCACAACCCTTGCACCTGCTGCAGACAAGACAGAACAGCAGCATGCACCTGCATCTGAAGCTGATGACCACGCTGAGTCATCACCAGCTCAGTCAGAACCAGATGATGCTGCACAGCAGGTGGCAGAGCCAACTCAGCAGCATGAAGATCAGCAAGAGCAGCTGCCAGTCTCAAGTCTGTACATGGCAGATCAAGTGGATCAATCAAGTCAGAGAAGCTTGCCTGACAGTGCAAAGTCAGCAGCTGACAGCAGGCAGCAGCCTGCAAGTCCCTCTGGTCAAGATGAAGCTGCCTCGCACAGTGGCACAGAGGCTCAGCATGTCAATGGCATCACTCATGAAATGCAGCAAGAAGAGTTAGAGCAGCAGATAGGCTCCCAGCAATCATCTCAAGATAGTCATGAGCAGCAAGCTGCTGTACCAGGTACATGCATGATCAGTCTGGAAACACTGTGGACAAGTTTCGAACATACTGCCTGGACAAGGTGTGCATGCCTGGACACAATTTTGCAGACCCACTGGAAAACACAGGCAAACGTTGTCAACTGCCATCTGAGCCAGGGCATGCGTGTGTGGCAATGTGTAGTCTTGCTTAGCATGGACACTGCACAACATTCTGGTTCTGGACAGTGCCACTCAACGCTACCGACTATCAGGGGGGATCAGCTGGCAAACAGAGTTTGGATGTTACAGACGTTGTGAGGGGTCATCAGCATGCACAGTAACCTGCTGTCTCATGTCATCAATAGCTGACGGCCTCAGAATACATATTTGATGGATAAGATCAGGTGTGTGTCGTGCAGATTTAGTACAGGAGAAGTCAGAGGTGGAGGACATGGGGAAGGAGGCAGTCTGGGACATGGTGCAGCAGCTGCAGGCAGGCTTGCAGGCACGCGAGAAGCAGCTGGAAAGGCAGGGAGAGCAGCTAGCAAACATGCAAGAAGTACAGCAGCAGCTCCAGGCATGTTGGCCTTGTTGTACACCCTGTCTAAACTTCTTACTATGATCATGATCATATGCAATGCATTGTCATCCATGTCTATCTGAATGCATTGTATGGAGCTTTTGTAAGCTATATGCCAGTGGACTTGGCAGGATGTTGTAGCTGTATGCTCTGCCCCAGGTGCAGCTTGTAAATGGTACCGGGTGGGTGTGGCACTGCTGAGATGCAGGGCGCAGCAGCTAGCATGACGTCGCTACTGCATGCAGGCATGGTGCTGCGTACTTCCTTTCATGCCAAGCAGTGACATGCATCTACCTTAGTCAGGCAGCACATGTGGAGTTAACTGCTTGTTGAGGCTGATACAGCAAGAGTGGGAAGAGCGAGAGCAGGCACTCTCAGGCTGCCAAGAACACAGAGGGTACAAGTAACGCACCACGTTCTTGCATCAACGTCCCGCACAGTCTGAGCTGATGCTTGCAGGCCAGGAATGAGGAGCTGGTGATCAAGGCTGCAAAGGTGTCAGAAGAAGACATGGCGGCTGTGCAAACTGAGTGTGAGAGGCGGCTGGGGGCTGCAGAGCGCAAGGTGTACGCCCTGGTGAAGGAGAGGGACGCCCTGCGCCGCGGCTCTGACAAGCTCTCCTCCGCCCACGACCTGCTGAAGGAGAAGGACAGCATCATTGCACAGGTCTGACCAGCTCCTGTTGCGTCACACTGCGGCCCTCATCTTGTCTGTGCACAGCTTATGCCAGTGGCATGATACCACTGCAAGATCTAGCTTCGCCAGAATGGCTCGGGGTTGTGTCTGTTTCCCCTAGGGAGAAGGGGTCTAAGCGCGCCTGCAGCTGCCGGAAGTTGGCTTGCAGCTCAGCTAATTTGACTGTGGGTTCTCTGGGCTTCTGCTGGCCTGTGTTCTTCATGGGAACATGGCTCTTTTGCTTTTGCATGTGGAGTCAAGCTCAAGTGAGTCAGCAGCATATTGAGCAGGCAGAAATGGTTTGCCCTGACACCTGTGTCTGTTTCTGCAGGCATCATTGCTGCTCTTGATGTCTGGGCCATGCCTGTCCAGCTTTCCTTCTGGCTCATGAACAAAAGTGTGCGAGGCATACAGGCTTTGTGCAAGACTGCATGACTACTTGTGTCAGTGCTGTACGCAATTATGCTGATAGCAATGATGCTGAATCCAGTCATCCTTTGCTTATTATGTTGATGAGATGTTTTTCGCTTTCAGGTGATGGAGGAAGGCAAGAGGCTCAGCATCAAGCAGAGCAACATGGAGACTACCATCAAGAAGCTGCGGGGCCAGGTGAAGGAGCTTGAGGCCTCACACACACAGACAGCCGCCAAGCTGGCAGCTGAGGAAGCCAAGATGGAAGCTGCCACTCAAGCACGCCAGAAGGCAGAGGCTGCTGCAGCAGCTGCCCTGCAGCAGCACAAGGCAGACACTGAGCAGCAGAAGCAACACTTTGGAAATCTGCTGAAGGAAGCTCACAAGTCTCAGGTGAGACTACATGCATGTCAGTGGTCAAGGGCTCATAGCAGTCATGATGGCTTTGAGCATGTCAGATGCAACGGATGCATCTCATCTGCTGCAGAGCATGACCTGCTGTTGTATGAGCCAGTGATGGCATTATGCAACTACACAGGCAGGCCAGCATTCAATCTAGTGCAGAGTGCTGCTGTGATGCTATGTCACCTCTCTCTGGCACAGCCTTATGTTTTGCATCGACAGCTTATAGCTGTCCTACACATGCATCGCGTGGCAAAGCAAGTGTGCAGCTTTGGTGTTGGCTTGTACCTGACTTCACTATGCTAGCACTGCTCATGTAAGAACAGACCTTGCGCCACAAGAAGAGCCAGAGCTCAAGTCAAGCTGCTGTCCTGCACAATGTAGTGCATGACAGTGGCCACTGAACAAACCACTTCTGCCATGCTCTGGAAATCTTCATTCAATTGTTTCTACGTCAGTTTGATTGTTTCTTTGCTCATTCGTCCAGTCATTCATTTATGCATGCATCATTCATCCAACTATCCATTTTTTCGTTTGTTCAGTTATGCATGCATTCACTCACCCACTCACTCACCCACTCACTCACCCACTCACTCACTCACTCACTCACCCACTCACTCACTCACTCACTCACTCACTCACTCACTCACTCACTCACTCACTCACTCACTCACCTTCTCACTCATCCATTCATTCAATCATCACATCATCACATACATGTTCTAGCTAGTTGCTAGGATTTACACCTGCATCCTGTGTGCAGGCAGTAGCTGAGGAGAAAGCAGCAGCCAGTGCCAAGGAAGGGCTGGGAAAGAGAGTGAAGGAAGCAGAGGCGAGTGCACAAGCCCTAGCTGAGACTGTTGAGGAGCTGCGCCTCACCCTGGACCGCCAGCGAGCCTCTGCTGAGCTCAGGTATTCAGCCTCACCAACACAACCACTCCAAATGTAATCAATTGGATAAGCACCTCCAAATGTAGCATGCTGCGGTGTTCCTTGAGCCCCATACAGCGCATTGTTACGGCAATGCTAGTATGTCGACCATATACCGACGTGATGCCACTACGTTACAAACTGCTCTGCTTGTGACTGGTTCAGCTGTGTACCTGGCATGCTTTGTGTTCTTTGATTTGGCGCAAGTTTAGTCCGCATGTTCTTGATGATGGCAACAGGACCGCTGTCAGTTTTCAATTTCAATGCCCAGATGTGTAGCCTGCCATTGAAAGTGCACCTGATGCCTCTCCTTTTGCTGGAGGCATGCTTGATGACTTCATTGGTCATGCCTGTTGCTCTGGCCTGCCTGCTTACAGTGTTGCAGCACATGCACATCCTACATGCAAACACACAGGCACACACTCACCAGGACAAAGTGTGAGCCTGTGTCACTGGCTACATGGTCTATCTCTGCCTTACCCCCAGAGTCGGTTGAAAAGGTGTTTTGTGACAGGGAGGAGGGGCTACAGAGGGAGGTGAGAGACTTGGAGCAGCGGTGTCAGGCAGCAGAGGCCCGCCACCAAGACCTGGCCGCCAACATCCCTGAAGCCACCCGCCCTCTGCTGCGTCAATTAGAAGCCATGCAGGTTATCATCTGTCCTACCCTTCCTGTAAGGAAGTCATTGACTGCTGTCAAGCTGTACAGATGTGTTTTGCCACTTGTGTTGACCAGCGTTGCAAGAAGAGTCATCACCTTGACCTGCTTCTGGACTTTGGTGATTTATAACATGCAACCAAGACAGGTTGGGATGGAAATGTGCAACTGTAGCGTATTTCTGCTGCCTGTTGTCCAGTCTACCATCTCAGATTGTCACAGCATGGAAAAGTGCACATGGTGGAATGCGTTGGCTCACATGAAGGAGGAGTTTTGCCACATGCTAAAAGCTACAAAGTGGACTTGCGCTGTGTACCTACCATTTGCAAACAGAGCCAATCTTTTAGCGCTGAGTGTCTATTCCAGTTGGCAAAGCTACTGTATTCTCAACTGGCTGCTGCCAACATGTGGCGCAAGCTTGCTGAGTAGCTTTTCCACCCAGAACTTTCATGTACACTGTTTCTTGACAGCTTAGCCATTTCATGAGTGGAATGCACAGGCTATGCACAGGCAGTCATCCCAGCTGACAAACAAGGCAACAGATGCAGGTGTAAAACACCCTAAGCAGGCAGCCCACTTAGTCCTTCAGTCACTGACTTGAATGGTGGCTGCAGGCATCTGCCAGCGCCAATGCACAGGCCTGGGCAGCAGCAGAGGCCAGCCTGACAGCTCGCTTGAATGACTCTGAGTCTGCTGCGGCGGGGGCTGGGGAGAGGGAGAAGAGGGCCTGGCAGAAGCTGCAGGCCGCCAACACTCGCCTGGCTGCCACCACTGCTGCCCTGGACGCCCTCAAGACTGAGCTGGCAGATGCCAATGCAGGTCAGTGGGCTGCCCAATTGCGTGTCATTGCATGTCCATGTTGTTCTGTATTGGCACCTGACTCGC
>JAABUU010005550.1_pt1 | contig 14060 bp, 18 predicted proteins | sample 5559301 | NCBI WGS metagenome assembly JAABUU01 (sample SAMN10711884, study PRJNA513360) | rock metagenome | isolation source: Antarctica rocks | place: Antarctica: Victoria Land, Richard Nunatak white | reverse complement strand
GTGTATGATACGCTCAGTGGGCAGATCCGACTTGATCCTGATCAGAGTGTGCGTCATGCCATTGAATTGGTTTTCACCCTCTTCAGACAACTTGGATCGGTGAGAGGGGTGCTCAATTTGAGCCTTCCCCGGTTTGATAGAGTCAGCAAAGCTGAGGTATACTCTACCAAACCAGGAAAGGATTTAACATGGCAAAGGTTCAAAAAACCTACACGAGAGAATTCAAAGAGGAAGCCGTCCGACTGGCCCAGACCAGTGGCAAGCCCATCACACAAGTGGCTCGTGAGCTAGGCATCTCTGATACGTCCATTCACCAATGGCGCAAGGAGCAAGCACAGCATGGCAAAGAAGCGTTTCCAGGCAGTGGACACCAGACGGCACTCGAAGAAGAGAATCGTCGGCTTAAACGCGAGCTGGAGCGAGTCCAACAGGAGCGTGACATCTTAAAAAAGCGATCATGCCGCAAAGCGACACCAATGATGATGAAAATCGGCTATACTTTGGGGTAGAGGGAAGCGCAGAGAAGCCGCCCAAGGCAGTGGAGCATGAAGCCCGATAAAAAAGCTGGCTGAGGGACGCCCAGAACCAATGATTGTCGCCACCTCGTGAGAGGTGAGCACGCCGAGGAAAGTTGTGAATAAATTCGTCCCCTCCGCTTCCCTATTTCTCACCGTGTGAAGAAGGGAAGAATTCCATGCAAGTGATTCATTCTCAGTGTGCAGGACTGGATGTCCATAAGAAGACAGTCGTCGTGACCAGTATGCTGACCCAACCAGATGGCACGGTCCAAAGGCGAACTCGCACGTTTGCCACCATGACAGCTGATTTACTTGCCCTTGATGACTGGCTCAAACAGCAAGCTATCGAGGTCATTGCTCTTGAGTCAACTGGAGTCTATTGGCACCCTGTCTACAATATCTTGGAGGATGGTCGAACGGTGGTGCTCGTCAATCCGCAGCATATGAAGGCGGTTCCTGGGCGAAAGACCGATATCAAAGATAGCGAGTGGTTGGCCGAACATCTCGCGTCACGGTCTGCTTCAACCCAGTTTCATTCCGCCCAAACCAATTCGAGAACTGCGCGATCTCACCCGGTACCGCAAGTCCTTAGTCGCCGAGCGCACACAAGAGATCAACCGACTTCAGAAGATGTTAGAGGGAGCTAATATCAAGTTAGCCTCCGTCGTCACTGATGTGCTGGGCAAAAGTGGTCGAGCGATGCTGGAGGCACTTGCAGCAGGGGAAAGTGATGCGGAAGCCTTAGCTGAATTGGCTCGTGGCAGTTTGCGGAAGAAGATGCCGCAACTCCAGAAAGCCTTGACGGGACAGACTCAACCTCATCAACGCTTCCTCATCGAGCAAATTCTGGGGCATATTGATTATCTGGAAGAGGCTATCGCCAAGGTGCAACGGGAAATCGAGCAACGGTTAGAGGAGAATGCGGAAGAAGTGGAGCTTCTTCAATCCATCCCCTCGATTAAAGCCAATGCTGCTGCGATCATCATTGCTGAAATCGGGACCGATATGAGTCGTTTTCCTTCGGCCAAGCACTTAGCCTCGTGGGCTGGAGTCTGTCCAGGGAACAAACAGAGTGCAGGCAAACGGCTCAAGAATAGCATCACCAACGGCAATCCCTACTTACGGGCCGTTTTAGCCGAAATCGTGTGGAGTATTACGCGCACCGATACCTACTTAGCAGCGCAATATCATCGCCTTGCCCGAAAGAAGGGCAAACGCCGAGCGGTCATGGCAGTAGCACATAGTGTTCTCGTCATCGTGTATCATGTATTACGAGAGAAGAAGCCCTATCAAGAACTGGGAGCAGACTATTTTGATCGACTTGATACCCAGCGGACTCAACGCTATTACGTCCAGCGTCTTGAGCAGCTTGGGTATGCAGTAGAACTTTCTCCTGCCCAGAGTGCGTAACAGGGGCAACATTTCTCCCATTTCGCAGTATGACGAGGGGATTTTCCGAGGAAAGTTCTGAGCATCTTCTCACGGGAATCCAAATGAAATAGCAGTTTATCGAACAACACAAGCAGGAAGTTGCGATCGTGGTCATGTGCCAAGTTCTCGGAGTCTCGGAAAGTGGCTTGTATGCTTGGCGCAAGCGCCCTGCCAGTCAGCGCAAACGAGAAGATGCTCTCCTCACTCAAGAGATTCGGCAGGTGTTTGAAAAGCACCAGGGCAGATATGGGAGTCCGCGCATCCACAGGGAACTGCGCGATCAGGGCAGAAGCCTCTCCCGCAAACGAGTGGCTCGCTTGATGTGTGAGGCACAGATAGCAGCCCGGCGCAAACATCGTCGGGTGCTCACCACCAAGCGAGACACCACCCATCCGGTCGCTGCTACTGTCTTAAATCGGGAATGTACCGCAACAGAACCCAACACCAAGTGGGTAACAGATATCACGTATATTCCTACAACACAAGGATGGCTCTATCTTGCTGTGATCTTGGACTTGTATTCGAGAGCGGTTGTGGGATGGTCCATGTCGGACTGCTGCGACGAGCAGTTAGCGGAAAACGCTTTGAATATGGCTCTGTCTCGTCGCCGTCCCAAAGCGGGGCTGTTGCATCACAGTGATCGCGGAGGTCAATACACCAGCCGAGCAAGCGCGAAAACGGCTTGAGCAGATGGCAGCGGGGGTCAGTATGTCGCGCAAAGGCAATTGTTGGGACAACGCTGCGATGGAGAGTTTCTTCGGATCTCTCAAAGAAGAATGTATGGGAAACACGATCTATCCATCTCATGAACAGGCCAGGAGAGCACTCTTTGAGTATCTTGAAATCTACTATAACCGCATTCGACGACATTCGACGATTGGATACGTAAGCCCACTTGTCTATGAGCAGTTGGGAAATGAGTAGGAGAAGAAAAAACGTTTGACATAATACGGTTTCTATATTACAATAAAAGCGTAAACGTTGCATGACGTAAAAACGTTTCTCATCGTCCTCAGTTCCAACCTCTGGAGACTCTACCAAACTGGGTCAAGCTCAAGAAGTACTGTTTGCTTATCTGGTCAACGATATAGACGTAGTTGCTTAGGGTGGTCGTGATCTCTGCATAGATGCTATCTCGACACAATTTGAATTTGATTGTTTGGGTAGATTTCTCACCAAAAACTGGGCTTATAACTTGGAGAGTAGTTGGAGTCATCAGCGGCCTCGACTTATAAAATGTGGAAAGGAGCCTCGTAGTATCCACCTATCCCCTCCAAGTTAATACATGATTTCCCGCTGGCTGGGTACCCATGCAAGGAACATTCCAATTGCCTTCAGTCTCATTAAATCCGTTTCCCGATCCTGATCCGGCAACATACCCCGACCAATTCGGATTGTTGACACTCGTTGTCGATGCTGTCACAAACTGAGTTACACCAGGAGCATGCGAGTTTGCCGATGAGACACCTGCACTCATGGATTGGCACGCTCCTTCTCTGAGTAGGATTCTCCTATGAGGCAATGCGAGGTACTAGGATAGTTGACTTTCAATATATAGCGGCATTGCCCCAGTTGAGGGTCTAGAATCTTTTTCGCTATGAATAAGAAGTAGTAACAGCACTGAGCAAACAAATCCCTAAGCTTGATGATTGTTTTACAATGGCAACATACTTGCGAGTTGACCAACTGGTAGTCGACGTGGTTTGCTTGGGTAGCTTAATAGGTAGACCACTTATATTGTTAGGATTGGAATTTGTTCGATTTTTATTGTAAGTGCTAGTCCCTACTAAAAAGGGCGCAAGTCGATTAAATCGGAATACTGCTGCAATGACAGCAAGGGATATGAATCTCTTTCATAGACATTACCTCATGTCAACAATTAACGTTAGATATACTATATTGTAGTAGCAAGCAAAACGTTGGATTTCTGGAATGTAGTAAGTGAAGTCACGCTTTCGAGATAGTATGTTGGAGGCTGAAAGAGTGGAGGTATCAGGTAGTATACCAAACATATCTCTGTCTAGTCTAAATTCCATGTAAGAGTTGAGTCCACCGCGAACAATAGAACATCTTGCACCTTGTGAACACTTAACAATCGTGTAACAGGAGTAGGTAATACCCTAGCGAGATATGTAGAATACTTACGCTACTCCCTTTTCTGCTACGTTAACAGCTAGTAATTGGGCGGGGATTATTAGTATGCCCAGATTAAAAGTGATATATTGTGTTCTGAATTTGATGAAGTCCGGCTTTGTCGAGGCAATGGATATCGCCGCCCTCTGCCGTGCCAACAACACACAATTGATGATTGGGGCGATGATCGAGTCACGCCTTGCCATCGCCGCCGCCACCCACTTCGCAGCAGGCGTCGGTGGCTTTCGCTATATCGATCTGGATACACCCATGCTCTTAACCGAAGACCCGTTCGTGGGTGGGTATGAGCAAAATGGCGGAGTGTATGATGTGGCGGGTGTTGAGCGTGGATTAGGGGTAGAGAAAAAATGATATAGTTAGTTGACGTTTTCTCTACCTCTACGAAAGGATACAAAGAATATGTACAAAGCATTAATTTCTTCGGACCCAAAGGTGATGATGGGTAAACCTGTCATTGCAGGGACACGTATTACGGTTGAACATATTCTTGAGGAATTAGCTGAAGGTGGCACGATAGAAGACCTTTTAGCTGCTCATCCTCGTCTTACCATCGACGGTATTCATGCAGCTTTGTCCTATGCCGTTGACTTGCTACGTACAACAGAAGCAGCTTCATGAACATCATTGTTGATGAAAACATTGCTGTTCAGGTTGTAGAGAAACTGCAACAAGATGGGCATAATGTCCGGTACACGATACAAGGACAAGGTATCGCAGATACAATTGTATTAGATATGGCTTATAAACAAAAGGCGTTGCTTATTACGGATGACAAAGACTTTGGTGAGTTAGTTATCCATAATAAGCAACAAGCTTTTGGAGTTCTATTAGTGCGACTTCCTGGATTAGCCTTTGAGCAAAAAGCAGAGATTGTAGCAAATGTTGTAAGCGAGTACGGGAATGCACTAACCTCTGCATTTACGGTAATAACAGCGAAAAACATACGCTGCCGACCACTAAATCCTTAATAAAGATGCAAACTGTTATGATACTACAAAGTTGATTTCTTGTTGCTTTTCGTGCATTGGCAATGCCTTACGAACCTATACAGAGAGTGGCTTTGACTCGCTTGCCACCTCTGGTGGCAATGCTTCAGGAACATCTTTCGCACTTCTCTTATCACCGCGTAGCAGTTCGTATATTCCTGCCGCAAGCAAGGCACCCACAAGCGGTCCCACCACATAGATCCAATAGGTGCTTAGTGCCGTGCTTCCAGCGAAGAGGGCAGGTCCCAGGCTACGAGCTGGATTCATGCTTCCACCGGTAAGGAAGTTGCCGACAAGCCCATCGAGCAGTACCGTTAGCCCAATGGCAAGCCCTGCTACAGTTTGACTCACGCGACGGTCCGTTCCCACAGCCATAGAGACGAGCATGAGGAAGAAGGTAAGAATGGCCTCGATACCAACAACTTGACCATAGCCAATCTGAGGACGTGTGGCCGCGAAATGTGCAGCAACAGCATAGTTGTATAAGAGAAGAACATGCATCGTACTAGCAACAATAGCACCAGCGAACTGAGCCAGCCAGTATGGAAGAACGTAACGCCATGGAAAACGACGTGCAACAGCAAATCCGAGAGTGATAGCCGGATTGAAATGGGCACCAGAGATACATAAATTCTGCTATATAGCGTCGTCACATTGTACTCATGTGTCCCATTCCTTTTTTTTATGTAGTCGCTGCTATAACTCCTATCTCAACGGATAGGAGTTATAAAGGTTATACGATGTATCCATAAGGATAGGTGACAAAGCTATACCATTTTCATGATAGCACGAGTCGTTCGGGACGTTGAAGCGTTGTACATATAAGTGCCTTACCTGTACGCCTCCGCTTGCATATTAAACAACTCCGCATAGCGACCATCCAAATGCATCAGTTCGCCATGTGAGCCGCTTTCGAGGATGGTGCCGTTCTCCAACACGAAGATGCGGTCGGCGAGACGCACGGTGCTGAAGCGGTGACTGATGAACAGGGCGGTCTTGCCATTCGTCAACGCGCGGAAGTGCGAGAAGACCTCCGACTCCGCCTGGGCGTCGAGCGAACTGGTGGGTTCGTCGAGAATGAGGATGCGTGCGTCACGCATAAACGCACGCGCCAGCGCGACCTTCTGCCACTCGCCTCCACTCAACTGCGTACCCTTCTCGAACCACTTGCCAAGCATTGTGTCGTATTGTTCGGGCAATCTTTCGATGACAGCATTCGCGCCACTTTTACGTGCCGCACTCGTCACTAGTTCACGATCCTCGATCTCGGCGATACGTCCAACACCGATATTCTCCTGTGCGCTCATATAGTACGTCACATAGTCCTGGAAGATGACTCCGACCTGCTCACGTAACTCTTGCAGATCGTATTCCTTGATGTTGCGCCCACCAATCAGAATTTCGCCATCGTCGGGATCGTACAGGCGCGTCAGCAACTTGACCATCGTCGTCTTACCCGCACCGTTGCGGCCAACCAGCGCAATCGACTCGCCCGCTTCCACCTTGAAACTCACATGCTTCAGTGCGTACTGTGTCAACGGGTCCTTGCCGGGATAGGTAAAGCTCACATCGCGAAACTCGATATCCAGTCCTTTGATTTCCGCATTGGGTAGCACTGGCTCTGGTTTTTGCGGCGAGATAATCTTAGGTTCATAAGCAAGAAAATCAAACAACGTGTTGATGTACAGGTTGTTCTCATAGGTGTTAGAGATACCGTTTAGCAGACTTTGAAAGCTCTGTCCTGCCTGTACCGCCGCCTGTGTAAAGGCGATCAGTCCACTTATACCAAGTGAACCCGTAACGGTACGTATCGCAACATACAGGTAAATCCCCGTATTCGCCGCTCCCGTCAGACCTGTCCACAGAAAGTTCATCATATAGCGCCGTATCAGGATACCTTTGTTCTCTTCATAAAACTTGTTGGCGAAGCGACGGAAGCGCGTGATAAAGAAGTTGCCGAGCGTGAACAGCTTGACCTCTTTGTTATACGTGTCGGTCGTCATCAAGGTCTGGATGTAGCTCATAATGCGGCGTTCGGGCGATTGGCGACGCATACGTTGATAGCCAATCCAACCATATTTTGCGCTAGAGATGAAGGCCGGAATGGGAATGAGCAGCGCGACAATTGCAAGCCACCATTCGAGTTGCAGCAAAATAGCGATAACCGAGAACAGTGTCACAATAGTACGGAACAGGTCGAACGTTTGCGAGATCATCGATACAGGTTGATAGGTCGATTGATCGGTTGCTTGACGCAACTTGTCGTAAAATGCTGGGTCCTCAAAAAAAGAGAGGTCCAGCGTATTCGACTTCTCTAATACTAGCAGTTGGATTTTGTTGGAGACTTTTTCTTGCAACAATTGCTGTACGATATTGCCCAACGTACTCAATAGGCTTGTCACCAGCACAACCGCGAGTTGCAAACCAACGGGCACCCAGATAGGATTGATTGAGTGTATTCTGATGCCCACCTCGACACTATTGACAACGATACGGGTAATTTCGATGCTTAACGCAGGCATGAAGCCCTGTAAAATACTCAATATCCCCATCAATACGGTAAGAAGAGTACTTGCCGACAGCACAAGTTTCATAACGCGCGGGATACTTGCGAATGCTATCGGAACTTGACGCAGACTAAAACCGTCCTCGTCGGGATTACGGCTACGTCTACGTGCGACTGGTGCTGGGTTAACGGTCTGGCTCATCGGCTTCTTTTCTCTCTAATTTTTTCGTTCAAGCATAGCATAGAAACACAGGTAATACATTGCCCTTTTCACCAGTCTATGCTCCTGTTCTTTTCTACAGGGATAATTTTGCGTGTATCTACCCTATCAATCTCTGCGTAATCCTTGTATACTGGTAGCATATTAAGACGGAATATGCCGAATCCGTAGCCCTTGTCATGCTCGCCGAATGATTGTATCTTCAGCAAGAATACTTACAAAGGACCACTTGTGCAGGTCTCTTTTTTGTTTGTGTCGAGACCTTGAGTGGATGGGTTTAGCGCACACGTACAGCCAGACAGAGAGGGAATTTACCATGGCTTTAGTCAAACAGAATGCAACAGGAGAAGATACAGGGGGAACGCCCGACTTTACGCGTAGTGATGCACGCATCAGTGCCCTCCTCGATTATGTGCGCGACATTTGCGCCTTGAACGATCTCGGCAACCTTGCGGGATGGGACCAGAATACGCAGATGCCGGATGGAGCAGGCGCGGTACGCGGCACACAAATGGCCGTACTACAAGGCGTCTTACATGATAGATTGAGTAGTGACACGCTCGGAAAGTTGCTGGCCGCGCTCGAAGCACCAGTGCAAAGCTCTCCCTTTACCGATGCTGATCGCGGATTGGTACGACAGACGCTCCGTGATTACACCCGCAGTACGAAGTTGCCGCGTAGCCTCGTCGAGGAGATGGCGCGTCATGATGCCGTTAGTTATGAGGCATGGCGTAAGGCTCGCGCAAATAACGATTTTGCCAGCTTTGCACCTTTCCTCGCCCATACCATCGAACTACAGCGTGAGTATGCCGACCGTATGGGCTATGTCGAGTCGCGCTACGATGCCCTGCTCGACGACTACGAACCTGGACTAACCGCCAGTCGCGTCAACACTCTCTTCGCGCCAATCCGTGCTGTGAGTACTGCCCTCTTGAAACGTATTCAAGCGAGTGGCAACACGGTAGACACCTCCTGCTTACAGGGCCATTTTGCCTCAGACAAGCAGGTCGAGTTGAGTATCGCCATTCTCAAAGGCATGGGCTATGACTTTACCTATGGAGCCATCGCGCAATCACCACATCCCTTTACAACCAACATGGGTACACCATTCGATGTACGTGTTACCATTCGCACCAACGAGCAACTGCTGCAACAGTCATTGATGGCGGCAATTCACGAAGGCGGTCATGCCCTCTACGAGCAAGGGAGCGCACACACGCTCGTCAATACCCCAGTCGCAGGTGGTGCCTCGCTCGGTATTCACGAATCACAATCACGCCTCTGGGAGAACGCGATTGGTCGTTCGCCACAATACTGGCAGGGTCAATTCGTACTTGTGCAAAAAGCCTTCCCAGAGCAGTACGCCAACGTGGACTACGCGACCTTTGCCCGCGCCCTCAACCATGTCGAGCCAAGCCTGATTCGCGTCGAGGCCGACGAAGTGACGTACAACTTGCACATCATCATCCGCTTCGAGCTCGAAAAAGAGATGATTAACGGCAATGTCGCGGTTGAGTCGCTACCTCGTATGTGGAACGAGAAGTACCAGGAGTATCTCGGCATCACGCCGCCCACCGATAGCGAAGGTATCCTGCAAGATGTTCACTGGGCAAGCGGCTTCGGTTACTTCCCGACGTATACGCTCGGCAACCTGAACGCGGCGCAGATACTCAACACCCTGCACAAAGCTCTACCAAACTTCGACGAATCGCTTGAGAAAGGTGATACCTCGATCATCCTTAACTGGTTGCGTGAGCATATGTACAAGTTCGGTGCCATCTACCAGCCCGACGAACTCATGCGGCGCGTCACTGGCGAACCGCTCAACCCCGACTACTTCACGCACTATCTGGTGAACAAGTTCGAGAAGATATACGGGCTGAAGAAATAATCTAAGATGAGCCTATGCAATAGATAACATCATCTATTGCATAGGCTCATCTTCAGCCCGCTCCAATGCCTCTACAAATAAAATTGTACCTTATAGGCCCAGCAATTTCAAGCATTACCTTTTATGGTTTCTCAAATTTGACGTTTTTGCTAAATAGTCTACTACAATAATTTGGTTCTCTTACTCCTCACTGATCATTTTGCTTTCATTACTATAATGTAAGGTGTGATAGAATAGCAAAGTAGATTAAAATGAGTTTCTTAGATGACTAGACAAGAACCTTTTAGTGGTTCACTTCGTAAAGAAAATAAAAATACTACTTATAAGTAAAGGAGTTGACAAATATGCCACAACAGGAAATAGACTTTGAAAGTTCTTATGATAGACCTCGCTCCTCTTATGCTGGTTATGAAGGACAACCTTACTATCAAGGTATTCCTCCTGACCCCGAACAAAAAATTCCTTTGACAAATATGACACTGAAACCCCCTCTAAGTCAACGCTTGTTATTTGGACTCATTTCTTTAATGATATGGCTATTCTTGAACGCTTTTGGACTTATATCTTACTTAGGAAATCCTATGGATAGCCCTAATTTGAGAATATTCTTGTTCCTCACAATACTGTTTTTTACGATATGCCTTATTATAATTAATGTAATCTTTTGTCGTACAGGCTTGCTATGGACTAGGAACCGTTTATGAATGGTATGGCATGTCTTTCTCGCGTATAGATAATTTTCCACAGGATGAGCTAGGATATATCGAAGTATTAATTGATAGGATAATGGCAGAAATACATCGAGATGATGCGTAACGAGATATGGATTGGTGCATCGAACATTGGATAAAAGCGATACAAGGTGCCAAATATTTGCAAAGCGACCAACGATTCCAAGGGGCTTTCTAGGTTCATACAGCTATGCACGGTGCATGGCCTAGCGAGAAGCGTATCAAGGATTTGCGCGAACTCGTGGTGCATTAGTGAAAACAAACGTAGGGGCCGTTATTCATTTATTCATAACACTCTGTGAGCGACTCAATCCAAGGTACCTCTTTTTCCTCCCTATCTATAGCGCACATTGACACGTTTTCCGTGCCTCAATCGTGCATAGAGGTAGAGACAAAAAATAGAGGAGGACGTTTATGGAAACGCGTCAATTTGGAAAAACAGATATGCAGGTGAGCGTGCTGGGCTTTGGCGGTTCAGAGATACGCGGCGCTTCGCTTGCGGACGTTGAACAGACGTTGAACAGTGCGCTCGATGCAGGTGTCAACGTGATTGACACCGCCGCGTGTTATGGGAATAGCGAAGACTTGATCGGGCGGGCTATGGCAAGCCGACGTAGCGACTATTTTCTCTTTACCAAGTGTGGTCATGCCGTCGGCGAGGATTTACCCGATCTACCAGATTGGGACCCACGTTTGATTGAGGCCAGCATAGATCGTAGCCTGAGAAGATTGCGTACTGATCACATCGATCTGCTCCAATTGCATAGTTGCTCGCTCGATGTCTTACGGAAGGGCGACGTTATCAAAGTATTGGAGAAGGCAAAACGCGAAGGGAAGACGCGCTACATCGGCTATAGTGGTGACAACGAAGATGCACGCTACGCCATTCGTACAGATGTCTTTGATACGCTGCAAACCTCCGTCAGTATCGCCGATCAGCAAGAGATAGACTTCACCCTTCCAGCCGCTATCGAGCGTAAAATGGGTATCATTGCCAAACGTCCCATTGCTGAGGCTGCATGGCTCAATGCCACAATGGACAAAAATGCGTATGCCTATCCTTACTGGGAACGGCTCCAAACCCTCGGCTACGACTTTTTGAAGAGCGAGTCCACAAGCTCTATCGCAACGGCTCTCCGTTTCACGCTGAGCGTCCCCGGCGTAGATGTAGCGATTGTTGGTACCACAAACGCTGATCATATGCGTCAAAACATTGATATGTTATCGGCAGGCAATCTCTCACAGGATGAGTTCAACGCTATTCGCGCTACATGGGAAGAGCGAGCCGACCAACATTGGCTGGGTCAAGGTTAGACTTCGCGCAGAAAAAAAGAGATTACCAACGGGCGACCACAAGGGATCGTCCCTACTATATTTACCAGGGGTAGCATGCATCCGTGTATAGTAGGGGCGGCCCTTGTGGTCGCCCTTCATCTAACAACTTCTCCTCTTTTTTCTGCGCTTGACATCACCCCCCCATTCATGCAAAAATGCCTCTGTACGGGTCTGATTCATCACACCCTGAGCAGCAAGGAGCGTGAATACTATGGAGGATCAACAAGAGCGAGAGCGCATTGTAGCTACGATTGAGCAGCAAAGGGTGCGTTTTGTCAATTTGGAATTTACCGATGTAGTCGGTATGGCAAAATGTGTCACCATTCCGGTAGAGCAGTTTCCTGATTGCCTGACACATGGCAAGTGGTTTGATGGCTCATCACTTGAGGGATTCGCACGCATCGCTGAAAGTGACATGTACCTCTTTCCTGACCTCTCAACCTTTGCTGTGTTGCCTGGTACCGTGCGTCCCTCCTCGTCGGCGCGTCTGAACGATATGCTACAGGAAGACGATGGTGGCGTGGTGGCGCGTGTGATCTGTGATGTACGCACACCCAATGGCGAGCGTTTTGATGGCGACCCGCGTGCCACATTACTCCAAACAATCGAGATGGCACACACGCTTGGTTACAGCTTTCATGTCGCGCCCGAACTGGAATTTTTCCTGCTGCAACTCGATGATAAAACACCAACACCCCTACCGCATGATAACGGTGGCTATTTCGATCTTTCCACCGACCTCGCCGCCACTGTACGGCGTCAGATGGTATACGCGCTACAACAGATGGGCATTGGAATTGAGGCAAGCCATCACGAGGTTGCCGCAGGACAGCACGAAATAGACTTTGAGGCGACCGACGCTCTGCACATTGCCGATGGCTTGATGACCGCGAAATATGTCGTGAAAGCTCTTGCCGCCCATCACGGTTTGTACGCGACCTTCCTACCTAAACCGCTCTACGGCATTAGCGGTTCTGGTTTGCATATGCATCAGCAACTTGTCAATCTTGCAACAGGACAGAATGTCTTTGTCGATGCTAAGAACGAGTACGGTCTCTCGGATATCGCGGGCTATTTTATCGCGGGTCAACTTGCTCATGCACGAGCCCTATGTGCCATTCTTGCCCCACTGGTAAACTCTTATAAACGGCTCATTCCAGGTTTCGAGGCCCCTTCACATGTCAACTGGGGACGTGTCAATCGGCAGGCACTGATTCGGGTGCCACGTTCTGGCATCAACCCGCAGACCTCGATGCGTGTTGAATTACGTTGTAGCGATCCCAGTTGTAATCCCTACCTTGCCTTAGCTGTGATGCTACGCGCTGGCCTTGATGGTATCCAGCGTAAATTAACGCTTCCCGCACCGATGGATGAGAACTTGTTTTTGCGCGACGAGAGCGAACGTTTGCGCTCTCGCTCCCGTTTGTTGCCCGCGACCCTTGGTGAGGCCCTCGAAGCTCTACGCGAGGATGCGCTCATTCGTGAAACGCTTGGCGATTCCATCTACGAAGGTTTTCTCGACGCCAAAACCATCGAGTGGACCGAGTATAGCAGGCAGGTTCACGCCTGGGAGCTTGAACGCTACTTGCCCGTTTTCTAGTTGATGAGCGTTGCTCGTCGAAGAGCAGTTCGTTCTAGTCCTGACTCTTGTTCTCAGATTGAATATTCCCAAGGGCAACGTATGTTACAGTATCCCATGAGTTATGGATACCGATAAATAGCAGTAGAACAGTTGCAGCACCAATAACAAATAGTATCGGTGCAGGATTGCCTGGAAGTACCATTGCTGCAACGATGAGTGCTATGTACGCAGCGAGCGGTAACATCACATGCCATATCCAGTCTTCCATGACCGGTTTGTAACTCGTCTGGTGACGCATGCGCCGCACAATGATGACGATGTATGTCACCCCACCTAGACCAGTGAGACCGAGTAGAAGGGCAACATTCCAGAGTGCCTGCCAAGGCGCACTGAGAATGGCAGCGATGAGGAGTGCGGAACAAAAATGCACGACCGTTGGCGTGGCGAAGGCCGCAGAAGTCTCGCTCGTCGCCTGCTGCCTCGTTCCCACGATCAAGGTGAGTACTACGAACATCAATCCAGTCAGTGAAGCAGCAGCGGCACCTATGATGACGTAGAAGTTCATCCAGGTGGTAAGTAGTGGCACTGTAGCCTCTTGCACGATGAATCTCCCTTCAATGTACATATAAACTTTAGATGGCCTATACCTATGTTGGCCTGTTCTGCTGTGTCAATTCCGCATGCGGAATTGACACAGCAGAACAGG
>JAABUU010005548.1_pt1 | contig 14062 bp, 6 predicted proteins | sample 5559301 | NCBI WGS metagenome assembly JAABUU01 (sample SAMN10711884, study PRJNA513360) | rock metagenome | isolation source: Antarctica rocks | place: Antarctica: Victoria Land, Richard Nunatak white | reverse complement strand
ATGATTTATATATTATTTATCATTAAATAAAGCTGAATCATCATCTATTTAAATGCAGCAAACTTAAAGTATTGTATAAGATCATTAGTTTAGCTAAGATAGACAATAAGTAAAATATATAAGAATGTTAAGTAAATCATTGCTTACATCTTGCTGATCTGATTTCACAGAATTACAATATATCTATAATGTTGATGATACATTAATGTGCTGAAGAATCAGCACATAGAAGAGAAAATAATTGTTATAATATCATTATGTATTTATATTAAATTATAGCTGAATTTCTTATGCAATGATTGATAAGCAAAGTACTATATAGACAGTCTTTACATATAAATCTTTTAAGTTTCTTAATTATTAATCTTTATCAATACAAGACTTTAACATTAAAACTTCATTGAATAGCTGTTGTAACATAGTGTCTCACATTGTTACATATCTTACTCATCAGTCTCTTATAGATAAGAGACTCATGAGTTTACAAATTTAAAAGACAAAACTTATTAAATCATCAAGATCTACACTGATTAAATCTATAGCTAGCTCATTTTTTTATATGTATTTATCAATTATGATTTTCAGAGCTGAAGATACATTACTGTCTTAGCAAAACTGACATTTACAACAAAAAAAGAGTCAATTTGTCTCAACATAAACTGCATTATGAGTCTAATTAACAGAAGCTTTCTAAAGAAACAAATTTTAGATATTTTGATTAAATGAATCTTATTGTTCATTGTGATTTAAGAATTGAGAACTAAAACTTATTATTGTAATGAATACATCATTCTGATTATCTATCTGTCTAATAATAACAACTGACTAGCAGTAATCATTAAAGAAATGCATATCATCAATAATCTGAAGATTAAGATGCTTATAGACATCAATATTCTTGTTTTAAAGAATATTTCTATCATGCTTTTAAGCAGAAAAGCAATTGTAAATAATTGTAATGACATTAAACTATCACTAATAATCATTACACAGTCAATTAACTCAGTGCAAAAGATTATACTGACTTACAAAAATACAATTATACAGCTTAAAAGTTACACAAATGTACTAATAATCAAGACTGCTCTATCTTAAAATTATGATCTTCTGTTTAAATCAGATTGTCATATAGAGAACACAGCAATATATATTTACATTATTGATCATACTTTATTGACAGTATAAGTGCAAAATGACTCAGATGTGTCTCTTGTCATTTTATAAAAAACTCATCTTGATCATGTTGTAAAATATGAAGTTAACAGATATTATCTAGTCAATTTGCAGAATTTAAAACTTGCAGTCTTCATAATTAAAAAATAGATTAATTAAATTAGAATGTATTTTCAGAGTTTGTTGATCATAGTGATGACATTTTATTTAAGAATGATGATTAGCTCTGAGAGAAAGATTATACATAAAATAATAATTTATAAATTTAATGTTGTAGCAACTTAAATCACAACAGTCATGCACTTATATTTTTATCTTTAAACAGATCAAAACAACTTAATAAAGATTTTAAAGAAAGAATGAATGAATATTTTACTTATTGATGATTAAAAGACTCAGTACAAGTTAGAACAAGTATATGTATATTTAATTGAATAAAAGAATTATAAAGTAATTGATATGACATTTGACAAGTTATAGGTACAAGATTACTTAAAGTGAACTATAAGCTTTATTTCTTTCATTTATTTCTGTTTTGTGATATGAAAAAACCTATCAGATAAGACTTAAAAAGACAGAGTAATAATTAACATTTAAGTATTTAATAAAATCATTATTCTGAATGTCTATTCAGTATCTAGTCAGATTAACATTTTAACTGTAATTTAAGAAATCAAATACATCTTCACAATTAACTGCAGCTCATTCTTCTATCAATGAAGAGTAAAACAGACACATCAGTACTGTCTAATTGTTGTTTTATATTGAGATCAGAAAATCTTCAAGATTGTAATTATAAGATATTGAAACTCATTAATGTATGTTCAATGAATAACTAATAGAATTTTATGACAATAAAGATTATATATTAAAGTTTATGTTGACAATATTGTCATTTTCTTCAATATGTTAAAAGAGCACTTGAATCATCTTTACAACATATTTAATATATTAAATAAAATGAGAATCTATTTTTTGTTAAAGAAGTTTTATTTAACATATTTATTCATTTAGCTATTAAGTCAATGAGTAAATGCTTTGAGTTTTGTAACTTTAAAAGACAAATTAATTACAATATGTATCTTGATCTAATTAATTATCTACAATAATATATTTCACATTATACAGTTATCATCAAGTCACTTTAACAGCAAAAGATCTTCTTAAATCAAGATCTTTGAGCAAAAGAGACAAAAGAAAACATTAAAAAGTGAATAATCATTATTATTAAATTAAATAAGTTAATCTTAAAGAAATTAAACATCTTTTATCATCTTCAGTCTCTATTCTCTCAGTCAATCATTCTGATGCATTTCTCATTAAAACAGCAACTCTACATTAATCTAAATGTGTTTAAAGAATTTAACTTTGAAATATATATATATTACTTAAAAGAGATTACTGAAAACAGTACTTTAAAATAAAAATTCATGAAGTCTGTTCTGTTTTTAAGCAGACTGCTTTAAGATGTCAAAACATAATACTGATTAACAGAGCTTAAAGTGACAGAATTGATCTGAGTAGTTAAGAAGATTAGATACATAATAGAATTAGCAGTAAAAAATATAATTATCTATATTAATTATGCAGTCTCAATAAGAATCAGTCATCAGTTTAGTTTAAATATCACTGTAATGAAGAAGCTTAACTTATATTTTATTTAAGTATCTAAATATCTTTAATGCTTTCATCTAAACATTCACTATAAGTCTGAAAAATTAAACATAATATTAGATGCTTTATTTTAATTGTTTAGTGATAACAATATCTGTAAGTATTTAGTTAATCAGAAAAATCAATCAGAAATAAATAACTTTATATTGAAAGTCTTGTAAACTGACTTGAGAACAGTTATTTATATAAGAATCTTAATGAAGATCTTAGATCAATTGTGACAGAATATTAAGCATAAATATGCTGAAGAATTAAAATAAAAATACATTTTATAAATATTAAAAAGAAACAATGCTCTAAGATCTGATGCTGCAAGACTTTTATATGAAATAAGAGATAATTTTATTTTCTATAAAGATCTTGAGAAAGAGTCTTATCTATGTATATTAAAGAGTTTTTATGACAGAATGTTCAAGATAGCTTATGACAACATTGATTACTCAGAATATGTATAGATTCATAAGAGATTAATTAATTTACTTTATTTCTGTAATCTATCAAAAAATCTTTATAAGTACATACAACATTGCTTACAATGTCAGCTCAATTAAACATCACATTACAAGTCTTATAATGTTTTACAGTCAATAATTACATCTTTTTACTCTTTTCATACATTGACAATTGACTTTATTCTGATCTTATCATTATCAAAGTCAGATAAGTATAACACAATTATATTAATCACTGACAAATTCAGCAAAGCTATTACTTTTATACTCAGTCAAGACATCATAACAGTAAAAGATTGAGCAATTATATTATTAAATCATTTAACACTACTAAACTGAGATTTGTCTAGAGCAATCATATCAGATTGAGATTGCAAATTTTTGATGAGTTTATAAAAAGAAGTATTTAAGCAACTTAAGATAAACTTACTTTATTTAAGTGTTTATCATTTATAAATAGACAGTAGCTCAGAAGTGATTAATTAAACAGTTAAAATTGCATTTCAATATTAATTAATGATTTTAAAAAGTCCAATCTCTAATCATTTATATTGACACATTTATATACTGCTTTAAACAACTTAATTAAGTACAGTTCAATCAGGCTCAGTCTTAATCAAATCATTTTTAATATATAAATATACAAAGTCATGAACTTGCTCTGAATAAAAGAGCTTGACATGAAGCAGATAGACTTTAATTATAATGAAGAATAGATAAAAAGAAAGTTAGTTACTCTTATTATGATGAATCAGTATTGATTGATGCATATTGATGTCAAAGATGCAATAGCATACATCACTATAACAATGAAGTATTACTACAATTGAAAACATAAATCTCTTTACTTCAAGACAGAAGATTTAATAAATTTACATTTATACAAAAACTATATGCTACTCAGTCTAAAGAAAAAAAATAAAAAGCTGAGACAGCAGTTTATGAGCTTACTGAAAGTTCTGAATTGTGTTAAAAAACTAATATATTGACTGAAATTATCATTAAGTTAATGTATTTATGATGTTATATCAGTAGCACATCTGAAATCAGCTCATATTAATGATTCATATTAATGATTAAGATCAGAAGAGCTGAAAGAAGTTATAGTGAATAGTGAAAAGAAGTAAGAAGTTGAAAAACTATTGTTTAAAAGAATATATTAAAGAGATAAAGACATAACTATTAAATATTTAGCTCATTAACTAAAGTATAATTCAGAATTTGATAGCTGAGTCAATATTAAAGATTTAAGAAATGTTAAAGAGCTAATGCAGCTGTATGAATTGAGATAAACATCTGATGCATAACTATATGACAGCATTTCTTATTTAAGCAGTGAATTTCATATATATGATTTAAACTTAAATGACAGATATTAGAAAAGTAAATAAACATTTAAAAATAAATAATATCATTATTCATCAAAACTTTTATTAACTACTATTCTTTACATCTTTTACATAATTTCAGCACATTAATTATTTCTATAAGATACATACAGCATTCATTCATTCTTTATATCACAAGACATCAAAATGATTAATTAAAAGAAAAACTCAGAGTTAGTGAATTATAAATTATAATATGATAATAAATTAAACAAAAAGATTGATATAGCTGAAGTAAGCAACATTTCTTAGACAGTATGAAAAGAATGAAAGCTTTACACTGAAATGTTAAATTATTTAGATAAATCATTATTAAATAAAATAAAACTTGATGACTACAATATTTATATGATCATATAAAAGATACAGAGAAACAAGAGAGATATGATGTAATTTGTAGACTTTAATTAGCAGAGAGATATTAAAGTTTTAAGAATTAATTATAGTAATGAGATTGTTATGATGAACAACATTAATAAGAACTGTTATGCTGTTTTTAAGAGCTATTATTAGTTATGTAAAGAAAAGAGAAAAGAAGCAGACATAAAGATGCATTATGACATGTATTAAATTAAAGATGACAATTTACTTCAATTTAACAACAAGATCATACATCTTAATTCACAATCAGTCTTTAAATCAAAGAAAACTTTCAAAGACAGCAAAGCAAAAATATTTATTATGAAAGTTACAAAAGCTAAACTGTTGAATTAAGTCAGCTCATTGTATTAAAACATTAATATAACTTTATCTATTAGAATGACATCATCATCAAAATAAAACTTAGCTTCATTTACTGTAATTATTGAGAAGTACAGTGCTCTATTTGCTTTCTTAACTTCTTTAATCTTAGTGTAAAAAGCTAACAGAGTCTTCTTCTGTCTTAGATAACAGAGCTTCTGTCATCAATTTAACTACATTTAAGTTGACTGCAGTCAACATTGATGTATTAAATTCACTAAATAGACAGATAGCACAAATATTCATTATTCTTTCAATAAATTATGAGTCTAAATTAACAAAAGACTTCTTAAAGAAAGTGCAGACTGATTTAATGCATACAGCTCTTAATATGCTGCTTATTGAAGCAAAATAAGTAGATAGTTCTTAATATGCTGCTCATTAAAGCAAAATAAGTAGACAGTTCTTAATATACTGCTTATTAAAGCAAAATAAGACAGACACAATAAGCACAATAATTTAGCAGCTTAATACAAATTAAATATTGATAAATAAGCATTCTCTACATTGTTGTAAACAGACAATACATATATATATTTCTTCTATTATTACATTCATCTTTACAACACACTCTTTTATCTTCAATTCTTATACTGTATATCAATCATCACTATGAATCAAGAGCACAACTCATCATTCTTTATAAAGCAATATTTAATCTCTGTTCTTACTTAAGAGAACTATGAAAAATGATTTATTCATATAAAGAGATGACTGACTAATAAGAATCTTTAATCTGTAATAAAGATCTTTATTTAAGTCTTTACAGACAATACATTTATCAGTAATGTCTTTTTTTTCTTTTCATTAAACAATCTTAATTTTAAGAATTAATAAATTAACAGCAGAGCTCTGTTCTGAATTACAGTCTGTATTAATGCTGATAATGAGAATTATTTTATAAATAAAATTACAATAAAAGAAGCTTGAAATGCTCTTTTCTTAAAATATAAAAAGAAACTGTAGACAACTGAAAGACAATATTTAACAAAGTTTATTGAATACAAGATGTTACTGAACATGACTATCAATGAAATATGAACTTAACTTAACAATCTTGACAGAAAGATTACTGTAATACAGTTAAGATTTAAGAACTTTATTATATTTAAATAGTAATTTTAAATACTGCTTTAAGCACTGTCAGTGAAGTATGTTGTTATTTGTGACATCATTGATGCTTAGAATGCATTTAATATTGAGATGAATCTGCAGAAACTTCAGAAAAAGAAGATATAATTAAAGATATTTAACAATGTTCTATGAGCTGAACAGCAAAGACAGAATAAGAGTCATTAAGAATGTTAAATCTTATAATATAATTATAAAAGACACTTAAGCTTAAACAATAATTATTCATCATTATGTAGAACTTTAATCTGCTATCTTTGTGATGATATTCATCATAAACAGAACTGTAAATATATTTCTGTAATTTACAAAATTATACAGTCAGCAAAGCTAATTAAGACAGTTAAGAAGTAAGTTAAGTTGATTGTAGTCAATTTATATAGAAATAAAAGAAAAAATTAAATTTATAATGTAAAGATTGTTTCTGAAAAGAAATTCAGCATACAGAAATCTGAAGTTGCAGATAAGTTTAATGAGAAGATTGCTGCTATCTTTAAGAATATTATCAATAAGATTTCTTAATCAGACTGAGTTACAGACTTTAATATCTCATCTTATATAATTAATAAACTTTAGCTTTTCAGTGACTCTCTGATGTATATGTGATGATGTATTGTTAAAGTTGAAGAAAAAAAATTGTATATCAATTATTATAATACAGTCACTATGCAGAATAAGAATGAGAATTCAGTTCTTTTAAATTTAACATTTTATGTTTTAAAGCTTGAAGTCAATCTTCTGTTAGAAAAGAAGATGTGTAAGAAAAAACTGCTTAAATGTTTTGATTATAAGAATCTTTACATACAAAATAAGAATGAAAAACTCATATTAAAAGCATTTGAGAAAGAAGAAGTCTACATAGTCAAGTATATCTTAAATGATCTTAATGAATTTGCTTTACTCTCTGTTATGTATATACAAAGTAAGTCAGAGATCACTCTTTCAGAAATATGCAAGAACTTATAGATTTAGATCTTCAAATTCATTATAGATACATTTACTGAGAATTTATAAATGAATTATGACATAATCATGTTATATAATAACAAGATTAAGATATATAAACTTTAACATTATTAATTTGTTCATCTCAGCACAGCTAAGCTTTATGATCTCTACAAGATCATTACTTTAAGTAAGTCAATTCTCATTATTAAAAACAATATTAATGTGTATGAGATCTATGCTCTAATTAAGTTTGTGAATCAGCAAGAACACAACATAAATAAAAAAAAAGTTAATATTTTTTATTTTAATCTTCATCAACATATGTAAATCTCTGTCTTTGTCATTCATTCGCTATCAATACTTTCTGAAAATTGTAGATAATTATTTGCAAAAGATATAAACAATATTATTGAAGTGATAAGATAATGTTTTACAGAAATTGCAGAAGTAATGATTAAAGATTAAATTTTAATTTGATGTAAAGATTCTTGCTGTACAAAGTGACAATGCAACAGAGCTGAGATCTATTTTTAATAAGTAATGTATATTTTTTAATATTGTATCACAGTATATAGTGTTTTACATATTGATTTAAAATGATGTGATTAAAAGAGTAATCAGGATCACTGAGAACTCAGTATATATAATAATTAAGAAGATTAAACTCTCAATAAAGTTCTAAGTAAAGACTGCATAAACTGATGTTTATCTTTATAACTGCACAGCAACTGATCTCTTAATCAATGACAAATAAGTTACTTTAAAGAAAGCTTTTATTAAAGTGAAATCATTCATTAATTATGTATATATAAGAATGCAAATGCTACTTCTATGTTGACTTAAAGTCTCTGTCTGAGAGCAGACAGAATAAGTTTATGAATTGAGAATGAGTGAAAGTATTCATAAATTATAATGAGAAAATCATAAAGCAGTATCTGCTTTGAGCATCAGATCTTAAGTAGATCATTAAGAGTTATGTTGTTAAGTTTGTTGAAAATGAGAAAGAAGACAGCATTAATATAAGACTTTATAGATAAACACTGAATGTTCTTTTAAAATGAAAGTTTATTAAACAATTACATAAGACTGAAACTGCAGCTGCTTCACTGAAACAGTTTCTGAAATCTGACATACAAATTTATAAATTCAGATCTGTAAGTTCTCATTCTGTTGTCATGCTGTTAGAGAAAGAAATTATAGATAATTTATTGTTAAAGTTAATTGCAATTAACTTTAATTACAATGCATTAAAGCTCTTCTCTTATATTGAGATTTCTGTCAATAAGATCAGTCATTTAGATGTGAATGTCTCAATTAAGAAAGTCAAGACATTTCTATACATTAAGATATTAAAGAGAAGACAGAAGAACAATAATATTGATTTTAATAAGTTTATAATAAAGATCTTAAGAATTATGCTGACATTGACTGCATTTATAGTCAATGATGAGAATAATAAGTACTCAGCAAGAATTAATATCTTAACTTCTCTGATATATATTGAAGCAGTGAAAGACTTAATCTGAGAAAAGATGTAAAAGAATATCATTAATGCAGAGCTGACAGCATTTATAATTAATAATATTTAAGAAAAGACTGTTCTGTTAAGAGAGATCAACATTGTAATCAGTAAGTAAGTATTTAAATTTAAGTTGTATATTAATGATTTTCTTAACAAATTAAAGACAAAAGTAGTGATAAGAGAGTTCTTATAGATGTATAACATCAATTATAAAGATATCTTTGCATTAACTATAAAATTTAATACTCTCTGTATCTTTCTGATTCTAATTGCACTCAAAGATCTAAAGTGTCATCAGATAGATGTTAACAATGTTTTTATTGAGTCATTTTTAAAGAAAACAATCTACATAACATCATTTCTTAAAATTACAATTACTTTTAACTGTACACTATACATTCTGCATAGTCTATATAATCTGAAGCAAGCTATCAGAGATTAACATAAACAATGTGTTACTGAGCTTCTTTAATTAAGTTTTCATCAAAGCAATGTAAATTCATGTCTTTTAATTCATACTGTTAAGAGCATCATGCTACTTCTTTATGTAAATGATATCATTATGATCTCATTAAATTTCTTAAATATTCTCTGATTTAAAAAGTTTCTTAAGAGCTTATTTAAGATTAAGAACTTAAAAAAGACACAGAAAATTCTTAATATCTGAGTAATTTGTAACTGCAAGAAAAGAACACTGTATATAAATTAAATACACTATGTCAACAAGATGCTCAGAGATCTTTACATATAAAATGATAAGCATTAATGCATTAAGATCTCACTGAATAAATATGACTCTCTTTACTTAATTAATTTTAATGATCAGTGCATAAATCAAAGAAAATATCAGTAAATTATTGAAAGTCTTATGTACACTGTAATTTATATATATTTAAATATTTTTTTTATTTTAAAATAACTAAGTCAGTATCTCAGTGACTCTGTAGAACATCATAGATATACTTAAATACTCTGACTCTGACTATGCATCAAATAAGTTAAACAGAAAATTTACTTTAAATTATGTCTATCTGCTTAAGAAAGAATCTGTGTTATGAGTTAGTCAAAAGTAAAAGTTAATGATAACATTAATTATTAAGACTAAATATATAATCATATCAATATGTGCAAAGACTGAAGTCTAACTCACTTAAATGCTAAGAAATATAAGATTAGGCAAGTATCTTGAAGTTAATTTACATTGTGTAAGCATTCAGAAAAATGAGATTTATAGAGAAAATGTATTTCTTTAACTTAAAAGAAATAATCAGACTGCTTTGACACTGATTAAGAATGCTTATGTGTATAAGTGATTAAAGCACATCAACATTATCTATCATCACATCTGAGATCTGCATAAGAAAAATCAAATTCAGATGAACTTTGTGCTTAATTAAGACATAATAGCTGATGAATTGATCAAATTCTTATTAAGATAGATATTTAAGCACTTTGTGTGTTAACTGAGACTTGACAACAGTGAGAGTCAATAGATATGAATGCATTAAGTGAAAATGTTAAGAAGTACAGTGCTTTATTTATTTTCTTGACTTCTTTAATCTTAATGTAAAAGATTAACAGAGTCTTCTTCTATCTTAGATGACAGAGCTTTTATCATCAATCTAATTACATTTAAGTTGACTGCAGTCAACATTGATGCATTAGATTCACTAGATAGACAGATAGCACAAGTACTCATTATTCTTTCAATAGTAATGACATTATTATTTACATTAAATCTAGCAAACATAATGACATCATCATTTACATTAAATTTAACAACAAAACTCATCTTAAACTTCTTTACTCAATCAACACTGTCATCAAAGTCAACACTTTAAAACTTAATTACATTTAATATCACTGTCACATTTACTGAAATAATTACATCACTGTAAACAATAATTAACTTTAATGTCTCTACATTATTTATTATATCCCACATGTCTAAACAAAAGACAGACAAAGCAGAACTTAATATTTTCTTAATGAATAAATAATGATTAATGAATTTATTCATCTTAAGATCAGTTACAACATCAATTAAATTACAATCTTTATTCACTGCAATCATTATCATTGATGTATCTTTTCTACAAGTCATAGTACAAAAATTACTTAATAGCTTCATCTAACTAAATGTATATCTAAATAAATAAATGAAGACAGTAGTCAAAATATAAAGCTATATTGCTGAAGTGAAGAATTGCATTATTGTTTTGAAAGAGAAACTGAACATCATTAAGAATTATGCAGTGAAGATTTAGAGCATTTTTGTGAAGACAATTGATATATTAGATTTCATTGTTGAATATTTAAGAAAGAATGACAAAATGATGAATGCAGATATAATTGAGATGATGAAAGACAAATAAACAGTATTAAATATGAAGAATGAGAGAATCTTGATGAAGTGTAAAGACAAGAATGAACAGATAAAGTAATGTTAAAATAAATAAAATAACATCAGAAACTGATGTTCTTTTTGTGATCAGCAACTTATTATAATGTTAATGTCTTTCTTTCTCTCACATTAATTTGTCATTATGATCTTTTATCATTTCTTTTTGTTTAGGCATTTAATCTTACTTTATTCATCATTATGAGAAATTGCCTCTGTCTATCTGTCATTATGATGTAATAGTCAGATAACTATATAGCTGAGACTTCTCACTTACTTAATAAGACAGCTTTTTTATCTCTTGACTTTATTTAATAATAATATACTGCTAGTCAATCATTATTATCAGATAGATAGATGATCAGAATGATATGTTTATCATAATAATGAGTTTTAGTTCTCAATTCTTAAATCACAATAAGCAATAAGATTCATTTAATTAAGATATCTAAAATCTGTTTCTTTAGAAAGCTTCTGTTAATTAGACTTATGATGCAGTCTATGTTAAGGCAGATTGACTTTTCTTTTGTTATAAATGTTAATTTTATTAAGACAGTAATGTATCTTCAGTTCTGAAAATCATAACTAATAGACACATAAGAGAACAGACTAACTATAGATCTAATCAGTGTAGATTCTGACAATTTAACAAGTTTTGTATTCTGAATTGTCTTATTAAGCTTTTGTTTAGTCAATTTTTCATCATTGTACTCATCATGCACATACTTATGCAATTTATTGTTAAACAGAAAGATTTTACAGTAGCTGTGACAGTCATTCTATGTTTCAGTTATATAACTTACATTTACAGCTTTTTTTTCATTCTTTTTGTTCTTTAATTCTTGCTTTTAATCTGACTCATAGATCTTTTCTTCTTTCTAAATATTGAATATATTGACTTTTTAATATGTATCATTGTAATAGACATTCTTAAATTCTTAATAGTCAGTCTAATCATTGACAGAAGATTCATTCTTAAAAGAATTCACTTTTTAAGTGAAGTACACTCAGTTACTGTATTCATTATAATTATCTCATCATAAGAACTTATTATCTCTGTTTAAACAGTTAAACAGTTTTTTAATCTGATTTCTAAGTCTTTAATTCAATGTATTTATCTTAAATGACAATCTTTCATTTTTAAAGATAATTTAAAGAGATGTCTTAAAGCTCAATTAAGTATTTAACAAAACATTTTGCAGACAGAGTTAAAACTGTTATAACTGATTATTAGATTGTCATTGTGATCTGAGTGAATATAAGAAAGTATTATATCTTAATGATGAATATAATAAGTAAAAGAAAGATTAATGATTATAATTATTTTAATTATAATTATTATAATCATACTGATCTTACTGATTCTGTTGAACAAATCTATTAAATTAAGAATTGTACAAATAGCTATTGTATTAATTTGTCTGTTTAACTAAAAGAATATTAATAAAATCTTTGATAGATATTTCATTCTTAGATTCATTAATGTCTTGTTGAAGAAACATATTAATATGCATTTATATCTAAATTATCAGATTAAATTCTGATTTATTTTAATTACAGCTTTTAATGACAATCATAAGAATAATAATGTATTCTGTTAAGCTACAGCAATTTTTAACATCTTCAATAATGTATTTAATTAAGTTAAACTTATTTCAAGCTTCACTGAGCAATACTTTAAAGTGTTTCTTTAATGTTTTGCATCATTCTTCAACATCATTAAAATAAGTTATTAATTCAAGATAAATGATCTCTGACAGCTAACTATTTCATTACAGTTCTGCTTTTCTGCATAGATTAACATTAAGATTTTAACACATTTACTTAATGTTTTAAGTAATAGTTGTCACTCTGACTCAATTAATGAAGATATAAACATTTTAATAATAATTCTTGTTATTTTTATTAATAATATTGTCATCTTCTCACTTCTTAAGCAAGTTTAAGTAAAACAAGCTGATATTAACTGACTTTTAAGTTAAGTTATCTTCACAAAAGTTATCATCATCATTGACATCATCTTTATGAGAATTAGAAGAATCAAGTGAACTAAGTAACTTAGATATATTTTGCTGTAAGATATTTTGTTTTTATAATTAAATAATTAATGCAGTGATGATCTGCAGAATCTGTGCTTAAACAGTAGAATTCATATCAATTAAGAAAAATATATTGTCATTATTATTTTGTAAAACAACATTTCAATCATTGTTCATCATGCTTTGTAATGAATTTCAAAGAATGTTTTCAGTAATGCTGAAGCTAGACTTGAACTCAGCAGCTTAAGATACTTAAAATGTAATAAAATGCTCTAAAATATTTAGATTAATTTTTAATGAAGTGATAATGAAATATTATAGTCTTTATCTGATCATAAAGAAGTTTAATAAGTCTAAATCAGACATACTATCAATCTTTAACTACTGATTGATTGTTTTGACTGCTCACTAAAGAAAAAATGAATCTATATATAATATTACTGTATTTTAATTAAAGATCTGTAATGCTAAATTGAATAAAGTCTGATTATGTGCTTAAGCAAAAGAGAATATGTCAGAAGATGTTAAGAAAGTGATTTAAATTTTTTAAATACTTAACTGTTTATATAAAGTTGTAACTCTATAAATAAAAA
>JAABUU010005547.1_pt1 | contig 14063 bp, 14 predicted proteins | sample 5559301 | NCBI WGS metagenome assembly JAABUU01 (sample SAMN10711884, study PRJNA513360) | rock metagenome | isolation source: Antarctica rocks | place: Antarctica: Victoria Land, Richard Nunatak white | reverse complement strand
GGGGTGGCCGCGATGAGCGCGGCCCGGCGCAGGTCGGCCGTGCCGGCGCGGGACGACGAGACCGGCTATGCGACGGTCCCCAACGCCGTGCTCGGCGACGCGGACCTCTCGCAGGGGGCGAAGCGGGCCTACGTCATGGTGGCACACCACAGCAACCAACAGGGGCGCTGCATCCGCACGGTGGCGCGGATCGCCGGCTACGTCGATGGGTGCTACAAGTCTGCCTACAACTACCTGCGTGAGTTGGAGGGGGCCGGCTACCTGCGCGTCACGCCCCAGGGGCGGGGCCTGCCCAACATCTACGACGTGGGGACGCCGCAGATGCGCCGGCGCGCGGCGAAGAAGGGGGCGGCGCCGGTCATGACCATGATCGGCCGCGACGAGGACCTAGCCGCCGAGGATCGCCGCTGGCGGGCTGTCTATCGCGAGCTGATGGGCGCGGAGCCAGCCGACCGATTGAATAAGCAACTCCACAGCCTAGCCGTCGATCCCGCCGTCGGCGAGGACCTGCTGATCGAGGCCCTGCGCGGCGCGGCCGACTTCCGCACCATCACCATCAACACAGTGCGCGTCGAACTGGACAAGATGCGGCGTGAGCGCCCCGTCGAGGAGGAGCCACCCGCGCCGATCGACTACTTCGGGGGGAAGTACGGCCATCTCGTCCTTTGCGCCGGGTGCGGCCAACACAAGGGAGACTGTACCTGCCACTCCCGCGAGGGGCCGACCGGCACGGCGCCGACGGCGACGGGGCCGCCGAGCTCTGGCGCCGGCGCCTCATCACCGAGGGGATCGCCGGGGATCATCGCACGCTGCGCCCACTGCCTCTACGCACCCTGCCGCTGTCCGCGCAAGGAACGACGGGCGCGCGCGCGCATGTCTCACACGAAGGCGAGGTAGATCTATGCGCGTCGTCCTGGCGCGCGACGTGCGGCGTGGGGATGGCCGATACTGAGCATAGAACAGGCGATAGGACAACAGGAGGGCGACACATGGCACAGGACCGGAGCCTCGTGCCCGAGGGGTACCAGGCGCTGCTCGGCGACCTGAAAGAGCGCATTCGCGCGGCGCAGACCCGTGCGGCGCTATCCGTCAACCGCGAACTGATCGCGCTCTACGGGCAGATCGGATGGGCGATTCAACAGCGGCAGGAGGAGTATGGGTGGGGGGCACAGGTCATCGCGCGGTTGTCGTCCGACCTGCGCCAGGCCTTTCCGGGCATGAAGGGCTTCTCGCTGCGCAACCTGCAATACATGCGCACCTTCGCCGGGGCCTATCCCGACACGGAGATCGCGCAACAGCTGTTGCGCGATGTACCGTGAGGGCACATCACCCACCTCCTCGACGGCGTGCCCGACCTGGCCGCGCGCGACTGGTACGCGGGGAGGCGATCGCTCAGGAGTGGACTGCCCCTCCATGCTCTATGCTGACGGCATGCGCTGGGATGCGTCGACGACGACGAGCGACGGATCAACATGATGTTGATCCATCGGGACACACGGCCGGTTGATGGGCGTACACGACATTGATCCATTGGCACCCCCACGGCATCACCCGCATGCGGGTGATGCCGTGGGGGTGGTCAAGGCATGCGGGCGCGTGGTTGATCCCGGCCGAGCGGTGGTCACGAAGGGGTGGACCATCATGGTCCACCCCTTTGCAGGGTGTGTTACGCTGGGAACGCAATAGAGGAGATGGGGATGAGCGAACACGAGGGGGACAAGACGCGGGCGCTCGTGCCCGTCGACGAGCGTCGGGTGACGCTGATGGAGGGGGACGAGGTCCTGGCGGTGCGCGCGGAGGATGGAACTATTTATCTCCCGTTACGGCCCGTGTGCGAGAGCTTGGGGCTCTCCTATCGGCCGCAGCGCCGCCGCCTCCAGCGCGACCCCTCGCTGGAGGAGGGGGTGCGGGAGATCCGGTTAGAGACAGGGGGCGGCCGACAGGCGACGCCCTGCCTGCGCCTGAGCGTCGTGCCCTACTGGCTCTCGACGGTCGAGGTCTCGCGCGTCCGTCCCGACCTACAAGATAAGCTCCTGGTCTACAAGCGATGGGTGATTGACAAGGTGTTTGAGGCTTTCCAGCGTGAAACGGGGATCGGGCAGGCGACCACAACCGCGCCAATGGCGTCGTCCACGCGCGACGACGAGACGCTCTCGCTCGTCCACATCCGTGACATGGGGCTGGCCATTGCGGCGTTCGCCGAGCAGCAGATCGCCTTCGCCGCGCAGCAGCAAGTCCAGGACCAACGCATCGACGCCCTGGATGAGGGCCAGGGGCAGCTCTCCGCGCGCCTTGACCGGGCGGCCGGCGTGGTTGGTGGGCTGGTGCGCAGCGTCAAGGCCTTGGAACAGCGTCTCGCGCCGGGCAACGTGCTCACCGAGGAGCAGGCGGCCGAGGTGAGCGACCGGGTCAAGACGGTGGCCGAGGCCCTAACCGCGCGGGACGTGGTGGCGGGGACCGCGCCGCGCGACTGGTACGGGTCGATCTATCGGACGCTCTACAAGCGGTATAACGTCGCGGGGTACCGGCGCATCCGACAGGAGCAGTACGCTGATGCGCTCTCCTGGCTCGGTGATTTCCATGCGGCCGCATCATCCGCGCCGCGGGTCGACGAGGGCGCGCCGCCGGAGGTTACGGGCGGGCCGAGAGAGGGGGCGTAGCATGGCACGCTCGATGACCACGACGCCCGCGATCGGTGTGCTCGATGTGGAGCATTACGTGGGCTGTGTTTGTGGAGAGGGTTGGGCATGAGCGCGACAGACGAGCAATTAGTAGTACAGCGGCACTCTGTTCAGAATAGATCTCTAGCAGTCTGTCGGAGAGAACGAAGCGATGGTTTGCATGGCTGGGATGCCGCTGTCCGGGTGGGGCGTCCTGGCTGCGGCCATGCGTCGATCACATGTGGCCGCCGCCAGGAAGGCGGCGGATAATCGCCACGCGGGGTGGACGCGAACCATCACTCCTCCTTAATAACCTTTGGTGCTAGTTGGGGAGTCTCTCCAACGCCTTTGATGCGATGGAGGTAGCCCCAATGCCTCTGTATTGCGTCAAATGGTGCGCACACGGGTGAATCAGGGTCGTCAGGACCTGTTCGATAGCCGCATCGGCCTCCCATCAGGCATCTGTGCAACAAATACTAGATCAAAGCATCGAGGACGCGAGAAAAGCGGCGGTTTCAACTAGCACCAAAGGTTAATAGACCGGGGCCAAGGTATGGAACCGCTTGAGATTGAAGGCCAGACACACCAAACACCACTCACCGGCGGCGGCGGCTTCGCCGCGCAGCGAGAATTGGCGGAAGCCAAGCACTTCCGTGATGATGCCCAGTACGGGCTCGACCGTAAACTTGCGGGCACGGTAGATCGCTTTGCCCACGGCCGTTTTGAGCTTGTAGGCCATCCTGACCTGGGGACTGGCGTCTTCCGGTGGTGGATCGGGCTCCGGCGCGAAGCGTTCCTGCCAGCTCTGGTGATGGGGCTCACGCCCCGTCGCGATGTAGGGTTCGATCTCTCGGACGGCACACGCCTCCAACGTCGCGGGGCTCCAGTAGCCATGGTCCAAGGCCGCCGCGTCGGGCGTGCCCACCTCCGGCGGGATGGCCTCCAGCGTGGGCTCCGCTTCGTGCGTGTCGTTGGGGTGGTTGGAGAGCGACTTTCCGCCCACGATCAGCAGGCTCTGCTGCTCCACCGCGACCTGGGCGTTATAGTCTTGGTCGAAGCCTTGGTCGGTGGGGTTCTTCATGATGCGCGCGTCCGGGTCGGTACAGTTGTACTGATCCTTGGCGCGCGGAGCCGGCACGGGCGCAGACGGCGCGCGTCCACGCGGGCGGTGCCCCGTCGCCTGCTCCTGCTGCGCCCGCTGGGCCATCGTCTCCTCATACGCCGCCCGCTCCAGGGCGTCCCGTTCGCGGGCGCGCGCCTCGATAACCACCTTCGCCGCCGCCAATTGGGCCAGGCGCGCCGCGCGCCGCGCGATCTCATCGCGCACCACCAGCCCATCCGGCCGCTCACGCTCGTCCACCTGCTCCGCCAATGCGAACAACTCCTCCACCTCGGCGCGCAACTGGGTTTCGAGTTCCCGCAGACGCTTGTAGCTGACCGCCTTGCTCTTGGAGGCGTCGGCGTGGAGCTTGGTCCCGTCCAGGCTGATCGTGCCCAGTGTGAGTACGCCCGCTTCCTGCGCCAGCAGCAGCATCTGCACGAACAACCCTTTGAGGTCCGGCAAAAAGGTGGCGCGGAAGGCCGCGATGGTGTCGTGGTCGGGGTGGCGATTGCCCGCGATAAAGCGGAATGGCACCGATTCATAGGTCGCGCGCTCGATCTTGCGCGAACTGAACACGCCGGTCGCATAGCCATAGAGGAGCAGCGCGAGGAGTCCCTCGGGCGCGTAGGGCTCGCCGCCACGCGACCCATAGCGGGCCTAGAGCGCCGAGAGGTCAAGCAGGGCCACGCTATCCACCACGAAGCGCGCCAGATGGTCGGGCGGCAGGCAATCGCCCAAGCGCACGGTCAGGTCGAGCGCCGCCTCATAGTCCACGGTTTTGAATGTTCTACTCATGCTTCCTACTGTACCACCGCGCGCGGGATGGAGAGCCCGCTTCTCTCCGACAAACTGCTAGGTCGGCCATAGTCGAGACCAGGCCGCCCCCGCCGTAGAGGTCGAACGAGGCGTCGACGCGCGCGAGGTCCAGGCCCGCGTAATATTGGTGAGCGCGCGGCGGCTCGCCGGGCGGCGCCGGTTCGAGCGTTTCCAGGTACGTGTGGGCGAGACCGAGCCGGTCGAAGCGGAGCAGCGAGCGGCCGGCCGCTGACCCGCTCGATGATCGCGCCGAGCAGAATGTAGCCGGTGTCGGAGTAGTGGTAGGCCGCGCCGGGCGGGCCATACGGCCGCCCGTGCGTCAGGGCGAAGCGCACCTGCTCCAGACGCGACCAACGGTGCGCGGGCCCGGCCCGCACTGCGGCGTCGTAGGCGTCCGTCTCGGCGTAGTCGAAGAGGCCGGATGTTTGTTGCAACAGCTGGCGCGCCGTGATGCGGTCGGGTCGGTAGCCGCCGTGCGCGAGCAGCATCGTGTACGTGGCGGGGAGGTAACGCGCGATGGGCGCGTCGAGGGCGAGCCGACCCCGCTCGACCAGGCGCAGCACGACAGCGGCGGTGAACGTCTTGGTGACGCTGGCGACGCGCACGGCGGCTCCGGGAGCGAGCCGGCGACGCGTGGCGCGGTCGGCGCGGTCGGCGAGGCCGGCGGCGCCGCTCCAGGAGAGGCCAAGGCGCGGGGCCTCGACGCGCAGCAGCATGCCGGGGATGCGCGGCGATGTCGCCGCTGTCTGGTCGAGCACGCGCCGCAACTCCCCCGCGGGCGCCGACGCCGCTGTGCGGGCGCCGACGCCGCTGTGCGGGCGCCGACGCCGCTGTGCGGGCGGCTGCCGTCCTTCTCGGAGCGACGAGGGCGAACGGCCAGGTACGTGAGCAGCAGGGCCGCGCGCATGGGGACCAGCAACCCTGCGGCGTGGTCGTAGCGCGCCACCGCGCGGCCGAGCCTGGAAAAGTCGCCAATCGTGAGCATCATCCCTCGGGCTCGTCCCGTGACACTCCCCCGTCGTCCGTGACCACCAGCGCGCCCACCCTCTGATCGTGGTAGCGCTCGGGCCACTCCACGGCGAGCCGTTCCCAGGTGATCCCCGCATCGGTCGAGCGATAGAGACCCCGGTTGGAGGCCGCGTAGAACACCCCGGGCTCGGACTGGTTGGCGGCCAGCACCGCGATCGTTGTCCCCATCGTATCCGGCAGCCCCTCCCGCGCCTGCCGCCAGGGGGTACGCCCGGTTCGCCGGTACACGGTCGATTCCGCGTGCCTCGGATCGTGCGCGGCGCGCGGCGAGTGGGCGGCGGAGACCACGATGGTGTCGGCGTCGCCGGGGTCCACCGCCACGCTCCAGAGGTAGTGGTGGGCGAGGCCCTCATCCGGCCGCTCCCAGGTCCTCCCGCCGTCGCGGCTCTCGTTGTATCCCCGGCCCGGCGTCCCGAATCCGTCCCCCGCGGCCGAGTACAACTTGTCGGGTGTCCGCGGATGCATCATCAGGGTGTGGGTGTCCAGCGGCCCGTCCGGTACCCGATCCATCCAGGTGTCGCCTCCGTCGAGGCTGCGCACGAGCGCTCCGGCCTCGATGCAGACGTACAGCGTGCCGGCATTCGCCACATCGGGCGTGATCCAGCGGACGTGGTTGGTGTGGGGGCGGGGCGGAAAGCTCCAGGTGGGGGCGGAGGGCAGAGAGCGCATCGCGCGGAGGTCCCGCCAGGTCCCACCGCCATCCTCCGAGCGGAAGAGCGCGCTCGGCTCGGTACCCGCGTAGAGCGCGCCGAACTCTCCCGCGCGCTCGTGCGGGCTCACCGCCACGGCCGTGACGTCCGGGTGCGCGATGCCCTCACCGGCCACGCTCCAGGATGATCCCGCGTCCGCGCTGCGCCACAGCGTGTGGCCGCTGGAGCCGCAGTACACGCGTTCAGGATGGAGTGGATCAACCGCGAGGCAGCGTGGGGATAGGCCCACAAGCTGCGTGTCTGTCTTCCAGGCGCCGTCCCTGCCGCGTGCGACAAGTAGCTCGTCGTCCAGCGCGATTTACATCGTCGTCATGATATGCTCCTTACCCCGAACCCATCCCGTCCGCGCCACACGCGCCGCCAGCGCAGACCATTTGTTGGCCTCCACCTCATTGTATCCCAACAGACCACGCCGGGACCGAACGCGCCTGACCGGCGCCATTGTACGTCCTCCCCTAACAACAGAATCAAGGGGGGCACGTACGGTTTGACCGCAAGATCCCGATAGATTCCGTGTCCGTCGCCTGTGATGATGAGGGAGGAACGATCGATGGACGCCGATTGTCTTGATCTCGTGACCTCACGTTTGCGGTCGTCGGAGCGTTTACCTCGTGTGACCTGGCAACGCGGGCACAACAAGTGAATGGACTTTGGGTAGACAAGGAAAAGGAGAAAGACATGGCACAGGCGAACGGATTTATAGGTAAGGTCGCCCTCGTCACAGGCGGCGGCTCGGGGATCGGCCGGGCCACGGCCCTGGCCTTCGCCCAGGCGGGGGCCAAGGTCGTGATCGCGGGACGGCGCGCCGACGCGGGTGAGGCGACGGTGCGCCAGATCCGCGACGCCGGCGGCGAGGCGACCTTCGTGGCGACCGACGTGACCAGTGAGGCCGCGGTCAAGGCGCTCGTCGCCGCGGCGGTCGCGACCTACGGCCGGCTCGACGCCGCCTTCAACAATGCCGGCGCCCCGGCGCGGTTCGGCCCGCTCACGGACCTGTCCGCGGACGGCTTCGCCGACACCGTCGCCAGCAACCTCACGAGCGTGTGGCTCTGCCTGAAGTACGAGATCCCCGCCATGATCGCCACGGGCGGGGGGGCGATCGTCAACACCGCATCGAGCCTGGGGCACGTCGGCCTGCCCAACATGGCCGCCTACGCCGCCGCCAAGCACGGCGTCGTGGGCCTCACAAAAGCGGCCGCGCTCGAGTACGCCACGCAAGGCATCCGGGTCAACGCGATCAGCCCCGGCTCCATCGAGACGCCGATGGGCGAGCAGGCCTTCGGCAGCATCGAGAACTATCGGCAGGTGATGGGGCCGGCCCATCCGGTCGGGCGCATCGGCCTGCCCGACGAGGTGGCGACGGCCGTGCTCTACCTCGCCTCGGACGGCGCGTCGTTCATCACGGGTCAGGCGCTGGGGGTCGACGGGGGCGCGACGGCGCAGTAGCCGGGTGTCGACGACGACGCGGCGCCGCAGAGACCAGTGAGTCTCTGCGGCGCTGCGAAGAAAGGAGATGTCGATCTCACGTTTGGTGTCGCGGGAGCGTTTACGTAGTATGACGAGTATGACGCTGTCGCCCTTCGAAGAGATCGTGACCACGCATGGGCCGACCGTGCTCCGGGTGTGCCGGGCCGTCCTCGGGCCGGTGGACGCCGAGGACGCGTGGTCGGAGACGTTCTTGGCCGCGCTGCGGGCCTATCCGACCCTCCGACCGGACAGCAACGTGGAGGCGTGGTTGGTCACGATCGCCCACCGCAAGGCCATCGACCAGACGCGCGCCCGGGCGCGCCGTCCGATCACGGTCGACGAACTCCCGGAACGCCCCACCCCCAGCGAGGCGGACCGGTGGGACGGGGACCTGTGGGCGGCCTTGCACGCCCTGCCGCTCAAGCAACGCGCGGCGGTGGCGTACCACTACCTCGCCGGGCTGCCGTACGCGGACATCGCCGCCATCACCGGGGGCAGTCCGGACGCCGCCCGGAGAGCGGCCGCCGACGGCATCGCCACCCTACGCAAGACCTATGGGGAGGGAGGACCCCGATGATGACCACACACGAGCCACACGAGCCGCACGAGGAGGCGGGCGACCTGTTCGCCGCCCTGCGGGTGATCGATCAGGAGGCGACCCGCCGGCTGCACGACCGTCTGGTGCGCGACGCCGAGACGGCGGGACTCCTCGATGTCGCCTACCGCACCATCGACACCCCCGTCGGCACGCTGCTGCTCGCGGCGACCACGCGGGGACTGGTGCGCGTCGCCTACGAGCGCGAAGATCACGCGAAGGTCCTTGAGCGCCTGGCCCGGGAGATCAGTCCCCGCGTGCTGCACGCGCCGGCGCGTCTCGACGCGGCGGCGCGGGAAATCGACGAGTACTTCGCCGGCCGCCGCCAGGCGTTCGACCTGCCACTGGACTTCAGCCTCTCGCGCGGGTTCCGTCGTATGGTGCTGACGCGCCTGCCCGCGATCGGCTACGGGCAGACCGCCAGCTACGCGGCCATCGCGACCGCGGCCGGCAATCCGAAGGCCGTGCGCGCGGCCGGGACCGCGTGCGCGACCAACCCCCTCCCCGTCGTCGTTCCCTGCCACCGCGTGGTGCGCAGCGACGGCTCGATCGGCCAGTACGTCGGCGGCGCCGACGCGAAGAAGGCCCTACTCACCCTGGAGGCAGCAGCATGACCGCGACCAAGACCGTGACGACAGTGCATCTAGCTACGGAGCCGGCCGCACGCGTGGACGGCGCGGACTGGACCGCCCTCGTGGATGAGGTCAACGATTACGGGTGCGCTCAGACCCCGCAAATCCTGACCTCGGACGAGTGCCGCTCCATCGCGGCCCTGTACGATGAGGCGGAGCGCTTCCGCTCCACGATCAACATGGCGCGGTACCGGTTCGGGTCCGGGGAGTATCGCTACTTCAAGAGCCCGTTCCCGGAGCTGGTGGAGCAGCTGCGGCAGACGTTCTACCCGCGCCTGCTGCCCATCGCGCGCGACTGGGCGGACAAGCTCGGCGCGCCCGCCCCCTGGCCGGACACGCTCGACGCGTGGCTGGACCTGTGCCACGCGGCCGGCCAGACCAAGCCGACCCCGATCCTGCTGCGCTACCAGGAGCACGACTGGAACGCGCTGCACCGCGACCTCTACGGCGACCTCGTGTTCCCGTTGCAGGTCGTGGTCGGGCTCGACGCGCCCGGCGTCGATCACACGGGCGGCGAATTCCTGCTCGTGGAGCAGCGTCCGCGCGCGCAGTCCCGCGGTACCGTGACCCACATCAAGCAGGGCCACGGCCTGATCTTCACGACCCGCGACCGTCCGGTCGCGTCCGCCCGCGGCTGGTCCGCGGCGCCGGTGCGCCATGGCGTGTCGGCGGTCCGCTCAGGCAGCCGGCACACCCTCGGCCTGGTCTTCCATGACGCCGCCTAATGGCCGGCGCCCAACAGAAGGAGTATACGCTGCTGGACGCGGACGGCCACCCCTATCAGAGTAACACGCCGGGGAGCTATGGCGGGAACCGGCGGGGTAAGCTCTATGGGCGGTTGGACTGCCGCGCCGCCCCGCGGGCGATCGCGCGCGGCGGCTACGTCACGCAGCGCGTGTTCTTCGCCGACGAGCAGACCGCGCGCGCGGCCGGCTACCGGCCGGGCGCGGTGTGCCTGCCCGACAGGTATGCCGCGTGGAAGGCCCAGCAGCGCACCGCATATAAGCGCATACATGAAACCACAGCGAAATGATTGAAACCATAGGAGAGGGCAATGGCGCAAACGCACAGCGAAACGACGGGACCGGCGCAGGGGCGGCCGATGGGGGGAGAGCCTAACAGGACGGTGGCCCACAGGAGGAATAGGGCTGCCCTCCCCTGGTCGGTGCGCTTTGTGGCGCTCGCGGCGATTTGGGGCTCCAGCTTCCTCTTCATCAAGGTCGGCGACGCGGCGCTCGCTCCCGTGCAGGTCACCCTCGGGCGGATGGTCTTCGGCGCCGCCACGCTACTGCTCATCCTCGCGGCGCGGCGCGAGGGACTGCCGCGTGCCCCCCGCGTGTGGGGTCACCTCGCCGTGGCCGCGCTCCTGCTCAACGCTCTGCCCTTCACCCTGTTCGCCTACGGCGAGCTGCGCACGACCTCGGTGCTGGCGGGCATCTGGAACGCGACGACACCGCTGTTCGCCTTCCCCCTCGCCCTGCTGATGCTGCGCGAGGAGCGCCCCAGCGCCGCGCGCGCGGTGGGCCTCGCCATCGGCTTCCTCGGGGTCCTGGTCGTGCTCGGCGTGTGGCAGGGCTTCGGCGGCCAGGCCCTCGTCGGCAACCTGGCCTGTCTCGGGGCCGCTGTCAGTTACGGCGTGGGCTTCCCCTATACCCGGAAGTATCTCGCCAGCCGGCCCGAGTCCACTGTCGTCCTGGCGGCGGGGCAATTGCTCTGCGGCACGGCCGAACTCGCCCTCGTGACACCGCTGCTCGCCGGCCTCCCCGCAACTCTGCCACCCATACACGTCATCGCGAGCGTGGTGGCCCTGGGCGTGCTTGGGACGGGGATCGCCTACATCCTCAACTACGGGCTGATCCGGGACGTCGGCTCGACCATCGCCGCGACGGTCACCTATGTCATCCCCCTCTTCGCCACCATTGAAGGCGTCATCGTACTCCGGGAGCCCGTGACCTGGTACGAGCCCGTCGGCGCGGTCATCGTCATCCTGGGTGTGGCCGTCTCCCAGGGGCGCCTACGCATCGCTCGCCCCGGTGGAAGGGGTCGCGCATGACACGCGTCACAGCCGCTTCCCTGAAGACATAAAGACAGGCCAGTTTGACCGCAAGATCCCGATAGATTCCGCGTCCGCCGCCTGCGATGATGATGAGGGAGGAACGATCGATGGATAGAGACAACGACCGCATGACACGACACGACCAGAACCCGGCGCCGCTGGATGACGACGCCCGCTGGCAGGCGGTGCGCGACCGCGATCGAGGCGGCGATGGGCGCTTCGTCTTCGCCGTCCGCTCGACGGGCATCTACTGCCGCCCGTCCTGCCCGGCGCGCCGGCCCCACCGCGCGAACGTCCGCTTCTTCGCCACCGCGGCGGAGGCCGAGCGCGGGGGCTTTCGCCCCTGCCGGCGCTGCCGGCCTGGGGACGCCGCGGCGCCGGAGGCGGAGGTCGTGCGGCAGGTCTGCCGCTACATCGAGGAGCATCCCTATGACCAGGTGACCCTCGCCGCCCTCGGCGCGCACGTCGGTCTCAGCCCGTCCCACCTGCAGCGCCTGTTCAAGGCTGTCATGGGGATCACGCCGCGTCAGTATGCCGAGGCCCGCCGCCTGGATCGCTTCAAAGCCGAACTCAAAGAGGGCGACGCCGTGAGCGGCGCGCTGTACGGCGCGGGCTATCGGTCGAGCAGCCAACTCTACACGCAGGCGCCCGCGCGCCTAGGTATGACCCCGACCACGTATCGCAAAGGAGGCATCGGCATGAACATCACCTACACGACCATCGATAGTCCCCTCGGCTGGCTGCTGGTGGCGGGGACGGAGCGCGGCCTCTGCGCCGTCCGCTTCGGCGCGTCTACCACCGCGCTGGAGCGGACGCTCCAGCACGAGTTCCCGGCCGCGACCATCCGGCGCGATGACGCCGCCCTGCGGCCCTGGGTCGACGCCGTGGCGCGCTACGTCGACGGCCGGCAGCCGGGGCTCGACCTGCCCCTGGACGTGCAGGCCACGGCCTTCCAGTCGCGCGTCTATGAGGCGCTACGAGCCATCCCCTACGGGAGCACGCGCTCGTACAGCCAAGTGGCGCGGGCCATCGGCCAGCCAGCGGCCGCGCGGGCGGTGGCGCAAGCATGCGCCGGCAACCCCGTGGCCCTGATCATCCCCTGCCACCGTGTCGTGCGGGACGACGGCGACCTGGGCGGCTACCGCTGGGGCGTGGAGCGCAAGCGCTCCTTGCTGGAGCGCGAGGCCCAGGCCGCCACGGCGCCCGACGCCGGCGCGCCGCGGGAGGCCGCCGTCGCCGTGAGCGGGACGGCCTAAGCGGACGTTCTCAGGCCAGCCCGACAGGGCGCCGGCGGTCTCCACCGCCGGCATCCTCCGGGGCCGGCCTCGACCTCTGCACCGTCGATCGTGCAACCGCTAGAGGCGGTGTAGTGTTGTAGCGAGTGGGCGAGCGTACGCCCCACTCGAACCGGATGACAGGAGAAGAAAACGATGACGACCATGACACCCATGCTGCGCGTGAACGCCCTAGCGCATGATGACCTTGCGCGCATCCGCGCGCGAGGCACGGATGACTTCGATAATCCACTAATCGTGACCGTCGTGGACAGCGCGGGTGGGACGCCCTTGCGCTGTTGCCTGCGCGAAGCGAACATCGGGGAGCGCGTCGTGCTCATCGCCTACCAGCCCGCCACGGTCGGCGGACCCTACGCGGAGGTCGGGCCGGTCTTCATCCACGCCGAGGCCTGTGAGGGGTACACCGACGCGCACCGCTATCCGGACAGCTTCCGCCAGCGCCGCCAGCTGTTGCGTGCCTATGACGCCGACGGCCGCATCGTCGATGCCATGATCGCGTAGGATGGCGACGAGGCCGAGGGGAGGTGCGCCGCGTTCTTCGCGCGCTCCGACGTCGCGTACATCCATAGCCGCAACGTGCTGTATGGCTGCTACATGTTCACGATCCGGCGACCGGCCTGAACCGTGTATCGGCCGCCGTTGCCACTCACCTGATAGCGCCCGACGTTAGGGCGCCGACACGAGGGAGACATCACATCGCACGGCTTCGACGAAGGCTGGCTCATGGCAGATGCGCGGAAATGGCGCATGACGCGACGCGCGGATGACAGGACGACAAGGCATAGTTGCTCCATGGAGTCTTCGGACCGGAGGGGGCGTATGAGGAAGGGGGAGAGATGAGAACAGATATAACGTTCGATGCGGAAGGGACCATCTTGCGTGGCTGGCTGTATCTGCCGGACAAAGGACAAGAGCCGTTTCCCTTGGTGGTGATGGCCCATGGCTGGGGGGCGGTGAAAGAGATGTACCTCGACCTCTATGCCGACGCATTCGCCACTGCCGGTCTGGCGACGCTGGTCTATGACCATCGCAACTTTGGCGCCAGCGATGGCCTGCCTCGACAAGAGATCGACCCCTGGGCGCAGATGCGCGACTATCGCCATGCGATCACCTTTGCCACGACCCTCCCCCAGGTGGATTCCGCGCGCATCGGGGTCTGGGGGACGAGCTACAGCGGGGGACATGTGCTGGTCGTCGGGGCGCTCGATGCGCGGGTCGCATGTGTGGTGTCCCAGGTCCCCACAATCAGCGGAGGGCGCAATACCGCACGACGCTTTCCTGGTGATACGTTGACAGCCCTCAGGGGGCGCTTTGACGCCGACCGGCACGCGCGCTTCCATGGGGGGGCGCCGGCGATGGTCCCTGTGGTGGCCGAGCTGAACGCCGCGGAGGTCGGGACACCGGCTGCCACCACGTCCGAGGTCAGTGAGCCCATCGGCAACGATGGCGCGCAATGGTTTCGCGCCATGCCCCCGGAACGCCGCGCCGCCTGGCGCAACGAGCTGACACTCCGTTCGATCGAGATGTACGCCGAGTATGAGCCCGGCGGATACATCGAGCGTATCGGACCAACGCCGTTGCTCATGATCACGGCTGACGCGGATACGCTGACCCCGACCGACGAGATTCTGGCGGCGTATGGACGGGCCCGTGAGCCAAAACAGCTGCTCATTGTGCCCGGCGGTCATTACGACATCTATG
>JAABUU010005545.1_pt1 | contig 14065 bp, 11 predicted proteins | sample 5559301 | NCBI WGS metagenome assembly JAABUU01 (sample SAMN10711884, study PRJNA513360) | rock metagenome | isolation source: Antarctica rocks | place: Antarctica: Victoria Land, Richard Nunatak white | reverse complement strand
AGCAGACTGTAGTGATCATGTTCTCACACAGCTTGCAGTGAGCAAGATGTTTCTGGTTCTGCAGGCAACAGCCAAACATGGTGAAGCAAAAGCACATCACAGCCTCTCAGGAATTTCGTCTGAAAGCTGTTCACCTCAAGCAGGACCACCAGGATTGGTCTTACTCCAAAATTGGCAAGAAGATTGGCTGCAGTCACAAGTTTGTCAGCAGATGGGTGGCAAGACATCAGCAGGGTAAAGGTGTCAGTGACCAGCAAAGGTCAGGTAGACCCCTCAAAGCAGATGCTGATGCACAACAGTACATCTACATGGCAGCTCAGCTTCCAGAGTGCAGTAGTGCTGCTGATGTTGCAGCCAAAACTCAGCAAGAAAAGGGTCTGAAAATGAGCCCCAGCAGCATCACAAGGCTCCAGTTGCTCATTCCCATGTACACATGTGCAGAGCTGCCTGTCTTGGGCCTGGCCAATGTTCCTATCGTAGTTGGGGTACACCAGCTGGCTGCACGTCTGCTCATGTTGTGCAAATAGAAGTAATTGCTGTCAGTGATCATCGCTCTGCGCCATGATGCAAGCTCTCTCCTCAAGGCTGCTTTGGCAAATTTGACTCTAGCAAGCTCCTGCCTGGCTGTCAGCAGTGGAATGACCTTGGGTGGCAGGTGAAGCAGGCCTTGACCCGTGAGCAAGCGCTTCACTGTGCTTCTGCTCAAATGTACCTCCATTTCCTGCTTACTTTTGGTTGCGACAGCATCAGCAGTATTGCAATCTGGAAGCTGTGATACCATCAGAATGTGCTGCACTGCTGCTGCATCTGCTTTTGGAGGCCTGCCTGACCTGAGTTGGTCATTGACATGGCCTAACTGCTGATACCTTCTCACCCATCTGCTGACAAAGGCATGTCTGCACTTGATCTCCTTGGCTATCAGTGAGAATGACCAGTGCTGATGGTGCTTTCAAAGATTTACAGCTTCCCAACAACTTTTTTGAGAGGGCCTGATGCGCTGTTTCGTCACCACATGTGCCAACAGCCTGCAAGAGGCAGAACAGTCAGCTGCCTGCAAGATCACGGGGACAGCTGATCTCTGCAATCTGCTCAATTTGCCGCTACTGCTCTTGCTCACGCAGTACAGCTTCTGCTGCCAATCAAACCGGCAGGGATGCACTTCGTGAAGCACTGCAGTAAACAAAGGCAACAGAGTAGCAAGTGCTTGCCTATTAACAATGCTGGACCTGTCTGAAGTTGACCCTTACTTGTCAAGTAATTGCTTGCTTGCAGCCAGAAAGCCTAAAACCTATAACTTAGTCGGATCGCTGCATTGAGTTGAGCGAGAGCATTAAAGCTGATCTGCTCTGTACCCTGGGTGCCCGTAGAGTCTATACTGAAATCTGTTGTAGGGATCAGGGACTCTACACGTAATTCGTGGTCGACAAACGTCTGTGTCCAAAACCAGTGTTTGCTCAGCAGGACAATTCATGTGAGACGATAGGTCCATCTGACTGGCGGTACGGCCAGGTAGGTCTAGTACACCATCGTATGCGTGTGTAGGTGGGAGCAGTGCCGCAGATATCGTCCATAGTGCTAGCTGCAAAGCTTTGCTCTGACTGTAGGTCGAGCTAGGAAGTCTCTTGTCAGCAGGGGGGCAAGTTTGCGGCACAGCAGCAAGCAAAAGCCTTGAGCAACCAGGCATCAAAAGGACAGAGCAGTCTGTGAAATGGTCAGCTTTTTTTGTAGTATCCAATTTGCGAGGCAAAGCTTGTGCAACCAGCAAGTGCCTGTTTCCAGCGCAGTCGCGTGCAGGTGCAAAATACATTGCCAGAGTGGTTGCTATTTGACATTGACTTAGTCTTTGCTGGCAGACAAAGTCAAAGACAATCCACACCTCTGCTCACCTGTGCCTTCGGCTGCGCTGAGGCAAAGCAAGTTGCTATACTCCCTGCTGACAGCTGAACTCTCTAGCTATTCCTTTTTATGGTGATGAGATAATCCCCAGTGATGAGCTGACTCATGATGTCACAGCAGGTGGGATGCAGAGAAATGCTACAATGTACAGCAATCCACATGGATACAGGCTCTTGACTACTGCTGTTATGGGGCGGGAAAACATACCTTCTACGCTTGCAACATTGGTGTCTGTCAATGTTTAAGCAACACATTGTGCGACTGCAGTCAGGTCCAATCATCAGCCACTGCCTGCACGAAGGAAGCCCAGGAGAAACAGTGCTCAAGCCAGCTATTGCTAATGGCAATAAAAGCAGCACCTCTGACATGTCCACAACATACGCACAGGGTGCAGGAACTTTTTTAAAGTGTACACATGCCTGACACTTTTTCAGAAACATTGACGCAGCATACATGGCACCCGGTGCTTGAACCACCATGCTCTTCAGGTAAATAGCAGCCTTGCCTGTGCAGTTTGACGCGGTGCAGCAGGGTGCTAGAAGCTGAAGCAGACAAGACTCAGCAGCAGCAGCAGCAGCAGCAGCAGCAAGACCACACATCACATGATCAGCAAAGTCATGAGCAACAGTCACGCAGACCACCGCGTCAAACTGCAAGCATGTTATGCTGGCCTCCTCAAGATGCCGCAAGACAATAGGACCCTTCACAAGCACAAGATGATCAGCAGCAACAGGGTTCACAGCAGCAGCTGCAAGAAGGTGGAAGGCAGCGGCGCCAGCAGCCAAGTCAACAGTGCCAAGCAAGCGCTACCCCAGCAGCAGCAGTCAGGTAGCAGCAACAGTGTGATTGCCAACAGGCAGACTGCGCGGCCTGCCTGCGCTCAGCTGATCTTCAGCCTGTTGACAGAGTCTGTGGTGCAAAACATTACAGTGCAGCAAGCATGGCAGAGGGTGGAGGAGGAGCAGAATGACGCTGAGCCCGCAGATGCTCAGATGCAGAGCTCAGCAACAGCAGGAAATCAACCTGATGATGACAATGATGAAGAAGAGGAGGAACAAGCAGTTGAAGATGCTCAACATCAGCTTCTCAGCTATAATCCACCCAGTGCAACAGGGTTCATCACAGGCATCATAGGCAATGTGCAGTGGATGGCAGAGTGCAGAAAAGGGGGGAAAAAGACCATGCCTGTTGGCATTGTTGAAGAAAACCCTAAGGATGGGATGTATTGGACTTCCCTGTAAGCAGAGCTTCCCTGCATACAGGTTCCTGAGGGTTTCAAGGCTGTGCAGACCTTACTCAGTAAGTGTGCACAGTTGTTTGTGAGCAATCAGAAGCTGCAGAAAGAGCACAACCAGTTGCAACACAGATGGTATTCCTTTGTTCATAGTACTCCTTTAAAAACCTAGTTATGGCTTTGGATCATGTAGGGTAGAAAAGGGAGACAGTGTGAAGGCTGCCCCCCAGAGAATGGTAGTGAACCTGTTCCTGATGGCACAATATGCAGAGCAACCCAACACAGTACTGTGAAGAGCCACCTGTCGGCTTCATGTCCGTCCCTAGGATTCATAGCTTTCGCTGTATAGTTGTTACACAGGACTTCCAATTCCGACATGTTTGTAAACAAGTGTTGCAGCTATTTTAGAACTGAGCTGATTTTGGTTTTGGAGCGCACTGCTGCTACCCCGTGTTTGGAGGCCTTGGGCCCCAAAAGGCATGCAGTAAGTTGCAAACACCTGCGCAGCAAGGTAACCAAACTGTCATGCTGCTTCATCTGGTCTTGACAGCTTAGGCAATCATCTGGACCGCGAGATGCTCGCACACTACTGCCCGCCTGGGGCCAGAGGGATCAACACCAGGAGACCAGCCTGGCACCAGCCTGATACCGCCTGCACAGTCTCTGCTGGGTAGTGAGACACTACAACCCTTGGGTGCCAATATATTTGCATATGTTTACATAACTGGATATTGCTTCCTCAAGCTGACGGCAAACTTGTCCTTGCTGAGAATTGCTTCACCAAATTTGCTAGTGTGCATCACAAACACACAATGCGTGCTGCTTTACATTCCGTGTGTAAATGCGTGGATCAGTTGCTGAAGGCCGGACTCTTGGTCTGATCTTCTAAACGATAATGGGTAGCTGTAAAGGCTTGTTCGCCTCCATAGTACTGGAGGTTGAGCGTGATGACCACGTCAGAAAACTCGCGGAAACCTAGAGTTTTGTTGGGCGTATCGACGAGGTTGGTCCATAAAGTTCCATCATAGTTGACTTCATTATTTGGCTGAAAGTTGCTCACTTTTTCCTCAGAAGGTGTCAGCGGAGTCCACAGATTGAAAAGACCATAATCCCTCATGACTTCATTCGTTTCATGTTGATCACAATCCACTGCCAAGTACGCACTCGTGACGCAGAGCTGCTGATAATGCAACGCTATTATACTTTGACTGTTGTCTAGTGGAAGATGCTTTGTCAGGCAAGGAGTGGGAACGCGGTATTTGTCAACGTAATCGTCTAAGATGTTGAGTTGTGAGGAGGAAGGATAGAGTCGCTCGAACCGAAAGTCGTACTCATCGTGTTGAAAGTTGAACAGGAACGTGCCCATCAACACAAACTGACCCCATTCATTGGGGTAGAGCATTTGGTACTCGGCCCAAGCCTCCTCGAAAGAATTGCAAGAGGTGCATTTTGACGTAATAAATTCACGCATCAACGGGAAGTGAGAGCGCTTCACCATGAAAGGGAAAGCCATCATGCAGTCAGCTGGACATGTCACGCCAAGGAATGAACCTGCGTTTAGGCAGTGTGGTGTTCTCTGCGCGGCGCAACGAATGATCGGCTTGAGAGTGACAGGATGAAAGAGGTCTTCGGGGTTAGGTCGCCGCATAAACTGAATATCACTATCAATGATGGCAACGTACTCAGCATTGGAGTACAAATCGGAATAGAAATTGGACCACATTGTGCGGCTGTACCCGACATTGCGTTGATTGGCGCTGAACGTGGACGGGTCCGGCATTTTTTCGAGATAGACATTAGTAACAAGGGATCGCCATGTCGCCTTTAGAACTGCGGCCAAACGTCGATCTCTAGACTCCTCCTCATCAAAGATGAATATGAGCTCATTCTCAATGTCTTCATGAGGCCACCAAAGCATATAGCTGAACATGAGTAGCTGAAGATCTTCCCAGGAGTCCCAAAACGTACGGCACATGAGGGTGAAGGATGGCGTCGCTCGCCACGGTGACTTAGCGGAGAATGTGTCAGCAGGAATGACGCTGTAGTCTGTGCCAGGTGCTACGATCCGTTGGTTGGCCGAGCTTAGTGTGACAGCGCCAGCTTTTGTTGATGAAGAGGCCCAGGTTTTGCTTGTGAATGGAGAGGAGAGTTGGATATTCGATGGTGGCATTTGAAAGCGTCATGAGATACTGCACTAAAATGGTAAAGCCCACACCGGACATGACAGCAAGTATGGAGACAATCGGAGAGCTGTTTGACATCATGATGGGCCAGGCGTAGCTGAAAGTCAATCGCGCCTGTTCAATTTGTGGAAAAGGCCATAATCCCGATTAGGACATTGTTGACCCCAAAGGGACTAGCCCATAGGGGGATCTCGCACGGGTAGCTTCCGCTAAGTGGGATTCTGGCTGCAGCACACCGCTAACTTTAACTTAACATTAATGGGGGTGCAACTTGCGTTCACATACGTTCAACCATTGCTGCACTACGCAAATCTCGCTGCGCAATTGCTGCATTGCACATGCGATTAGTTCGAGCTTCCGATGGACCAGCCTACTATGACCTCGCGCGGGCGTGTACTGCTGTTGGTCGCTGCCATGCGCCTGATCCTGTTAAGCAGGATCACCAAACAGACGATTCAAACAATCCCACTGTAGTCCTGCTCCGCCAGCTACCTCTGCAAAGAGTCAAGTCCTGCTGTGCCATATTGTTGTTGCGGTGCTGACGGCCCAGGTGGCCATCAGTCAGGCTGCTCTCACCCCTTGCCATGCCGGAGGCCGTCTGTTTTCAGAAGTTTCCGGAAGTCTGTTGGGGCCAGATTTGAATAGCCTATACAGAGCTCCCAGAGTGTATCACTCTGAGTAATATGTGAAGCCTAGGGATACTCTCTGGTGAGTTACTATACATCTGGCAGACGTCCTGAAGCTGAGCTGCTCCTCTGATTTTGTGCTGGAAAAAGTTGGATGGTCTGGAATAGCTTTGACTTCAAACATGTACATGTGGCACTACAAAGCGCACGTCATGTACACTGTACAGATCAGTCAGTCAGTGAACATGTTGTTTACACTGTGTGAACCGACTGCAATATTATCAGCTAAAGACACTGCTCAATGCTGCCTTGACTGTACATGACTGTCCAATCCTGCCTTGACAGTATATGACTTTATCAGATCGACATTCACACGACACTCAGAACAACATGACGAAATATTTCCTATGGAGCCTATCGTTTCTGCCTTGTGCAATGAGCTCTCCAACAGCATTAGGCTCACACACTTTTTCAAAGCATTGCCAGCAAGGATCAGGCGGTTTGCCTACTGTTTCAGACTTGAATGCACTGCTGCTCACGTCACTTTCAGACATCTAGATTGCCCATCATCTGGCTGCGATAACACTGTGCGATATGCGTTATTCAGTGCGATACTGACGCACTGACAGAGGGTCGTGCGGAAAGTGCGAAACATATTAAAATTACTAATTGTGTGCGGGGGTTTGTAATATCGCTGCGTACACTGGCTATGACCATCAAATTCAGTCACGTCATTTGCTTTTCTACTGGATGCCCTTAAGGAAGTCACGAAAGGCTTTGAAAGCAAGCGGCAAATGCCCAACTGATTTGGGGCTATAGATTGCAGTCAACTACAATGCAGCCCACCCTCCATTTCTGATTACAAAGGGTATCATGACAGGAACCATCAGAAAAGCATCATATTGCAAGCTGTAGTGGATTCTCAAGGAGTTCCTTCAAAGCGTCTTAGACGTCTATTCTGGTTGGCCTGGTTCTGTTGGTGACTGTTGCGTGTTTGCACACTCTACCATAGCCGATCATCTGTATCATGGCAAGCTGCTTGAGCCTGTCGTGGAGATAGATGGCATCAATGTAGGCCCTGTATGGTAGGAGTTGCTGAGTACAAGCTTGAGGAACTTCTGATCATCTCTTACGGCAGTGACGAGCTGGACGATGATGAAAAAGCAATGTTCAATTCTTGGCAGTCATCCACAAGAACTATAGTTGAGCAGGCTTGTGGAAGATTGAAAGGCCGTTTTCAGATGGTTGATAGGTAGGGTCATTGTTCACAACCCTATAGAGCATGCTGGTATTGTTACTGTAGAATGCACCTTGCACAACAATTGCATGGACAAGGATGTCAAGAGTGACGTGAAGTGGGCTGAAGTATTGAAGCTCAGGTGTGGCACCCGAGTGCGACCTGAGAAAGATCATGCTCTTGGAGTTGTAGGTGTCAGGGATGTGCTGTGCAATTACTTTTACAGCAGAAACAACTCTTGAGTCAAAGCTGAGGGTAAGACCACATGTGCTCACTGCACTATGTGATTGAGAAAGTTGCAAAACTACTACATCCAAGATGTTTGGACAAGCTGCTGTTCAAGCACAAGTTGTTGATCAATAAGTACATGAGTACACCAAAGAGATGTCAAAGATTCAGCACATTGGCTACAACTGGCACAGCGCTGCAGCCATCTTGCATATTGCAACAGTCTAAAATTGTGTTATCAGCAGGACTGCACCACAACATGGCACTGCATTTTGGGCCAGGAGCTGGGCCAGACGGCAAGGACAAATCACTCAATGCCTGAGCAATCAAAGCTCTGTACAGATGTCTACATGTGTGGACTGCATGAACTGCCTGTGCTCTTCATATATATAGCGCTGCTGGTCAATCTGCTTGTCCTCTTTATAGCGCTGATCCTCAAGCTTTTGCCTCTGCAATTGCCTTGCATCACTTTCTTGCTGCAGCCAGTCTAGACTGCTGTAGCAAAGCCTCAGCAGTTGCTGTACTACTAGCCAGAGCCTTGGTGGCGGCACCTGCCTTGGCGTTGCTGTCCTTGAGTGCATACCGGTTACTGACACGCGCCTCATGTGCTTTTGCTGGAGAACCCTGACACAACATGCAGAACTGTAAGCGTTGATGTGTAGATCAAGCAATGCAGCCATGACACTGTGTGTGAGCAGAAAAATGTATTTCTCCTGTTCATAATCTGTGTCATCTGCATACTGCTCCTGGGGTGCATCAAAGTTCCTGTTTCTTCTGACAGCAGGTCCCTGAGATGACCTTACCTCTGCTTCAATGTACTCATTGGTCTCCACCTTAAAGCCTGCCACAATTCCTACAGCAACATTGCAATGGAATAAGGCGCGCAGCTTTGCTGGATGACAAGACTTGCTACTGCTGATGTGTAGTTGTGAAAGCACCAAGGTGCAGCAACTGCACAGCAGCGCTGATTGCTGCTACATGCACACCTGTTAGCAGTACAGCAGACATTGACCAAAACAGCTGGGCAAGCTACTGCACAATGGCTATCAGCATAAAAGCCTACAACACCCACACTCAATCCTCACTTACTGCACCATTGGCAAGTGCCTTCCTCCCAGAGCAGCCTTCTTAAGCTCAAACCAAACATCATACAGCTCTCTAGAGTCCATCATTTGTGTCTTGGGGACCCCCTCGGCCGTCAACAAGGCAGCCATAATCCCCTTCTGGGCCGTACCTGTAGCAAATGCAAGCAGAACTCTGTGTGCTGTGCCCAAAGCAGCATAATGAGCAAGCAAAGTGTCTGGGGACTGCAACAGCAAAGCACAATAGACATGTCTAAGGCCATGGCAGTGGGCAGAACCTAGTCTACCAAATGCATCACAAAGCAGCAGCTGCACCTGATCACACCGTGAGCAGCATGCATCGACAGTGGAACAAAATAGAGTAGCAACAAAATGCTTACAATTTAACATGATCTGCTCTTTGTCGGTTGCTGCAGACCAGTCCAGAGCGCCAGACAAGGTCAGCATTGAATCCAAAATCTTAAATTCCTTGTTTATGTTGTGGTACTTGTTGAAGCAGTCTTCTCCAGACCTGCACACAACATGACATTATTTGGGCACTGCTCCAAGTTTGCAGCATGTTGAATGCACAACTTAAGCATTAAATGAAAAAGAACAGCTGCGCAACCAGATTTCTCTTACAGGCAGCCGTTGACAGGCTGTGCAGCAGCAGCATTGACATCATCATCACCCTGAAAACTTGACTTTGTCTGGCAATCCCATCTGTGCAGCCAACTTGACAAGATAATACTCCAACTGAATGTCGAACTTGTTGTTCAGAGACTTGCACGCATTTGGATTGATTGCATTTGGGCCAAACCAATCTGGCCAGGTTTCTGTCACAGCTTGATCATCTGCACAGCACACCAAACATCAGCAACAAATGCTTTGAAACAGCTTGAAGCCAAGTGATGTAGCCTACGACAATAATTACTGGCAATGACCAATTCTTCATCCTTAGCTTCTTTCCCTTTGCCTCAATTGCTTGAGATGCATATGCTGCTTGCTGTTCTGTTGCACCTGTCCTCCTTTTCTTGCCTGCAGGAGCCGAAATGGATCCATCAATTTTCTTCTTGCCCCTTGGCTGTAGGCAGGATTTTCCCTTCCCCTTTGGGCTATGGCCTATGGCCTATGGCCATAGCTCCGGGCTGCCGCCTTAGGAGGCTCCCATTATGATCGCTGAAAAGCGTAAACTTTTCTTTTCATAGGACCATGTGCTGCTCAAAAGGTTTTAAAGTTGTTTCCGCTGCTTCTTTGGACCTTTGCTGCTAGCTAACCTAACAACATGGTTAGGTTCCCATGGCGCCACTCCCGCACGTATGACAACCCCAATGCAGATACAATATCAATCCAAGAGTAGCTATTACGTGGTGGTAAACAAAGATTGGGCAAGGCTGTTTTCTTAAAGTTTCCTATGTTGGGACATTTCTCAAAGGTGTCCGCTACAAGACACATGGGACAATAGGAGTCCCATGGGAATCTGTGAGAATCAACATCAGGATCAGTGCCCCCATCAGCTGCTGGCACCCTTGCCATGTTGGCCAGATCACTGTCACCTATTGACTAACCAATGCTGCTTCAGCAAGTGACATGCTGACAGTCTCAGGAGCAATGTGCATTAGTATGGTGGAGTCTACTGCACATTCAATCCATGCACACCCAATCCATTGTCACAAGCCCTTACCAGATGCGAGCTCCTTAGCACTAAGACAGACTATGCATCAAGCAAAGTTGACTCTATTTGGGAACCCAGGCAACCCTTTGCATGTGGAGTGGCTCACAGACTGCCTGCTCCTGCAGAGGAAAACAGAAAATCTCTAACAAACATTAATTTCTTGCGTGTCCCTGTATATAGGCAGCTCCACAAAGATGATCAAGACCACCTTCTGGCAGGCATATGCAGCATTTAGATGCAATGATAAGTGTCAAGTACAATTGCATAGTTCATAGTCAAGGTCATATGACAGCTTTCAGGGCTGCAACTGCCTGCAGAGCGGCCAGGCGCCATTGTATCCTTAACGTGTAAACGCACATTAGCCACGTTAACCTTAATGTGACAGATTACATGTCCCGTGTGAATTCCCCCTTACAGCTTTCCACAAAGGTGTTCACCAAACAATGCACCTCATACTAAATACAATATGGCTGTCAAAGTCATGCATGCCTGCTGATGCTGACAACTGCCCTATGCCATGATGCATTGGACTGCACTGGAGTACAAGCAGCACATGCTGAAACCACTTTGATACAGGACTTTAGGAAGACGTCATTGTGAGCTGACAATTAGTATGCCGCCTGCCACATGTACAGCAAATTGTTGACATCCCCATAATAAGCTATATACTGCTGAGCTGGGAGCATAAAGCTGCCATAGTTGAATGTGCACACATGACAAACTGCTACCCATGAGTGCAAGAGCTTTTCAGTGTCAGATCCCAGAATGGCTTTCCCCTAGTGTTTAGGCACTACTGCCTGCCACAGCAGCATGCATGCACATGGTGAGCTACAAGCTGCTGAGCTGGAAAAGCAGATACTGCCACAACACCTATGCACACAAGCAAGGCAGACTGGCCCAATGCAAACTGGCAATCCAATCACTGTGGATGCAACATGTGAGAGCTGCAATAGTGTGCTCCAGCAATGCATTATGCTGCCTGTCACAGCAGAATGTACGTAACAAACAGCAGAATACATGGAAAAGTTTACTGACGCACTGATGCAATGTGCTGCTTGTCACAACATGCATGTAGGCAGAGACACCATGCATATGCTTGTCAGAAGCCTAAATTACAGGTGCACGATTTTGTCATGCAAGGCTACAAGCAATTGCGTATGCACTTAACGACTGTCAAGAAATGCATAAGATAGGCTCACAGCTTAGCAGCCAACATGCACTTCTCATGCAGCCATCAGCTTAGAGAGCCCAGCGAGCATGAGATGGGTGGTGCAGCATATGCATGCAGCCTTCTATCAGCACATCATGCTGCATTGCATAACATGCATTGCAGGTCCAGCATGGGGGCAAAGCCTCTTAGATGAGGCCCAAAAATCACAAAAGGTGACCAGAAAAGGTATTTACTGGAGTGCTCAAAGCTTGTATATTGTTACATTGCATGACATCATCAGCTTTCAGGCGTCTGTCCTTGGGATTAACTCATAGGCAGTAATAATTTAATCGTAACCAAAGCTGCTTCAGCATGTAACACGCAAGTCTATCCTAGATGGGTTCAGATTCAAATGGTTGGGCAATCATTCAGCTTGTAAGCAAGCATCCCATAGATATTCAGGCTGTGTGCACAGCAGTTTGCTGAAAGGAAAGAAAACAAAAGACTACGCCTGTTGGCATTGATTAAAGAAAAGGCCAAAGATGAGGTTTATTGGGCTTCCCTGTGGGGCACTGGGGCATGAGGATTTTCCTCTCATCTCAGGCCTGGTCTCCTTTGCCTCTTAGTATCTCAGCCTTTCCCACCTTGAGCTCTTCGTGCATATACACCCTGCCTTTCCAGATACCGTCGTTGTATGATAATGTTGTGCAGACATTTGACAGCATGCACATACAGTTTCTGGAGAGTTTTCCTCCCTTGCAATCTGGTCAATCCAAAATCCATCACTGCGGTAGATTACTCTCGTATACTGTGCCTGCATACCTGAAGTGCATCAGTCTCATCAGTACATTGTGGCTACATTGTGTGAATAAACTGACTAACAGTTCATGGTGTTGTGTCTTCTGCAAAAACTTTTCTTTAGATTTGGTTCCAGATACGTATCCTCCTTCTACTATGCAAATTTGCCTCACTCTGCTGCCATTTCTAGATGACAGCTCCCGGTGGTTGTCATTTGGCCTTGCTTGTGAGTAGCGACGCTGCTCTTTAAGCGTCAGCTTGACCATCCTATTGTCTGGCCTGAGCGTTGCTCTAGCCTCTTCAGGATCGTCACTGTGCATTGCCAACATATTGTTTGGCAGCACCCACTTGACGATTTGCTTGTGATGCACCCCAAGGTCTCTCAGCATCTCTTTTGTGCCAACATATGCTACGATGAAAAAGCTTCTGTGGTCTCCTTTGTTGATGGCATTGATCATGAATCTGTGAGCCTCATCATGTCTGTGAATGATCATCCTCTTCACCTCTGGGTGAGAGCCACCACCAAGAATGTGTGATTCAGATCTAGCTAGTTGGCGAGACCAGCGCATGATATGGGTGAACAGTCCATTCATGCATCCGAAGACTTCAAGTTGGTCCATGCTGCAGCACTCAGTCGGCAGTGCTCAGTCCAAAACTTGTGTTGGTGATGCCAGGGAGAAATAAAACAAGTTGAGCAAATGGGACAAAAAAAACAAGTGCAGGCAACAATGAACAGTAATAAAATGTGCCCCATTCTGTGCTGCGTATGCCAACATCCACTTTTCAATGACCACACACACTCATGGTTAGCTGTCGCAAGCACAATGCTGTATAAGCATGCCCCCCTGTCACAGCTGTGCAGGGGCAGGTAAGTTATGCAGCATGAGTTTCTGTGAGCTGGGATAGGGTGTCATGAATGTCTTGGACTGGCACCGTGGGTCCGTGCCATATAGCTCAGTAAATCTGTTGCATAACCCCCTGACTTGTTTGAGCATGCAGTCAGTATCTTGGCCCTTTGGCTGCATGTAGTGGAGGAGGCCAGCCATTCTGTTGGTGAAGTCATCATGTAGGATGATAATGCGCCAAAATCTGTGGTACTGGCTGGTGATGACTCCATACTTAGCTGCTGCTGAGACGTTGGAAGATGCATGTGGGAATTTGATGGTGGACTGATCTGCCAGTGGGGAGTGCTCCTATTTGCCATACAGGACCATGGTAAGTTTGCTGTTGCTGCCATGCTAACGGTGAATGCCGATGTCCATGTCGTTGCTTGAGGATCAGCAGTAGTGACCAAGGGAGTCCTGGGATGAATGCCTGTCGTACAGTTATGGTGAAAATGCTTGTCAACATACAATACGACTCCAGAGTGCAGCCTACAGGATACTCAACACGTAATGCTCAGTATGTAACACATAGCACTTTACAGTATCGGCAAAACAGTGGCAGTATAGTGGCAAAAAATAGTCAGGGCGTTTGGAGATAGTAGTAAGAAAGCACTTGACCGTTAACTACAGTGGGGCCCATAAGTCCTGATCAGGACATTTGCATTGCTGGAGATGGCACGGTGCATTGCCATTCAAGACCATGACAACCCAGTGACTTACGTGACCAAGTTTGAAAGCCAAAGCTTCGTTCAAAATTTGGGGTAGCCTTTGCTCAGCAAGAAAGCTGCTGGCGCAGTCAGCAGTCAGCGTCAGCGTCGGCGTCGGCGTCGGCGTCGGCGTCGGCGTCGGCGTCGGCGTCGGCGTCGGAGTCGGAGTCGGAGTCGGAGTCGGAGTCGGAGTCGGAGTCGGAGTCGGAGTCGCAGTCGGAGTCGGAGTCGGAGTCGGAGTCGGAGTCGAAGTCGAAGTCGAAGTCGAAGTCGAAGTCGAAGTCAAGGGGCAAGGGGAGGGCCAAACTCTGGCAATTTTTTTGGAGCTGGTAAGTAAACTGCTGTGTTGTGCATATGCAAGTTACTTCACTGAAAACAAAGGCTTG
>JAABUU010005544.1_pt1 | contig 14067 bp, 16 predicted proteins | sample 5559301 | NCBI WGS metagenome assembly JAABUU01 (sample SAMN10711884, study PRJNA513360) | rock metagenome | isolation source: Antarctica rocks | place: Antarctica: Victoria Land, Richard Nunatak white | reverse complement strand
TTGGTGCGGGGCGATCGTTGTCGGTTCCGGAGGTCGGTAGCGGGCCGTTGGGGGTGGTCTGTTGCGAGGGCAGGATTAGATGATGGGGCGGCTCGGTTGAGGAGGAAGCTGGAGGGGGCTGGTGGGGAAGCGGGGGTTGGTTGGGGGGTTGCTGTTGGTGGCTCGAGGATTCTGCCCGGGGGTGTGGTGATGTGAAGGGGGTTGTTGAAGCGGTGTGGCTTCCGGGTGACACCAGGGAGGGTGAAGTTGGTGAAGCCGCCGGAGCAGGCTGGCTAGGAACTGATGTGTGTGGGGACGGATGGTACGGGTATGGCGGTACCGGAGCGTGAGGACTATCAGGGAAGGGGGGCCGAGACGGTGCGTAAGGGCTAGCTGCCGGCAATGCGGTTGTCATGTTGGCCGGATCCCTTTGTAGGCTGGGCTGCGGACTCGGAACGACGACGTTGACGGCAGCCCATCCATCCCGCCTGGTCGCCGCACTATCACCGGCGTGACCCATACCCTCCGGACCGTCACTTTTCATTGCATTGCTCCCCACCTCACTAACCTCGGTCCCGTCGGGCGACATGCCTCCCCGCCTGACATGCCCCTCCCCATCTGTACTGTCGACGTCTTCTTCCTGAAGGTCTCCGAATTCCTTCAGGGTCTTCTCGAGCAGCTTGTACTCTTCCAGGCCGCCACCAAGCCCCCCTTCTCTCAAGCTGAGATGCCTGCGTAAATGGGGCCGACCGTGGTCTTCGGGTCCCGATGTTTCGATCAGAGCCCGTGTATTGCGCTTGTAATCTTTGATGATCTTGTCATAGTACCTGTGCATCAGGCGAATCGTACGGAGCCACCTGGTCAGGTTAGCTGTAGCTCACGCATTCGACGAGATGATTCGCGATCATACCCTTCTGCCATCCGGAGCCGTGGTCTCATGTGACCAATGATCTGAATAGCTCTACGAGCTTCTCGCTGGCCTCCACTGTCTTCCGACTGTGCACTATCCTCCGTGACCGAGGGCGGTGAACACATATAGCCATGAGAGTCCATCTGCGGAAAGTAGAAAGCGTAGACGCCGACAAAAGCCACCGTATAGATGGCAAACCCGACCAAGGGTGTCTCCACCAAAGCGTTCCATTCCTGGCAGGTTCGGACGAGATCCATCAGATCCCGGGCAGCTTTGAACATCTCCCGTGCACTATCCTCCCAGAAACCGTTCGTGATATCGTACTTTTCGGGCGGAAAGGTGGGTTCGTCGAGGGGTCCCTGAGGCTTGGGGCAGCGGATGGGGATGAACGGAACGTATTCGCGGTGTAGGACGATGAGGCAAAGGAAGAATATGGTATGCATGACAGTGTAGGGTGTCGAGCTCTTCCAGGCGATGTGAGCTTCGACGTTAGCGATGGTGAAGCTAAGCTGACGCGGAAGGTCTTTGTGAAACTGATCGAGAAGTGCTCGGAGGGATGCAAACGTGGTCTCGGACCGCCATGGAGGATGTTGTTCAGTCCTATCATGGTCAGTAGGTTCTCTACCAGACCAAACGAAGTGCGGGCAATACCGTCTGCCTCCCGCGCAGGACCATTTCGCTATTTTGCCCCATATATCGACAAGCTTCACAACTCGACTGAGGATACCCTCGTCGGCCCCAAATTCCCATTTGGCCTGATCTTGGTCGTCTGCGGCATTCGAGAATTGGCCGGGAGAACCGCCCTCCTTCGGGCCCTGACCAGAGTCGACAATGACACTTCTAGCTTCCTGCCCGTGGTGTGTACCGGGCCGAACTTGATATGCTTTTCGCGTCGTCCTCGTATCCTCTCCAGCGTCTTGGCCTAGAAGAGTCGTCCTAACCCGTTCGCCGAACAAGAAAGCTTTCTCGCTACTCGGTAGCTGTACCCTCAGATCCTTCACGGCGATCATCTGGGGCCTGTACTTCCCACTGCTCAGGTATCTGTCCATAATGAAACAACTCCAAAAGGTCCTCCGCCTCACCTCTTCATCGACAAAGGACTGACCCCGATCCGCCGCTTTTTCTCGCGAGCCACGCCTGTTGGCAGCGACACCAAGATGTCCCGCCTCGGCACACAAGGCGGACGAGAGCGCGAGTGGATCGTCATCCAACTCCTGCTCATATTCGAGTCCCATGGCTTGAGAAGTCCGGACGGCGATTCCGACGATCAACCATGCTCTGATGCCCTGACACATACCCCACTCGTGCAAACCCAGCATCAGCATCGCCTGAATGCGCTCAATGCTCGGTCGGGCAAGAGCCTCGCCATCTGGGCCGGCGATACGAGCACGAAGCGCGGCAGCGTAATACTCCGAAGCTACCAGGGGGTTCGTAGGCTGGTTTGGTGTTGCCGGAGAGTGATAGGCCGCAATCGCAGGATGAAAGCGAGCGGTGAGAGCGAGGATACCGAGAAGGAGCAACGGTGACACCGGAGGAGCTGGGTTCGGGGTTTGCGTAGCTTGGTTCGAAGTGGTTTGGTCAGGAAGGGGCACGATGGCGCGTCGGATTGGAGCCAGAAAGGTTGGGGGATGGAGGAAAGGTAGATCAGTGGAGAAGTGGAGCTGGAAGATATCGAACTGGGAGCTATATCGTGAGCATGGAATAGAGTTGGGTGACACGAGAAGACCGCCATGATCACTCACCACTTCCTGCCAGACCTTTGGCGTAACGACCGTTGGATCCAGGGCGTTTGAATATGCTTTCGCACTCTGTCTGACGCCAGCTCCCGGATTCAGTCCTTCCACGGGAGCACTGGTCGCACTCTTCCTCGGTCTGTGTCTCTTGACATCTCTCCCTCCCTCACATGCACCGGTGCTCTCTCTCTTTGCCGCCCCGCCTCCACCTCCGCCTCCGCCTCCGCCTCCGCCACCTCCATTCAACACCGGGGGAGGATATGTACATTCTCGACCGCTCGCCTCGCATGCTCGACAGGTTGTCTCCACACCGCCGTTGATGCATTTGACTTTCGAGCGTCGGCAGCGAGCACATGCTATGCTAGAGCGCATCGTGTTGCCCGCTAAGATGAGTTGCTGCGCGGACGCTGCGAAGGGCGGTATGGTTGGTGGGAGGGTAAAGCGTGGATGAGCTGAAACTCTTCGCAATCATGGATGGCGTTGAGAAGCGCGGTATAGCATTGACAAAGGAAATGCGCTGCTGTTGGAAATGTGCTCTGGTTTGCGCATTAGGGTATGTATCCGAGGGCGGCGAAGCGTCGGTTCACTCCCAGTGAGTACAGATGAGCTTGACAGCGTGAGGATCAAGTTCCGACAACAGGTGGCCTTGTCATAAACTATATCTTGTCAGCCCTACTTGGTGTTTACTGTAGGCCGATCAAGCGGGTGGGATTTCGGTGGGGGGATGGATGGCAGTCGGTTCAGTGCGGCCCTCATCTCCGGGATTGAATCCCGCATCACGACGGGAAAGGAAAAGGGCAAGGGAAAGGGAAGGGAAAGGCAAAAGCAAAAGCAAGACGGGAACGATTGCCGCCAAAACCTTCGGCGAGCCGAGCCTGATGTACTGTACCAATTGCCTAATTGAGTAAATGTGCGTACCCTGCTGTGTGGTAGACGTAAGACAAGAAAGCAAGATGCGATGCGCCCGCCCGAGAATGCCGCATGTTCGTAGCATGATCCGGGTAATAGGTTTGATCACAGCATATTGGAGGTAACCCGAAGGGCGTTATCCCTGCCACTAATCTCATAAACCCACCTAAGGTAGTTTTGTAAAGCCTGGCGGTCCACGCGGTAGAGCAATGGCTATGAAGTACCGGACATTTAATATTGTTCGAGTCCTCCTCCAGGGGCTCCTCCTCCAGTGTCCAGGCATCCTGGAGGGTTGGTTAAAGGGTATCACGTTCTACAACCTTTCGACCCTTCACTTGCCCTGCACTTGGTCTGCTTGGATCAATGCATTCATCAAGCTTGACTGTACACAAAGTTGTGCATGTACTCGACCAATCCATTTCGTGTGTACTTTGAATGGAGTTTTGGATTAATTGACGTGCGGTTTCTGAATGGTAGCACCACATTTTGACCATGTACAGTGACTCAAATTTTGAATTGTCCAAACCAATCCTGATTACATTAAAAAGGCCTTAATCCTCCCCTCGTTATGGCCATCATCCTTAATTACATATCTCGCTGCCGAGGCTTTTGTAAGGACCGTAGAAGTACAACGCCAGGCCTGCCCTGGATTAGATGCCAACTCTGCCGGTGATCATGTCGATGTCGTGCGTGATTGAAAACGCTAGATGCCAACGCTTGATACACACTATGTGCACGAACTCAACGGAATAGATCCGACGCGGAAGAAGAAAAGAGGCGGACAAGCAATTAATCCACCGGTAGATGACCAATCTTCAAAAGAACGTGTATATGAACATCCAAGTGATTCCGACAGATGAGGTCTCTCAAGCACATTGCTTGAGCATGAGGGTGTTGATGGTGACCGGCGAGCACTGAGCGGCCCAGTGACGGTCGTAGAGGTTGTAGAAGTTTCCGCTCAAGCATTGGTAGAAGACGTTGGAGCCACCGAGCGCAAGCGAGCCATTGCTACAGACCGAGAATCCGGAGGTGAAGAGGGCACCAGCTTGAGGGGGAGCGTCAAATTGGAATTGGTAGTTTGCGGCGATGTACCCGGTGCGTCCCTTTGCGTCATGAAGAATGCCGTCGGCAAGAGTAAGCGCAAGGGTGGAGTTGCTGGCACAGGCAACCATGACAGTTCCGCTCGAAGAGCTGGACCCAGAGGCGGACGGTGATGCTGCAGCAGCCGCTGAAGACGGTGCTTGGGGTTGGGCGTCGCTCTTCTGGGACACGGCAGAGGCGGTCCCGGTGGGCGCCTGGGGTTGGGCATCCGATTTCTGGGACACGGCAGAGGCGGTCCCGGTGGGCGCCTGGGGTTGGGCATCCGATTTCTGAGAGACTGCCGAGACCGTCATGTGCATCGTCGGAGCCTGAGGTTGACCATCGCTCATCGCAGTGACCGCCGCCATGGTCTGAGCTTGTACCTGGCCGTCACCGATCTGCGACACGGGGTGGGGAGCCTGAGCTTGTCCATCCATGATCTGGCTGACCGGCATCATCATCATCGTGTGCATGCCACCCTGAATTTGCCCTATCGAAGAATGTCAGAGTAAGCTTCCCTTGTTCGGAGTCGGAGAAACTGACCATCGGTGATCATCGAAACCGGGGCCATCATGATCGGGGTCGCGTTCGGTTGGCCATCGGACTTTTGGCTCACCGGTGCGGCAGTGACCATTGACATTGCATTTGGTTGACCGTCGGACTTCTGGCTCACAGGTGTGGCAGTGACGCTGGCAGCCAACGGCTGTCCACTGGAGGTTGATCTGTCAGTAAACTGTACGGTATCCTGTCGAGATCTCGGAAGAGACGTACTCGGTCCTCTGCGAAACCTGTCTCTTGTGCATGGCCGATATGCTGACGTTCATGATAGCGATACCGAAGCTACCGACGAAGGTAGGCTTGCATCCTGAGGGAGCAGAGCCGGTGGGCGAGATTGCGGCAGTGACGGCTTGCGGGAATGGCGAAGCCTTGACGAGAGCAACGGCGGCGAGAATAGCAAGAGCGTACTGCATGTTGGGCGATGCTATTTTTGATGAAACGTGTATGAGTACAGAGTGAGAGCGATACTGGTTGAAGCTATGGGGAGGTGGTGGTTGTCAAGGAGAGGGGAAGAGCAAAGATGTTATGAGAAACGAATGTGTCGGGACAGCAGGCAGCTAGAAGGTAGATGGTAGCAAAGATATAGCGAAGGGCTGTTGTTAGCAAAGCAATAAATAAAGAGGTGAATGAACAATTCACCGAGAGGAGGTGGGAGATGGGAGGTGAAGGAAAAAGAGGAAAAAGAGGAGGAGGTGAATAGAAAAGTCGGGGGGCTTAAAATTACCTTATGTAATAATACGACAAGTCCGTTACTCTGGTAGTGATTTGTACGAAGTACCTAAGGTACCTAAGGTAAGGTATGTGCCGGGTAAGTTAGATTATGTCTCCCACATGGATGGATCGGGTAAGGCGTCTGTTACTAAGTACCTCCGTACAACCCGTCTGTATCTGACTTTTGACCTTCAATAAAATTCGATTAGTACGGAGTTTATTAATACCATTTGATGAAGCTCTCGTTGGCTTCCAAATAATCAATCTTGAATATTAATCTACCTCACCAAGAAGCAATGGCGTTGAGTTACTGCCTTACTTCCTCATTTTCTTGATGTTCGCTTCTTCTTCTCTGCTGCTGCTTAAGGTACCGGTTACCGCCATGCAGCAAACCTTGAAAGTGTGATTGAATAATACCGTAAGATACTATAGGCATTTGTACCTTATCTGTATGGGTAAGCTTACCTTAGATACAGCTTGCTAAGGTATGATGACCTCACTGATGAGAGTGGGACTGTCAGAATTATTGTGATTTCACTGAGTAAGGTAAGGTGTACCTGTACGAAATACTTCGTGTCGTACGGAGTACGAAGGAATCTACTTGGTACGCTTATTACCTCCTCCCCAGCCGTGTTATCCGCCTTCCGATTCTTCTATCAACATCAACGCTGCCACCCCAAAGGTACCTTAATTATACCTCATCACCTCATAAGCATGAGCTTTGAACTTACTGAATGAGTCGTAACACTGTTTCTGATCCATTTCTGATTGGCTCGGACCAGCTGATGCTGCCAGCCTTTTCTCCTTGAGCACAGCGCTAGTATTAGCTTGGCGTAGCCTGGCTTGTCGTGGCTTAGCTTGGATTAGCTTGGCTTAGCATGGCTTGACCAAGCGAGTCTCACAGATGCATCTGGGAAGGCTGGTGGTCATAGCGTCAGCCAGCCCCTCAGCCATGCAGCAGTGGTATACCTAAGGTACCTAGGTACCTCAGATGGCGTGGTCATCACGTGCGCAGATATACCCTACGCCTTTGTCAGGTAAGAAACTTGTTCCAATTATTTACGGCGGCCCGGTATTGATCCGTGTCAATAATCGCGAAGGCACTAAGCTATTGATATTGCTATTAATAGCTCGCCAAAACCCTCTCTCCACCGGCTCACCCAAGCGCTTCTAGGTTCGAAAATTGGTCGAGTCATGAGGTAACGTACTCCGGACTCTAGAAGTTATACCTGTACCTGTATTAAATGATTGTGTGTATTGTGTATTATTTGATTATGTGTGTAAGGTAGTTGGGGAAGGACACGCATGTGTCCATAAGAGCAGGTGGCCGGTTTGGGATCTCACAGTGGCACATACAGTACACTAAGAGTGCTCGGACTCTCAGCCTCCTCCCAACCTTTCCAAGTCATACGAGATACGAAGGGCTGCGGGTACAATTACTCTAATCGTAATTGACTCCGTAGCCCGTCATCTCTGCCCGAGAGCTCCGTCTTTTCCGTAAAGAAACGGAAGATGGTCAATTGACCAATTGACGCGGCGGCGGTGAAGGTTGCAATCGACAGGAAGGTTTGCCGCGGCTGGATCTAGCTGCGCCTGCGCCTGGCCTCCGTCGCCAAACGTCAATGATCCCACCCAAGAGCAAAGCGAGTGCCAAAAATCAGAGTTTGTCTCGGCACGCACCGGTATCACGATGAAGTCCTCCGAGGAACCTGAGAAAAGGTTGGGATCACTACTCGTACTGTAACTGAGACCGTCACTAACGACGAGGCTTGCGTACTCTACCCCACGCTATGCTTTTACTCTTCGGTGCGTGCAGAGAAGATGAATTCAATGGTGACGGCATGCATGGCTAATAAGCGCTGTCGATCCGATGCAAACTACTGCACAGAGTTAGCTGGTACTGTAAGACATCCTATCCGTGTTCCGATATGCGAAAGCAATGTAAACGTTGACGATATCATTAATATGCATGAGCATGACAGTTGCAAAGTCCCCAGAGACTTTCTGTCCACTCCAACTTCGTCAACAGCTTCAACATCCCATCGACCACGAGTGAACGTCACCGTCACCGTCACCGTCATACCATCGTCAAAAGACTGATTTACTCCTTGTGGATAGACCTAGCTACCGTCAGTACAATTGGTCACTCCCAGTTGGCGGCCATCACGTCGTGGTGAAAACACAATGATCGGAACCGTCGCCGTCGGCAAACCGGTCTAATTTGAAGATTGCTGGAGGGCAGAGCTTTTAATTGCTGTCAAGGCCTATGAGTTGGGGATCATATAAACTCTAGATCTCAATGGAAGGGAAAGATACTTGTTGTTGACCTGCTATATATGAAGCTACTACGTCCGGATACCGTCTGCCCATTTACGATTTTCCAGGTCTATCCCAGTGATGGCAGAGTTGACCTCTGACATTTTCATCTCTCTTGATTTGGACTTTGCCTGAAGGAGGATATCTACACGAGGCCCATTCTGAACAGAGCGGTGATTCCGTGTCTGATGACTTGTGGATCATATGAATGATTGGCGCAGAAGAATGTTCGCCGTGTTTGACCTGAACGTTTCCAGCAAAGCTGTCCAATTGACTCGAAGTCCGGGTTCGACCTGATATGACCCCAGTGATTGGATGCTCCAATCCTCTCTAGCGGTCGACAACGAGCAGTGCAGTGTGCTGTACATCTGCTTCCATACTGGCAAACCAAGGATTGGCTTTATCCTGGAGCATTTGAAGTAAGATTAGTATCCTTTGCTTTCAAAAAGATCTAGTACACACTGGCTACCGTCTCCAACTTGAAGAACTGTAGCGTGAGCCCAGTCAATGAATGCCTAGGATGAATTACATCGATTATTCCACGGCCTCGGTGCAAGCGGCTCTGATGACTAGGTGAGAGTTGGACTATACGGTAAGGTACAGATACCTAAGATACCTTGCCTAGGTACCTTAGGTACGAAGGTACCTTACTGCTTTACAATAGCTGCCGTTGAAGATGAATTGACCTTCAACGCGGTGATCCTACAGCAGATTTGCCCTACTCGCCGAGATCATGAGATCCTATATCGCCGTTCCGGCGACATTGGCCTTGATTTACCGCGCTTACTCTCACAACTCGCTCACCCCATTGGGCATCATTGCAGCTATCATCACCGCAATCGCTCACAGCATTCATCCATGGTCCGCCCCATTCGCTTTGTTAATTATTTTTTTCATAGGCGGCACAGCAGTCACCAAGGTACCTTGATTCATCCGGCTCTAGCTGTGGGTATACAGTGGACTGACTTGGAGCAGGTAAAACACGACGTGAAAGCACGATTGACCCTCACCTCGTCCGGCACCTCCGGGGGCGAAGGGGCCCGTACACATGTGCAGGTTCTTGCCAATTCGATCGTGGCTACCGTTCTCGTCCTGCTGCACGCTCGTCAATTGCGGGCAAGAGATAAGAATGGCACCGGAAGTCAGGGTTGCTGGCCTTACGGCGAAGATCTATTAGTCGTCGGCATCGTCTCGTATGGAAACGCCCCCCTCCTCTGATGGCGAGACCGAGTAGAGTACTAAAACGGTACCATTTTGATGCGAATAGGAATTATGCGGCAGTAGCGGCCGATACGTTCTCCTCCGAGCTGGGCATCCTCTCACCCAGCAAGCCTCGCCTCATCACGTCTCCGACGCTGCGGGAAGTCCCTCCGGGAACAAACGGCGGGGTCACTGCGATCGGGATCCTGGCCGGCTTCCTCGGGTCTTTTACCATTGCCCTTACTTCGGCGGTGCTGTTGCCGTTCTGTGCGGTCGGAGCGATTTCGATGACGGGAAAGCTTCTCGGAGAGAACCAGCCGGGCTTCGAAGGTGGGAGTGGCTGGGGCGGGCGAGAGATGCTCGTGTGGATTGGAGCGATAACGCTTTGGGGGGGCATGGGTAGTCTGCTCGATAGCCTGCTCGGGGGCTGGCTGCAGGCTAGTGTGGTTGATGTTCGTACTGGGAAGGTTATTGAAGGGGTTGGTGGGAGAAAGGTATAGTCTGTTCGGAATTGATGATTGCCAAGTTAGATGAGTTAACGCTTGTGTCGACTAGGTACCCGTAAGGTCGTCCGACCACGGGTTAGACAAGACCACCCTCAAGCGGAGAGTGGTGGCGTCCAAGGACTACCAGCAAAGCCATCAAGAGCCCACGGGCGTCTCTACCAGCTTTCAGGACAGCCGGAAAATCGAGACTGGATCTGGTGTTCTGGATAATAACTCCGTTAATTTCCTGATGGCGTTGGTTATGAGTGTTGGAGGGATGGTGGTGGCAAGCTGGTACTGGAATCTACCTCTGCGGAGTATCTTACAAACATGATGTATGCTCTTCATCATTCCACTCTGGGATTAGTCTACATGAAGAGTATCGCTGATTTTGAACCCAAGGCAATATCTGCAAAACATCCTACTTTTTCAAGACTAGAGATTCGCATTGAGACAATAGCTTGTGGAATCTCTTTCAAACGAACGGAGACTTCTGCACGCATGATTCGGTGCCCATGTATGCACCACGCCATTTCCAGTACCTTAGCTAAATTCCCGAACCACGCTCCCCGCCCGTCCCCGCTCCGACCATCCTTTCAACGCTCGATCTTACGGACTTTGATCCTCGAAGTCGATACCGCTGTCAGGTGAATCTCCCCAGCCACCCGCCGGAGGACCCTATCCGTCCTCGTCGAGAAAGTCATCCTCGATCGCTCTCCCTTTCCCTTTGTCGACGGCCACGGTCGTCCCTTCGTCTTCAGTTGAAGACAGGCTACCCAGCCGCATCTCAGAGAGCGTCAAGCCGCCTCCTGCTCTTCCGCCAATAGTGGCCTGCGAGGCAAACTCGAGGCTCCCCATCGCTTCCTCGATGATTTCCTTGTCTCTGCGGTCTTCGGCTGCGCGGTTCGCGTCCTCGCCTTCCTCGAATTCGTCGTCGAGGTTGAACCTGCGTCGTGGTCCGACTTTGGTAAGAACCTTACTGGTGTCGGGTTCGTCACCGGTGCCGAAAGTCGGTGATTGTTCTTTCGTGTCGTCGTCTTCATTGTCGGAGTCGTCGTCGAGGGCGAATCTTGGTCGAGGTTCTCCTGGATTGGATTCCTTCCCGGCGTCGAGTTTGTCACCAAGGCCGAGCTTTGGTGAATGTTCACCCGTGTCTTTGTCGTCTTCGTTGTCGGAATCGTCGTTGATGGGGAACCTTGGTCGAGGTCCTCCTGTATCAGGATTCTCACCGGCGTTGGATTCGTCACCGAGGTCAGATCCTGGTGAATGTTCTCCCATGTTGTCACCCTCATTGTCAGATTCCTCATCCAGGCTAACCCTCGATTGTTGTCCTCCTGCATTAAAATTCTCACCGGTGTTGGAGTTGTCATTGAGGCCAAACATTGATAAATGTCCTCTCATGTTGTCATTCTCATTGACAGACTCCTCTTCGGAGCTGGACCTTGGTCGTCTCCCTAGCCTAGGATTCTCACCGGCGTTGGAGTCGTCACCGCGGCCAAAGTCTGGTAAACATGCTCTTGTGTCGTTCTCATCATCGTCGGATCCGTCATCGAGGTCGAAGCTTGGCGGATGTTCTGCTCCGCCAATGAAGCTATCCGGTCTAGGCCGACGTCGCAGAGACCGTTGTCGCATATACTCCGTCCTCGTTCGGGGCTCTGGTTGATCTCCTAGTCCTCTTCGAGCCCTACGGATCCAGTCTCTAACTTCCAACCCTTCCCGGTACACCCCCTCACAAGGCAGTGCCTTCTGAAATGCGGCCACAGCGGTACCATAAGAGCCAACACCGAACTCCGCTCGACCCCTCCAAAATTCACACCTTGCCTCAAGAGCGGGGAATTCGAATCGGGTAGCCAGTTCCTGCGCTTCGTAAAGGCAATCCAGCGCTCTACTCGGTTCTTCATTCTCTACTGCGACCTGCGCACGAACAAGAAGTGTTGTCACCCTTAGCTCCTTCATACGCCAAAAGCGGTTCTTGTACAAGAACTGGCCTCTCTCAACCTCCCTTTCTTCCGTGTTGTCTGGGTCGGTATAACTCGGTTTGCGCAACGCCCCGCGATCTTCCCTCCTCCAGAGATCCACCGTTCCTGACTGGGTTGTCCGCTGTATAATCAGCATGTTCTCCGTTTCCTCTCGGGAGTTCCTCTCTTTCGCCAGTTCACGGGTTTGCTTCCACAAGGTCGACGCTGATTGCAGCGCGAGGGCATTCGCCACGCGTATCTTTTCCTCGCTCCAGGCTTTGTACTCGTTGAAGTCTTCGCGAGTCACAGGGCCAGTTTCAATCGACCAGTAAGACTTATGCTCCAGAGGGGCCTTGAGAACATCCTCACATGATAAGCACACAACATTCTGCGGACAATGGGAAGGTGCGTGTCATACCTCGAGGTCTCCGACCTGAAACCTTTCCATCATTTTCGCATAAGCGTCCTTCTTCTCCTCCTGGCCCAATTCCGGATCTGGTCGATCGATCATACCCGTCAAAGGGTTAACATATGGTTGTGGCAACTCCGGCAACTCCTGGCCAGAGAAGATTGTGAAAGCCGGTTGGGATTCCATCGGGAGCACAACCCTGGCAGCATTAGGGTCGAACGGGGCTACTTGCTCAATGTGGTCCTCTGAGCTCCGGTCGCTGTCAACAGCTGCTCCCGACGACATTGCGCGAGGCCCCGTGGAAGATTCTCCTCCAGCGTCCGCTGAGGTTGTACTGAAGGGTAATTCGGAAAACCAATTTCTGATACCCATCCTTGAAGTTTGCCGCTCGTTTCCGCGGCGTCTTGGCTTGGCAATGGATCTGTGTGAACGGCAATGAGAGATGCGCTCTGTTGTAGACGGCGCATTTACTTCGTCTCAAAGCAAGACATAGAGTCCAACAAAGTACTTGGTGGACGCTTTCGTTGCCGTGTCACCATGGACAAACCTTGTCTTGGTCCTGCTATCATTGTTCTTAATCGGGGTTTGGCCGGATGCGGCTCGGTTCGAGGACTACGATCTCAAACAAAGGACCGAACACCAACATAGCCGGAAATGGAGCATCTTCAGGAAAAGGTCATACGTAAACATCGACTTCCCTCGTGATACGTCGACGTTATACGCATAGTTTATATCCTACTCCTGGTTATCGAGCTGGGACGGTCCAGGGTACTAGGGCTACTGTGAGAGTTGAGATTTTGGCTTGCGTCGGACCCCAGGAGGACCAGTCTTTTCGAAATGTGCCTGCACAATCTACCAGCTGATGCGATTATTAGCAACGCTATTCTGGGAAAGGTATGAGACCTGGGCATTATCGGGTCATGGATTACCATGAGAGACTGACTTCTTTCTGTTTGTTGGTACATCCCGCTCCTCACAATAGCATTGTTCGAGTTTCTCTCTTTGAATCGTTTCTTTGTGCGGGTTATATCCTTTCAGAACATTGGCAAACAATGCCATTGTCTTTCCCCCCAAGCGAGCGATATCTAACAGCTCATCGCATATAAAACGTCCCCTGAACGCTTTCCAAATCCTCCAGGCAAGGAGACTTTCTCTCGCAATCTACAAACAGTGATACCCAAGAGGACCATTCCCGTCAGCGCAGCGAAGACAGCAACCCCAACCATGGCCGAACAAGCCCTCCTCGCACAGATCCAGCAGGACCTACACCTCCTGCTGCGCGAACGCGACCACCTCCGCACGGAGCTCCGCTACGCCAACTCGACCATCGACGAGCTCCAGGCACAAAACATCGAGCTCAACCGGCTCTGCACCGACGCCCAGACCCGCCTCCTCGACCGCCTCCCCGAAGCCACCAAACCCAATCCCCAAACCCCACGCCCGCGAACCTCCATCCTACCAACGCCCTCCCTCCGCTACCCCTCCATCCGACCCTCCCCCCGCCTCGCCTCCACCCGACCCTCCCCGCGCCTCCCCTCCACCCCAACAACAACAACCTCCTCCAACCTCTCCCCCCACACCCGCCCCCACAACCCCATCCACGAAACCTACATCCCCCCCCACCCACCCATCCCCGCCCTCGCCCACCCGGAATCCCTCTGGCGCGCCGGCCAGCCCCAACACGCCCTCAACGCCCTGCACGTCATCCTGACCCCTCCCTCGCTCGCCCACACCTCCGCCGCCGCCCCTTCCCTGCTCGTCCGCGCGCACGCCCTCCTCCTCCGCGCCGCCATCCTGCTCGCGTGGGAGCAGGCAAGCT
>JAABUU010005542.1_pt1 | contig 14079 bp, 15 predicted proteins | sample 5559301 | NCBI WGS metagenome assembly JAABUU01 (sample SAMN10711884, study PRJNA513360) | rock metagenome | isolation source: Antarctica rocks | place: Antarctica: Victoria Land, Richard Nunatak white | reverse complement strand
TACTTCGGCACCGTCATCCTCGATTGCGGCACGAGCTTCACCAATCGGCTCCAGCAGTGGGCGATCCAGACGGCCGATCACCTGGTGCTCGTCACCCAACCGGAGGAGGCGCCGCTGCGGACGACGCTGACGGCGATCGACTACCTCGCCTCGGCCGCCTACGCCGAGGACTATCGGGGCGTCTTCCGGGAGGTCGCCGACGCGACCGGCACCGAGGGGGCCGGGACCCAAGGCACGCGCGAGCGCCGCGATATGACCCTCGTGGTCAACGGGGTCGGCTTCGCCGGCGGGCGCGACCCGGTGGACCCGGCCAAGATCCGCGCCGCCGCCGCGGGCCTGAACGCCACGGTCGAGTTGCCCTATTCCGCGCCGCTGCGGCAGCGGATCAACGACGGGGTGCTGACCCCGGAGGTGCTGCCCGCCCCCTACCGGCGGGCGATCAAGACCGGCCTGGCCGCCGTGCTCGGGCGACTGGCCGAGGCGTGAGCGGAGGGTGCTGGCGTCGGCCCCGGGTGTCCGATCGGTGCGCGCGGCCGCGCTCGTGCCCCATATGTGAGAAAGGGAATGGTACCCCGATGAACGGCTTCTTCCTCAGCGTCTACAACCAGCTGCTGGTCCCGCCGATGGTCGGCCTCGGCATCGTCCTCTTCGTCGCCGCCGCCGTCCAGTTCTTCCTCGGCCACCGCGAGGGGGCCGAGAAGCTGGGGCGCGTCGCCGCCGGCCTTTTCCTGGTGGCGTTCGCCCCCTTCATCGTCACGACGCTCTGGAGCGCCCTGACCGCGGCCGGTGGCGGCGTGGCCAAGTAGAGGATTGAGTCGATGCCCCGGACCATCAACCGCACCCCGCGTCACCTGGACGACCCGCTGAAGCTCGGCCCGCTGACCCTGGCGCAATGGGCGCTCGCGATCGCGGCGGTGGCCGTCGTCTGGCTCGCCCTGGCCTGGCTCGATTTCCTGCCGCTGATGCCGCGCGTGGTTGCCGGGGCCACGGTCGTCGGGCTGGCGCTCGGCTTTGGCGGCGTGGGCGGGGGCGAGGGCCGCACCATCGCGACGCTCCCCCGCCGCGCCTGGCACACGCTGGTGACGCCGACCGAGCACCTGCCGGGCGCGCCTCGGCGTGGCCCCCTGACCTTCAGCCTCTACGACGACGCCCCGCGCGAGGAGGACCCGCCCGATGCCTAGCCGACCCACGCCCGCGCGCGGGCACCCGGACGCGCGCGGCCCGCAGCTGCCCCGGCACACGCCGGTCAGCGACCTGATCCCGGTGCTCGCCGTCGGGGAGACCCACTTCGTCACGACCGACGGGCGCTACGGGCGGACGCTCGCCTGCTCGGGGATCAACCTGGCGATCCAGGGCACCGAGGCGGCCGGGCTGACCGTCGGGCGCTTCGGCGACGCGCTGACGTTCTTGCCGCCCGACGCGGGCCTCCAGCTGCTCGTCCTCAACCGCCCGCTGCGCGGCGACGACTGGACCCCCGCGCACCTGGCGCAGTACGCCCCGCCGCCCGGCCTGGCCGACTACGTGCGGGCGCTCGGCACGGCCTACGGGCGGGAGTTGGCCGGCCGCCACGTCACCGACCTGCGCTTCTACGCCGTCCTGACCCTGCCCGGTCCGCCGGCGCCGCAGGGGGCACTCGCCCGGCGGTTCCGCCGCCGACGCGTGCTGGCGCGCGGGCGCGAGGCGCACGCCCGCGCCCTCGCGGCGTTGGCGCAGGCCGCCGACGCCCTGGGCCACGCGCTCGGCGAGCTGGACGTGCGTACTGCGGCCCTCGGCCGCCAGGAGATGATCGATCTGCTCTGGGAGTGCGCCAATCCCGCGTGGGGGCGCGACGTGGCCGCCCCGCGCGCCGAGGCGGCCCCGGCGGAGACCCGCACCTTGCGGCACCGGCTGGGGCAGAGTCGGCTGGTGCGGCGGCGTGAGTGGGTGCGCCTCGACGGCGGCTACGAGCAGACCCTGGCGCTCACCGCCCTCCCGGAGGCAACGGTAGTCGGCTGGCTGCGCGGCCTGACCATCGCCGGCGTCCCGCTGCGCCTGGCGCTACACATCGCCCCGTTGCAGAAGGCCCAGGAGCGGGTCGCGCTGACCCGCACGCTGCGGCAGCGCCACGCGGTGCTGACCGGCCAGGCCGAGCGGCGGCGGCTGGCCGACTTCGCGGAGCAGGAGGCGTACGACGAGGCGAGCGCCCTCTTGCAGGCGATGGCGTCGAGCGATCTGCGGACCTTCCGGGTGGCCGCGTTCGTGGGCGTGCGGGCGACGACGGCCGAGGGGCTGCGGTCCGCGGCGCACGCCGTCGCCCGGGCCCTCGGCGACGCCGGGGGTACCAGCATCGACCGCTGCCAGGGCTGGCAGGACCGTGCCTGGCAGGCGACCCTGCCGCTGGGGATCAACCCGGCGGGGCTGGCCTACCGGGTGACGACGCCGAACCTGGCCGACACCCTGCCGTTCCTGCAAGGGCGGGCGGGGACGCCGGGAGGGCGCCTGATCGGCTTCTCCAACCCCGGTCGCGAGGCCGTCACCCTCGACCTCTTCCACCCCGGCCTCGACAACCACAACATGGTCTGCCTGGGGGGCTCGGGGAGCGGCAAGACGATGTTCGCCCAGTCGTTCGCCCTCAAACACCTGGCCTGGCCGGGCCGCGTCATCGTCTTCGACCACTCGACCGGCCACTGGGACGACCTCGTGGCGGCGGTGCCGGGCGCGGTCGTCCACCAGGTCGGGCTCGACTCCGGCTTCCGCATCAACCCGTGGGCGCTGGCCCCCGGCGAGGGTGCCCCCGACCGCGAGAAGATCGACTACCTGCTCGACCTCCACGCGCTGCTGCTGGCCGAGCCGGGGCAGGCGCTGCCGCTGGCCGAGCGGGCGCTCCTGGAGGCCGCCTGCCGCGCGGTCTACCGCGACCACGCCGTCGGCAGTGGGGCGGGAGGCCCTGCCGACGCCCCCGGCCCCTACGAGCGCCACCTGCACGCCCGGTTGCGCGCGGCGGCGCGGGGCCAGCTCGCCGAGGAGGGCGAGGCCGACCCGGAGCGGCAGAAGCGGTACGGCACCCTGGCCGACCGCCTGGCGTCGTGGGTCGGCGAGGGCACCTACGCGAGCCTGCTCGACGGGCCGACCACGGTGCGGCGGGATGCCCCGTTGGAGGTCTTCAACTTCAAGGGCTTCAGTCGGCGGCCCGAACTCCTCGCCGCGGTGATGCTGCCGCTCCTGGAGCACGTCTGGACGCAGATCGGGCGGCGCGCGGACCTGCCGGTGCTGCTGATCCTCGACGAGGGCTGGAGCTGGCTCGACCACCCCGCGAGCGCCCGCTTCGTCGGCGAGACCGCGCGCACCGGGCGCCACCACGCCCTCGCCACGCTCAACCTGAGCCAGTCGGTGCGCGACTACGAGGGGCCGCTGGGGCGGGTGGTGCTCGACAACGCCGCGGTGCAGCTGCTGCTGCGCCAGAGCGAGGAGAACCGCCAGCGCGTCGGCGCGGTCTTCGGGCTGACGCCCGGCGAGGAGGCGGAGGTGGCGAAGCTGCGGACCGTCAAGGGGCAGCAGGCCGGGGCCTACCTGGTGGCCCGCGCCGGGGCCGACGCGGGCACGGTCGATCTCCACGTCACCCCGGAGGAATACTGGCTCTTCACCTCGCACCAGGCCGACCGCCAGCTGCGCGAGCTCGTCATCGCGCGCCAGAGCGGGCCGCAGGGCCGGACGCCGGCGGCGGTCTGGGCGGCGGTCCGCGCGCTGGCGGGGATGACCCCGGCCGAGCGCGAGGCGCTGCGGGCCGCGGGCGGCGCGGCGCGGCGCGCGCGGCCGACGCTCGTCGCCGGCGACGACTGAGGGCGGGCGATGCGCTCCTGCACCGCCGGCGGGTGCCTCGGCTGCCTGGGGGTCCTGGCGGTACCGCTGCTCGCCGTGCTCCTCGTCGCCGCCCTGGTGGGCGCGCTCCTCGGCGCGCTGACGGGCGGCAATCCCGCCGTGGGCGGCGTCCCCGGCCAGGCGAGCGGGCCGACCTACGCCGCCACGACCGGCGCGCGCCCGACGATCCACGACCTGGGGCTCGGCCCATCCGACGCCGCCCGGATCGCCCGCTTCATCGCGTCCCTGCAACCGGACAGCCCGCTCGTCGCCGAGGCGGCCGCGATCCTGGCGCTGGCCCAGCGGTTCGGCATCGACCCGCTGCTGATCGTGGTCTGGAAGGTGGAGAGCCAGATGGACACGGTGGGCCTGAACGTCCCTGGCAATGGGGGCAACCTGATCTGGGAGGCGATGGGCCCCTACGCCGCCGCCTGGGGCTGTGGGCCGGGGCCGTCGAGCCTCGGGCACCACTGGGGCGCTTGCCCCTCGGTCGGCGCGGGCCTCGGCATCTGGTTCGCCTACGTCGCCGACTACTACCCCTCGCGCGGCGGGGACGACTTCCAGGCCTTCGCGGGGATCTACAACCCCTGCGCCGATCTGGAGAACGCCCGGAACGGCTTCCCCTGCGGGGCCACCTACGCCGGCATCCTGCTCGGGCTGCTGCGCGACCACGCCGGCCCGCCGACCCTCCCGGCGGCGGGGTCGGGCGAGGCGGCGGGCGGCTACGTCTTCCCGCTCGTTGGCTATACCGGCTCTATTGAGCTGCACTGGGGCAGCTACCCGGGCGCGAGCGACCTCTTCGCCCCCATCGGCACGCCGCTCCTGGTGATGCGCGGCGGGCGGGTGGAGTACGCCGACTACGACAGCCTCGGGGGCTGGGCGGTGCTCGTCGCCGGGGACGACGGGCTGCGCTACTGGTACGCCCATCTGCGCGACCGCCCGCTGGTGGGCGCGGGAACGACGGTCGCGACCGGCCAGCCGCTCGGGTTCCTGGGGGCGAGCGGCAACGCCGACGGCGGGACGCCCCACCTGCACCTCGGGATCGGGCCGCAGATCCTCACCGGGAGCGGGCCGACCGGCGGGGCGGGGAGCGACGACTACGACGCCGTGGGCCTGCTGCGCCGGGTCTACGCCTGCTGTGTGCGCCGCTGAGCGGCGTGAGGGAGGAGCCCATGATGAGGAATACCCGCCGCCCGCTCGTCCGACTCGTCGTCCTCGTCGCCCTGGCGCTCGCCGCGCTGCTCGCGCCCGCCGTGGCGCTGGCGGCCGCGCCGGGGACGCCAGCGCCGACCGTCGCGCCCAAGGCCCCACCCCCCGGCCCCACCGCCACGGCGAAACCGCCGACCGGTGGGCCGACGCCGACGAGCCGCGCGGGTGGGACCGCGACCGCCACCCCGGCCCCCGCGCCCGCCGGATCGCATCCCGCGTACGACCCCACGCGGGACAAGGGGTGCGGCGACTGCGGGCCGAACGGGCACCCCGAGTCCGCCGGGGACCGGGTGGCGCGCTGGGCGGACGACTGCCGCAAGGCGGGCGGCACGAACTGCGAGGCGGATAGCGTGGAGCGGCTCTACTCCGAGTACCGGTCGCAGGGGCGGGACTGGGCCACCTCCGGCTACGCGGCCCCGCCCGCTATGGCCGGCTCGCCGCACAACTGCCCCGATTACTGGGCCGGGCAGGCCAAGGGGTGCGTGGCGGACGGCAGCGCCGCGGGCGGGGGCGGGGGCGACGGCGGCAACGGCGGTGGCGACGGCGGCGCGGGCTTCGGCCTGCCCACACCCGCGTCCCTCGCCCGCGCGGTCCTGGGTGCCATCGACTGGCAGGCGCTGCTGACGGGGCTCCTGAAGGGTCTCTACGAGGTCCTGGTCGGCGACGGCATCGCGCAGCTCGGCGACCAGCTCGCGGGCTTCGTGCTGGCGACGCCGAACCTGCTGGCCGAGGACGGCGGGATGGGCAACGTCCAGCGGCTGGTGGACGACCTGCGCGCCGCGGCGGTCGGGGCCTGCCTCGTCGCCTTCACCGCGACGGTGATCCAGTTCATGGCCGGGCGCGAGCAGGAGCCGCAGGCGGCCCTGGGGCGGTTGCTGGCGGTCCTCCTCGCCCTGGGCTTCTATCGTACCCTCGTCGGCTGGCTCCTGCGCGGCGCGAGCGCGCTGTCGTTCGGCATCCAGCACGTCGGCACCGACACCACCACCGGGGCCTTCACGACCACCCTGAAGCTCCTGCTGCCGACGGCGGCCCCGCTCTGGTACCTCCTCGGCCTGCTGGGGGCGCTGCTGGTGATCGCGATCGGCGTGGTCAAGATCGTCGGCCTCGCCTTCCTGCTGCTCACCTACGTCGCCGGGCCGCTCCTGCTGCCGCTGGGGATCCACCCGCGCACGGCGGGTTGGGTCGGGGTGTGGGCCGAGCATCTGGTCAAGGCGCTCCTCTGGCCGGTCCTCTGGGCGCTGGAGTTCCGGGTCTTCGGGGCGATCACCGGGGGGCTGACCCTCACCGACGCGCGGGGCGAGTTCTCGCCGGCGACGGGGGCGCTGGGGGCGCTGACGGCGCTGGCCCTGCTGGCGATCATGGCCGGGACGCCCTGGGGGCTGCACACGCAGTTCACCCTGCGGCGGGGCGCGCAGGTGGTGGTGCGGCAGGCGGGGCGGGCGGCAGACGCGGCGGTGGCAGCGGCGACCGGCGGGGCCTCGCTGACGGTGAAGGGGGCGGTCGCGGGGGCGCTGGCCGGTCGCCGCGCGGCACCCCCGGCCGCAGGGGATTGAGCCATGTTGGGACGGGAAGGGGTGGCGACATGGAACCACGGGAGACGGATATCGGGCGGATCGTGCGGAACGTGGCCCGCGTGCGCCTCACCCTTGCGGCCGTGCTGTGCGCCGTGGTGGTGGGGCTCTGCGTGTCTGCCGCCGTCGCGCTCACGGTCGCGCTGCTGTGGAACGCGGCGCACGGGCGCTGAGCGTGGTGGGTGCGACGGCCCGCCGGAGATGGCAGCGCCTCGGGGATGTGGTGCGCTCGTCCCTCGACTGCCAGGGGCAGGCGCCGGTGGGCGCGGGCCGCTGCGGCGGCGTCGCGCGTGAAGGCAGGATAAAGGCGCACCCCGCGCGCCGCCACAACCCAGGCACCGCGCGGCCCCAACACCCCGGCAACACCCCCGGTGTCGCCGTCGACGCGCGGGGTGTGATCAAGGATCTACGGGCCGTCGTGCGGGGGCAACACCCCGGCAACACCCCGGCGAAGGGGGCGAGGAGGCAGGGATGGCACCCCGGCGACGGCGCGAGATCTATCTGACGGCCGAGACGGACCTGGCGCTGGCCGAATACGCCCGGCGGCACCGCGACCGGTTCCGCACCACCTCCCAGGTGGTCGAGCACCTGCTGCGGCGGGCGCTGGTGGGCGAGCTCGACGAGGGCACGGAGGGGCTGCTGGCCCCGACGATCGAGCGCCGTGTCGAGGCGGCGGCCGCCAGGGCGATCGAGGCCCGCGTCGCCCCGCTCCTCGCGGCGCAGACCGACCGCCTGGCCGGGCTGCTGGTCAGGAGCGGCAAGGACGCCCTGGGCAGCTTCGGGCTGAGCGTGGCGATCCTCGAGCGGCTGACCGGGGACGCGGCCGCCGCGCGGCGGCTCGCCGAGGAGGCGCGGCTGGCGGCCGGGCCAGCGTACACCGCCCGGGGCCTGCGCGGGGACCCCGGCCAGGGGTGAGGCACGCTCGGGATGTGCGGCGCGCGTGGCCGCATCCCGGAGCGCACGGAGGGAGGGGCAGGATGGACAGCCGACACCGGAACATCGCGGGGGAGATCGCCCGCCTGGAGGCCGCGCTCGGGCGGGAGCGCGACGCCCTGCGGGGTGCGCTCGACCGCGGGAACCGCCAGGCGCTGCGGCGCAACCTGGCCGTCGCCCACGAGGAGCTGGGCGCGCTCTACCGGCGGCTGCACGCGCTCGGTGCCGCCGATGATTTGGTCGTCGGCACGCCGCTCTACGTCGTTGACGGCGCGGCGCACGACGAGGCCGGGGAGAGCTGGTGATGGGGCAGCCGATCGTCCTGCGCCACACCTACACCCGCAGCCGCGACACCGCGCGGGCGGGGCTGCGCTATTACCAGCTGCGGCCGCGCGGCGAGGACGAGCCGTCCCGGTCGATCTTCGGCGCGGACGGCACCATGACGCGCGACGAGGCCTACCGCCTGTTGGACGCGCACCAGGCGCAGGGGTACCTGGCGCACCGGCTGATGCTCTCCCCACCGGAGGACCTGCGACCGGACGATCTGCGCGACCTCGCGCGCCACGTCATGCGCGAGCTGGCGCACGACAAGGGCCAGCGCCTTCACTGGGTCGCGGTCGAGCACCGCAACACGGGCCACCCGCACGTCCACATCGTGCTCTGTGGGGGCGGGGAGCGCGACGGCATGGTGCGGGAGGTGCGCCTCGATCGGGGTGACCACGCGCGGATCAAGGAGGACGGCCTCGACTACTGCCGGCTGGTGGCGCGGGTGCGCGACGACTGGGACCGGGCGCTCGCGGTGGCGACGCGCGAGGCCGACGCGGGGCGGGCAGCCGACGAGGGACGCCCGTCCCACGCGGTGACGCCGACGGCGGGCCACGGGCGGGACGGCGATTGGGAGCGGGGCTAACACCGGACCCCGGGGAGGTGGGCGATGCGGCGCTGGGTAATCCTGGCGATCCTGTTGATCGCGGTGGCCCTGGCGGGCCTGGGCGGATACCGGGCGCGGATGGATCTTGCCCGGGCCCTGACCGAGCGGCGCGAGCGCGCGGAGACCCTGGCCGCCTGGCCGGTCCTGCGCGAGTGGGCGAGCCTGCGCGGGGCGGGCGCGGCGACGTCGGGGGCAGCCGGGGCGGGGCTGGCGACCGCTGCGGGGCCGCCGCAGGCGACCGTGCCGGGCCTGCCCGACGGCGTGCCATCCTTCGCCGACTGGCGGGCGCGCCCCGCCGCCGACCGGTGGGCACTGTACATGCGGCCCGACTGGGCGGGCGTGTGCCTGGCGACGCGGGGCGGCGGCGGGACCCTGGCGGCGGCGCTCGTCCTGCTCCTCCTGCGGCTGGCGGTCTGGCCGCTCATCCGGACGCTGTGGCTTGTCGCGATGGCGGCGGCGCTGGTGCGCGGGCGGCGGCCGGGGACGAGCCACGGCAGCGCGCGCTGGGCGACGGCGGCCGAGGTGCGGGCGCTGCGGCCCCGCCGGGAAGGCGCGGACCTCATCGTGGGCGAGGTCGGGCGCTGGCGGCCGCGGCCGGTGGCGATCCCCGAGGGTCAGTTATACGAGCACACCCTGCTCGTCGCCCCGAACGGCACCGGCAAGACCGCGGGGCTGATCGTCCCCAACCTGCTGGCCGAGGCGGGCCGCCGCAGTCTCGTCATCGCCGATGCCAAGGGGGAGCTGGCGAAGCTGACCGGGGCGCACCTGCGCGGCGTGCTGGGGGAGGAGCGGGTCCACATCCTCGACTTCCTCGACCCCGCGCTCTCGGTCGGCTACAACCCCCTGGCCTATGTCACCGACGCGGCGAGCGCGGCCCTCTTCGCCGAGGCCTGGGTCGCGAACACCGGGACCTCGAAGGAGGCGTTCTGGGACAACGCCGCCCGGACGCTGATCGGCGCGGCGGCGCGGCACCTCGTCGGCACGGCCGCCGGGGGCGCGGCCCCGCCGCTCGCGGCGCTGGTGGACCTCCTGTGCGGCGACCCGGCGCGGGCGATCCGGGGCCGGCTGGCGGACAGCCCGGTCCCGGAGGTGCGGCGGCTGGCGCGGGCCTTCCTGGCGAACCTGGAGGAGAACGGCAAGCTGCTGGCCGCGGTGTTCAGCGAGCTCGCCCCCCGCTTCGCCTGCCTCGAGTACGCACAAGTGCGGCGGGTGACGGCCGTGAACGAGCTCGACCTGACGGGGCTGGCGGCGCGGCCGGGGGCGCTCTACGTCGGCCTCGACCTGGCCTACGCCGACCTCCTGGCCCCCCTGACCGGCTGCCTCTACCTGCACCTCTTCAAGACGCTCGCCGACACGGCGCGGGCGCGGCCGTCCGGGCAATTGCCGACGCCCGTGCTCGCCTACCTGGACGAGTTCGGCGTGCTGGGGCGGATCCCGCAGTTCCCGGCGCGGATGGCGACGATCCGCGCCTCGCGCTTCGGGGTGGTGCTGGTGGTGCAGGCGCTGCACCAGCTCGCGGCGACGTACGGCCGGGAGGGGGCGGCGACGATCCTGACCAACGCGACGACGAAGCTCTGCCTGGCGCGGGTGAGCGGCGAGGACGCCGACTACTTCTCGCGGCTGGCCGGGACGGCGACGGTCCACAGCCGCAGCCGGGGGCGCAGCCGCGCGACCGTGGCCCCGCTGGCCGACCGGGGGAATGTGGGGACGGGCGAGGCGGCGCGCCCGCTGCTCACCCCGGACGAACTGCGGACCATGGGCGACGGGGTGCTGGTCGTGGCGGCCGACTGCCACCCCATCCTGGCGCGGCAGCGGCGCTACTACCGGGTCCCGGCGCTGGTGCGGCGGCTGCCGGGCGGCCACTTGCCCGCCCCCGGCGACCCCGACCCGCTCGCGCCCTTCCGGTCCCGCCGCGCCGCCGCGCCGCTGCCCGACGCGGCGCTCGTGGTGCCCGACCCGGCGGCCGACGATGCCCCGGTGGATGACGGCGTGACGGCAGGTCCCGGGGCGGCTGTGGCGACGGTGGCGGCCGCCGAGGGGCCCGCGCGATCTCGGTGCCTCCCCGAGGCGGACGCACCGCCGACCGCGACGGCCGCACCGGCCGCGTTATCCTGCCGGGACGCACCCGGGCCGACGGGGGCACCGCCGATCAGCCGTGGCGGCACCACGGCGGCCCCGGCCACCGCGGCACCAAGCGACGCGCCGATCCACGTCGGCCACGCCCCGATCCGCCTGAATGCTACGCAGCGGGCGGTGCTGGATGCACTGGCGGAGTGCGGCCGCCCGACGGCCGCGATCAGCAGCACGGAACTGGCCGCGCGCACCGGGATCAACCGCAGCACGGTCCGCGCGGCGCTGCGGGAGCTGCGGGGCAAGCTGGGGCTCGCGCAGGATGCCGATCTGGTGGTAGCGGCGCGCGCGACAGGGCTACTCGCGACTGGCGAGAGTGATCGTGCGTAGGGGGAGCGGGACCGAGGATCCGGTTGGCGCGACCGGATGGCGACTTGGCCGGGCCACATGGGGCCGGTGTCAGGAAGGCGTTCACGATGGCGAAGACGCACCCGCCCTACCCGCCGACATTCCGGGTCGAGGCGGCCGATCTGGCCCGGGCGAGCGGGAAAGGTATCCCGGAGTCGGCCCGCGACCTGGGCGTCTCCGAGCAGGCGCCGCGCGGCTGGCTGCAACGATCGGACATCGACGCCGGTCGCGGGCAGCCGGGAGCGTTGACGAGTGCCGAGCGCCAGGCGGCATACGCCGCCTTTCCGTCTGAGCGGGGCTGTGGCACGAATGGTGCGTGATGGCGGCGACGGTGCCGCCCCTCGTGATGATCCGCGGGAAAGGAGCTACCCGTGGCCGATGAGTTCGAGTATCTCTCGCAGGCACGCAGCGAGTTCCGGCACGGCTATCGCCACGCCTATCTCGGCGAGGTCGTCCAGCCGGTCGTCTACGGGGTGCAGGGGAAGCTGCGCGAGCATTACCAGCGCTTCGACGGGCCGCCCGTCGCCTCCACCCTCGACCAGATCGTCGCCGCCGTCGGCGGCTGAATGTACGGCACGCTGCGCGGTGCGCTGGCAAGTCGGGAAGTCCGGATCGATCCCGAGGGATTCACGGCCACGGTCGAGGGGCATATCGCCGGGCCGGACTCGACCACCATCCGCATCATGGCGATCCGCGTCCACTACGACCTGATCGTCGCCCCGCAGGATCGGGCGGCCACCGAGCGGGCGCTGCGGGTCCATCCGGAGGGCTGTCCGGTCCACCAGAGCCTGCGCGGTGCGATCCCGATCGCGTGGGACGCGACGTTACACCTCGGCGACGAGACGATCGCGCTGGCCTCGGCGGCCGCGCCGGAGGCGACGCCGTGAGTGGTGCGACCTCCGAGACGGCCACCGCCGGGCTCCCACCGTCGTGCCGCCCCGCCCCGCGCGGCGCAGCTGTCGCTTGTCGGTCGGGGCACCCGTCCGGCGCGACCACACCAACGGCTCGTCTTTAAGGAGAGAACCATGGACTTGCGCACGCTCCAACGACCGCTGAAGGACCGCTACCGGCAGGACGCGACCACGGCGCAGCTCACACTGCGCGCCGAGGGGGGCCAGGCGGACACCCCCCTCGCCTGCTCGGTCGATCTCGGGCGGGCGATCTACCAGGCGGAGGCGCACCAGGGGGTCGGGGGCGCGGGGGGCGCGGCCTGCTCGGGCGACCTGCTCCTCGGGGCGCTCGCGGCCTGCGCGCAACTGACCTGCCAACTCGTCGCCACCAACATGGGTATCGCGACCACATCGATCCGGGTTACGGTGGAGGGCGATATGGATCTGCGCGGCACGCTGGGGCTGGCCGGGGATGTGCCGGTCGGTTTCTCCGCCATCCGAACCCGCTTCGCCATCGATGCGCCGGGTGCCACCGACGAGCAGCTCCGGGCACTCCGGGAGAAGACGGAGCAGTATTGCGTGGTGCTGCAGACGCTCCGCCAACCCCCGCCAATCGCGGGCACCTGGACAACCGGCGACGGGGCCGCTCTCACCGCCGACTAGCCATCGTCGCCGCGCCTGATTTCCCCCACCGTGGAACTCGCCCCCGGACGGGGATACACTCGTGATAGCCGAGACCCGGTACGGGTGGACCGCGCCGAGGCCGATCATTCCCTTCCGTACAAAGGAGGCACACCATGGCCGACGCCCACCATGCCGCGACCGACCACGTCGCGACCGCAGGCCACGAGCACGGCGACGCCTGCTGCGGGCCGGGCTACGCCTCGCCCGCCGAGGCGATGCAGGCACCGCCCGAGACGCTGCTCTACACCGTCGCGCTCTATGACAACACTGCGGTCGAGAAGCCGGGCTACCTCGCCACGATCGACGTCGATCCCGCCTCGCCGAGCTATTCCACGGTGATCGCCCGTACGCCGGTGCCGAATCTCGGCGACGAGTTGCACCACTTCGGCTGGAACGCCTGCTCCTCGTGCCACGGCGACGAGAGCAAGTCGCGCCGCTTCCTGGTCGTCCCCGGCACCGGTTCCAGCCGCATCCACATCATCGACACGGGCGACGAGCGCGCCCCGAAGCTCCACAAGGTGATCGAGCCGGAGGAGATCCTGGCCAAGACCGGGCTCACCACGCCGCACACGGTCCACTGCCTCGCCGATGGCCACGTCATGATCTCGATGCTCGGGGACGCCGCGGGCAACGGCCCCGGCGGCTTCCTGCTGCTCGACGAGGACTTCAATGTCGCCGGGCGCTGGGAAAGCTCGACCGGCGCGATGAAGTTCAACTACGACTTCTGGTATCAGCCGCGTCACAACGTCATGATCAGCAGCGAGTGGGGCGCCCCGAACGCCTTCAAGGGCGGCTTCGATCTGGCGGATGTCGAGGCCGGGAAGTACGGCCAGCAGATCCACTTCTGGGATTGGGAGCGGCGCGAGATCGCCCAGACGATCGACCTCGGGGCGGAGGGGCTGATCCCGCTGGAGGTCCGCTTCCGCCACGACCCCGCCAGTGCGCACGGCTTCGTCGGGGCGGCGCTGAGCAGCAACATGTTCCACTACCACAAGCCGAATGGACACTGGCAGGCCGATAAGGTCATCGACGTCGAATCGGTCGAGGTGGAGGGTTGGCCGTTCCCGCTACCCGGCCTGATCACCGATCTCGTCCTCTCGATGGACGACCGCTTCCTCTACTTCTCCAACTGGTTGCACGGCGATCTGCGCCAGTACGACGTCAGCGACCCCGCCAACCCGAAGCTGAGCGGCCAGCTCTGGCTCGGCGGCCTCCTCGGCAAGACCCCGGACGTCCGGCGCGATCTGACCGGCGGCCCGCAGATGCTCCAGCTCAGCCTCGACGGCAAGCGCCTCTACGTCACTAGTTCGCTTTACAGCACCTGGGACAACCAGTTCTACCCCGACATCGCCAAGGTCGGTTCCTACCTGCTGCGGATCGACTGCGACACGGAGCACGGTGGCATGAAAGTCGACGAGCGCTTCTTCGTCGACTTCGGCCAGGAGCCGGACGGCCCCGCCCGCGCCCACGAGATGCGCTACCCCGGCGGCGACTGCACCTCCGACATCTGGCTCTGAGCCCCGCCCCGCCATGCCGTCGCGGGGCC
>JAABUU010005539.1_pt1 | contig 14087 bp, 15 predicted proteins | sample 5559301 | NCBI WGS metagenome assembly JAABUU01 (sample SAMN10711884, study PRJNA513360) | rock metagenome | isolation source: Antarctica rocks | place: Antarctica: Victoria Land, Richard Nunatak white | reverse complement strand
CCGGCGGCCGCCCCGAAGGCGGCGGGACCAGTTGCATGGGCGTCGCGGTCGTGATCGTGTCCATCTCTATCTCCTCCCGCCAGGAGCTACAGCAGGATCGCGGCCACCTAACGTTGTAGTACTAGGATAAGTGGGCGCCTCACCCAGGGTAAAGGGTGGCACGCGAACGGTGCCATACCCCTTATATGACGCGTGGTTGGCAGTGCCACGGGGGCGCCACCCGCGCGGCCGTGGTGGTATGGGTTCGTGGGATGAAAGGCGTGAGGGGAAACCATGGACGGACGACGTAATGGCTCTCACTCCAGGTCATCACGCGCCAGGAGGCGGGCTTGAGGCCGTCGCCGCCCTGCGGGCTAGCCAACAGTGGCTAGCCCACCTGGGTCACGCGCACGGGCCAGCCGTGTCGGGCCACCCCGAATTGACTATGGCGCGTCTCGTCGTGATAGCGGAAGGTACAACGTACGTCCGAAGGGTAGCGAACATGCAAGCGATCTCTACCCCCACCGGACGTCATCCAACCTGACACCGCGAGATGGTGGGAGGCTTTGCTAGTATGTGGCGATCGACATGACGCTACAATGGGCCAAATGGGGGATGCGTACCCTCAGCTGTGCCCCTGTGCGGGGGATGCCGGCCGCATCGCTCGCACCCTGGCCTCCATCAGAGCGGCGTCTAGGACTTAGACACGCGCGTCATCGCACGCGATGAGCGCGCCGAATGGAGGCCACCCATGCCCACACGTAAGCGCACATATTCCCACTCCACGACAGCCATGTCCGCCCAGCTGGCGTTCCCGGACGGCCAGCCCCCGGCTGACCGCACGTACCTGAGCATCGAGCTGCGGCTGCTCGACCCCACCCCCCACGCCCTGCGCGAGACGCTCGACCCGGACGACCTGGCCCACCTGGCCGCGTCGATCCACGCGCACGGCGTCCTCCAGCCACTGATCGTCCGACCAGCCGGTGAAGCGGGCGGCGACCGTTATCAGGTCATCGCCGGCGAGCGCCGTCGCCAGGCCGCGCTCATCGCCGGGCTCGCCGCGGCGCCGTGCGTCGTCTACGCGTTGTCGGACGACGACGTCGCGCTCATCGCCATCCTCGAAAATACCCAGCGCGCCGACCTGACACCGCTTGACGAAGCGCGCGCGTACGCCGAATTGGTGCGCCAGCGCGGGTTGGCGCTGCGCGACGTCGCCGCCATCGTGCACAAATCCCATGAAGTGGTGCGCCTGCGCCTCGCGCTGCTGGACGCGCCGGCCGTGGCCGCGGCCGTCCATGACGGCCGGCTCACGCTCACGCGCGGCCAACAGCTGGCCCTCGTGTCCGACCCCACGGCGCGGGCCGCGCTGCTGGACCAGGCGGCGCGCGGCCCGCAGCCCACGCTGGCCGCTGTGAAGCGCGCGCAAGCGACCGGCCGCCGTCGCGCCGGGGGCGATGACGGGGACGCGGCTGTCAATTATTTGACACCGGCGCACACACCGGCCGCCGCCGCCGCCGCGGGGCCCGCCCCTGACTCCGCGGACGCCGACGAACCGCTGATCACGCTGGGCGAGCTCGCGATTGTTCGGCTGGCCACGGCCGCGCGCGACGGGACGGCGCGGCGCGCGGACGCGCTCGCCGCGCTGCGGGCCGACCTCGCGCACCTGCGCGGCGCCACCCCCTAGCGGCTGCCCCGGGCGGGGAGTGGTCGAGGCGCGGCCCGTGTGGAGCGGCGCTGAGGGACGTCATGCATCACGGCAGTACCGGCGGAGGCCACCACTGCACGCGATGCAGCCGTGGCGACGGCGGCCACGTCTCTCCACACAGAAAGCAATAGATTCGTCGGGACCGGCGTGTCTACATCATCATCATCACGGCCCTTAACCGGGCCGATAGCCGATAACGAAGGAGACTTCTATGACCAGCGAGCACGTACGCGCCAATCTCTACCTGCACAGCGAGACGTTGCGGGCCATCAAGACCGTCGCGTCGCGCGAGGGCCTCACCAACTCGGCCGCCGCCGAGGCCTTGCTCCAGCGCGGCCTGAGCGCGGCGGCGGCCGAAGCGGTGGGCCTGGCCGCGTTACCGGCGATCGAGGACGGGACGCGCCGCGCCGTGGCCGACGAGCTGGCGCTGGCGCTGCAGCCGCTACGCGAGCAGTTGCGCGCCATCTATCTGGAGGCGGCGATGGGGCGCCTGGAAACATACGCCGCGCTCGCCTACGCCTATGGCCCGGACGAGGCGACGCAGACCGAGATGGCGGCGCAGCGCCAGGCCGAGGCCGCGCGCGCCCGCGGCGCCGTCGCGCGCTTGACGGGGACGGTGCGCGGTGACTGAGTCGATCGTGTCCGGCCGCTATGTGCCGGCGGGCCCGTGGGCGGCCAGGAAAGTCTGGAGCCAGGTGCAGCACCTCAAAGGGTCGTTTCGGCCGGGCGAGCGGCATGAGGAACGCCTCCTGTTCGACCCGGCAGGCGCGGGCCTGGACCAGGCGGCGGCGCGCGCCGTGCTCCTGGCGGCGCTGGGCCCGCGCGTGGCCTTTCATCGCCTCATTCTTTCCCCTGCGCCGCGGCAGCGCCTGTGCGAGGGCGCCCTGCTACAGGGGTGGACGCGCGCGGTCCTCGCGGACCTGGGCCGCGCGCTGGGGCAGGACCTGATCTGGGTCGCGGCGGTCCACACCAACACGGGCCATCCCCATATCCATGTGCTCGTCGCCGGGGTGGCGCCCCGCTCGCGCCCACCCGCTGTGGGGACGCGCACGAGCGTGGAGCTGCGCCGCGGGCACTACGCGCTCATCGCGGCGCGCGCGGACGCCCGCGCCGCTCAGTTCACGATGGCCTAATAACCTACACAGCGCGCGACCGCATGCTCGCGCGGACAGACAGAAGAAAAAAGAGGAAAGCAAAGGAGACGTCGATCATGATGGAAAAATTTACGTTCAGCCGACGGGTGGTGGCGCCCGTCGCGGTCGTCACCATGCTGGGATTGGGCGGGGGCTATGCCTGGGGCGTAACCACTTATCAGTACGCGTACGTGGCGCTGGCCTGGCCGGCCGCCAACGTCCTGGCGGTCGTCGATCGCCTCGGGGCGCTGGCGAACGCGCCGGCCGGGTCTATCACGTCGGGGCAAATGCGCGACGTGACCGGCGCCAGCGTGTCGTGGAACGATTGGACGAGCGGCGGGGTGAATTGGCGCTATACGCTCCTCCAGGCGCCGGGGGCGGAGCGCCTGCGCGCGGCGGTGTATGGCGAGAGCACGGTGGCCGTCCTGCTGGTGCTGCTCGGTCTCGTCTGTCTCCGGAAAATGCGACGTGGGCGCGCGGAACGCCGACGACAGGACGCGGTTTTCGGATCGGCCGCTTGGGCCACGCGCCCGGAGATCGCGGCGCTCAAACTGCACCGTGGCCAACCGGCCTTTGTGCTCGGCACGGTGCGCCAGGGGAAGCGCCGCCACACGGTTGGCGTGACGGGCAACCAGCTGTACCAAAATATTCTGTTCGTGGGTCCCGCTGGCATGGGCAAGTCGTCGGTGATTAAGAACAATCTCCTCCGACCGGGCGAACAGCGCTCTCTCGTTATCCTCGATGTGAAAGGCGAGCTGTACGCCGAGACGGCGGGGGCGCTCGCCCGCACGCACGATGTGTATCGTCTGGACCTCGGCGACAGCACGCACAGTTGTACGTGGAATCCGCTGGCGGAATGCCGCGACCATCGGAGCGCGCGCGCGTTTATGACCGGATGGATCGACAACGTCACAGGCAATCAGACGGTGTCCTATTGGCGCAACTCGGCGATACTCCTCTCCAGCGCCTCGATATTACACCTCCACGCGGTCGCGGCGCGCGAGGGACGCCTGGCCACCCTGCCCGAGCTTGCCGATTTCCTGACGCGCCAGAGTATCGACGCTATCCTCGACGCGCTGCGCGACAGCCCGGGCCCCGCTGCGTGCCGGAGCGCGGCGCAGTATATCGAGAACACGGGCGGGGATAAGGCGCTGCGCGCCGGCGTCGCGAGCAGCTTCCACCCCATCTTCGCGCTGCTCGAAGACCCCGGCATCAGGGCGGTGCTGGGGGGCAATAACCTCGACATCACCGCGCTGCCGGATCCCACGCGGCGACCGACGGCGATTTTTCTGGTGGCGCCGGCGTACGAGGATGACGCGATCCTCCGTCCGCTCGTCGCGGCGTTCTTCTCCCAGGTCTACCGCACGTTGTTACAGATCGCCGCGCGTTCGCTCGGGCAGACGTTGCCTCGACCTGTATTCCTGTACATGGACGAAATTGGTACGAGCGGCCAGATCCCCGGCTACCCCGGTTGGCTCAATGTCACGCGCCAAGCGCGCATCGGCGCTGTGTTGGCCTGCCAGACTTTGGACCAGCTGGGGGATTACTATGGAGAGACCGGACGCCGCAAGATTATGGCCGGATGCTACACGAAAGTGGGCTTCGCCGGACTCGAGCAGGACGACGCGGAGTGGTTCAGCAAAGAAGCGGGGCAGACGACGATCCTGCGCCAGGGCCACAGCGAGGGGGATAGTCGCGACGGGAGCAGCTCGACACGCAGCGTTTCGCAGGCTCTCAGCCGCTTGATCCTTCCGGATCAGGTCGCGCGCATGGACGCGCATTGTATGATCGTCCTCATGCGCACCAAGCGTCCGTTCATGGTCACCCAAATATACAACGGCGCCGCGCCGCTCCTGCCACGACGCGCCGCGGACGCCGCTCCCACGGTGAGCGTAGACGCGGAACAGGCCGACGGGCCCGGGAGCGCACGCCCGGGTGGCGCGTCAACGATCGTGGGCCAGGGCGCGCCGCGCTATCGGATCGATTGGACGGATGCCGAGTAGGCGCGCGACGCGGGTGTTACCGTGGCGCCTCCAGGAACGCCTGGCGCTACGGTAACACGGCGTAATACGCGTGGACGCAGGCTGTTAGCACCCGACTAGCACCTCGCTTTACCCTGAGTGAGGAACCCTTATGTTCACCCGCGAGAGGATTGATTCAAGCGTCATACCACATATGTGGTGACCGACGACCTCATCCGGGGCTGCGTTATCGACGAGGTGGTCCAACCGAGTTCCTGGCCGCGTGAACGACCTGGCCTTAATGTCAACGACCACCATGAAATCCACACGGAAGAATCATGACATATCAGGTGTGGCTGCTGTCGATCAGCGTCACGGTCGCGGACCCGGCGAACGGTCCACTGCCCACGAGGGCCACCCCGTCGCGCCCGTCAACCGCGATGGGGCCATTAGTAGATAGCGGCGCGGCGACGGCGACGGTACGTTGCCCCGTCACCAGGTCGATGACCTCGACGCCATCGTCAGCGCGCACGTACACCCGCCGGTGCGGCGCGTCCACCGCGACCGCGTCCGGCTCCGCGCCGACCGGGAGCGCGCGCAGTCGGCGCCCCGTCCGCGTGTCCAACACATCTATGCGGGCCCCCGTCTTGGCCGCGACGTAGAGGCGATGCCCCGCGCCATCGAGCACGAGCGCGACCGGCGCGGCGCCGACCGACGCGGCGCCCTGGGACAGGCCGCGCGCGCCGTCGAACATGACGATCCGATCGCCGGTGCGGTCGGCCGCAAAGACCCGGCCTGTCACACCATCGGCGATCAGGGCGGCGGGCGTCCCCGCTAGCGGGACGACGCGCGTTAGGCCAGCGGCCCATCCGGCACGGTCGCCGCCCCTGGGGACACGCGCGCCCGCGTACTCGATGAGCGCGTCCTCAGCGGCGGGGATGTAGACGCGTCCACTGGCTGGGTCGACGGCGAGCAGGCCGAGGGGGACTTGCGGCAAGGTCACCGTCTGTCGCACCCGTCCCGACGGCGCGTCGATGACGATCAGCTGTCCTGGCGCGGGTGGCGCGGCGCCGGGCACAAGGACGTACAGTACCCGGGCGCGGGCGTCAAGCGCGACGGCCTGGATGTATTGCGCCCCCGATAGGTGGAGTTGTACGTCGTACAGCCGCTGTCCGTCGCGCGCACGATAGGCGGCCAGGCGCGTACCTGGATAGTAGCCTGTCTCGTACGTGACGAAGGCGTCGTCCACTGGGTCGTAGACGACAGCGGACGCGTCGTCCGGCACGGCGACGACGCCGACCGCGGCCATGGCCCGCGTGTCAATGAGCGTCGCGGGTCCATTGGTCTGCAGCGCCAGGGCGCGATGGGCGCGCTCGTCGACGGCGAGCGCGGCGACATGGCCTGTTGACGCCAGGGTCACCGTCGCCGCGCTCGGCGCGGCGGCCGCGGCCCGTGCGAGACCGCGCCGCGGTCCCGGCGCCACGCCGGTGAGGGCCATCATCAGTACCGCTAGACAAGCCGCGGCCGCTCTCGCCGACCGGCCATGCGTCATCAAGGTCATGGTCATCTCCTCTCGCGCGTCGTAGACGCGCGCTATGCTGATTGGGGCTACGCGTGCGCCAGCGTCCATGGCGCGTTGGAGGAACGGCGGCCGGGGGCGCCTGCGGACACGAGCGCGACAACGCACGTCCGAGGGGTGCCGGCGGCCAGCGTCATCGCCTCCACGCTCCGTCCCGCATACACGAGCGACGCGTCTCGTGCCCATGCGCGTACCAGGGCGTCGCAGCACACTGTCTCTCGCCAGGGCGCGGTCTGTTAGGCTAATGGTGGTGATGGTGATGATGGTGGTGTCTATGCCTATCAGACGGTTGCAGTATAAACCAGTTCATTATATGATACAAGAGGCGCCGCGCCGGGGAGGTGCGGCATGACCGTTGGCGCGCGCATCCACGACATCCGTGTCCAACGTGGGCTCAGCTTGCGCCAACTGGCGCGCTTGAGCGACGTATCGCATAGCCAGCTCTCGGCCATCGAGCATGCCCGCACCAGCACCTCGGTCGAGTACCTGGTACGTATCGCGCGTGCGCTCGACGTATCGCTGGCCACGCTGACGGGGGAGGAGGCACGGGATGCGCAGACTGACCGCCTCATCGAGACAACGGCGCCGTACCGCGACGCGGTTGGGCGTGGGGGAGAACATGGACGCGCGGTGGACCTAGCGGCACTACCACCGGGACTCGCCGAGCTACGCGACGACCCGATTGTCGGCGCCGAACTCGACGATGAGTGGCTTCGCGTGCTCAGCGGCCTGTCCCTCCACGGGCGGCGACCACGCACGACGCGCGCCTGGCTCGCCGCCTATGTCGTCCTCAAGATGCTCTTCGAGGCCGAAGCGGAGTAGGGTGACCTGGCGTGCCCGAACGGGGAGTGGCGCCCGAGAAGCGCGGATTCAAGCGGCCGTCTCCCGGTCAGCGCAGCCCTTCTCTCCCTCACACCTCGACCGACGCCGTCACACCTGTCGCGGGCCGCGGCGCTTGGCCAGTGACACCAACAACGCGCGGTTGCCGCCGGGTCGCCATGTCTATCTATCAGAGGCAGACGGATAGGTCATCGTCAGGGAGGGCGTGACCGTCGGGACTCCACAGAAACGCGTGAAAGACACTGGTGAGCCCGAGGACCGTCTCCCAGCGATGCAGGCGCACGATTAGGTCGGTGAGCCTGAGGCGCAGCGCCCATTCGTCGTCATGCGCGCGGCGCGGCGCCCGGCCGCCCGGGCGCCGCGCCGCGCGCCGTGGATAAGAGTGCTCCTGCCCGGCCTCGGCGCGCGCGTCCGGGCGGCCGATCACGTCACGCAAGATGACGGCCTCCTGCCATAAGCCGATTAGCAAACCATCAGGCGTCAGGACCTCGTCGAGCGTGAGCACGTCGATGAGCAGGATGCGCTCGAGTGATGGTGATGTGTCGATGTGGCGGCGGGGCAGCTCTCGCAGCGGCTCGGACATGCCGTCCGCGCGCGCACGCTCATAGAGGATCCGTGTGACCTGCCGTGGATCGTCCGCCACGATCGCCGCGCGCGCCTGATAGAGGGCGCGCAGCGCGGTCGGGTCGATAGACCAGGGATAGAGCAGACGCATGTCGATGGGCATCGTCGGCTCATCACGTAGGTACGCGTCGACGGCCCGGTGGATAACGTCTGAGTCCAGGCCGATCGCGCGCTGGGCGAACGCGCCATAGATCGTCGCCAGTCCGCGCGCGAGGAGGTCCTGTGCCTCGTCGGGATGGACGCGAAAGTGGGCCATGATCGCACGGATCGACGCGGGCGTTAAACTCCCTGGTTGTGGGAGACGCGGCGCCGCCAAGGCCGCGAGAGCGTCGCGCTGCTGGACAGCGCGCACAAGGTCGTCCAGCGTCAGCCCGAGGACCCGCACCAGGCGCACGGCCGCAGCGAAGGTGACCTGGACGTGCTCGTTCTCGATGCGGCTCAAGCCACCACGCGCCAGATCCGCGCGCGCGCCCACGTCGTTGAGCGCGAACCCGCGCCGCGTGCGCTGCTCCCGCAGCCACGCGCCGACAGTTTGGTGTCCGGGCATAGCGCTATCCTTTCCCTTATCCGTACGCGCGACCACACCACGGTGCAGACGACCGCCGTCAGGCTGCGTCCGATAGCGCGCGGTCAGGCGCACGAATGCGTGGACCGCGCGCCGCGGGACATGACCGGACGCATCTACCCGACGTGACTGTGTATAACCAGTGTCTCACATGATTCACATCGCGTATCATCAGAGTAGGGATGAATACATTTGTTTTCATCAAAAACCTCGGCACGTAAAAGGACAACCGCTATGGGTACACCTATCAGGAGGAGTGGGGCGCCGGATACGGTCGCGGCGCCCCCCTGGAGAGACATGCACCGGGGGAACCGCGCCCACGTTGCCCTTGTTGCACGCGGAAACGCCAGCGCGGGCGGCAACACACGCAAGGCCACCGCCGCCGTGACGACGGCAGCGGTCGTCCAGCCCATGCGATCTCCAGCGCGTGACAGCGCCGGCTCCACGCCTGCTATTACCTGGAACAAACGTCCGCTGTATAGTGTGGCGCGCGGCGCGCGCACGCTGGGGGGAAACCACGATGAACGCGTATAAAACGACCGTACGCGAGTGGCCCGAGATGGAACGCCCGCGTGAGAAACTAGAGCATTATGGTCCGTCGACGCTCTCGAACGCCGAACTTCTGGCTATTATCTTACGTACGGGGACGATGAGTGAAAACGTGCTGGCCTTGGCGCAACGCTTGCTCGTGAATCACGGCGGCGTCGCGGGCCTCGCGGATGCGTCGATGGCCGAACTCCGCGACACGCATGGTGTAGGCCTCGCCAAGGCCGCGCAACTCCAGGCCGCGCTCGAACTGGGCAAGCGCCTGATGCTCACGCCCAGCGCCACCCCCCCGCAGGTAACCTCGCCCCAGGATGCCGTCAATCTCATGCGAGACATGGGCCTCCTCAAGCAGGAGGTCGTCAAAGTTATCCTCCTCGACACCAAGAACCATGTCATCGCGTCTCCCCAGGTATACCAGGGCTCGGTCAACGCCGTGCACCTACGCTACGCCGAGCTATTTCGCGCCGCCGTCAAGCACAGCGCCGTTGCCCTGATCCTCGTGCATAACCACCCCAGCGGCGACCCCACGCCGTCGCCCGAGGACATCACCGTCACACGTCAGACGGTGGCCGCGGGCACGATGTTGAAGATTGACGTGCTTGACCATATCGTTATCGCGCGTCAAGGCTTCGTCAGTCTACGTAAAGAAGGCCTCGGCTTTCTGTCGACGTGATGCGTCCAACGCACCCCCCTGAGCGCGACGATGACGCCCACACCCGTCGCCCGCGCCCCCGTCGGTCACTCACCGCGCGCCGCCGACGCCCTGGCCTACGGGAGTCATGACGCCGACGGACGCGCGGGCCTCGCGCCGCCGACGCGAGATATCCGTGGGCGACGCGGGACCAGTGACGATCCAGCGCTGGCCCCGCCGCGCCGCGACCTATCCTATCCATCTCCGCCGCGGCTAGCGCTCGAGCTCTCCCCCCAGGAACTCCTGTAAGAGCAAGTGCAGCGCGAAATATTGTCGCTTGCTCAGGCGTCGATCGCCCGAGAGCGATAGCGTCGCGAGCGCGGTGATCAGGTCGACATCGAGAGAGGACGCCAGCGACGCATCGTCAACTAATTCTTGTAAGCCAAGGGGCAAGGGCCTATCGCCAGCCTCATGCAGGGTCCTGGACTCATACGCGACCCGCCGCTCAGCCATGAGATCCGCGTCCTGGACCAGGGTTGACGCGTCCACCTCAAGGGCCCGCGCGAGGCGAACGATCGTCTCCACGGATGTCCGCCTGCCCCTTTCGATCGCCGACGTTTGACTCGCTGAAACGCCGCTCTTGTCCGCCAGTTGGCGGACACTCATGTGCCGTTCCATACGAAGCCTCCGTATGCGCTCGCCCACGTCCACCACAGTGTCCCTCTCTAGCATAGCACGCTCAACTCTTTTAGCGCACATGTGCTATAGTAGAGTCAAGACAGTCTGACGCCGGTCACATGGACGACAGACAGAACAGCCAGCCGCCCGATCGATGAAGGAGTACGCTATGCCCACGTCCCTCAGTGGTGTGCAGGGCGGCGCATTGCCCGTACATCACCCCAGCATATCACGTCCACCACCAGGATATCCGGCGCCCCGTTGGGGACAGGGTCGTCGTCGCGCGCGCCGTACAGGGCAGGCTGGTCATACAGGTCCCCCTGGTCGCACGGTTCAAGCCTCAAGCCCTGCCAAGGCTGGCTCTCCTCGCGTGCGTCGGGCCGCGCGGCGCGCGGCGCGCGCCCGCACCCACGGGGCGCGGCATGGTGACGACACCGTACCCATCGACGACGTTGACCCAGCGTCTACCATCTGTCATCGGCGCCGATAGACGCCTGGCGAGCCGACGACCGGCGACATGGGCACGTCCAGCGGCTGAGCGGGCGCAACGGATGTCCAGCCGACGGCGCGGACCAGCGCCCGCAGGTCGTAGTGCCGAGGCATGGTGATGGTGCGACCCTAGACGTAGAAGAGAACGACTGTGAGAGGTCCGCCAGGCGCGCCTGACACCTCCGATCTAGGATGGGACAAGAGTCCTGCCGCGGCTGGGCCAGGACCTGAGAGACCGCGGACAGGACGACACAGATAAAGGGGCACATCGTGATACTCCCGGATGATAAGGACGCCAAGAACCGCTCGACCTCCGCGCTACAACGCGCACTCGCCTCGGCGCCCGTGACGCTGTTCACCCTCGATCCAGAGGGGCGCATCCTCCTTATCGAGGGGAGCGACCGCGCGCGCTTAGGGCTCATGTCGCCCGAGAACATAGGGCGCAACGCCCTCATCGTCTATCGGGACCATCCAGCACTGGTCGACGCGCTCCGTCACGCCCTGGGCGGTGTCGCCACGCGCACGCTGGCGCATATGGCGTCCACCACGTACGAGCTGCTGCTCACTCCGCAGGTCGTACCGGGGGGAACGGTCACCGGAGTGGTCGGGGTGGCGACCGACGCTACCGCCTGGGTGCGCCTCGCGCGTCACCTCCGTCACCAGGCCACGCACGATGCGTTGACGGGCTTGCCAAATAAGGCGCTGTTCCACGACCGCCTGACTCAGGCGCTCCATGGAGCGGCGCGCGCCGGTGATTGGTGCGCCGTTGCGCTGTTGGACCTGGATGGATTTAAGGGCGTGAACGACTCCTACGGTCATGCATGCGGTGATGCGCTCCTCGCGCGTGTGACGGCCCGCCTGGGTGGCGTCGTTCGCGCCTCGGATACCGTCGCCCGCCTCGGCGGCGACGAATTCGGCTGTATCTTGCCGGCGACAGACGGCAACGGCGCGGACCGCTTGCTCGCTCAGATACGAGTCACCATGACCGCGCCGTTCGGGCTCGACGATGGGATCGTGCGCGTGGGTCTAAGCGCTGGCGTCGCTATCTTTCCTCTCCACGGGACGGACAAGGCGTCCCTGCTACGACACGCGGATCTGGCCCTCTATCAGGCGAAGGGGCGTCCCATCACATCCCTTGCGTGCGCGCATCCCCCTGACACCCATCATCGAGCTACGCCATGACCGGCTGGCGTGTGCGACGGGCGGTCCATCATGACATAGAGACGCGGACGCGCGTGGCCGGTTCATACGGTTCGATCGGTCGCCCTCCGACAGTATTGAGACACAGAGATGGAGCCAGCCATGGATGAGGATAACGTGGTAACACACGCGCTCACGCTACGCGATGTGTGCGCACTCCTGCAGACGACGGAAGCGATCATCCTCGGGCTCATCGCGCGTGAAGAGATGCGCGCGTACGTCGTGGGCGGTGAATGGCGCGTCGATGCTGAAGACCTGCGGACCTATCGCGACCACGCGAAACAGACGGCGCGGACGCGCCGCTTACCGCACGCGCGCGTCGTTGCCATCGCGAGTATGAAAGGTGGCGTGGGCCGCACCACAACCACCTTTGCCCTTGGGCATGCCCTGGCCGTCCAGGGAGCGCGGGTTTTACTCATCGACGGTGATCCGCAAACGTCGTTGACGATCGTGGCGGGCTTTGACCCGCGTCAGGTCGCGGCATCGGTGCGGGATTTGGCGGTGCGGCAGATCATGGGGGTGTCCGCCGGCGCCACGGGACGCATCGTCGTCGGGTTGTACGACAGGCTTGACCTCGTGCCGATGGCCCATCCGCTGAGTGTGAGCGACCTCGGACTCGGCTTGGTCGAGAGCTATATGCAGGTCGTCGAGCCTGTCTTGCGCGACTTGCGGGAGCGCTATGACGTCATCCTTGTCGATTACCCGCCCGTCCGCGCGTTGCCGGTCCTCGCGGGGCTGACGATCGCGGATGAGATCCTGATTCCGGTCGTCCCGGATCGTCTCTCGCTCGAAGCGCTCGTCGATTTCGAGAGCCTCCTTCTCTCCACCGGGCAGATCTACCACAAGACGCTGGCCCATGCCGGCCTTGTGTTCACCCTGGTGAGCAGGAGCGCGTTGCAGCGCGACATGGCAGCGTGGGCCACCACCCTGACACACGGAAAAGTGGAGGTGCTAGGGAGTATTCCGCTCTCGCGCGTCGTCGCCGCAGCCGCCGACGCCAAACAACCGGTCACCGTCTACGATCCCGCTCACCGCGTGTCCCTCGCGTATGCGGCGGTGGCCCGGCGACTCATGGAGCGCTGGCGGCTGCCTATCGGGCCGGATGATCGAGCGAGAGAAACGAGCGGACAGGCCCCTCATGACGATGGCGAGCGCCCGGCGTAGTGGAGCAGGCGGCGCTCGCCCCACGCGTCCCATTCAGCAAGAAACGGGCGCCTGTAGGCGTCATCAAAGGAATGGGATCGGTGGAACCGACGGGCCGCGACACGCAGCGCGTCAGACCTCACTGTCGCGACGATCGTCCGACGCATCCTCACTGTGTGCGCCTCTGCCAACCCGTTCGTCTCCGACAGCCTGCCGGATCAATCCAGCCTCGCCTTTCTGGCGGCGATCCTAATTGTCGTCACTGCTGTACGGCATGCGCCACCTGTGGAAGGAGGCAGGTCTACGACACATCCGTACATCCGTCGCGCAGGATGCCGGGGAGGCGGTAACGATCCAGCACGGGCCCGCGTCGTCACGCGACGTGGAAGCCGGACTCCTGCGCGACGGCGATGTCGGCAGCCACGGACGCGTTGGCGGGCTCGGGGATGAGCGCCGCGGGGCCAGCGAGCAAGCCGGTCATGGTGTGGGCGACGCCCGTCCCGGTGCGGCGCTGCGCCATCAGCCGCACGAAGATCGGCAGGTCGTCCACGACGTAGCGCTTCCACAGCCGCGTCGGCTCCTGCGCCAGCCGGCAGGTTCACTCCAGCCCCGCCTGCTGCATCCACCCCGGCGCCCGTCGTACCCGCCCCGCCAGCATGTCGAAGGCACCGCCCACACCCATGCACACCGGCACGTTGAGCCGCTGCATATGCGCGCGGATCCACTCGTCCTGCCGCGGCGCGCCGAAGGCGACGAAGCGCAGGTCCGGCTGCATCTCCTGGATCAACCGCACCGTTTTATCGTCCTTCGCAGCACTGAACGCGTCCACCACCGGCGGGCTGTACCATCCATCAGGCCGTACTACAAGGTTGACACTCCACACGCTTTAGGCGTGGAATTCTCCTTCTTACGCCGTGCCCCTCACGGGGTCGGTCGCGTACGGAGCCTGCGGACTGTCATAGACCGCGCCCGGCGGAACGGACGCGCCCATGACAGACGCGCCCCTCTCACGCA
>JAABUU010005536.1_pt1 | contig 14098 bp, 22 predicted proteins | sample 5559301 | NCBI WGS metagenome assembly JAABUU01 (sample SAMN10711884, study PRJNA513360) | rock metagenome | isolation source: Antarctica rocks | place: Antarctica: Victoria Land, Richard Nunatak white | reverse complement strand
CATCGTTACATAAGTCGTTTACCTGTCCTGAGTCGCAGCATCGAATAGCTCGGCAGCTGTGTGCTCTACAATAGTCTAAAACAGACCTGCTTCAGACTCTGGACACCACTTTTGACGAGAGCTGTACAAAGTTACACCTGTGACATACGCATTCGATCTTGCGTCCTTGCGCTGTCGAAGCTCATCATCGTCAGGTATTCATCTACGGCCTGACTTTGGTTATTCTAGCGAGGACAGTACTGGCAGCGGATTTGGTCTCAACAAAGGCAGGTGTTTGAACGAGATTAGCTAAATAGACTGGTGCTTTCGACGCCGAGAAGCTCCTCGCCGGTGGCATACATTCAATAAGGCCCGATAAACGGATCAAAAGCTACAGGTGAACTTGACTTGAATTGAACAAACAGATTCACGGATGGAAGCGCATGCAAGCGCAGCCGTCAAGCATGCAACACAGCCTGCAAACACTGCTCAGCCTGTTGCAACGCCTGCGTTTTTTCTTTGTGTCACTTCCCGAACTGTTCAACACCAGGCGATGCCACGCGTCCGAGAGACAAGGCTGAAAGAAAGACAGCTGCATACCATGTGCTGCGTGCTCACTTTGGTGAATTGTCTTGAATGTCAGCCAGCCAAGTATGACTGACACAGACTGTCTGTGATGCCTGCTTACAGGTTATATACAACAGCAAAGATGGACAACATGTACCCACAGCGCAGGGATGGGTCACGAAAGCCGCTTCAGAGTATTGCTTCAGGCAACAGACAGATGGATAGCAACAACATGCTTTTAAAGGTGACGGCAACTCACAGCAACTCCAGCACATCATCCTGCACCTTCGATGTCCGGCTTTACATGTCTGAAGCTTGATGCTCTCTGTCCATATAAGATGTTTGTCGCCTGCATGCACAGGAGGGGGTCAGTGCAGCTGTGAAAGTTACAGTAGTACTACTGTATCTATCACAGCTGCACTGAACCCCTCTAGTGTTACCAGGCACAATCCAGATGTGCAAGAAAACATGGCTGGAGGGTACAAACCGTGTTCTCTTGTACCCTCTTGTACCAGTCAATCGTGATTTTTTGCACATCTGGATTGTGCCTGGTGACACTGTTGAGGCAACATCTACCAGAGGCAACAAGAATGCCCCTGCGGAGTATACCAAAGCTGTCCAGACCTCTCACTGAGGTGATACAACCAGCTGAACTGACGCCAATAGACTGAGTGCACCAGAGCATGCACATAGTTTATGCAAATGCAAGCATTCATCACCAATCATCCCTGCATTGCCAGCAGTGGTAACAGGAGGTGCTGCACAGCTATAAGTGCACAGTTGTCAACAAAGTTTGAGGTAATTTAGCATCCCCTCAGCACAAATTTGCTAGACTGGCACCTGTGAGAAGCTAGCACTTCCTACCAATATACCTGTATCTATGTCATGCTGGCATTGATCCGTGCACCTTATGATCTCTTTGTGCATGCAGGCCAGATTACGCAACCTGCCAGCATCCTGTCATGGCAGCATCAGTCGGATACGTATATCCTGGCCACCGTTTACAGTCATTGCTGTGCTTCGCAGGATGGCAAGACTGCGCCCCAGCCCTCACCAAAACATGCCCAGACAGACCGTTGCAAAAGGACACAGAGAAAGGCTCTGTTTGTGGTGTATCACAAACAGAGCCTTTCTCTGTGTCCTTTTGCAACGGTCACTTGAGCTGATGCATTCTTACCGGCCTGACATCTTGAGCACGCTCAGCCTGCTCCCCTCGCAGGGCACGCATCTATAATATGCGTATGCATGTCTTGTTGACATAGTGCACCCCTCATTGCATGTCTGTGGCCCGAGCCAGTCATTGCCAGAAGTCATGACTTAGAGTACCTCCCAGTGGAGTCTTTCGGGAAACTTATCTGCAGTTTGCGGAGGGGAGTTCAAGTCACCTTGATCTCCTCTATATAGGACGCCTAAACGGCGTAAAACTTTTTTTACTACTTGAAGAGTGCCCAGCTGCCACCCTGTTTATGGGATGACCTGGCATACACTCTGCATGGCTGCTTTGTGAAGTTGGTATTGGTGGACAACCTAGCAAGCAACACCTTAAAATGTGAAGGAATGCATGCTGACTAGTCACACAGCTGAGGTGCATTTCATATCCGATCAAGCATGCAAACTAGATCAACTGTCAACACACCCCCTGCATTATTCTTATGTCACTGCAAGCCAGTTCATGTATCCATGCCATCAACCTTATCTCAGCACGCAGCATGACTACAGTTTGGCCACAGCGACATTTATGTTTCTTTTCCTTTAGACCGGTGGAGCGGAAGCTGGGGATGCACCCCACATCTCTCCAGGATTGGGGCCACAGGCACCGTTCCTAGTCCCCAGAATAATGGTTCTCGGATCCAATGGTCAGGCTAGGATACAGGTGATGTCCCGCTAGAGCTGATGAATGCTGGCCAGCATGTCCACCACAGTTATTCTTGCACCACTTTTCATAGCTTCAGGGCATGCATCTGTTGAATGCACCTGCATAATTTGATGACAGTCTGTCTGTCCCTCCCTGCCTGTTTGTGATTTGAGCCAGCCCTTGCCAGATGTTATAATTTAGGGTACCCTCCATAGCTGCCTGATTGCCGACAAACAGACTCTTGGTCACCGTGACAACTCTATTCCTGCAAGCGCCAGAGGCTATGGGTGCTGTGGATGCACCTGTTGGTGGCAGACTCTCCACGCCCAGGCCTGAAAAGGCAGACTAGGGGTGTTATGATGGCATTGACTTGCTCTCGGGAGCCAATGCATCTGCCACATGCTGGTGGGGATTACAGGTCAGCTTATGGCCGAGGTCTCCCAGGACAATTTGGGGTTGGGGCCCAGAACATTGCTGGAATGCAGGTTATGCCCTGCTCAAGCTGACGCATGCTTGCCTGCAGGTTGACCAGACCTGTTCTTGCACCACCTTTGATAGCTTCAGGGTATACATATGTTGAAAGCTTATGCATGTTTTGAGTACCTTCATTTTGCCACTCACAGCCCGTTTATGGTCTGAGCCAATCTTGGCCAACAGCTATGACTCACTGTGCATTGTTGCCAGTTTGTTTTACAGACAAGCTGGCATACGTTCGGCACAGTTGCCTTGTCACCCACAACTAGATCCAAGTCAATGTGACTGCTCTGTTTCTGCAGGCACCAGAAGTTGTGAGTGCAGCCTGTGCCCTCCAGACCTGGGCTTGGACAGTCTCACGTGCATAGATCAGGACATGTCTTACAATAGGTCATCGAATTCCTGATCTGTGGACGTGAGACTGTCCTCGACCTATTGTATGACATGTCAGCTGCTGGTGGGGGTTGATGGGTCTGATTATGGCCAGAAGCAGTTGGAGGTCAGGGCAGTACTGCACTGCTGGTGATGTCCCACTGTAGCCGATGAATGCCTGCCAACAAATGCGCCAAAGTTGTTCTTGCACCACTCGTCATGGCTTTAGGGCATGCATCTGTTGACTGCACATGCACATTTTGATGGACAGTCTGTCTTTCCCTCGCTGCCTGTTCAAGGGTCTGAGCCAGCCCCTGCCAGATGTTATTACTTAGGGTACCTTACAGTGTTGCCTTGTCACCAGCAACTAGATCTGAGTCACAGTGACAACTCTGTTTCTGCAGGCACCAGAAGCTGTGGGTGCAGCCTGTGCCTCGTCAACCTTTTTAGACCCACAGCTAGGCGGACTGACACCCACAGATGGCATTGAGTTGTCCCAGGAGCCAACCTCGTTGAAATCGTTGCTAACGGTGGGAAACCTTAAAACCTGTATGGAAAAAATAAGTACAGCTCTAGCAGAAGCCTTGCATAAATCTGTCAGAAAGGCACAATTCATATTTTTGGTAGGTATGTGTGTCAAAAATATGCTGGATGAGTTTCACAGCTACTTGCAACCCACGGTGACTGTGGGAAAATCTGCCCTTCATTGCCCATTGAGTAATAGGCAACAACATCAGAGCTGATCAAGAAGCACTCGGCACAGTGAATATACACTTGCTTTGTCAGCATGCGGCTCTGACAAACACCAAAACCAATATTCATTCTCTCTTCACGCCATGCATGTGCATGGCTCTTAAAAGCTCATCCTAGTCTGGTCCATATCATGCGTCCATAGGTATTTTTTTGTTGCAGGGCAATTTCAGGACGCTGTCAGTTCTTCTGAAACGATGTTGTAAACTGTTGACTCTGCTTTGCCAGTACCGTGAAAGGCAAGCCCTGTGTGACAGGTAGAGACTCAGGTGCCAACCTGTGCAGCCTTGCGAGAAATCCCTCAACTTAAGTGTGCTTACATCTTCGCCATCATCTTTTTCCTTAACTCCGATCAGAGCAGGAAGCTTCACGGCGTCCATCAGAGCAGCTGTTGGTGGGTTGCCTGATACGATCACACGCCCTCTGAGGGCACTCGACGCTGGCTGGAAGGGCTTTTATTACTGGAAATCACTATCTGACAGACAGAATACACTGAGGAATGGTGGTAAAAGTCACTAGTGTCTGTTGAAAGAGTTCGTCTGCCGAGCCACCTGGGCGATCATCAGCAACAATCAAACTTGCATACCAAGTCTCCCAAATTGTAGCATTATTCGTGCTACATACACATGCACACTTCGCGCAGGCACACGTAAGCAGCGCGATCGAAAGTTGCGGCACTAAGTAACGCATCGTGCGATTGTAAAAGTTGCGACACAGTTAGCAAAAACAAATAAAAGGATTCTGAACGCCAAGTGCCGCAGAGACCGGCTTTGACTTTCTTTGGCCAACGCATACTGTTTTGATCCGGCTGTTCACAATATCGTCTGCCTCTGACACATGTGACTGATCTGCAATGGCTTGTTGATGCTCTGGTAATAGTACTCTGCTGTCAGTCAGCAGGTGGGTTGTTGTCACGCTTCGAGACTGGGCTTGATGGAGGCCGACAACCTGGCGGTGTTGGAGGTACGCAGCAGCAGCAAGTCATACATGCCAAGTTTGTCATGTAAATAAGGGCTGAAGGGCCGCGGGGTGTCCCCAGGTGCCGAAATGCTAGATGACACCTTTAAGCAGAAATCAACTCTTGGTCTACCTGCAGGTGCCAGCAGTAAACACAACATGCTTGGCTTGGCTACAGCAGCAGATGCAGATGGTGGGAGTTATGTGGCATTTTCCTTAACATAGCTTCTGTTTTGTGGTTACATATCACCGACTGCATGCTGTGCAGTTGGCTCCAAACACAGCTGACTCAGCAGAGTGGGTTGCCACAAAGTGGGATGCTGCAGAGCACTTGCCTGTGATCCAGTCTTTCTTGAGCAGCCTCAAGGTGAGAACCTTTTTTTGCTCTAGCTATCATTTTGTAAGCTTGTTTACTATCTTCTTGGCAATCATGCAGGTTGCTCAGGTCTTTGCCTGGCTGGACAAGCTTGCTGATGATAAGCTCATGCTGAGCACAAGCTTGCAGACACAGCCAGACAAGGCACTGTTCTTTACAAGGGACACAGAGCGCCTGATCCTGCCAGACAATATACAGGTAGAGGTGTCAGGAGGCTGGGGTCCTTTTACGTCAGCTAGTTTTACCGCTGTGTCTCAAGACATAACTTGTATCAACGCACGCATACAGGAGGTGGTACAAGTGGGAGTCATACAAGGCGGTGACACCATGCAAGCCTTGCTCCGTTTGATGTCCACTCTGTACGCACCGCAGTTCATCACTGGCTCGTTGTGGCCAGAGTCTATAAAAAAAGACTTCATAGGTATGATGTCTTGTCAACCATCAGTTTCGTGCCTGTGTATTTGGAACAGCCACAAACCAACCTGCTTGCAACAACATGGAGAGAATCCTGTGACAATGCAGGTCAACTGCACAAGTTCTTGGCAAGGCTTACAGAGACAAGCCATGGCCTGAAAGGCAGAACTGTGCTGTACCTGCCGCAAGGAAACATGGCAGACCCTGTAGCTGCTGCAGCTGACAAGGTATTGTCACAACAAGTGCCTGCGACAGAAGCCATGTACTTATCATCAGCTCCTTTGTGCAGCAACATGTGCCTATGAAAGCTTTCATGTCAAGGCATTTGGCTGGTGTGCAGGATCTAGTACAGCGGCTGGAGTCTATCACGATACATTGGACTCGCCAGATCAAGGAGGTGGTCAACCAGCAGGTGCATATCTTGTTCCACAGTCGAGATGCTAGCAGCATTGGCGCTTAAACCAGCTGTGTTCTCTGGTGTTTGTCTGGAACATGGTTGTGGACCACAGACAGCTGTAGTGGCATTCCTTGGATTGCAGGAGCAAGACGATGCAGCTGAACATGCTGGCCCCCTTGCCGAGATTGACTTCTGGAGATCTCGCACAGTGGACCTGGGTGGCATCCGAGATCAGCTGGATGACAAAAGTATGCCTCTTCAGGCTATATGAGCATGCTCACCATTATGGATGATCTCTTGCTTGTTCACAACAGTGGATTTGCACATGCCAGCAGTTGCAGCACCTCGCCGGTTCTGGAATGGCAGCCTTCATACAGAAAACCCATGTCGCTCAATATCTTGGCTATGCAAACTTGATGATGTCTGGTTCAGGTGTGCTGCAAGTAGTGGGCATTCTGGAGCAGACCAGGTCATCTTACTTGGCCACTTTCCTCAGTCTGCGTAAGGCGATTCAGCAGGAGGCAGTTGTTTCTGAAGACAATCTGAAGTTTCTGCAGTGTCTGGAGCAACCCTGTCGCACCTTAGCAAGTGCCACTGCCAAGGTACACAGGCTATACACAGATCCAAAGCCAGCATATAGCACTGTCCAGCCATACATGCTTGAATCTGTTGCAAAGTGCTGTTCAGATGGTAAACAGCAGCATGACAATCTTGTCAATGCATGCGGCCTATACGGTTTGATAAGATCGTCACCAAGCTGTTTACCATCTCAACGGCACATTGCATCAGGTTCAAGCATGTATGGCAAATGCACTGTCATGCACTGCAAAGGCATAGCATGTTGGCTGCTCGCCGATGTCACCAGTCTGTCGCTCAAAAGTGGTAGTGCTATGTCCTGCAGGACATTCCCAAGATCCTGCCGCTCATTCTCAACTGCGTACGCATGATTTGGAGCCTGAGCCGGTTCTATAACACGCCTGAGCGGCTTGTGGGCCTCTTGCGTAAGCTCAGCAATGAGATCATCAACAGATGCTGCTCAGTCATATCTCTACCAGACATCTTCAATGGAGATGTCGACAATGTTATCATTGCGCTGGAACAGGTAAATAGCAGAATACGTTTATGTCAGGCTGTGCTGCAGCAGCTTGGGCAAATCCTGCTTGTGTTGTCAAGGCATGCCCTCTCCTTTGCTGTTGCTGTCTTGCTCTCATCGTAAAGTACAAGCACCACTGCAAATGCGTCTCTTCTGATTATACATAAGGTACTGTTATGGAGTTAAGCCACTACAGTGCAAGTCAGCACACAATCATCATGTCACAAGCACCACCTTGATGGGCTTGGCTTCACAGGCCTGCTGTCATGCAGAGTATTGAGGCTGGGCAGGACTGGAAGGTTGCATATGAGCACACAGCCAAGGCTGTTGCAGCACGAGCGCCCAAACCTTGGAGTTTTGATGTCAAGTCTGTGTTTAACTTTGTGGATGCCTTCAAGGAGCGCTGCAGGTAATTTCAGTATGATAGAATCATCCTGTGAGTAAGATGCTGGTGCCAAAGGCAGCAGTAACAACCATTAGAAAGCGTCAGCCCAGTGTCCAGTTTGCTGAGCATGTTAGGAAAAAACCTGGTCTGACAGCACAGCACCTCAAAACTCGGGCATCTCAGTCTTGAGGTCACACTCATATTGTCAAGATGTAAACCTGTATGGCACATGCTCAAACTTGCCATTTCAAGGCTTGTTATGGTACCTTTCTTCTGCCCAATTGCAGAGACTTGCTGGAGGTTTGTGAAGCACAGCTGCAATTTGGCACAAAAGCTGAGTTGCCAGTGTTTGGAGGGTCTAGAGGCCCTGACATCTCCAAAAGCATCTCTGACATCCAGGTCATACTCTCATTCAACATGCAAAAGCATGCAGCATTGAGATGCAACCTTGACCTTTACCTGACTATTTGCTTGTTCCTGGGTTTGCTTGCCAGTGCACTGCAGACTTGCCGATCAAACTTTGAAAGGCTTGCATTTCATTGCATGCACTTGCAGTGCTCCTTTACAGCTCCACATTCTTTGACCATAGTATCATCATGTTACTGTTTGAGGTGAATAACAACAATTGGTGTCTTCAGGCTTCCTTTCAGAAGTTGATCAAAGGCCTGCAGTCCCTGGACTACAGCATTCTGGATGTGAATGGTCACAGATGGCATGATGATTACAACAAGTTCAAGGCCGGCATCAAGGACTTGGAGGTCATGTTGACCAACGTCATCCAGCTTAGCTTCGACAATGCCTCATCCCTTGTGGCCAGGATTGAGCTCCTAGAGGCATGTGCTTGCGCCAAGCAATGCAGTCTTTGTCATGACACTTGAGGCGCAGCCTGCGCATGCACTCTTGCTTCTACATTAATCGTCTGCACAGACAAATTGCTGTGAAACGCTGCAGTAACATGCATGATGGATGTGTCACCTGTAACGCCAAACTTGGCTGTTGTTGATGCCATAATTGCCAATGCCAGTGATTTCACAATGACTGATACATATCTGGAGGACAAAATGCAAGTGCTGCAATTGCCCTTGCAGGCCTTTCAGACCATGGCCAAACGGGAGTCCATCAAGAGGGCTGTGGAAAGGAAGACTGCTGACTTCCAGCGCTTGTTCATAGATGACCTGAACATGGTCAAGAAGCAGTTTGATCTGCTGAAGAGGGTGCCCCCTGCAGACCCAATGCTGCCCCGCTATGCTGGCCAGGCCACTATGGCACTGGTGTTAGCCAAGCGTGTAGACAACACCTGGCAGGCCCTGCAGGTCTGCCTGCCTGCCGTTCACTGCCCCCGGCTCACATTCTGTTGTCACTCGTGCACGACCACAATAATATTTTGCAGTCCTTCCTGCAGGCAGAACTCAGCTCACATGCACAGTGCCACCCTGTCAGCAAATTGAGAACGACAGCCTGTCTGCTTTTGGTGTATAGCAGTTTTGCAGTCATCACATCATAATGTTTCCAGGCTTGCACTAGAGGCGCAGTGTCCGCTAATTAGGAGTCATGAAGTCAAACAGACCTTGAATGTCATGTAGTCTTATTCTCACGGCTTCTCAGTTTGCTGCACTGCTGTTGTGCATTTTTAAATCAGTTGAGGTGTGCTGTCACAGGAGGTGGTGCACATGCTGCCTGTGGTGCCAGAAGCTGCAGAGGCCAGCCAGCAGTATGAGGCCCTGCACACTGCTCTGCATCAATTTGTGGAGGCCACTCATGCAGAGTGGTACAACGGCCTAGAAGGCAACTTTGCTGGAGCGCTGGCCAACAGTCTACTTCTGCAAGATAAAACACAGGGGGGCTTGCTGGTTATGAACTTTGACAAGCAGCTGCTCAAGATGCTGCAGGAGGCGAGTGCTGCGTCATGATGCTTTGCCTGACCTAACAGGCTGCTAGCATTGCATCTGTCAGTCCTGACATGCAAATTGTGCACCACAAGCTGCAGCTTTGGGCTGACCTTCCTAGTTTATCTGTCCTGCATGCACCGCACCCAATGGTCAATGCTGACTCAACGTCAACCTCTGATCCATCACAGCCTTGTTCCTGACCATCACACCAAGATGCAAAGACAGCAAATGGAAGCACGCGTACTGCTTGCAGGTCAACTTCTGGGAACGTTTGCGCTTGACTATCCCATACACTGCCATGGAAGTCAATGCACAAAGAGAGCGCTACAGGATCCTGCGCGTGAATGTGCAGACTGTGGTGCGCATGTACAACAAGGTAAGAGCTTGAGTTGTGCCTCTGTCACAGTTGTCTGTCCAGGAGCGAGCAGCTGCAGTGCTAAGCTCCAGGCTGTGCTCACTGAGAGCCTGGACTGCAATGCTCTGGGTGGTTGGAAAACCCTGGCAAGGTATATCAGAGCGGCACCTTCAGAGTGGCTTGTGATAGCAGGTGCTGACTGCCTTGGATAAGGAGGAGCGCAGGCTCTTCCATGACAGATTGCGGTATCTGGACAAGCGTATCACACCTGGGGTTAACAAGTTGGCCTGGACCTCCCCGAAGGCTACTCTGGACTTCTTTTACAAGGAGGCCTGCACGTGAGCTTTTCACAAAGCCAACATTTGTATGAAGCTGTAGCAGTCCTTACAAGCAGAGGCTGTACTGTGGTCAATATGACTCATTGTCTTTAGCATTGTGCACATGGGACCATGCCGCTAGGACATAGCTATCTGAAACATGACCCCTCATCAGGACTGTGTCAGCAGCTCAGAAGCATGCAGCTTGTGCCAACCTGACATCTGGCAGTACTGGTGCAATCAAAGGAACCTGCAGCTTATAGGCTCACGTGTCGCAGGTACTGCAAGGAAGCTGAGAACACAGTCATTGAGTTCAAAGCAGCTTTGCAGACGGCAGAAGCCAACTGCCGCTTGATCAGTGAGACCATGCTGCTCAAGGTGGAGCGTAAGCGCATGTATGACCACCGGGAGTTTGCTGCCCAGCAAGCTGAGCATCATGTCGAGGTATGCTTTCTGTGCCTGACTTCTTCTGTACATCTGTGCCCGCCAACATGCCACACTGAACTTGACTTCTGCAGGTTGGATATCTATGTAAGCCAGCTGGGATGAGGAGCGCAGGCACACATGCTGCATGATCTGACTGCAATCCTGTTTGCAATGCAAGCTGGAGGCTTTGTGCAGGTCCAGGACCGCTTCCGCAATGCGTACCAAGAGGTCAAGACCACCATGGCCCAGCTCTACAGCTTCTTCCAAACAGACAGCGAGGAGGTGCAGCGGGAATGGCTCAAATTTACCCACAAGGTTCACCATTTTGTTACATTGCAACACGCACACTTTCCTGTGTCTCGCGTATTCAATGTTGTGAGCATGTCTGGTCATTCCCTGGCTTGTCAGCATGTGCTGACAATGTCTGTGCTGCACAAGTCAGGTTGCCATCTGTGCATTCATCTTTACTTTCTCGCATTGCACTTTGCATGATCTGTAGTGGTCAGCACCATCAATCCCTGCTCACCTCCACCTCCAGCCACCACCACTACACACCTGGCAATCAGATTACACTGCTGGGCGCTCTCCACACAACTTGTCCAACTTCCTGTTTGCATGTGTTGTGCCTCTGACACGTCTGAATGTTATTTGAGCAGATTGACAAAAAGATGGAGGACGCACTGCGGCATACAGTCAAGCGCAGTCTCCAGGAGCTGTCTAGGGTCCTGAATGGTGATAACAAGACTGAAGTGGTTCCTGTCTTCACTGTCACCATCAATCTGGGCAAAACCAACCGTGTGGAACTTAAGCCGACAGTCCAGGTTTACTGTCTACCTCCAGCTCTCAACATGACTTGGCACTGATGTGCCATGGCCAGACATGGAGTCATTCAAGGCCAACAGTGCATTCAGCCTCTGGAAAGAAACAGCATGCAGGGCAACAACATAATGCAACATGAAGCATTCTTACCATATGCGTCTTGAGAGATGATGGCATCTTTTGGCCACATTGATAACTGAAAGCTCATGCAAGTACCTCTGCATGCTTCCTATGTTACCTGAGACATGCTTTGAAGGGGTTGTTCACTGCAGGACTTGTTCAATATGATCCACAGTGTCAGCAAGGAGATGATCACCGTCATACAGTGCGTGCCCAGAATAGCAGAACGCATCACTCCAGCCACTGCAGCCCAGCTCAAGGTCTCTTGCTGCCCTTTGCATTTGAGCTGTCTGTCCATTGAATGCCGCCATTTCCTGTGCTTCAGCATACATGCTCTGCAATGCCACATGTGCAAAGGCCAACTCAGTCTTGCTCTGAACTGCACCCCCAGCACTTGTCATGAATCTTGCACCTGATGTGAGTACTTCCTGGTTGGGCGTCTCAAGGTCAGCAATATGTCTGCCCAATGTATGTTGCTGACAGGCTGTCGCTGAAGTGCAGCATGTGCGCTCAAGATCTGTGCTTCATGCAGGCTAACGGCCAGCCTGAGCAAGCTCCAGCTCCCACCTTTTTTGACATCATCTCTGGTGATGAGGACACTACCCTGCGCAGCATTGTGCAAATCACCAACGGTGTCACTGGCATTGTGGACAAGGTCCAGACTTTATTAGTATATTGGGAGAAGAAGTACAAGCACATGTGGGACCAGGACAAAGATGCTTATATCAGGTGTGGCCAGCTGCGCTGATGGTCGTACAAGCCTCCAACTCATGGTCTTGTCCTATTTGACCATAAGATACTGTGCCTATGGCACTGGGCCTGCATCAGAACAATATGCAGTGGCTTTGGTCACCTGCTTTTTCTTCTAGTTGGTTGTGCTTCTGAGCTTGCCTGGTGTCGCCTTCAATGACCCAAGCAACACTGCAGGCCCACACATGCACTGCTTGCGCTGCAGGCGATATGAGAAGGCCCAAAAGCCTTTGTCAGCTTTTGATGCTGACATCAGCAAGTACGCTGACCTGTCTGAGGAGGTGCTGGCTGAGAACGCAGCAGAAAGTATCAAATTTTTGTTTGTTGACTGTGGCCCTCTGAAGCAGGTATATAGTGCATCTGATATGTGTGCATTTGCGTGTAAAGTTAACCCTGAAGTTGCATGTGTAGCTGAAGTTGGGCATGCATTTGCAATTTCTGATGACTTCACCACTTGCAGCACATCCATGTATTGACCCAAACATGGCAACACATGGAGCATGTTTTTGTTGAACGCTGCGTGCTTCAGCCTTCTGTTGGGCACAAGCCATGGCAAGGCCGTACTCCAAGTCAAAGCGCGCCTGAGCTGCTTCACGCCTGCAGGCACTTGTGGGTCACTGCGAGGCCTGGCGGGCAAACTTCACAGGCTTACTGAACGCCATCGCCCTTAAGGAGCTGCAAGCCCTGCATGAGTACTTCCAGAGCAACACAGCTGCCCTGCGCCGTCCACCCACCACCCTGGACAAGCTTGCAGAGGCTGTGCAGCTGCACAGGAAGCTCACGCTGGACAAGTCCTCCATACAGGCCCGCTTTGAGCCTCTGCATGACAAGTATCGCACCCTCGAGAAGTTTGAGGTAATGGCTTTAATCTGGCATCTGGGTTGATGCAATCTGTACAATCAATTTCTGTCCACCAGCATTTACTGCACCTTGCTTACATTTGACTATAAGCCAACGGCATATATGAAGGCACATAATCTTCACTTTGCAACAGACAAATATGCCACACATCTTCAGAAACGTATGCTTCCACCTGGCGGCTTCTTGCTTCGTGCCACAAGAGCTGCTTTCTGACCAATACATATGCAATGCAGATGAGCGTGCCAGATGCACAGCTTGCTCAGCTGGATGAGCTGGAAGGCAGCTGGGCAGCCTTCAGGAGCTGCCTGGACGAGACCGCAACCAACCTTGAGCGTGCCAAGGATAGCTTCCGGGACAAGCTTGTGCAGATGGTGGACACCTTTGCTACTGAGGTGGTAGTCTCCAGGGACATGTTCACACAGGACGCGCCCTTCAGCAATGAGGTGGGTCGCACTGCCAGCACCTGAATGTCACCTGCTAGCACAGTTTCCTAGCCAACAGCTGCCCTTTCACTGCGCCACAAGCCAACAAACCTTCTGTCTTACAGCAGGATGCTAGCAGAAAAGTCGTGAGACTGTGGGCGACCTGATAGGTGCATTATAGCAAGCAGGTTGGCTGCTGCAAATCACAATAACTGATTAATTGCTGTGTTACATGTGCAGAAGAACGATGTTGCAGCAGCCATGCAGTTCATCGAGGCTGCAAAAGCTGAGCTGGCTGCTCAGCACCAAAAGGCTGCAGAGCTCAAGTCTGGCATGGACATCTTCAACATTTCCCAGCCAGCATACAAGGAGCTCACGCAGAATGAGAAGGTCGGTACACTCGATTTGTGACGGAGCTTGGTTATGTTTGGCAATGCACTCTCTTGCACACGAGAAGTGTCACCTGAGACCCTTGTCCAATCATGACCTAGTGGGTACACAAGCTGCTCATCAGCTTGCA
>JAABUU010005535.1_pt1 | contig 14099 bp, 16 predicted proteins | sample 5559301 | NCBI WGS metagenome assembly JAABUU01 (sample SAMN10711884, study PRJNA513360) | rock metagenome | isolation source: Antarctica rocks | place: Antarctica: Victoria Land, Richard Nunatak white | reverse complement strand
TCAATCCGGCGGCAATCCGGCGGGAGATCGAGGCGGGACAGGACGCGCTCTGGCGGCTAGCCAGAGTAAGAAACATTGGTGAGGCAACGACCCTGCAGGAGTAAGATTTATCCATGAGGCAATACGCACCGCCAAAACGCGTCGCGCTCTCCTATGCAGGCGACCGAAACGGTGCACGAACAGGATATGCAGCATAATGGGGCGCAGATATCCCGCCTGTGGCCTGCGTCCTTCACGGGCGGCACAAGCGACTTCCCGAAGCATCGGACTTTCTGCAACGGAGGAATGGAGTGGGCGAATGAAGTATTTTCTCACCGGCGCGACGGGTTTTATCGGCGGGCGGGTGGCGCGGCAACTCGTCGCGGCGGGGCACGAGGTCGTTGCTATCGCGCGCGATCCGGCGCGGGCGATGGACCTCGCCAATCTCGGCATCGCTGTCCACTGGGGCGATGTGACACAAAGAGAAACGATGCGCGCCCCGATGAACGGCGTGGATGGCGTTTTTCATATCGCCGGTTGGTATAAAGTCGGTGTCAGGAATACGGGCGATGGTGAGCGGATCAACGTCACAGGGACGCGGAACACGCTCGAACTGATGCGTGAACTCGGCATCCCGAAGGGTGTCTATACGAGCACGCTCGCCGTTTTCTCCGACACGCACGGTCGGCTCGTCAATGAATCGTATCAGTACAACGGCCCGCATTTGTCGGAGTACGAACGCACCAAGTGGGCCGCGCATTATGAAGTGGCCGACCCCATGATCGCGGCGGGACTGCCGCTTGTGATCGTTCTGCCGGGGGTCGTCTACGGGCCGGGCGACACGAGCAGCGTCCGCACGACATTCCGTCAATATCTCCGCCGCAAGCTGCCCGCAATCCCGGCGCGCACCGACTTTTCCTGGGCGCATGTGGACGACATCGCGCGCGGCCACATCCTCGCGATGGAATCGGGCACGCCGGGTGCCAGTTATATCATCGCGGGGTCGCAGCACACGCTGGTGGACGCTCTGAATATCGCGGAAGGAATTACGGGCGTTCCCGCGCCCCGGTTCCATATCCCGCCAGCGGCGATGAAAGGGATCGCGATGATGATGAGCGTCGTGGAACGTGCGATGCCCGTGCCGCCGAACTATAGCGCCGAATACCTCCGTGTCGGCGCGGGCACGACCTATATTGGCGACAATACGAAGGCGCGTCGCGAACTCGGCTACGCCCCGCGCCCACTCGAAGAAGGGCTGCGGGAAACGTTGCACCACGAAATGGCGCTCCTTGGATTGCCAATCCCCCAACAGGTATAGCCGCATATCCGTGGCGGGGCGCAGAGCCGTGCGCCCGCCGACGCTGATTACGACGCTGGGAAGAGCGAAAAGTGCGTGTGCGTTGCCAACCATCCGCCATCGCGGTGAATAAAGGTGAATGTGGCGCGTCCGGGGCGGGGGAAGGGCGTGCCATCCGGCCGGGAACCGCGTGAGGTCCAGGTGAGGACGGCCCAGGCGGTGTCGTCCGCGCGATGCCAGTGAAGCGTGTCGTGATCGAAGGTGAAGCCCTGAATCGTCGGCCAGATGTGTCGCCATTGCTGCGCGATCAAATTATCCCGCCCCTCGACCATCGCCGCTTTTGTCCCGAACGACACGACGTCTTCCGCGATCATCGGTCGCGCGCCGTCGAAGTCCTGTGCGCGCACGCAGGCGGCGAAGCTTTCCAGCCATGCGCGCAGTTCCGCTGCGGTCGTGTCGTTCATCGTGTCGCCTCCCGTGGCGTTGCGGCGATTGACCGTTGCGGCGCGCGGGCGCCATTCGTGGTGAGGGCTGCGAGCAACCGAAGCATGCCGTCGGCGGTTTGCGCGTCCATGCCCCGCACGGCGTCAGGCAGCGCGAAGTGCAATTCGTGCGGCGGCAATGGCGCGTCGCCGACGTGTTCCACGGCCTGCAGCCAGCCCGCGCCCTCCATCAATGTGCAGGCGGCGAATGTGTCCGCCGTCCCGGTGACAGGAACCGACCAAGCGTATGCCTGTCCTGTCTGTCAACGACCGTGAATTGCACCCCCTCAGCGATCCCGTGGCGACGACCGAGCGGCAGCGTGCAGACGAGTTCGTCGCGCGCATTTCGGTGGCACCGCCAGAGATAGGCGGATTGCCGTGCGACCTCGTCGGCGGCGATCACGGTCTGCAAGGATGTCGCTAGTTGATGGAGGGGATTCGGTACGTTTCTGACGACGGCAAGCGCCTGCTCCGCATCCCGCCGCGTCCGTTCTGCGTCGGTGGTCGCGGCCTGCGCGTCGGCGAGCAAGCGTTCCAATTCATCAACTCGCGCGGACAAATGCTCGTTCTGCTCGGTCATTGCCGCGACCGGCGTGCCTCGCCGAGGTATCAACCGTGCCACGATGCCTGCCAGCGTGAAGACGATTGCCGCAATGAGCGCCAGTGCGACGACGACGACCTGAATCAGTACGCGGTTCGCGCGGACGAAGGTATCCCAGCCGACGACGCTCACCGTCGCGACGAAGACCCCGTTGCAGATCAGTTCCACGACGACGAACCAGCCGAGAAACTGGAGCCAGCGGGGTGGGACGTTTGGCTGTTGGTGCAGTGCGCGATCGTGCATACTACAAGGCTCCTCGCTGCCTGGCCACCTAGAAATCCTCGAGGAAGCCGGTCTCGGGTCGTGCGTCGTCGCCCGCTGCGGCGTGCCACGCTTCGATCAACGCGGGCGCCTCCGCGATCGTGTCGAGTGTCGCGTCTGGCGCCGCCGTGCCGGTGTATGCGGCGTTGTCCGGGTTCGCCGTGCCATGGACGAGCACACCGCGCATCCCCGCCGCGTGCGCCCCCTCAATATCCGCGAGGAGTCCATCGCCGACGACGATAATTGTCGAGGGATTGAGTTCCCATGCGGTCGCAATGGCAAGAAAAAGCCCCGGATCGGGTTTGCGCGCACCAGCGAGCGCCGAACTCATTACCGGGCTGAAAAACGGTCGGAGGCCAATCTTCGCCACCGCTTCCTCGACGAATCGGTGCGACGGCGCGTTGGAGACGACCGCGAGCCGGAAGCCCTCGGCATTGAGCGTCTCGACCGTTTCCAGCACCCCCGGCAGAATGTGCCAGCTATTGAGTTCGGGCTGAAAGTAGGCGCGCTGTGCGGCTTCGCTCTCTTCCGGTGTCAGGTGATAGCCGAATCCATCGAGTACGCGCGTCATCACGGACGCAACGGAGAGTTCGCGCGGATTGCCGCCGTTCCGGGCTAGATCCGCCTCAAACGTCGCTTGCAACGCGTGGGCGAAGTCATCCGGCGCGATGTTAACGCCGGTGGCGCGGAGATGGCGATACAATTCCCGCGCGCCCTGCTGCCACGCCGCGTGGAGTTCCTGCCGCGTGCCGGTGAAGGTCGCGAGCGTGCCCATTAGATCGAAAATGATGCCGTATACTGGCCCCGTACGCACGCTACTTCCCCGCTTTCTCATCGCTCGCAGTGTACACGAAGAGCGGGCAGCGGGCAGCAGACAGTCGAAAACGGAAGCGATTCACACCTTCTCCTCACACTGCTCACTGCCTCCTTCAGATCGGCAGTTTGCGGAAAATCGGATCGGGAATCGCCCGCAGGAGCAGCATGATATATCGCCAGAACCACGGCGTGTAGACGACCGCCGTGCCGCGCGTCATTGCCCGATGAATGTCCTGTGCGACTCGTTCCGGTGACGCGAAGAGGAAATTCTTCGGCAGATGCGCGGTCATCGGCGTGTCCACGAAGCCCGGCTTGATCGTCACGACCGCGACATTCGCTGCGCTCAACCGGCCGCGTAATCCTGCCAAAAAGGTGTTGAGGGCGGCCTTCGCCGCGCCGTAGACGTAGAGCGACTTTCGCCCCCGATCACCCGCGATAGAGGACATCACCGCGAGCGTGCCATGCCGTTGCCGCTCCATCAGATTGGCGAGTGACGTTAGCAGTGCAATGACGCTCGTGCAATTCGTTGCCCACTCCTCCATCGTCTTCGTCACCGATGCTTCGCACACCGCTTGATCGCTCAGTGAACCATGCGCGATCACAACCATGTCGAGCGTGCCGAGCGTGGTCGTTGCGGCATCGAGCATCGCGGCATGTCCGTCGAGATCGGTCAAATCGAGGGCAAATGTGCCGACGTCCGTCGCGCCACAGACGAGAAGATCGTCGCGCACCGCCTCCAATTTGCCGATGGAACGGCCGACGAGGAAGAAGCGCGCGCCCTCCGCCGCGAACAGCCGCGCCGTCGCGTGGGCAATCATCGAGGTCGCGCCGATAATGAGAATAGTAGCCATGCTGTTCCTACCTACCTTGCCGTACGAGTAACGCGCCGCCAAAAACTGGACGAGAACTGCGGGTCCATGTGGCAGGCGAACGCGCGCCACTGCGGGAAAAACGCTGCGAAACTCTCCACGCTCATCCGCGCGTCCTTCGCCGGATAGACCGCGCCGCCGCTCGTGCGGACGACGCCATCGAGGTCTTCGAGTAGTTGCAGCGTCCGCGCGCCGTGAAAGGGGAAATCGAGCGCAAGGGTGATCCCCGGACGTGGAAACGAGAGCAGGCCGGGGGAGGGGAGATCGCCGAACGTCTTGAGGACGACGAGAAATGAACCTTCTCCGGAGCGGGTGATGCGCGTGAAGATCTCCTTGATCGCGGCATTGTCGTTGTCGAAGGGGACGACGCATTGATACTGGAGAAAGCCGCGCGCGCCGTACATCCGATTCCAGTCCTTGATCGCGTCGAGCGGGTAAAAGAACGGATCGTAGGGGATGACATGCCGCACGGATTTCGCGCGCTGCCGATGATAATATGCCGTATTGAACGCCTTGACCGTCCAGGTGTTGAGGAGCGCGCCGGGCAGGTCCACCGGGAGACCAATCGAGGGTTTATGCGGCGGGGGCCGATCCGCCAACTCCGGTGACGTGTTGTGATTGCCGCGAATGAAATGACCGCGCACATATCCCTTCCCCCCAAAGAGGCAATCGGCCCACGACATCGTGTATTCGTAGGCGGCGTCCGACGCGGCGGTGAGGGCGAGGAATTCGTCGAGCGAGTCGAAGCGGATCTGCTCTTCGTCTATATAGGCGTTCGTGATCGGCTTCAGGCGAATTTCTGCCCAGGTAATTACCCCGGTCAGGCCCAGCCCGCCAATCGTGGCACGGTACAAGTCCGTGTGCTCATTGGGCGAGCAAAGCAGCTGTTCGCCCGATGAGCGGACGAGTTCGAACCGGGTGACGTGCCGACCGAATGTTCCGGCGCGGTGGTGATTCTTGCCGTGGATGTCGTTCGCGATCGCGCCACCGACGGAGACGTACTTGGTGCCGGGGGAGACGGGCAGGAACCACCCGCGTGGGACGAACCGATCGAGGATGTCCGCGAGCAGGATGCCCGCCTCGCATTGCAGCAGCCCTGTCTCGGCGTCGAAGGCGATGAACCGCCGTAGCCCCGTCACATCGAGCGCGATGCCGCCCGCGTTCAGGCAACTATCGCCGTAACTCCGACCGTACGCGTACGGCAGCACGCTCGCCGGGAGTGACGCCAGATCGGGCAGCGCATCCCGCCACTGGATCGGCACAATCACGCGCGGCACGACTGTCGGATACCGCCCCCAGGATTCGTACCGCGTCCGCGCCGCCATGCATCCCTTTCTGCCATCTCAACCCGCGCTGCCGCATTCGTTCACGGCGACTCACTATAGGGGCCATCCTTCCCGCCCGTCAAACGAAACCGGAATCGAAACCGGGGAGAACGGCAAAGACGCAAAGGACGCAGAGAACGCAATGAGGGAGAAAGATAGTCGGGGAATGCATCCGTCTATTTTCTTCTCGCTTCTTTGCGTCCTTTGCGCTCTCTGCGGTTCTCCCCGGTTTCGATCCTCCCCGGTTTCATCCCGCGATGCCGCACCAGCGGAGGATGGTGAGGGCGTCCACACGCATCGCCTGGCGAATTTCTTCTTCCAGCACGAACTCGTCCGTATAATGGGCGAGGGCGACATTGCCCGGCCCGAAGAGCACGGCGGGAACATGGGCAATCTCTGTGAAGAAGCGCATGTCAGAGCCCCACGCGACGCCCTCGACGCCCGGCTCGTGCCCCATCGTGTCCACGAACGCATCGTGGAGGGTGTGAACGAGCGGATGGTCCACCGCGATCTCCGCTGTGCCGAACTGCGCGCCATACCACTCCAACTCAGGCGGGTGGTCGCGGAGCCACGGATTCGCCTGTGCGGCGTCGGCCAGCGTGCGTTCGAAACTGGCTCGAACCCCCTCCATATCCTCGCCGGGAAGGATACCGAACCGCCCCTCCGCCACCAACGTCTCCGGCACGGAAGAGGGCCAGTTGCCGGCTTCGAGCCGCCCAACGTTGAAGGGAAATTTGTTCGGCAGATGTTCGTAGAGGGGATGATGGACCGTCCGGTTCCGCTCCGCTTCGAGCGCGAGCAGTGCGGCATGGAGTGGATACCAGTGTTCGAGTGCGCTCTCACCCTCGTACCGCAGCGCGGCGTGCGCCGAGCGGCCATGCACCGTGATGCGGAACATCAGGCAACCGCCCCCGGCGGGCGTGATGTTCAGTTGTGTCGGCTCCGCGATCAGGACGCCGTCCGCGACATGACCGCGCAGGACTGCCGCGAGCGTCCCCGCCCCGCCGCTCTCCTCCGCGATCACGGACTGCACCATCACATCGCCCCGGAGGCGTACGCCCGCCGCCCGAATCGCCCGGATCGCCCCGATCCCCGCGATCAGCCCTCCCTTCATGTCGGTCGAGCCGCGACCATAGATGCGGCCGTCTACCCGCGTTGCGCTAAAGGGTGGGTACGTCCAAGCCGTCTCATCACCGGCGGGCACGACATCTATATGCCCATTGATGGCGATGGAGCGACCGCCACCCGTGCCCTTGAGGATACCGACGACATTCGGGCGACCGACGAACGGCGGCTCCTCCGCGACATACTCGGGGTACCCGGCATCATGGAAGTCTTCGTGTCGCGGTTCCCACATGTCCACATCCATACCCGTCGCGCGGAGCATCTCGGCCATGAGGTCTTGCACGCGCCCCTCATAGCCCGTGATGCTTGGGCGCTGCACGGCGGCCTGAATGCGGGCGATGGTCGGCTCGAACTCCGCTTCGACCGCTGCCAACACGCGCTGCTCGACTGCGGAATGCGACATCGTACCTCCTTGTCTGAGCGACGGTTCGACACACGAACCGGCGGGAGTAATCTACTCCCGCCGGTCCACCGATTGCACGCTGTTCACGCGCGGAGATGACGCGGAATTAGGGCTGGCAATTACCCCGTGAATCTGCCTCGCAGAGCACGCCGTTCGGGCCGCGTGTGTACGTATCCAGACTACCGCCGCGTACATCGTAGACGATCGGGTTGCCGTTTTGGTCAATACCGACAATCGGCCCTGCTGCCGTGTAGCCGCAGAAGCCGCCACCGCAGAAGTTGCCAGGAGCAAAACCGCCGACATTCTGGAAGAACTGACCATTGTTCACGAAAAACGGTTGGCCGTTGACGAACACAACCGGCTGACCGTTCACGAATGTGACCGTCTGTCCGTTGATCGTCACGCCGCAGGAAGGATCGCTGCAGAAGTTGCCGCCGTTGTTGATCGGATTGACAGCCGTCCCAGTATTCACGAAGCCGGGGCTCGACACGTAGACGATCGAGTTTCCACTCTGACCGGCGGGTTGTGTGACCAATCCGCCGCCATCCGCCGCGACCGGCGCGGCCAGGACGAGCATAAGAATCGCGAACAGCGTACCGGTGATACCGGTCGCAAACCAACGGCGTGCCTGACTATCTCTCATGAAGTCCTCCTACAAGTGTGACCAAACATCCACGTTCGCGGATCGTTCTTTCAGTATAAACGATGGAACAACGTTTGCGGTTGCATAATTGCAAAAAAAGTGTTGCATCTTTGCGGTCTCTGGCAATTAGATCGAAGAAAGATGTGCGAATACTGCGTTATGAGAGTCGCCGAGTCCGGCCAAAGGCGGCGTCGCGGATGCGTCCAAGCGGGCCGGATGCGGCGGCGGTCACTTTCCGCGCTGCGAACGTCGTCTCGACTGGGCGATGATCCGCATCGGCCGCGAAGGGCGAATCGGGCCCGACGGTCTGGAAAAGTTCTTCGGCGATCACCGCCTTTTCTGGTTCCGCGATCACATGGCGGATAAACTCGTCCACGGCGGGGTTGTAGCGTGGCAGTGAGTCGTAGTCGTCGAGGAGCGATTCGAAGAGGACGTATTTGCGATCGCCAATCCAGCCGCGCACGATCTGCATAAACGGCAGCAACAGGACGAGGCAGCCAAAGCCGAGCGATTGATAGACCGTCGTAGCGCGCGGCAGCAGCATGCCGACGAGGAGACCACCGACGATCACCATCCCAACCCAGAGAAAGAAGCGGCGCGGCGCGACCGCCCATGTCCGCCGCCGCATCAAGGGAGCAAGGCGCAGATCGTACCGCGCGAGGGCGAGCATGCGGTATTCGCCCGGCGCGTCTTCCTCCGGCAGCACGAGCGCGAAACGCGACCACGGCGGGTAGTAGACGCGTGACAGCATCACGCCGATAAAGAGCAGCCATTCGTCCGTCAGAAGCGCCGGTTGCCGTAGAGCAATCGGCAGTGTGCCGAGGAATGCGACGACGAGGGCGGCGATAGTGAGCGGAATATTGCCGCGCAGGCTCGCGCGGAAGAACCAGCCGAGCGCCGCACGCGGTTTGGGGATGCGATATTCCTGCCCACGCTCGGTGAAGGTGACGGAGTAGGTCGCCGCGAGCAACCGCCCGAGGTCCTTGAGCGCGCCTCTATCTCGCTCCCACCCGGGCGGCAATGCCTCGTGCGCGAGTATCCCCTCGATTCGGCGGCGCACAGTCGCGCTCTCCGGTGCGTCGCCGTACACTGGCGGCCCATCGAGCGGCAGTGTAAGGAGCGGTAGAGCGCTCTGTCCGTCGCGGTAGACGGTAAGCGTCGGTGCGGTGTTGGGCGGCGCGGCGGTTGCGGTCATGCGGAGCGCGGTCCTTCCCACGAAAAAGCGTGACCCGCGCCGGGCCACGCTCGCATTGTACCGCGCGGATTGCGCCGCGTCAGGATCAGGCGTGTACTTCGGAGCCGTCCAGGCCGACGAACGTCACCTGATCGAGTAGATGATCGAGGCGCGCCGGATCACGGACAACCTGTATCGCGCGCATCTTCGTCTCGACCGGCATCTGAAGTGTGTACTGCGTGCCTTTTAATGTGACGGACGACGGCAACGTGCCGCTCTCTTCCGCCTTCACTGCGACTGCCTGCTTGAGGTCCTCAAAAGTTGCGTTCGCCATAGTGCCGCCTCCTTTGCCATGAACACTGCACGTCACACAAAGGGACTATGCAGAGCGCATGCCACGGTATGTATGAATGTACGGGAAATGTAGTGAGCGCGAACGGAGGGCTATTCGCGGGTGCGCAGGAAGGCTTCGCCCGTCCAGTCGAAGACATCGGCGACCTGTCGCGCCTTCCATGCGTTCAACAGGGGCAAGGTATCGGGGGCGAACCAGCCGATTTCGGCGATCTCCTCCGCTTGCAGCGTGAGTGCGCCGCCAGTGACGACGCCATTGAAGATGAAGACGAGGATGCGGCGGGGCCGGTTGAAGTAGACGCCGATCAGCCCGCGCGGCGCGACAGTCAGACCAATTTCCTCTTTCGCCTCGCGGATGGCGGTCTCTTCGGGGGATTCGCCCGCTTCCGCGCCGCCGCCGACGAAATCCCACACCCGGTCGCCGTATGCCTGATGGATGAGCAGGAGCCGCCCCGCGTCGTCGCGCAGTGCGAATCCGGCGGCCATCACGTACGGGGCGCTCATCGGGTCGCCTGGTCGGTGTTCGTCGCGAGTAGCGCGTCAATCGCGGCGGTCGTCGGGATGCCGTGCGGACCGGGCGCGGTGATGCTGAGTGATGCCGCCGCGCACGCGACGCGCGCCGCTATTTCCGGGTGCTCGCCGCGTGCCAGCCCCACCGCCCACGCCGCTGCGAAGACATCGCCCGCGCCCGTTTCGTCGCGCATCGGGACGGGAAAGGTCGGCACACGCACCGTCGCATCTCTCCGGAGAATATCCACGCCCAGCGGGCCGTCCGTGATCGCGCCCAGCCCATGCCGCGCGACGCGGCGGACGGCTGCCTCCGCCGCATCGCGCTCCTCAACGGAGATGATCATTGCGCTGAGACGATCCAGCAGGCGATGCGGCAATCTGAGGGTCTCCTGCCGGATGGGCGAGGGGAGCGTGCCCCACCGGCGCAGCCAGCCTTGCGGCGTCGCGATCGTCCATGCCCCCTCCCGATCCGCGACAAGCGCTTCCGCCCACGCGTCCGGCGGCAGTTCGTCCGCAATCGGGCCGAGATGGAGGACTGTCGCGCGGCGCCACGCGGTCGGTAATGCATCCGGGAGGATTGGCCCGGCCCACGCATGGAGTGTCTGCTTCCGCCCAGCGGGTGTCGGAATATTCTCGAAGGTTGTCGTCGCGGTTGCGGGGACGATATGGATGGCGAACGACGTATCGAACGGCGCGAGCGCGGCGGCAATGGCGGTCGGATCGCCCGCCGTGAGGATGCCGACACGCATCCCCATGCGGGCAGCCGTCAGCGCACTGTAGAGCGCCGTCCCACCGGGCAGAAACGATCCGTCCGGCTGCACATCCAGCGCGCAATGCCCGACCACCACATACTCAGGCGTCATCGGCGCAGCCACGAAGAATGAATTGAGCCGCCAAGACGCCAAGGACGCCAAGAATGGGAAAAGGACGAAAAGAAATGCACACGTTCTTTTCCCCTCTTCTTTCCTTGGTGTTCTTGGCGTCTTGGCGGTTCAGTCTTCCGAGTTAGCGTGGGTAGATGACGATCTTGCGGGCCTCGCCCTCACCCTGGCTCTCGGTGTAGACAGCCGGATGGTCGCGTAGCGCAAGGTGGATGACGCGGCGCTCATTCGGCGGCATCGCTTCGAGCGGCAGCGGGCGATGGCTCTGCGCGACGCGCTCCGCCATGCGATCCGCCAGCCCGAGCAGCGCTTCCTCGCGCCGTCGCTTGTAGCCACCGACATCCACGACGACGCGATTGAAGCCGCCGACCCGCTTGTTGACCAACAGTGTGACGAGGTACTGGAATTGCTGAAGCGTATCGCCGCGCCGCCCGATCAGCACGCCGAGATCGGTGCCGACGATGTCCACGCCGACGGTCGGTGGCTCGCCCGACTCCATCTCAATCGGCGGGTCGAGCGGATGCACGGCGGCTTGCAGACCCATCAGGTCTACGAGGTCTTCGGTGATCTCCTGCGCGACAGCGAGGAGAGCGGCATTGTCCTCGACATTGCCCTGACCGTCTTCAACTTCCACCGTCTCGCGGCGATTGCCGGGCGGCGGAGCCTCGGTGCGGACATTGCCAGCGGCAATGCCTGTCGGTGGGGCATCAGTGCGGACATTGCCGGATACCGTGCCCGCCGGTAGCGAGATGACGCGCACGAGCGCCTCATCCACGTCGTGGATCGTCGGGTCTTCGAGGATTTCGATCTCGACCTGGTTGTAATTGAGATTCAACTGCTGCAAGGCGAGGCGCACGGCCTCATCCACCGAACTCGCGGCGATCTCAACGGCGCGCTGCGCGGGCTGCTCCCTGTTTTCCCGACCAAGTGAGCGACCCCTTCGACCCATCGGTTGCTGTCCTTGCATGAACTAACTCCCTCCGCTGCCCGTCTGCTCCCCGATCGAATCGGACGCGGGCCGCACCACTTTACTCTTTCGGGGGGCGGGCGGCGGCATCTTACTCGATGTTTCCGCCGTGCCGATTGCCTTGCCGCTTGTTCGCGACTGCACGCCTTTGTTTCGCGCGCCGGGCCGGTTCGCTCCATCTGCTCCGTTCGCGCCGTTTATCCCGTTCGTGTCGTCCGCTTTCGCGCGCTGTGCAGGGGTTGACGAACGGCTCCCGCTGATATTGAGCGTCGAACCGGGTCGCGGGCGACCATCCGGCCCGAGCCGCTGCGGCTTCACTGCCGCACTCCCCGTGTCACTCGTACCGGTCTCCGGGGTTGCCTGCCGGTCCTGCTGCGCCGCCATACTTTGCTGCATGAACGCTTGCATGCGCGATGGTTTCTTGTTCGTCACCGGCTTGAGCACCCGTGCCTTCTCTACCTTCGCCGGCAAGAAAGGGAAAATATCGGAGAGCGATCCCCACCCGGTGATAAAGTACTGCTGGAACGCGCTGAAGACCGCCTGCACCGCCCAGTACAAGACCATCGCGGAGAGGAAGTTCCATCCGAAGACGAGCACGAGGCAGGTCGAAACGGAGATGAGCGTGCTTTGCAACTTCGTCTGCTGATCCTGCTGCGCGCGCTTCGCGGCATTGGGCAGTGACATGCGCGTCTGGATCACTTGGAAGATGAAGGCGAGAAAGACAAGGATGCGAAAGTGATCCGCGCTGGATTCAAGCTTCGTCAGGTCTTTGACCCACAAGAACGCATGCCCACCAGCCTGATCCTGGGATACCACGCGCATGGCCTGATAGACAACAAGGAAGACCGGCAGTTGGATTAGGACGGGCAGACACCCGGCGAGCGGATTGATACCGTACTCCTGGTAGACGCGCATCTGCTCCTGCGCGAAGGCCTGCTTGTCGTCCTTATACTTCTTTTGCAGGTCCTTGATGATTGGCGCGACATCCTGCATCGCCTTGGACGACTTGATGGATTTGAACGTCAGCGGCGCGAGCAGGAGTTTGATGAAAATGGTGAAGAGAATGATCGTCACGCCGAGGTTGCCGCCGGTATGATTGCGCAGGAAACGAATGAAGTTTGCCACGCTTTCAATTGCGGGGCCAATAAGCGGTAAATGGGTCACTGTACGCCCTCCGTCAGGGAGCGCCCCGGCGCATGCGGCGTGAGGGCGGTGGTAAAGGACTGAGGGCCGAGGACAGAGGACTGAGATTGATTCTCTCGCCGCTCGTCTTCAGACCCTAAATGCTGGATTTTGATTTCTGCCGACTGCCGACTGCCGACTGCCGACGTGTTCAGATCGGGCACCGGATCGTAGCCGTGACCACCCCACGGGTTGCAGCGCATGACGCGCCACGCCGCCATCACGCCACCCCGGACGATGCCGTAGCGAGCGATCGCCTCGTATCCGTACTCGGAGCACGACGGTACAAATCGGCATGACGGTGGCAACACCCGCGAGATTGTGCGCTGATAGAGGCGAATGGTCAGAAGCGCGAGCCATTTCATGCCGGTTGCGCCTCCTGTTCCATAGGGACCGGAGGCGCGGGTAGGAGCAACGCCGCGCGGCGCAACAACACGCGGACAACCGTGCACACCTCATCGTACGGATGACCAACGATTGGTGGGCGCGCAATAAAGACGACATCATACCCGGACACCAGTGGCCCCACTTCTTTCGGCGTCGTTCGCACTGCCTCGCGTAACAGCCGCTTCACGCGATTCCGCACAACCGCGCCGCCCAATCGCTTCGAGACGGAAAATCCGTACCGATTGTGCGGCAGATTATTCGGCAGCGCGCACAGAATGGCGAACGGGTGCGCCCATGATCGGCCCTGCTTGCGGGCGCGGCGAAAATCGGCGTCGTACGTGAGGCGAAGAGCGCGTTCCATTGCGGTGCCGATGCTCCTCGCGCTATTTCTCGCGCACGACCTTATAGGAACGCTTGCCAATGACAAGTTCACCCACCGCCAACTTCGCTCGACCCTTGCGGCGGCGCGCTGAAAGAACTCGCCGCCCACCCTTCGTTGCCATCCGCGCGCGAAAGCCATGCACGCGCAGGCGCGGGATGCGCTTTGGTTGCCATGTCCGCTTGACCACCTGATTCCCTCCCAATGATGACGAACGCGCCGCCGCTACGCACTACGACGTAATCGAGCGGGCACGGGTAACGCAATGCAGGATCGAACCCGCTTCCACAGGGAAACGAGCCATGCAAGTATAGGGTGCTGTCTGGCAGGTGTCAACGAGCCGCATTGCCTCATCAGGAATCTTACTATTGAGGAGTCGTTGCCTCATGAAAGAATCTTACCCGTGCCCCTTCGCTGGGAGCACGGGAGGAAGACGAGGCAATGATGAGCATGACCAGCAAACGCGA
>JAABUU010005530.1_pt1 | contig 14114 bp, 12 predicted proteins | sample 5559301 | NCBI WGS metagenome assembly JAABUU01 (sample SAMN10711884, study PRJNA513360) | rock metagenome | isolation source: Antarctica rocks | place: Antarctica: Victoria Land, Richard Nunatak white | reverse complement strand
ACCAGCAGGGGATGTATCGGAACGGTCGGTGCTCGACCGGCCTCGGCAGCGGTCGACTCCGGAGGAACTGCTGCTCGCTGCATGTCACCCCCACCGTGGCCCGTGGACCGTCACTCTAGCGGGGCGGCATGCCATCCGGATTATGGCGGTGGCGTTCAGCGTGCTGGCCGGCGCGCTCTGCTCCGCCACACCGGCGGCTGCCGCACCCGCGGTGACAACGGTCGCGGCCGCGACGCCGATGGGTTTCGGAGGTACGTGGACTCGTGTCTTCGATGACGAGTTAAACGGATCTTCGCTGGACACCGGCGTGTGCTCACCGGACCGCTACGGCGCGGACTACGGCGGCGACACTCCGTTCAATCCCTCAGGCGAGGATGCGTCGTTTGGGACTCGCAACGTCAGCGTAGGCGGCCACAACCTTGCCGTCACGGTGCAGGCTCAGCCCGAGGCACTCACGGAAAGACGTACCCCTACAGCTCAGGTTCGTGCAGACACAGGACCGCTTTTAGTTCAAGCCAGGGACTTACGTCGACGCCCGATTACAAGCCACGCTGCGACGGCAGGGGTTGGCCTGCCTTCTGGTCGGGTGGCCCGAATGCTTGGTCGCCGGAGATGGGCGCCTTTGAGTTCTTCCACACCGGCGGAAGCGGCGACGTTCGTCCGCAGTTCAACTATCACCCGCCATCGGGTGGCCGGACCGGTTCGACGCCTTATGGCCAGCGCGGCATGCTATCTCGGCAGTTTCCACACCTACGGCATGCCCCGGGATGGTAACCAAGCCAAGCCCTATTTGGACGGACAGGCGTACCCGGCCGGGGCCAATCGCGACACGACCCGGCTGGATCAGATCCTCATCCTCGACCTCGGTGCAGGACCGATCCCGGCATCCAGCGCCTCGATGACCCCGAGCCGGTCCATCAGCTCACCGACCGCGAGCACCCCCGCCGACCCGGTCAACGAGGCGTCCGGCGCCCCGAACCTCGCCGTGCGGCGAGCCGACTTTCCAGTGCTGCGAGGACCGCGTAACTTCTCCACCTGGAAGGTGCCTCTCTCTCGTGGTCAAATCCGGTCTCGACAACCATGATTGTCCCACGGAGACAGGCACTTTTCATCTCACACGCCGACGCGCCAAACCACAGACGGAACTACTCGCGGAGTCAGGTCAGAAGGGCACGCCGTTGGTCCAGATGGCGATCGGTCCGACTGTCATGGTTTGTGGGAAAGAGGTTTTGGCGGGATCCTGGTGACCGTCTACCGCCACATTCAGAACCAGGTACTGAGGGGACCCGAAGGGCCAGGCAGCCCCGGAAGCGTTCGCCTCCTCGGCCGTGAGCGTCATCGTTGGATGGTGATCGACAAAGAAGCTCACCATTTCCCCGTCGAAATAGACGCCATAAGTGTGGGTCTGTTTGTCCAGGGGAGCCCCGAGGTCGGTAGGGATACCTGCTTGCTTGGCGTCCACGCTCGGTGCGCCTGCCTTCGGCATGTGGACCGTGCTGAGCGCGCGCGTGGGCGCGTTGCCCCAGGCCTCGACCACGTCCAACTCGCCGCTCGCCGGCCACCCGACCTTCGGGTTGTTAGTGCCGATGAGCCAGAACGCGGGCCACATGCCCATCCCTACCTGAGCACGGATCGGTGCCTCCACATAGCTGCCGGGTCGCACCTCCACCGAATTCTGCGTCGTCAGGCGGGCACTCGTATACTTACGGTCAATCCCATCTGCCCCGGTCTTGTCCTCATGGCGGACGGCAATGACCAATCGCCCCTTCCCGTCAACATACGCATTGTCCGTACTGCCGGTATAGGTTTGCAGCTCATTATTACCCCACCCGTTGCCGCCGATTTCGTGATGCCATACGTGCGGATCAGGTGCGCTGCCCTGCGGGCCGTCAAAGCCGATGACCTTCGTTGGCGGAGAGGCGACAGCAGGTGGAACCGCCGATTCGACCTCCCGCACACTCGCCTCGGTTACCTGCCAATGGAACGGCGAGAATTCCGGCAACGCAAGATACAACGAGGTATCGGCAGCACCCCGCGACGTCGCGACGAACTGCAGTGACATCACATGCCACGCGTCGTCGTCGTAACCCCCATACTGACTCGCGGCGGTCGGCCGATTCGCAAAGTTGCTGTTAGCAAGGAGTAGCCCCAGACTCTTGCCCGACGCCGACACATCCCGCACGGATGCCTGCAAGTCGTACAAATGTCCCACCTGGAACACTGACTCCGGTGACTGCAAGGCACCCAACGCAAACGCCCACGGACCAGAGTCACCCGCCCGCTGCAAGTCCACCGCAGTCCGCGCACCCTGCGGGCCGTCCGCCAGCGCCACCCTCCGCACCGACACCGGCCCCGCAGACGATCCCGCGCTCCACCCGGTGGTGTCATTCTCCGCACGGCCGTTCACAACGCGCTCGAGTCCGAACTGTGCGCGCTCCGACTGAGCCCAAGCAGCGATCGAACTCTCACGCTGTGCGCTACCGACCTTGAAGACCGTCACCGTAATCACAACGCCCAAGACGGTGAGCAGACCTACCACGAACAGCAATCCCAAGCGTGCGGAACTCCCATGAGACCGGAACAACATGCGGACCTCCCTCGTGGTTGCTCCAGGCTAACCGGCTTCCCAGATGATCGCTTACGGCGTTGCGATGCCGCCCGGGGATGTTGTCCCGAAGTGGTGTAACTCGGGCCCTTTGGATCTGGTGACCGCGTGTCGATATCGGATTTTGAGGGGCCACCCCATGAGGCTCTGTGAGAACCGACCAAGGAACTTACGGAAGAGGTACACGCGATGGCCCTGAACCAGTCTGCCCTGCTCGAGTTGAGCGAGGTGCTGCGCAGCGCCGATGAGGGTCAACTCATGCGGAGTTTGGTGCATACGATTTTGCAGGCGTTGATCGACGCCGAAGCGGAAGCGCACATCGGTGCCGGGCCGCATGAGCGCAGCGAGGAGCGTCTCACCCAGCGCAACGGCACCCGGGCGAAGATGGTCTCGACGACGGCGGGGGATCTGTGTGTGACGATCCCCAACACCCAGACGGGGTCGTTCTTCCCGTCGCTGCTGCATCCGCGGCGGCGAATCGACGTGGCCTTGCATGCGGTGGTGATGGAGGCCTGCGTGCACGGGGTGTCGACCCGTAAGGTCGATGACCTGGTGTCGGCGTTGGGGGCGGAGACTGGGATCTCCAAGTCGGAGGTGTCGCGGATCTGCGGGGAGTTGGACACCGCGGTGGCCGCGTTTAACGGCCGTGACCTGGCCGGGCAGGGGTTCCCGTATGTGTTCGTTGACGCCACGTACTGCAGGGCCCGTATCGGCGGGGACACTGACGTGACCGAGCCATAAGACTATGACGCTGGTGGCGACGCCGGCGTGCAGAAGCCGCATCGCGGTGGTGTGCCGCAGGACGTGGGCAGTGATTGTCTTCCCGCGCAGTGATGGGCAAGTGTCGAGCGCATAGATGGTGTAGTCGGCGATGCGGTGTTCGATCGTGTCGCGGCTCAGCTTGCTGCCGCGGCGGGTCGGTAACAGTGGTGCATCGGCTCGCCGCCGTGTTCGGCGAGCCAGTCCCGCAGGACGTCGATCGTGCCGCTGGTCGCGGGGTGATCCGGTCTTTGCGTCCTTTGCCGTGGCAGGCGACGTGTGCGCCCGGCCCGAGGTGGACGTCACGGCGGGTGAGCCCTGTCAGTTCGGAGGACCCCAGCCCAGTCTGCACGGCGAGTGCCAGCAGCGCGTGGTCACGCCGCCCGGTCCAGCTCGCCAGGTCGCAGCAGGCGAGCAGCGCGTCAACCTCGGGCTCGGTGAGGTAGTGATCAACGCCCGTTCGAAGCCCTCCTCACGCGGGAAAACAAGTTTCCTGTCTGACGGTCACGTCGTCAAACGCAACGATGACGCCACTGGATTCGAGGCCCTGCCCCGGCGGTGGGTCGTGGAGCGAACCTTCGCGTGGATCTCCAAACACCGGCGCTGTGTCCGCGACTATGTAACCCATCCCTTACCACGAAGCCATCGTCTACGTCGCAATAATCATGACCATGTCACGACGACTTAACCGCTGCACGAGACGCAGTGCCAAGTTTCCGCACGCACTCTGAGTCCACGACCACCCCCGCGACCGAACTCGGCACATGACTCGGCTACGTCGTGCTCCCGCGTGGACCACTTGCTCACCGTAACCGTAACCGTAACCGTGACCGTAGCCGCTGACGTCGGCCGCGCGGTCTCGGGCCCGACACCCGAGCCGTAGAAGACCTTCCTACCTTGGTCAGGCTCAGCAGCCGGTATCGTCGTGCGGTATGGACGAGGGGGCGTTGGTCGACGCGCACCACGCTGCGACGGCAGCTCGGCAGCTGGGCAGCGGATGAGTCATGCCCTGCACACGCCGCCGCGGGCTAGCGGGGCCGGCGAGGTGCGCATTGCAACGCCCGTGACGACGGCGGTCCGAATTCAGCTATCCGCCACGAGTCTGCTCTCGTTGGCCGTGGGCCTGTCGGGCCTCATCGCCGGTGTTGACGTCGTGCGCACGATTGGGCTATTTGTTTTCTTAGCGGTGGGTGTCGGCTCCGCACCGTGGCAGCTGAACCGCTCCATGCAGCTGGCCGCCCGCTTGGCACTCACGGCCCTGACCAGCATCTCCGTACTCACGCTGGTCGCGATGGCGATGCTCACCGCACGAAGCTGGCACCCCGCCATCGCGTTCGTCGTGACGGCCACGGCGTGCGTCCTGCTGCATGCGGTCGGTGGTTGGCGCGCCGTCCGCGAAGACCAGGAGGGCTGGCGACCGTTCTTACGGCACTGTCGAACAAGCCTCCTCGCGTGCGCGAGGCCGACGGGTCCGATCAGGCCGTCGATGTTCCGCATGGCGCCTTCGTTGTCGGCACTGACGGGCGCGGGACTGTGTGTGCTTGCCGCCCTGACTCATCGGCACATCGACCCTGGCTTCGGCGGGTTTCTCACTCAGATCGGGTCAATCTGGTACGTGGGCCTCGCCTTCGTACTGGTCGGAATCGTGTTCGCCCGAGGCGACGGCGAGCGTCAGATTGCTCTTGCCGTGGTAGTGCTTTTGGTGGTCCTGACGCTGACCCCTGCCTTGGTGTACGACGGACCACGGTCGCAGTCATCTGCAAAGCACGTCGACCTCGTTGAACAGATTCGGGTGCTGCACACGCTGAACTCCGCAGTGACTGTGTACAACGCCTGGGGTGGCTTCTTCGCCGCAGTCGCGTGGATCTGCGATGTCGCCGGTATCCGCGACCCGACGCGCCTGGCCACCTTTTGGCCTGCACTGCTGGGGTTGTTCCGCCTCGCCGCGCTCCGTTACTTCTTCGGCCAGGTGCTGCGCAACCCGTACCAGCGCTGGATCGCAGTCGCGTTGGCGGTGCTCGCCGACCCTTTGGGCGCCGACTACTTCTCCCCGCAGTCGGTCGGCTTCGTGCTCGGCATCATCGTGTTCGGCTTGTCCTTGTCCCGACGCCGGACCGTGACCCGGGTACTCCTCATACTTCTCGCGGGTTGCGTACTCACCATCTCTCACCAGTTAAGTCCCTACATTGTCGGTGGCGTCCTGGTCGTTCTGGTGATCTTTCGGCAAGTTCAGCCGTGGTGGACACCTGCCCTGGTGCTGGTCCCCGCCATCGGCTGGGCGCTGGCCCACGCGGACGCACTACGCGGATTCATCTCACTGAAGGACATCGGCCAAGCCCAGAACTTTCTACCACCGCAGACCGTCGGCTCATCGACACTGCAGCGCCTGCCGATCGTGCAGCTCACCATCGTCGCGTTGCTGGCTGAGATCTTTCTGGTGGGCGCATTGGGCGCGGTCACGGTCCTGCGGCACCGTCGCGAGCTTCGGTTCTGGGGGTTCGCCTCCTGTCCAGCGGTTGGCCTGGTCCTCATCGCCGCCAACCCCTACGGCCAAGAAGGAATCTTTCGTGCCGTCTTGTTCGGGATTCCATGGCTTGCCTTACTTGCGGCACACTGCTTTTCGCCTCCCAGTCGACTCCTACCCCGGCTGCCTGTCGGCGCGGCATGTGCATCGCTCGTAGTTGCGTTTCTGATCGCTTCCTTCGGACTCGACGCGACCAACGTCGTCCGCCCGTCCGACCTCGCCGCCTTTCGCTACTACCAGCATTTGGGCGGCGGCCAGAGCGGCACGGTCACGGACCTGCTCGCCCTAGGCGGCGGTGACCTACCCGTCTTTGTTCCGATGAAGGGCGGAAGCCAACAGATCCTCGGCCGAGATTCACTTCAACTCAGGGGGAACGCGCGTCTACCTGACTCCGTCCGGCAGGAACCGGGGGTCCCCAGCTCCGAGGTCGCGGCCAGACTCACCGCAGAGTTCATCGCCTATTCGGGGCAACCTGCATCGCAGGCCGACCTCTATGCCATCTGGTCGCCGCTGTCCTCCGCTTATGACGGCGCATACGCCGTCCAGTCACCCCGCGAATTCGTCGCCCTGCGGGATGCGTTCGCCACGTTGCCCTACTGGAACATCGTCTTCGCCCAGAACGGCACGGTGATCTTCCACTTTGATAACACTCGGTACACCGGCGCAGCCGCCGACCTGGTCACCACACCGCGGCCAGCCAGCACCCCGGACCTGCTTCCACCGCCAAGTATGACCACCAGCGCGCCGCCATGAGGTGTCTCCTCAGCAGCGGGTGGGCCCACTGTCGAGACCGCCGACTTGCTCGTCGAGCGAGCCGATTTCTCGACCCGCCGTCCAACCGGCTCCAGCCCGACCGGGGTAGCGGCGAGTGGACAGCCCGGCAAGCATCCGCTCCATCGCCATCCGGCCCAACACCCCGGTTCGGCTGAATAGCTCGTACGCCGGCACAGGCAGCTCGCCCCTCCCGTCCGTCACGCGCATCCGCGGCCGCTGCACCGGCACCCCGCCGGCCACCGAGGGTGACCGAGCCGGCCTCGGTGCCGTGGCGCACCGCACTCCGGCCATCACCTGCAGCCCGGTGCCCACGGCCATCGCGAGCAAACCCTCCTGCACGTCAGCGGCCAGCTCGGCCACCGCGACCGTCACGGCCTCCGTGTCAACATGGTCATGCAGTCGCGCACCGGACAATGGACCGTTGGCTAACCACGGCGGCTATCGCCACGCCAGGCCGAGAAGGCTGGCAACCGGGCAGATTGAACGGCCCTCGACACTCCTGGTCTTAAGATTTCGCTGACACACCAAAAGTGTCAGATCCCTGCAGCGCAGGGGGCGGCGTTAGAACTTGCTAGCAACCTCACCCTTTTGTGCCGCGCCCACCACCGCATCGTGCACCACGGTGGCTGGGACATCACCGTGGGCGCTGACCAGCACCCGTGGTTCTTACCTCCTGAGTGGTTGGATCCGCTACGAGAACCCAGGCCGGCTCACCACCGGCAGGTCCAGGTTCAGTTCGTCGCCGCATGACGTGTCGGCGGGTTCCGGCGCGGGCCCGCAGCGATCTAGTTGGCTGCTGCGGCGGCTGTCGTCCACAGCGTGTGCACCGGCACGCCGACCTCGGCCAACAGCCGCCGCAGCAGTGGTAGTCCGATGCCCACCACGCTGGACGGGTCACCCTCGATGCCGTCGACGAACCAGCCGCCGAGGCCGTCCAGGGTGAACGAGCCCGCTACACGGAGCGGTTCGCCGGTCGCCAGGTAGGCCTCCAGCTCATCGGGCGAGGGCCGGACGAAGTTCACCACGGTGCGACCGACGCCGGTGGCCTCGGCGAGCACCGCGCCGTCGCGGACGCGGAGCACGCAATGGCCGGTGAGCAGTTCGGCGCTGTTGCCGGCCATCGCTGCCCACCGTTCGCGGGCGACCTCGACGGTGTGCGGCTTGCCGACGAGCTCGCCGCCGATGTGCAGCATGGAGTCGCAGCCCACCACGACCGCATCAGCAAAATTGGAGGCCACATCGGCAGCCTTGGCACGGGCCAGCACAGTGATCAGCTCCCCGGGCGGCACCGAACCGGCCGAGGCGATCAGCGCATCCTCGTCCACAGTGGACACCTGTACCGTCGGCTGTACCCCGGCGGCCTGCAGCACGGACAACCGCGCCGGTGAGGCCGAGGCCAGAACCAGCTGCACGCTCAGCGGTAACCGATCGCGGACGTCCACGCGCCGGAGGAGGGCATCGCCGCGCTGCGCAGCTGCAAAGCCGGGTCGCCCCACAGCGAACGCGGACCGGCCGCAGCCGTCGCAGGTTCACCGGCCGAGGCGAGCACCGCCACCAGGGCCGCGAGCTCGGCGTCGGTGGGTTCGCCGCGCAGCACCGTCAGAAACGGCGCAGAAGCAACTGCGGGTTGCTCGCTCACAGCGGGATGTTCCCGTGCTTCTTCGGCGGCAGGGTCTGGCGTTTGCTCTGCAACAGCTGCAGCGCACGGGCTACCTGACCTCGGGTGTGCGAAGGCTGGATCACCGCGTCCACGTACCCGCGCTCGGCGCCGATGTAGGGGTTGACCAGCGTGTCCTCGTACTCCTGCTGCAGCTCGAGGCGCAGGGCCTCGACGTCCTCGCCCGCATCCTTGGCCGCCGCCAGCTTGCCACGGTGCACGATGCCGACCGCGCCGGAGGCGCCGATCACCGCGATCTGCCCCGTCGGCCAGGAGAGATTGACGTCCGCCCCCAGGTGCTTGGAGCCCATCACGTCGTACGCACCGCCGTAGGCCTTACGGGTGATGACTGTGACCTTGGGCACGGTCGCCTCGGCGTAGGCGTAGATCAGCTTGGCGCCGCGGCGGATGATGCCGTCATACTCCTGCTCGGTACCGGGCAGGAAGCCGGGGACGTCGACGAAGGTCAGCACCGAGACGTTGAACGCGTCGCAAGTGCGGACGAAGCGGGCGGCCTTCTCCGAGGCGTGAATGTCCAGGCACCCGGCGAACTGGGTGGGCTGGTTGGCCACCACGCCCACGCTGCGGCCCTCCACCCTGGCGTAGCCGATCAGGATGTTCGGCGCCCACAGCTGCTGCACTTCGAGGAACTCGCCGTCATCGACGACCCGCGAGATCACCTCGTGCATGTCGTAGGGCTGGTTCGCCGAGTCCGGGATCAGCGTGTCCAACTCGATGTCGGCCTCGGTCAAGTTGTCGGCGACGGAGCCCTCGGTGACCGGCGGTGCGTCGAAGCGCGGCGCCTCGGACAGGTTGTTGCTCGGCAGGTAGCTGAGCAGCTCTTTGACGTAGTCCAGCGCATCCTGCTCGTCGGCACCCATGTAGTGCGCGACACCGGACTTCGAGTTGTGCGTGTGCGCGCCGCCCAGGTCCTCCATGGTGACGTCCTCGCCGGTCACCGTCTTGATCACGTCGGGTCCGGTGATGAACATCTGGCTCGTCTTGTCGACCATGACGATGAAGTCGGTGAGTGCGGGGGAGTAGACGTGCCCGCCGGCGCAGGGGCCCATGATCAGCGAGATCTGTGGGATCACCCCCGAGGCGTGCACGTTGCGCAGAAAGATCTCGCCGTACAGACCGAGCGAGGCCACGCCCTCCTGGATGCGGGCACCGGCACCCTCGTTGATGCCGACCAGCGGGCGTCCGGTCTTGATCGCCAGGTCCATCACCTTGACGATCTTCTCGCCGTACACCTCACCAAGGCTGCCGCCGAACACCGTGGCGTCCTGGCTGAACAGGCAGACCTCGCGGCCGTCGATGGTGCCGTAGCCGGTGACCACGCCATCGCCGAAGGGGCGGTTCTTCTGCATCCCGAAGTTGGTCGAGCGGTGCCGTGCCAGCGCATCCAGCTCGACGAAGGAACCGGGGTCCAGCAGGGCCCCGATGCGCTCACGGGCGGTCATCTTGCCCATGTCGTGGGCCTTCTCGGCGGCTTGGGCCGAGCCCGCATGGATCGCGCCCTGCTCCCGCTCGTGATAGTCGGCGAGCTTGCCTGCGGTTGTGTGGATGTCTGGGGTTGCTGCCTCGGACGCGTCCGCGGGCGCCTGCTCCGTCACACTGGTCATGGCGCGGACTCTATCGGGCGGCTCCGGGCGAGCCCGTGAGCATCCCGGCGCGTGCGACGATGCAGCGATGTGGACCGACCTCGAGCGACCACCGCTGGATGCCGCCGCGTTACGCGCAGCGCTGGTGGCGCCGGCGGGTGACTGGGCCTCGTTGGACGTGGTGAGCAGCACGGGCTCCACCAATGCGGACCTGATGGCCGCCGCGCGTGCGGGTGCGGCGGACCGCAGCGTGCTCATCGCCGAGCACCAGGACGCAGGCCGGGGCCGACACGCGCGTGTCTGGAGCAGTCCGGCGCGTGCCGGGTTGTCCTTGTCCGTGCTGCTGCGCACCGCCGGCGTGTCGCTCACGGAGCTGGGGTGGTTGCCGTTGCTCACCGGGGTGGCGGTTGCCGACGCCCTGCGGCGGGTTGCGCAGGTGGATGTCACGCTCAAGTGGCCTAACGACGTGCTCATCGACGGGCGCAAGCTGGGTGGAATTCTCGCCGAGGTGGCCTCGACCGGACCGGAGCCTGTCGTCGTCGTTGGCCTGGGCCTCAACGTCAGCCTGCGCGCCGACGAGCTGCCCGTGCCCACCGCGACGTCGTTGGTGTTGGCCTCGGCGGCGTGCACCGATCGCGGTCCTGTCCTGCGGGCGGTGCTCCGCGAACTCGCTACGCGTGAGCATGCGTGGCGTGCCGTCGGCGGAGACCCGATACGCAGCGGACTGGTCGCGGACTATCGGGCGCGTTGCTCGACCCTGGGCCGCGACGTGCTGGTGACACTGCCGCAGGACCGAACCCTCGCCGGCCGCGCCGTGGACATCGACAAGTCCGGTCGTCTCCTTGTCCGCGACGAAGCCGGAACCGAGCACGCGGTAGGGGCCGGAGATGTAACCCATCTGCGGGCGCCCGAGCGGTAGCGTGGGCACCCGAGCCAATGCAGGAGGGTCTTGTGGCGTATCCGGAGGACGACCTCGCCCCCGACGAGGAGCTGATCCTGCATCGACATCCGCACTGGAAGATGCTGCTCGTGCCGGTGTTGGTGCTGCTCGTGGTGGTGGCGCTCGCGGGTTTTCTTGCTGCGCTCATCCGGAACCGGAGTTGGGCGAACGTCGGTTGGATCGTGCTGGCCGTCATCGGTGTGACTGTTGCCACCAGATGCACTTTGACGCCACTCATGCGTTGGTACACAACGCATTTCGTGCTTACTGACCGTCGTGTCCTGGTCCGCCAAGGTGTGCTCACCCGCACCGGCCTGGACATTCCGATGACCAGGATCAACAGCGTCCGATTTCGGCACGGCTTGCTCGACCGGATGCTGGGTACCGGCACGTTGATCATCGAGTCGGCTTCGCAAGAGCCCTTGGAATTTGACGACATTCCGCATGTCGAGCAGGTGCACTCCTTGCTCTACAACGAGGTGTACGACGCCGACCGTGGCGATTCCGAACGTGGTAGCGCCGACCGTGGTCGCGGCCCGGGCTGGGACGACGAGGACGGCGGCCGCGACCGGCATCGAGCAGCGCGTTCGTCAGGGTGAGCCCCGCGCGTGTGCGGTCACGGGAACCAACTCGGCCTCTGCCGCGTCGGACCTCGGAGAGGCACGCCGCATCTGGCGCACCGCGGCCCGAGCAGGAAGGCAGGTCTACGTGAGCACAGCTTCCGGCCACCACATGCCGGTGCTCACGGCGGAGCAGGCCAGTGCCGCTGTTGATCAGCGCAGAGCCGATATGGTCGGGCGCCTGGAGGCGGCCGGCAGAGCTCAGGAGCAACTGGCGCAGCTGCGGGTCCACGCACGCTCAACTCAGACGGACATCGACGCAGTGGTGTCCGGTCGCGGCACGCTGCTGGAGCTGAGCTTGGGCGAGGAGGCGGTCCGGCTGCGGCCCCAGGCGTTGGCGGCGGAGATCGTGGCGACCGTCCAGCGCGCCTGTGCCCGGGCGGGTGCGGAGACCATGCAGTTGTTGGCTCCGGTCGTGCCTGCCGATGTCGACCTAGCCGGGGTGGTGCTGGACCCCGCACTTGTCGGAGAGCAGCCGCATCGGGCGGTGCAGGACCACTCTGACGAGCCGGACGAGCCGGAGTCGTGGCTGCGCCCCGCGGACGGTGGACGCCCGTGATGAACGACGGGGGTATGGAGCTCGACCACGACGCCGCGGTGCGGGCTGCGGCCGGGCTGAGCGAGGTGGGCGATGCGATCGAGGCTGCGGCGCAGGCGCTTTCTGTGGTGGCGGACGACCTGAGCTGGGGGCGCGACGAGGTTGGCGCGGCACTCGCGGCCCGCTATGACACCGCCCGTCAGGCAGTGGCGCGAGCGCTGCCTGCGGTCGCCCGGTCGCTACGTACGTCGACACCACCGTGCAAGGTGGTGCGGCCACGCTCACCGGAGTCGACGCACACAACGGCGCAAGCGTGCACGATGTGGCTGACGGGAGGGTGTGACGGTGGCACTGAGTCTGCCGGTCGAGGTGAGCGAGGCGGCGTCGCTCGCGCTACGTGAGCACTGGCCGCAGGTCGACGAGGATGCGCTGACCTCCGCAGGCGATGCTTACGGCCACACCGCATCCCGCGTGCAGACGTCGGCCGGCGACGCCGACCGGCACACGCAGAACGTGCTCGCGGTGAGCAAAGGCGGTTTGGCGCAGGGGCTCAGCGCTGCGGCCGATCGCCTGTTCGGCACCGAGAACTCCCACGTCGCCACTACCGCACAGCACTGCACGTCGCTGTCGACTGCGCTGACCGCTGACGCGGGAGCGGTGCGGCAGACCAAGGTGCTGATCGTCACCGAGCTGTGTGCCCTCACCGAGAAGCTCGCTGCGTTGCGGATGGCCGGGAACGTAACCGGCGGAGCGACGTTGCCGGCCATCACGCAGGCCATCGCGACATCCAGCGCAGCGATCGAAGGTCACTACCAGGCGCTGGTCCAGTTGCTGCACGGCGCAGTCGCGGCAACCACGAACACGACGAGGGCAACGCTCGGCGGGGTTCCCGGTCTCCCGTCCTCCGGACTGCTGGGCATCAGGCGTCCCGAAGCGACAGCGACGCAGCCCGAAGGGGTGGCGGTCCAACTTGCCGGCATGCCGCCGACCCAGCAATTGAGAGCGCTGGCGCAGCTGTCGCCGGTCGAGGCGAAGGCGGCGGTGGAGCAGTTGTCCACGGTGGAGCAGCGTGCCCTGCTCCCCGAGCTGACACAGGTGACGGGCGCCCTCCCGTCGGCACAAACAATGGTCGACGCGATCGTTGCTCCGGCGGCTGGTCTCGCCACGCCACTGGCCGGCCCGGGCCTGCCCGCGGCTTTGCGCGCCCCGGGGTCGCACGGTGGGATGCCGGACCCGCTTCTCGCCCCGCTCGGGCCGGGTGTGGTGTCGTCTGCGCACCCAGTACCGCCAATGCCAGACCCTGCGCCGATCTTTCGTCCCGCACCGCACCCGCCGTCAGTGCCCGCACCGCAGCTTCTATCCGTGACGCCGGCACCACCCAGCGCCGACCCGCCGCCGCAGCAGCAGGGGCCGCCGCCCCTGTTAGACAACCGACCGGTGGACCCACCTGCGCGCACCGACGGCGGGGTCACACAACCCGGTGTCGGGTCCGCACAACCAGAAGCTTGGTCCGCACAAGCACGGCCTTGGTCCGCGCAGACCGGCGCCGGGGCGACCTACCCCGAGGTCGAGGCCACCCAAACCGGGACCCAGCCCGTTACGCCCGGGACCCAGCCCGTCACACCCGGGGCCTGGAGCACGCAACCGGATCGGCCCGCGCAGGTCGTCTCCCAGTGGGCGCCACCGCCGACAGCGGCCCCGGTGGGCCTCCCGTCGACAGCTGTTGCTGCACCGCTGACCGCGGCCGTCGACGGATCCACCCCAGGTTGGTGTCGACGGCGCGGGCGATCGCTTGCTCCACGCCCGCCCCGCCCAGCGTTGCCACGCCCGCCGTCGCCTCGGTTACCCCTGCTTGGCCGCCGAGCGTTGGCACCGCACCGTGGGCGAACGCGCAGGCGCCGACCGCGGTCCCGCAGCCCCAGGTCTCGCAGCCCCAGGTCTCGCAGCCCCAGGTCTCGCAGCCCCAGGTCTCGCAGCTCCAGGTCCCGCAGCTCCAGGTCCCGCTGCGCGGTGGTCCGTCGGCTCCCGGGCCGGTTTCCGGTGCGGCGCCGACCGCGTGGCCGGGCGCACCACAGCCGGGTGCTGCGCCGCCG
>JAABUU010005527.1_pt1 | contig 14117 bp, 12 predicted proteins | sample 5559301 | NCBI WGS metagenome assembly JAABUU01 (sample SAMN10711884, study PRJNA513360) | rock metagenome | isolation source: Antarctica rocks | place: Antarctica: Victoria Land, Richard Nunatak white | reverse complement strand
CTTCTTATTATTGTTATTGTTGTTATTCTTATTGTTATTGTTATTGTTATTGCTATTGTTACTGTTGCATGTGCTTGAGTGGTTGTGCAGGGACCCCCGGGAACAGGCAAGACTTCAGCCATCATTGCAATCATCTCTGCCCTACTAGCAAAACACTATGTGCCCCCAAACCCTAAATTCAAACAGCCCTTGCCAGGAGCACCCTCTGACAGCCCTGCCCTGGATGCTCCTGACCCATCTCCCTCTTCTTCCTTGCTGCCCTTGGCAAAACCTAAACAGGTTCTGCCAGGTTCTTTTTCTGTGGCAGATGGTCATGACCCAAGTGTCTCAGCAGGGCAGGGCACGAGCAAGGGCAGGGCAGGTGCAGGCACCACTCCTGCCTCTGCTCCGGCCCCCAAGTTCAGAATTTTGGTTTGTGCTCAGTCAAACGCAGCCATTGATGAAGTTATTGCCAGGCTGGCTAGCCCTGGATTACTAATGGGTGAGTCATTTACACACACCAACACATCCTTGCAAGCTCTTCATGCCACTCATGGTGTAGAGGCGGCATCCCAGCTCTACACAAAGCTTATGCATTGCGTTTGCTTCCTTATGTCACAATCACTGCATGATAGCTCTCTGCCTAGATAAGCTCAGGCGACATTGTATGTGCAATTGGCTGAAACTGCTGTTTCTGAGGATTACCATTTCAGCAACCATTGAGACGTCTGCTGTTGTTTGAAGCTGTCCCTGTTGACTGCAATGATGGGATCGGGTTGCAGGCAGTGATAAGGCAAGGAGGCGGCCAGGCATGGTGAGGATGGGGCGGGGGGAGACCATGAGCCCGGGGGTCCTCACCTGGGCCATGGACCAGGTAGCTGAGCGCTATGCACAGCAGGACGGACAGACTATGCAGGCTGCAGGTACTGCTGGTTCCCATTGCATGCAGCTGCTCAGTGGTGCTTGCTCAGTGCATCCCCTCAGCACTCCCTGGTGTGGACCTAGATTTAGACTGTGCTTGTAGATTTGATCTGAGTTTGGAGCGTGAGAGTGAAGCACACCAGTAGTGAACCTCAGCTGATGCGCACCACTTTCATTGTGTTTCCCTGGATTGGCAGAGAGAAACCCATGAGATTGATTTAGTGTCCATTGTGTTGTCCTTGTACCACTGGAGGTTGCTGCCTAGTGGAGACATATTTACCTTGTAATCAAGCGCATACGTGCAGTAAAAGCTGAACGCAACCTGCCAAAATTCTGCCAATGCTTCACTGTCGCTGCAGCTAAGAGCAGCAAAGGCAGGCAGCGCTGTGACGACATCAAAGCCCAGCTGGATGCCACCTCGGACCAGATCAAACAAGCAGAGCGTGCACAGCATGCACAGCAGGATGAATCAAACTCGAAATCCACTGCGCCTGATCCTGAGCAGCCACATGGCAGCCATCTTGACAGATCCAAGCCGTCATCCAGATCAGACAGTCCAGCAGATCTGAATGATCTCAATGATCATGACCAACACCATAAGGCTTCAGCTGCTGAGAAGCTGACAGCTGGCGTGCGACAAAAGAAAAGGAAGCGGGAAGCAGGGGAAACAGGGCATGATCCAGACCCTGTGTCTAGGGAGGGATCTGCTGAGAAGGCAACAGCTGGCATCCAGAAGAAGACTAATAGATCAAAGGCCAAAGGAGGTGACAAGGTTCAAGGCAGGGATGGCTCTTCTGAGAGACTGCCACCTGGCAGCGGCTCAGCAAAGCCCCACACAGAAGAACAGAGGAGAGATGTGGCTAAGCAGAAGGACAGGGAGAAAAGCGGGGAGGCCCCAAAGGCACCCCAGGCTAGGGACCTGCCTGCGCTGAAGAAGAAGCGGCACTTGCTGTATGGCCAGCTGCAAGAAGCCAGGCAAGAGGTATGTCAGCTGATGGGGTTTAGGGTTTGGGGATTAGGTCATGCCACCTCATTGCAGCAATCAGATGTCAATGTTGGGATGCTGACTGCTAAAATAGGACCTCGTACAAGAAGCTACACAGAACTGTATGTACCTGACTTTAGGGGCAGACATGTTTACCAGAAAAAAACGAAAATGTGTCTAATGAATGGTTGAATGAAATGGGTGCATGACAAGCAATGCTGTATGCTTGGCTTGGCAGTTGACAAGGTTTACCAGCTTGTGCTGACAATGTTTATACCTCACTACACACTACCTGCTGCTTCAAGGCTTGCAGAATGGTTGAGCTTGCATCACTCAGTGGGTTGACATCTTTATTTCAACACCTAGATGGTCTATGTTCACAACACAAGCTGCTGAGTATTCATCCAAGACTTGGCTCTGCAAAGCAGGGAGTGTCACGTGGCTGCAGACAAGGCTAACAGGAGAGTCAGGCAAGCAGTCATACAATTCTGCAAACATAGCAGGAGCTCATGGCAAGGCTTGGTCACCCAACACAGTGAAGTGAACTTTCGAAAGTTTCACAGAAGTCTGTTTGTCCGTGCAGGTCAAGGAGGGTAATGAGGCTGCACATAAGGCTAAGAGGGGGGTGAGGCAAGCAGTGGTACGCTGTGCTGAGGTGGTGGCATGTACCCTATCCTCAGCAGGGGGGGACCTGCTGAGCCTGGTCAAGGGGGTGGGCTCTGACCCCTCCATGCTCTTCAACGCCATCATGATTGATGAGGTATGCCCTACTGAGACTGTTCCTTCATGCTGCGAAAGATGTGTGTTGTCAAGTAATCTGGACGTCTCCAGGCAGTGTTGCAGGCTCTGATTCAAGGCTTGCATGCAGTGCTTGTGCCCTTTAGGCGTGATTCACACAGTGCCGAGAAAGAATCACAAGAGGGCTGAAAAAGCAGAGTTCTGCTGCAGCGGGACAGCGCATACAAAAGCAGTACCCAACACAGCAAAAACCAGATAAACATGCGTTTATTTGGAGAAGCATGACATAAGTGACATAAACAGTCCACAGTCTGCTCTTGCAGCGTGTAGCTCATGTCCCCTTTGTTTTGGATATGCATCTAGTCATGACTGCTACAATATTTTGGACATCTTGATTTTGGGCATCATTCCTTCTAAATGTAAACCCTTTGTGTCTTCTTCAAGTTCAAGCCTCAATGCAACTTTTGCCCCCCCCCAGGGGGTGGTTTGATTCTAGTGGGTGACCCTCAACAGCTGGCTCGCTTTTGATTTGAAGTCCAGCCTCAATCAGCAGCTGACGTTCGGAGTCTTCATCAAAGTACACGCACCAGTCAATATATTGTTGAGGATGTAAAGTCCATACCTGTCCTCTTCTCCTTATCGTTTGGACTCTTTTTCTTGCAGGCAGCGCAAGCCCTTGAGCCAGCAGCCCTTGTGCCCTTGCAGCTTCTGGCCCCTGGGGGTCATGTGGTGCTGGTGGGGGACCCCAAGCAGCTACCCCCAACAGTGCTATCCCGAGCAGCTGAGTCTAGCAACCTGGCTCAGTCTCTGTTTGAGCGTCTGCAGCAGGTTGGTCTTAGGGTTTAGGGTCTAGGGTTTGGAATCTTCTGGATTCTCCTAAAATCTTCTTTCAGGTGCTAGTGAAACATGCATGACATGTTTGTAGGCAGCATGAACTGCTGTGCATGGACTCAATTTGCCTCTTTCCTTGTTGGAAACCCCAGAAATGTAGGTGGGAGATGTTGTGCAGGCTGGACACCCAGTGACTATGCTTTCAGAGCAGTACCGTATGCATCCAGCCATCAGTGCCTGGCCTTCCCTCTTCTTCTATCAGGGCAAGCTCACTGACGGCACCTCAGCCCTGCCTGGGGCTGTTGCCAGCAGGGCGGCAGATTTCCACAAGCGACCCTGTTTCCCCCCTCTCGCCGTCTTTGACTGCCAGTGAGCGCCTTCTGGCCTTTGTCTTCAAGGCTTTGCCTTTTCAACCTTTATTATGTCGTGCCATATGCACCTGTTTTGGCTGATTCAAGACAATTCTTATTGTTCCTGCCTTTTGCCTTGTAACATAAATTCTTTGTGCCTTCTGTCTCCTGTAGCTTTTCTCCATCTTGTCTGCATTGCACTTTGTCTGTCTAGCAGCTTACTCAACCAAAGTTGTCCCTGTTGAGAAGCTTCAGGCCGATCTCAGTCCTGCTTATGATGGCAAGCGGATGCTGTACCTTCAGCTTTTCCAGCAAAGTCATGCCAGCTTGCTTGAACTGCAGGCAGGGGTCAGAGAGGGGTGGAGCAAGGGGTGGAGGGGGGTCCAGCGGCGGCACTTCTCTGTCCAACAACACAGAAGCTGATGTGGCATGCACTTTGTTTGGAGGTTGGCTTTGTGATGCTATTTTCTGGCTGTCTTTCTTGTTCCAGACCAGAAAATCATGACAATACCCATTTATACCTTGCGGAGACTGAAGATTGCGATTTGATGGTGGCACAATTGTAAACATATGTACCTGAATATGTGGCGGCACAAATGAACAGTGTCAATCTACCTCAAACAATGCTGATCAGTTCTACTCTGGTTCTGTATTGTGCTTGGAATGCTGTAGCACACCACATAAACTCAGAGACCCACAGCCAGCGCATCAGGTCAGCTGATGCGCAACAGCTGCTTGTTACCTTTTATGGTCACCCAGAAGGCCTTTTGCATGAAGTGTAGCTTTGAGCTGAGTGGGGCTCAGGTCACTTCAGAAACTGCATGTACCCATTAGGAGAGCCAATAAAAACCTGAAGTATTGCTGAATATGCGATTTGACTTCTAACCAGAACAAAGTATGTGTTTCACCTTTACAAGCAAAGAAACGTTGATTGCAAGTCAATGTGCATCCGGTCCAAGTGTTGCTCATTGTGCCTGCTGTAGGTCTCATGAGAGAGTATGGGCATGAGGTTGCGTCAGTAGCCATTCTGACACCTTACAAGGCTCAGCTGGCCCTGTTGCGCTCCACCTTTGCTGGCCAACACTCCAAAGCCGCCCTCGCCAATGTCGAATTTGCCACAGTGGACGGCTTCCAGGTTTGCTGGTTCTTCCTCATGCTGACTTGACCCTGCATGTGGTATAGCATGTCTTCTGCAACAGCAGACCTGTCACTCAAGTTGCTGCTTGGACAGACTGTGTTTGCCTAGTCAGCAGTGCATCATCAGAGCACTGTCTTAGACGTACACGACGCAGTCTGGAATGGGCACTGTACATTGGACTGCACATCTGTGCAATCAGCACAGCATGATTCAGACAGACAATGGTCGTGTTCACAGTCAGCCCGTGTATAAATCCATCAGCCGAATATCTGTAATGTTCACAGTTATCAGGTAAACAGTTCCAACTCAAGGAACAAGAGTATCAACTTTGGTTTTCAATCAATGATATATAAACAGCATGCTGTGCCTTGTGACGTGTCATTGTGTTACAGTCACACAATGCACACACCGCGTCACGTTTGATGCTGCAACCGTTGCAGGGTAAAGAAGCGGATGTGGTGCTGTTCAGCTGTGTGAGGGCGCATGATGGCGGCAGCGGTGAGAGAGGAAGAGGAGTGGGCTTCCTGGCAGATGTGCGCCGCATGAATGTGGGGCTCACCAGAGCCAGGTACACACCATCTGCTGCACCTGTCAAGATGTGAAAGGACTGACCTGTCTTCAGCTGCTACAGATGGCCTGTAAAAAGAGTTTCCTCCAACCTTCCAACAAAGGGAAGGACCAAGCTGTCTTCAGATGCTGCACAGGGCCTTGGGAGTCAAGTCCAGTGCTTGACAGCATGTCTAATGAGTTGCTTGTGTGAACATGAGCACATACTGTAATCACTAGGCTGCATAAGACAGCCAATAGTATTGTATACATGTGCCAATGTATATGTATACCAATATGTGCCAGTATACCAGTGCGTGCCTGTACATATGTATGTATGCCAGTGTGCGTATATATGCCTAGCTGCTCTGTGATGCAGACCAATGTCGCAGGGTATAGCCGGTCATTAAGCTAGGGAGTCATTGCCAATTGATCATGACAGTCATGGCCATATGCAAAACCAGTCTGCAAAACAATGAGCAAAGTGGTCATGATTACTGACTATAGTTGTCCAACATTGCAATCTGCAGGCGCAGCATGTGGGTCATTGGCCACAAGGCAACGCTGAAGAAGAGTCCGCCTTGGAAGGCTTTTTTGGATCATACTGACAAACAGCAGTGCTGCTTTGCTGTACCCCACCACGCTGCTCAGCTTCTGTCTGCAAGCAAACAACAGCTTCAAAAAGCAGAAGCGAATTGGACCAGCTCAGTTTTCTAGGCTTCTGTCATGCTTGCCATTGACTGAGTGCTTATGGCAGCGCATGAGATGCATCAGATGTAGTACATGGTTTATATAGATAACTTGTACTTTATAGCCATAGCAGCATGTTAGTAGAGCAGGCTTTGAAAATTCCTGGTGTGATCAAACATGAACAGTGTCTGCAGTCACTGGTGAGTAAGGACTGCTTGTGGCCATAGCAGTTTGTAGGCTTGCAGCTTTCGACTGCCTGCTTGTGCCCAAAGCTGCCGTTTTTTGCCATCATGCTGGGTATCAAACAGCTTTGATGAGAGGTACTTGTGAAGAGGTGCCTCTGTACCTAAGCAAACTGTCCTGAAAGCAGTTCAGACTGCAGCTGGTGCACATGTGCGATCACAGAATTTCAATGTTTACACTTATGTCAAGTTCGAGGTGTCCTAATGCACAATAGCGACACAGACACTGACATTAGCGTCACTGCATTGAGAGGAAGAGAGGTGCAAATTTGGCCAGTCCACGTGCGTTGCTTCACATGCTGTTCTTGCACCCTTTGTGAAGGAGACACACATCATGATGATTCAGCCAGCCAACAAGTCTGACGACATATGGAAGAAGACTGATGCTTTCGGACAGTCCAGAAACCTGCATGTGATCCTGCTGTGCATGGCGACACAGGCCTATAGCTACAGACATGGGCAAAGCAGACGGTCTTGACATTGCGAGTTTGCACACAACAACTACCGCCTTAAGCAGGCTGAACGCGTGATGTTATTAATTTTATCTCAGGATTATCTCAGGAATGTCAGTGTGGTATGAGATGGGCTAGCCTGACATGATAAGTCCCTATGTAGAAATTGACAGCTTGCTGATGTGGCACAATCTGTACCTTGTGCTTGGACGTGGCCAGACACAATGATATGCAAGTAACTGCAATCAAAGTACAAAGAGATACATTGAAGCCAATTTGCACACAGCCTACAGCCAACATGTATCAGGGTCAAGGCCAATGCATAGCATCAAAACCTCGAGTCAATATCGCATAGACTTCATGAGTGCCCACGAGATCGCTGACTACACTTTAAGCCTAAAGTTTACCTAGGTATATCAGCATTGTAAAGTGACTGTCGTAGCCAACTCAGTAGACTGCTAAACCACCTGCGTGACAAGTCTGCTGAGCCACACATTTTCTGCCTGATAGGCCTGTTGTTTTCTGGCATCTACCCAATCGTACAAGTTATTGTTCACCTGGAGAGTGTGACTCTGAATGCATAAGTGAAGCAAACTTGCACTTGGTATGCCACTGATGTACAAGACACCCTCTAGGACATCAGACTGCACATCTATGGACACCATTTTTGGAGTCAGAAAAATAGCATGTCTAGATCCCATAAGGTCGCTGCTGATCTTGATATTCAAAATTGTCAGGTTTGGAGCAACCCTGGCTATACGAGCTGGAACCACAACCATGTCACTACACCAGGATGTGATTGAGCTGATTGGTTGAATCACGTCGAGTAGGTCTTCTCTGTCACATGGTCCAACCACATGACTGATTGTTGCTTGACAAAAAGCATCAGCTGTCCCAGCAGTCAACCTCCCACAGACAGTGCCTTTAAAGATAGCATTCAGGGATCTGTTGCCGATCTCCAGCCAATCAAGACCTGGCAGCCTAGATAACATATCAATGTCTCTAGGTGCAGAGGCAGGCTGGATATTGCGTCCAAGCTCCCGAAGCTCTGGTGAAGAATCAGTTATGTCGCGCAAAACAGGCAGCCTGCCAGCTGTGGTACAAGCCAGTGGGTCATGCTGGAACAGAGGACCCTTTGCGCAGCATGATACAGTCGTCTTTTTTGACGTTCAATTATTGCAGGCTTTGTAGCACGTCAGACCGTGGACTGCACCGTCGCAGAAGGGACTCAAAGATTTCGCAAGCTGCAACACCACTCGACCCTGGTGTCAGTTGTATGATTAAGGTCTTCAGCAAGCTGCTTTGGCTGATTAGTGCGCAACTCCAGGCAAGGTTGTGCCTTTCAATGTCTTTCAAGGTCAGCTGGGTCACATGGACGAAGGCTGTTGGCACTTGCTTGAGGGTTGCTAGCATGACTTGCTCGTCTTGATCTGTCAAGAAGGCACCAGAGACAACAAGCTTGTGCTGTTCTTTGACAGCTGCTGCAAAGGCCTTGCTGACAAGTGACACTTGTGCCCGTGTCCATAAATGCGTGATGTTGCTGATGGTACCAAGAACACGTTTGAGCAGCGGTCCAGTACGCTCAGCTTGGGACACTTGGCATAGCCCTACAGTTCAACTCAACTGCGTGGTCTCGTGCTTGGTGCAAAGCAGTGTACACGTCTAAACGTGCTTGACTTTTGCGATGCGTTGCACGCAGCCCCGGTGTCGCTGTTTTACCTGTGTCAGTTGGGGTCCTGTGTTGCCATCTGCGGATCGCTGAGGCATCAGAACACCGAAACCTGCCGCAACAGTCAGTGTCCTCTGCGCGGCGAGACCAGAGAATGAGACATACGGACAGATGAAGGTGCGGCTGTTCAGAAACTGGACGCAAACTGCAAGACGAGACGAAGATGAATAGTCAGATCAGCTCTTTGTTAGTGATCTGCAAATTCAACCATCCAATTCCAGTGCTCTTGGCATATGCTTTGGCTCTGTGCGTCTGTGCGTCCTGTTGCACGACGGTCTGTCTGTGTCTCCGCTGTAGCTCGCCTGCCCTCTGTGTTTTCTGCGCGTATTGCTCTGTTTTTGTCAGGAAGCTCCGGCAGAAGGTCTCGAGTAGAAGAAAACAGGCTTTTAGCAATACCTGTCGTGAGAGAGCACGACAGGACGGAGTCAAAGCTTGTCGGGAATTTGCATGGCACGCAGCGTGCATAAGCTGGCCGATACTGAGCTGTCGCATCAAATCGAAGACGACCTGAATAAGGAGCTCAAGTTGCAACCCGGGCCAATAGCTCAGCCAATCACCGTGCCAGGAAGTGCAGAGTCCAGGCAAGTTCAGTAATTGAAGTGCGCAGCGGGACAAGCCTGCTTTGATGCACGGGCATATGCCATTTCATTGGCAATTACACAGCCACTGCAGGCATGACCTGGGTCAAGCCAGATCTTTCACCTGCTAGGCACAAACTGTGCAGGGCTGCTGCGGGATTGCTTGTTGCTATGGCTCGCAGCTCTCACCAGGACGCAGAGGACGAGGCTCCTCAGGAATTACAACCAGACATACAGCAAGCTGAGAGTGTGCAAACTGACGTCACTGAACAACCTACAGCACAACAAAATAGCCCCGCGTTTATGTAAGGCTATAAATTTGAATTGCATTCACGCATCCACCTTGCTGCCTGTTTGCACACCATCAGGCACTGCAAGTGTGCTTTCTCGCTGGTAAGGCTTCACATCATTTACAGGGTTTCTGATGGAGAACAGGCTCAAACCTCTCAGCTGCTTCTTCAAGAAGAACCCATTCCAGCATTCCCAGCCGGGCCTCCAATACTAGAAGCAATTGCCAGGCAGCCACTTCTGGAATCCAGCTCATCCCAATCATACCTTGATGGGCCTGATACAGAACAGCAGCGTAAAGCGAGGCGAGCGCAAGCTCAGCGCTTGAGACGAGCTGCACAGTCTGCTGAGCAGCGTGCTGCTGTTGCAGCTGCAGATGCTGCCCGGCACGCAGCCGCCAGGTATGTGCATGCTGACGCAACAAGAAACGGTGTACCTCATGAAACATGAATGTGTCACACACAGTGTGAATGGGTTGACATTTGTTAGTATCATGACATGCAAACCAGTTTCTGCTGCACTGTCATCATCACATGCTTCCATCCTCCAGCATTCCACTCACAGTCACATGGCCATGACGCTGTTTGTGTGCTGATGTGCAACTCCTCGAATGTTGCCTATACGTCAATTTTGTAACTTCTCACACTGACCTTGTGAGCATGCAGAGCTGCACAATCTGCTGAGCTACATGCGGCAGCAGCTGCTGCCAGTGCTGCTCAAGAAGCCACAGACAGGTGGGTCCATGGTCTGAAAACTCTTTGTGCTCTCATTTGCAGTGTTGGTCTTAAATTTATGCCGGTAGAACGCTTGTGTTGTCTGCCGTTGGACATAACAACCCCATTGTCATACAACTGCAACTATTCATGCAACTGCAATCCTGTCATTGGTGCAGCACTACAGCTCACTTTGACATAGTGTGAAATTTGTAGACGCCACTTACCTGGTCAAGCATGACACACATCTGTCAGTATTGCATATATCCATGGCATGCTACCTGCATAAGGTTATAATCATGCGCAGAGCCACACAACTGGTAGAGCAGCGCAAAGCAGCTCTGGCTGCACATGCTGAGAGGCAGAGGCAGCGAAGGTACACCTTGTCCACCTGCTTTGCTAGATTGCTTGCTTGCTCTATGCACAGAAGAGTCTGATGAGCACACTACTGTTGCCCAGCATCAAGGCATTTGGATCCCCTCATACATATGTAGCATGTACAATCAAGACTCTGCATGCAAGTGATCACTGCACAATCATGGGTTACCTAGCATGGCAACTGCATGTCACCTCCAGACCATATTTGCAAGGTTCAAATTGCAGGGGCAGGCTGGCATTTTCAGGCTGCTGGAAGCAAATTGTGGACATATGTATCAAGCTGCACATGCCAATGGCACATGCATCTGCTTATTTCTGCTCAAGCCGATACAAATTGTTGGTCCTTGCAGGGCAAACCAAACAGAAGACCAAAGAGTTGCAGCGCTTGCTGCTAATGCAGCTCGCCAGCGGGAAAGGAGGTGGCGTGCACACTCTGCCCTTGCTTACCTGCACTTCTACTTGATTCTTGTATTTGCTTGTATGCCTGTAACCCAGCAGCAAATGCCAGACAAAATATAGTCCAAAGCTTGCCATGTCAGTACAGCCACAACCCCTCATCCTGATGCAGCGTACCCTGCACTGTAATCCGTCTGCTGCTGATGGCATGTGCATACTTGCAGTTAGTAAACAAGACATTCTTGCTTGGGGACATTGCATCACTTGGCTATCACGTTGACTGCAGAGCTGCCAGGACGCCAGAGCAGCGGGCTGAAGCTGCTGCTGCACATGCTGCCAGACAGAGAAAGAGGCGGTATGCTGCTCTTGTTCTCTGCTGTCATGTCATCCCATGTCGTGTCATATGATGTCATGTCGTGTCATGCTGTGTCATGTCGTGTCATATGATGTCATGTCGTGTCATGCTGTGTCATGTCGTGTCATATGATGTCATGTCGTGTCATGCTGTGTCATGTCATGTCATGTCATGTATTGCACCATGTTGTGATATGTCACACTATCTGACAATTCTGTTAAGATTTGAGCCCCATTGTGCTCCTGGACCACACAGGTAGCAAAGCTATTTTGCCACTGTATACTGTCTGTGTGGCTCTGCATGCTGCTCACATATGCTGATTGCGGCGAATCAATCACTGCAACATCTATTGCTTAGTTGTCTAAGCTGTGATGGCCAAAAGTCTTTGCAGAACTATTCAGAGGTCATTTTCTTTACCAGCAAAAGAATGAGATACATCAAAACATAACACTTTTATTGCTCAGACGCATATGCGCATAGCTGCATGACCTGCAACTGTACTACCAGGTGCATATGCATGTGCGCAAATCCTAGATCTTAGACAAAGCATGTGTTTTCATTTTTTTTCAGGGCTTCTCAGTCTGCTGAGCAGCGAGCCGAGGCAGCTGCTGCTGATGCAGCTCGCCAGAGGCTGAGAAGGCAAGCCACTCCCTGTCTACTCGTCCAAGTCTCAATCTGTCTGTATGTCCTTCTGTTCTGAGTGTTCTGTAGTGTTGCTGCTGCACAGCCTAGACTCATAGAAGAGGTGTTTGCAGTCAGCCATCAGTTTTCAGCCAATCATTGCTTGTCAGTGCTGTCACGTCAGGCTCTCAGGACTGCAGCCATTGCAGATCACAAGATATGGTTGATATAGTCAACACATGTCTTGCGTACAACAAGGCTGGGCATGCCATGTCACAGTACAGCAAGTGCTCTGGCTGCTATATGAAATTGTGAAAGCTTTTTGGGTGGAATACCTAGGGTGTTTGACTAAGCATTTGGTGGCCTCGCAGGGCTGCACAGACAGCTGAGCAAAGAGCTGCATCCTTGGCTGCTGATGCTGCACGCCACGCAGCTGCAAGGTAACCCATTCATGTCCTGTCCTGATCCATGCTTTGTTTCGTCTATCTGGAGCTAGCACTTCCACCTTTGCACACTACCAACTTTGTGTCAGTGCTATTCAGGGCCCGAGACGCTGCAGCCAGGTAAAGGCTCTCTGTCCCTACGAGCCCATATGTTTTTGGTCTTGTTCAGGAAGCGTGCCTGACACTGCATACCTGTTTTGCAGGGCCACCCACTCGCTTCAAGGCAGACCTGAAGATCCGGCACAGCCCTCTCTGTCGCTCACACAGCCGGTGGCTGTCCTGGACCCCTCAGAGCCCCTCAGAGCCCCTCACCCTTGACTTGGGTGTGCCGCCTCAAGTTCAGCCCTTGCACAATTTATGATCTTCAGGACTTCTCATGTGATCTACGCTGGAATTTGTCCTCTGCAGCCAGCATGCATCACACCTCTGCTACTTGTCTATTTGTATCAGCGACTTCTTAGATGGCTGACTTGAGAATACTAGCAATTGGGCAGTTTTTGCACTTACATAGGTCCCGAGCTGTGGAATCTGATCTTTTTAGATGTCTTGCCATCTGTGTGAGGCTGAGCACGGCAGGAATCCTGCCGGGCAGGTCAGTTTCCCCTGTTGTTCAACATCATGCATCCATGCAGTCGGTAGACCTTGTCAGGTTTTGCTTTTTGCCAAGTAACTTAAGGCAGGTTTGCAATTGTTTGGTGCCCAGTAGACTCACACAGAAGACACACTGTAAGGTGGTCCAGCCGAAATTGTGACTACGTATGCAATCATGTGTCGATTGGTCATGCACCAAGGCAAGAAGAAGGCATTGTTAAAAGGAGGGATGTATTGCCCCAACAACCATTTCTAGATTTATGCGTGTCATCTTTGCGCAAGGGCCATGCCTTCTCTGATCCTATTGTAACAGATGTAACCGAAGTTCTACAGGCTGATCACGTGGGATCAAACACCAGCCTGAATGCTACATGCACAGTGCAAAACCTCAAAGCGGTCTACAGACTGTTTGAACAACGCTTGTCAACTATCTCCAGGAAAATGAGTGCTGCACTCTAGACGCACTGCCAATACCTGCAGGCAACAGACCTGTTTCAACGCATCCTGAAACAGGAGTCTCAGTCAATTGGCCCTTTGCAGAATGTGAATATAATCAGCTTCAGCACTGCAGTCGTCAACAGACTATCATCAGGCATGTGGTGCAGTCTATTGAACTGGCAAGGAATACAGTCATGTTCATCACAGGTGACCAACAAGCAGATATTGCAGGGCGAAACTGATCTGGCCTGAGCCAAATGTCTCAGAAGGCAGGTATGATAGACATGAGACTTACCACTCATTAGACCTGGTACAGGTAGATCCACTTGCGCAGCACTCCCCCGTCCTGCACATGAACACAAATCATTCGTCACTCAGACGCAGTGTCTTCATCCACCCCTGCAGTGCTGTGATTGGAGGAACAACAGGATGGATTTGTCCACAAAAGCATATGTTGATGATTTGCATGCAGGTGCATGCAAAGCAACACCGTCAACAATGCAGGCTTTGGCTAACAATCAAGGCTACAAAGAGATGTATGAATGCATGAACTCTTCATGCAGTTGCCAATTGCATGCATGGTGAGTCATCACCATTGGGCATCAGCACAGTTGGAAGCAGATGGGCAGTTGCTCTTGCCGCCACACTGGGCATACTTGGCCACGGTCATGCTGCATCCAGCTGTGGATGTTGTAGTGGCAGCTGATGTCGCTGC
>JAABUU010005526.1_pt1 | contig 14119 bp, 17 predicted proteins | sample 5559301 | NCBI WGS metagenome assembly JAABUU01 (sample SAMN10711884, study PRJNA513360) | rock metagenome | isolation source: Antarctica rocks | place: Antarctica: Victoria Land, Richard Nunatak white | reverse complement strand
TGTAAAGTATTGTCTCATCACTTCAATGATATTATTTATATTTTTTACAAATGATTATCTACAATTTTCAGAAAGTATTGATACTCAGTAAACAATAAAGACAGAGATTTATATATGTTGATGAAGATTAAAATAAGAATGTTGACTTTTCTTTTATTTATGTTAAAGTGACTGTCAGGTTAAGTCAGGCTCAGATTTTAGAACCTGACTCAACTCATTGAGCTTAACTTTGAAACCTGACTCAACTCATAATATTAGGTAATTTTCATTGTTTCTCATGTAATTATGATAATTTTTACATTGTTAAAAAGCTCTCACAATTCTCTACAAAATGAGCCTAAAATCACAAAAAATGAATTACTTTCAAGCTCAATGCACACAACTGAAGTTTTGTTTAAATTCTTGAAGTTTCTGTCACTATGATTGCTCATGACTAACAAGGCATGCAAAATAAGCAAAAAATCAGCTTTAAAAAGACCTGATGATCACTTTAGATTATCATGTCTTAATTTATTAATTTATTATACTTATTTTATAAAAATAATGCTCTATCAAATCAACATTTACCTTTATTGTATAACAGAAAGTTAAATGAAGATCTGTATAAAGTATAATTTTAATGTTATAATCAGAGTGTAACATATAGAGATGAACTTTAAGCTTTTAAATTATTATTAAATATTGTTTAATTACATTGATTTTTATATAATTTGTTGTATTTATATAAATTTATAATATATAATATAAGAATACATTAATATCTATATATATCTCAATGTCTTAAGCTTAAAGTTTGTCATATTTATTAATTAATTATAAATAGTTAAATTTAAATATAATATATTCATTCTTATGATGTTACATATCTTTTATATAACATTAATAATCTTAAAAATCAAGCTTCTTGACAATTCTAAACAATTTATTTTTAAATAAATATTAATTATAATTTTTTATACTTATAAATAAACATACTGTGCTGTTAAATATTCTTTTATATAAAAGTATATATGCAACAAATCTTACTTATATTTATCTATTATTTCAATATTCAACTTTTAAAATATCACTCTTATTAACTCTGTATCTGCTTTCTCTTAATTAAAAACAGAGATCTTTTATAATAAATTAAGTTCTTTTTATATTTATATAAATTTTCATATATTAATTGTTCAATTTTCTATCTAAAGAATATGCAAAATATTCTTATCATTAAGATATGATTCATAGAACAAAGCAGTTATTTATTTTTTAAAATTAAAATAGTATTTTGTTTTAATTTGTTTGAAAATTTCTCAGAATTTAAGTTGTTGTTAAATTGTATAATTATTGTAAATAACATTATGTTCTCTCAAAAGTTTTGTTAAAATATCAACAACAATATGATCTCTCTGAAAAATATTGATGATTCAGTTCTTATAAAAATTTAGATTTATTGTACAACAATTTTTCATGTTAATGATTGAGGTTTTTGACTCTGTTGTGAGGTTTTTACAATTTAAAATTTTGATTGTCCATATGATAGATTTAGTCTTCCGTACCCAGGCATCTTATCTTCAAGATTTTATCCTTGTGCTGCAGAGATGCATCTTTCCTTGTTAGTTTCAATCAGCATGTAGTACACTCATGTGGCATCTAACCACTTTGACTGCTCAACTACATCGACATACTTTGGCCCCTGGCATTGCCACATCTGTGCCAGCTGCAATTTGACTGCGCTATAAGACTTGCAACAGGTTGCACATGTATTCACTGATTTACTTTGCGTTGATGCACTCATAAAGTTCCTTTGTTCTGCGCTCATTTTCCGCTTCTGGCCCATCTACTCCTTTTTTGCTCTGGCTGTCAACAACGCCAACGACCAGTACAAAACGCACAATGTCTACCATGGAATCTGACATTGCGAGCAGCAGCAGCGCTCCCGATGCTCCTTCGCCCCCAGGGGCGGATGTTGCCCGCTCCAAGAACTGGCCATGGTATAAGCCAGCCGCGGACTTTGACGTTTCGACTGTGGGTCGCCAGCTATTCGAACAATACAGTTGCATTGCATCGGAAGAGGTGAACAAACATATCGTTCAAATGGTACAGAATATGTCGGACCCATCGCTCTTCTCCACTGCGATACGAGAATCATGGCTAGAGAATGTTGGAAACATTTGCTAATACAGCCTATTTAGCGGGATCGCGCCTGGGAGATCTTCCCGTGGCCGTGCATCGGCGAGTTCTGGTTCGTGTCCTTCGGCCTAACACTTCATCCCGGATACAGCCATCTTCTCTCTCGCCTCCGTAGGTCGAGCTCTCCTCCGCCGAGGCGGCTGGATCTCGGTACGTGCCTGGGTCAAGATCTCCGCAAGCTTCTGTTCGACGGTGCGCCCATGGAGAGCCTCTTCGGTTCGGACATATTCCCGGCCTACGAAGCTGCGGGTCATGCTCTGTTCAACGACGCGAGCACTTTCACGAACCGCTTTATCGCCGGTGATATCTTCGACGTCTCGCCTCAGAACGCGCTTGTAAGGACACAAGGGACGTGGGATGTGATTGTTATTGTTATCTACATGTTTCTGCATGTGTTCGACTTGGACGATCAAACGAGAGCCTGCGGAAGGATCCTCGATCTACTTTCCTTGAAGCCCGGGGCGACAGTGATCGGAGCGCAGACCGCAACTATCAAGCCTGGGGAACAGAAGCTTTCTCCTCCATTTGTGAACCCAGGAGAGCATAAATCTGTATACAGACACAGTCGTGAAACGTTTGGAAAAATGTGGGCTGGCGTTGGAAAGTCCAAAGGAGTAGATTTGAAGATCTGGGCGGAATACGAAGCGCTTCAGCCAGAGGTATCCGGAACTGAGGACCAGAAGAGGTTTTTCACGGGGAGCGAGCAGCGCAGGCTGTTCTTCACCATTGCACGGGTCGGAGCGTAAGTCGCCAGAGACATTCTTAGGTAAATGTAGTCTGGCTGGTTAGCTTATGCATTTCGACTGAGGTAATTGATTGACGTGCTCAACAAGAAGCTGCGGTTCAATGACCTGACGGGCAACTTAGAGTAGACGTTTTATGCAGACTTGACAGGGAAGAAATGAAACCATTGGCAGTAAATCTGGTGTGGTTGTAAGATTGTGGATATATAAGCTGGCATCCACCTTACCTAGTTTGGTTAGCCACAAAGTACTAACTTATGGCCGCTTACGCTCCGAGGTAAATTTTCAAGCGTTGTCCATCGTGCTCAGCGACTTGTCTTCCTTTCGTCCTTGCAGGCGTTGATTATGTTTTTTAGATGAAGCTTCCACCCTTAGCCCACCCCGTCGATATGATGGCGACAGCGGATCCGGACGAGCAGTATTTCCGATCCATCCCCTGGTGTTCGAAGCTCCTAGACGACCCCAACTTCGTCATTATCCCCAGCTTGTCGCGGCAGCCCAAGGAGAGCACAGAGGACTCTCTTTTCGCCGAGACTCTGAAGACCGACGACACCATTGGCGCAATGCTATCTCTATGCAAACGACCTTCGTCCGAGGTCGCTCGCATCGACGAAGTCCGCAGCCTGCTCAGCCTGGGATACCGTGTCAACGGGTATCCCACAGTCTGTCACGGTGGGATCGTGGCAACGCTACTCGACGAAGTCATGGGTAGTCTGGTGTTGGTGAACAATAAGCTGGAGGACCTGGAGACCAGCGATACTGTGGTTACGGCGTACCTGAAGGTTAACTACCTAAAGCCGGTCCAAACGCCGCAGACTGTACTTGTCACTGCGCATTTCAAGGAGATTGTGGGCCGGAAATACTATATCGAAGGGTCTGTTCAGGATTACAGCGGGACGGTGCTGGCTAGTGGCGAGGCACTATGGCTAAGACAGAATTCGCAAAGGGAGAAGCTGTGAAGACCTAGCTTGTTTATATGCTTCACCCGTTATAGGCCAAGGCGCCCTCCGATAAGACCTAATATTGCCAGAGCTTATAGGCTGAACTGTCACTGGAGCCTGCCCACCAGTACAACTGCTCTTTGTCCATCAAAGTACTACGAGCATGTAACAGGGTTTTATGAAGGATGATGCAGCCCAGTATCTTCTAAGCTTCGACTGTTGCACATCAAAGTCTGGCAACCCTTTCTTTGCTGGACTAAGGGACCATTCGGGTTGGAATGTCTGTATAATCATTGAGACCATGGGGAAACATCTTGACAAGCTTCCGAACCTCCTGCATGAAGTCAGTATGCACTTTCGCTCACTGTCAAACACATACTCTTGCCTGGGTTTCGGATCCGATAGGAAGAGAGTGCTCTCGTGCAAGTAACTAAGGCACTCCTCAGCAGGCTTCACAACATTTACCCCGTTGTAAGACACACTACCTTCTCAGGGAATAAAGCGCAAGTCGTGCTGCCAGGTCATCCTCTGGGGCAGAGATTGGAAAATGACTGTGATACTCCTTCATATAATCCCGTCCAAACTTGTATCGGTTGATTCTCACAGCCTTGACGTCGACTGCGTGCCTCATGTCAGTCTGTCCCTCGAATATTTGAGAAGTTGCTTTCTCGGGCTTGTCGCATTCATTGTGGCCATAGAAGCCAGCAGCGTCGAAGACCATTGGGTGTTCCGTTATTATGTCGTTGGAGCTTCATTGGGCTTACAATCAACCTTGGGCGACGTGTTGGGCCGGTGCCAGGCTTGGGCACTCACAATTCCCATACCAGAGATCCCCATGAACAAAGCAAGGCTTCAACACCCGCCCATTGATTCCAACGAGCGCAGCAATCGCGGAATAACTTTTTCAAAGAGCGGGCTCACGAGCGCCTCCAGCTCCTCATTTGGGCCGCGTGCCTCTTTCTCCAATTCGAAGTCTCTCCTTGTGCCATTTACGAAGCACTCTTCCCAAGTGTCTGTCCAGCGAACATCTTGAGGGATGTTCCCGTTGTAGGTTGTAACATGGAAGCCGAATTTGCCAGAAGGTGAGACAGAGTCCTGATGCAGCTGTGCGAGGCTCCCACAGAACTTTTTGAGCTCCGGTAATTCGTTGTGCAAGTGGTGGAAAGCGCAAAGATAGAAGTGAAGGTCGGGATCAGATTTGAAGGTACCCCAGTCTAAATGTTTGGGTGCAACATCAGGAGTCACGGCGTGCACGACCTTCATGGACTCGTACTCTCCTTCCACCATTCCCCGGCCTCTGCCTCCGCTCGCGACTTTGAGAAAGTACTTCATTTCGCTCGCATCCGAGAATTGAAGCTTGACACAGGCAGTCCGAGTCCAGTGACTGGCACCATGACTGGACGCATGTATGCTGGTAGCCTCGCAGGCTTCGGGAATGGCTAGAGTTGTCAGCTTCAGACTTGGGGCAAGCTGAGTCCGGCGTCAACGAAAAGGCCGCCTGCTCTTACCAGCAATCACATTTTCATCCAGTTCAATGCTGTCAGCGCGAAGATTCTCATGAGGTTGCACTTTGAACAGGTCGCTCATCTTCAATGCCTTACGTTGGTATCACGAAGACGAGGCCAACGCTGCCCGCAGGAGCCATCTATAGCCTTGTGCGGCGCAGACTTGAGATGATTACAAGACGCTCAATGATGTGTCCGAGGAGTACCGGTCCTTGCACTCCCATGCTGATCCGTCTAATTTGGGTTACACTCGCCGGCGGCGTCTAGTAAGCCTTTCGCCTGCTGTGGCTTGCTTGCAATTGGCGCGCCGTGCCTCCTTTGTCCTTAGATATTCACTAGAGCTGGCAGGCAATGCAGTCGCTACACCCATATTACTGTCATGGTAGATACCTAAGATTCATTGCGAGTGCTATCTCCTAACTCTTCATCGATAGTTCCCTCAGCGGCGGAAATCCAGCGTACGCCTTCAATCTGGATTAGGGCTAGGGTTAGTCACTTGAACAGCCCTTCGCCACCACCTTGGAACCTACTCCAGTCTTTTCAGTGATTTCGTCCGATATCGGACACCTCGTTGGCTGTCTTGGGAGGAAGCTGCTATTTTTCGACCGACGGATGTGGGTCTACAGCCTCGACCTTGAGGCTTTCAACGGCGAATACTACCAGCATTGCTTCATGCCCGACGAGTGGCTGAGCGCGAGCTTAAATCTGACATTGGAGGTCACTAGGAGTGGTGATCTGGTCTTCGTCAAGAAGAATGAAATAGCCGTTATCAAGGGGGCGCTGGACCACTAGGAGGCTGTCATGGTTGATACAACGTCCCCTGCAGAAGTGACCTTCACTAGATGCCAGTCGGCACATGGCTACACTGCACATCTGGCTCCATACTTTATACCCGCCGATTGAGCATGAGGACCACATGATCCACCATCGAATCTTTCCTCTCTTCAATGTCTTTCAGCTCCAACAACCTGAAACCCTCGAATACGGGTCCATCAAATCTTCACTATGAAGCTCACTCGTTTCACCTTCGTTCTTGGACATACTGCGCCTTCACCGAGTCTTTGGAGCCGCCCCATCTCTGCTTCCCGCGAGCGTCCCGCTCCGCACCCAGCAGCGAGTCCCGCTGCAATGGACGACAATATATGAACCCCGCAAACCACCCGTGGCTGCTCCTCTGCACACTAACTCTTCTACCGATCAAACTCCAGCCCCATCATTTGAAAGTTGAACATTGGCATGTGGCTCGACCTTCTCTACAGCTGAAAGGCTCTGGGATTGAAGCGGTCTCCATGAAGACGTTCATAGAGTGGCGGCAAGAGACAGGTGGACCTTGATGGCTCTTCCAGTTGTTGCGTCTGATTTTCGCCTTGGCTCTCTGCGCTGCATTAGTCCACTCTAACATCATCTTGTTTGGTACCTTATGGGGTGGTATTGCAACAGTTGGGGTTGAGAATAGCTAGTCTGTTTCTAGGTAGCGAACACTACGTCTTGACAGATCTGAGTTAGGGCAAGGGACTGTGCGTTCTAGCTTAGTTCTGCTGCGGCTGGTCCGCATGGCTGACACTCCAAATGATCGCGCAAACACCAAGGCCGCGGTAAACGAGCACCGTGACAACGCTCTGTATAGCCAGAAGACCAAGCTTTTCGAATACTTGTCTGTTCCTGACTGATTTGACCTTCGAAGCTCCGATTGTACAGCAAGCAATTTCCTGTGACATTTGTGTGCTTCTCATTTCTCATTCATCTCACTTGCACTCATCCCTAAAGAGTTTGCTTTCAAAATTGGCAAGGTGTCGGTATTCGGGCCTGTTAGAACATGGTGTTGAGGTTCTGAATCATGCACCATCAGATCTAATAGGACATATTGTCGACATTAAGAAAGTTTTGTATGTCTGAGTGATCTCTTTTACAAATAGAATGATGTGCAAATGTGTAATAAATTAATTCATCACAAGTAGGTAGTCAGACTCTGCACCCCCGCTATACGTGTACGCCCGTGTGCTTTGCAGTTAAGATTCCAGCATCATCAGGGTGTCGAAAGCCTGGAACCACTATCAAAAAGTTATCGATGATAGTAAACACCACTCGTACTTTTCTCACCTCCACTGTTCCATTCCAGAGGATAGCACGCATCCCAGCGGATCCGCAATGTCCGCCACAGCAGCTCCCATCTCGCTCGAACGATTCGCCCTCGCAATCGAGGACCTCCCGCTCGCCAACCTGCACTTCAAGGCCTCCGAACTGCGCAACTCGATCGCCCATCTACTCTCCTCCAACGAGCAACTACAACCATATGCCGAGGAAGGCGATCAAGACTGCGCGGACGCCATACAAGAGAACGAGGAGGTCCTTGTCCGGCTCAGAGAGCGGATAGCGCTGCTGAGGAGGGAGGTGGAGAGGAGAGGCTACAGGTGGGATGATGCCGAGGTGGAGGACAAGGAAGATGTGCGTGGGGATGCAGGGGCTGGTGGAGGAGAGGCGCTTGGTCATGGAGAGGCGAGTGCGAATGGAGGACCGGAGAGGGGCGCGATGAATGGCGGGGGGCGGGGTGGGAGTTTGACTGATGAGGAGCTGGGGCGGAGACTGAGGGAGCAGATGGAGCAGGACGAAGAGGAGGATGGCTTGCATATTTGAAAGCAATGGGAGCCTTCGACGGGATTGTCCATACCGCTAGAGGACCGACGACGCAAGGCCTACATCTGACCTGTCTTTCCAGGCTCAGTGCGCCGTTGGGGGTCTGGAGTGCAGTCCAGCAATGGGTGAGCGATGCTTGATTCTTACGATTCCTTGTTTGGGATTACCGATCAGTTAAATAACGGTCAAAGGCTCGACTAATGACACCTACCATGGGGCTACACGGAGCATTATGTGGACCACTCTACTCCAGAGTGCTGTGGTTGTCAAATTGGGAAGGGCATGTCGACCTCGACAAGCACGGCTGCACAGCTAACACTAACTCGACCTCGAGTCCATCAAGTCTAGAGGACGATGCTCATATCGGACACATGTCGATGTTATGGATGGATTGATGCGCAATCGTCGCTGCTGGTAGACCTCTTGTACAGGAACGTCTACCTGACATACCTTAGCATTAAATAATCATTGTACGTGGCACCACTGTGAATGCAAAGCTTCAAGAGCCCATATCATCCTTTTCATAATCGCTCATGTCTCTGTGAGATAGGGGCTGTTCATCATTCACCGGAACATCGGTCGATCATTGACCCGAATTGGAAGATCTGCCCCTGTACGTTAGCCGCTCGGACTGAGATCTGCCCCGCAATAACGGCCGCTTTTGTGTACCTTACGCAATTCGAGGTATATGTGCAGGAATTGAATAGGACTTACAGCGACTTGCCCAATACCAAAAATATTGAACTTAATAGAAATTCAGAATGCAAGCTGCCAATCGTCTCCAAAAGGCCCTGCGCACGGGCTCAGGCCTTACATTTGGGGCATGGCAAATGCTCCCAGGGACTAATCACGCGCGTGTCATGGCAAGGTGCGGATTTGATTGGATATGTGTAGACACAGAACATGGAAATATTGACGGTATGGGACAAAACCCATTCCCTCCGCAGCCGCCGGACTTTGCTGATGTGTTCTTCCTCGGCTGGTTCAGATGCTGCAATGCACGAAGCTGTGGCAGCCGTCGCAGCTTGTGGTGTAAGTCCAGTTGTCCGAATACCCGCCAACGAAGGGTGGATGGTGAAGCGTAAGCGCGAGATGCTGCTCTATCGGTCTGAGATGGCCCAAGACGCGCCTCGTGTCGCTGATGATCCCTCGATACAGGAGCCCTAGACGCTGGTGCCCATGGCATCGTGGTGCCTCTTCTATATACTCCTGAGGACGCGAGGAAGCTGGTACAGTCCGCCAAGTTCCCACCAGTCGGTCAAAGAGGGTTTGGATCACCGTTTCCAATGGAAAAGTTCGGCGGACAAACATCGGCGGAGTACTTGCAGCAGGCAAACGACGCGCTGGTGACTGTCGTACAGATAGAGACGAGAGAAGCTCTGGAGAATGTATGGCATGATTCCAACACCGCGAAGCTTAGGCTATGTCTGGCGCGGAGCTGATGGTGACGCGGTGAGGCTAGGTAGATGCCATTGCAAAAGTTCCCGGGATCGACGTACTTTTGGTTGGGCCTTTCGATTTAGGCAATAACATTGGGCATCCAATCCTCGACGGGACCATGCACGAGGACTTGGAGAAAGCCATTGCCAAGATCCACAAGGCAGCCGTGGAGAATGGCAAGAGGACTGGCATCTACAGCACTTCAGGCGATCAGGCAAGACAGTTTGCAGACCAGGGTTTCCACATGGTATGTATCCTATCCGGCTCAAGTTGCTGCAGTAGACTGACTGAGATTTTCAGATCTCTGTCGCTGCGGATGTGATCGCGCTACCATCATACCTAACGTCTGCCCTGAGTAGTGCGAAAGGCTCATATGTTCATTCGGCGTTGAATCTTGCTAAGGGCGCTGTATCCGGGGCTGCGAAGATGACCGGCCCATATGGTCGATGACATGCTTGGTATAGGTTGTGCCACTTGATTGAACTGCACCGGCGAGCGCCTCGATAGCAAGGGCGGCATTCGAGGTCAGTGCTATGAATGCCCTTCAGCTTCGTCCATCAGGCCTTCTACCTCTGCTCCAGTGAACCGGTGCATCAACTTTCGCGCCTCCGTAGCAATATCAGGCTTGGAGTATGTATGAAGAACCCTCTGTACATGCAACTATTGCATACCATGTCAGTTGAGTCGTCACATAATCAAATGGCGTCCTTACTACAGGAGTATCAAACTCATAGAGATCTTTCCATTGCTTCTGCCCAGGGGCCATTACGTCTAACTCCACATACTGAAAGCCTCGGCGCTTCTCCACCGTGGATATGACAGCTTTGGCGGTCTCGCAGAGGGAGCAGTTTGCACGTGTGAACAAAGTAAGGCGCGCAGTATGTTGAAGTAAATACAGAGAGGGCTTCATATCTGAGATGGGTACAGTACGAGAAGGTGGAGCTACCACAACAAAAATCATTGCGAAACTCAGAGCCAGCGGCTGTGCGGAACGCCGCCGATCGGTCAATCACTAGCGGCAGTCTTGACGCGCTTAGCGCGTTTCAATGTATTCGATTTATCGATAACCTCGAAGCTTCTAGCATGGAAGGTTAACAGCCCACCCTGTCCTGTTCTTCTACATTTGTACGCGTGTTGTAACGATCTGCAGAATTATTCAGTTGATAGTAACCATGGCAAAGAAGTGTGTGCACAAAGGCTGCGGCAAAGCCTTCTCTGATCCTGAAGAAGACTGCGTGTACCACCCCGGACCACCCATCTTCCACGAAGGGCAAAAAGGTGGGTTGCCAGCTACGCTCAGTATTGATCGTCACTATGGTCCGACACTAACATATCAGACGCTCAACAGGCTGGAAATGCTGCAAACCCCGAGTGCTGACCTTTGACGAATTCCTATCCATCCCACCCTGCACAACAGGCAAACACTCCACCGTCGACGACACCCCAGCTCCGGAACCAAAACCCCCACAGAACCAGCCCGCAGAAGAACCCGTACCCGCACCGAAACCGATAGCCACCACCAATGGTGCCGCCCAAACGCCTTCGGTACCCACACCGCGCCCACCACAAGCGTCCCAACCTCCCGCGCCCTCCCCAGCACCCCCCGAATCCGAGTCTGATGACCCCGACCTCGAAGTCCCAGCAGGGACCACATGTCGGCGATGCGGCTGCAACGCCTCCTACGAACCCAGCGCTCCCCGCACAGACGAGCAATGCGTGCACCACCCCGGCCAAGCGCTCTTCCACGAGGGCAGCAAAGGCTGGACATGCTGCAAGCGGCGCGTGCTGGAATTCGACGAGTTCATGAAGATCGAAGGCTGCAGTACGAAGTCGCGGCATCGGTTCGTGGGCAAAGAGGGGAAGAACAAAGGCGGTGGCGAGGAGGTGGTGGTGGAGAGCGTGCGGCATGATTTCTACCAGACGACGACGGCGGTGATTGCGAGTCTGTATCTGAAGAAGATCGATAGGGAGAAGGCGAGGGTGGAGTTTGAGGGGCAGGGTGTGAGGTTGGATCTGCCGACGGCGGAGCGGAAGAGGTATAAGGAGGTTGTGCCGCTGTTTGCGCCGATTGATGTGGAGAAGTCGAGTTTTAAGGTCATGGGCACGAAGCTGGAGTTGACGTTGGTGAAGGGAGATGGATGTAGTTGGCCGGTTTTGAGGAGTGACGAGAGGGTGACGGGGGAGATTATACAGGTTGGGAAACCGGGCAGAGCATAGCGGTATGATACGGTCTCGAGCACATCGAGATTAGACAGCATTTGAGAGCCATCGTGTGTCACACTAGAACCAATGGCTGGCAGTCACATTGACGTTCAAAGAAGATCGTCCCTACTATTGGCTAGATTGCGGGCTCGTTAATGACTTCAATCATGCCCTGATCCGGATACCCATTCTACTATTCCATGCCCTCCATCAGCTCTACTCGATCGAGCACCATCCCTCTCCTACCTATAAACTCGCGTAATTCCTCCCACTCTCCCCCTTCCTCTTCACCTCTCCTCCGAGGCTCCTTGAAGCCCCACGCACCAGCCACCCTATCAAGCGCCGCCCTCTCCTCCTCCCGCAGCCATCGTTCCCTTAATGGCATCCCAGTCGCCCACGTCACACGATCCATCTGATCATTAGCCGTCGTCACAGCCACGATCCCAATCGTTGCCGTGAAACCGACATACGCCAGAATGCCGGCAAACGCAACGTTCGTCGCCATCGCGCTGTCCATGCTCTCCTGATAGACCGAAAGCTGAGACGCGAGCGTGTAGACTGCCACCGGCGCCAGGGCGAATCCGGTGAGAGGCGGTAGGGCTTTTCGAATGATCTTGGAGCGGTGGAAAGCGGGTGTGCAGACTGTCGTGTCAATGATGGCGAGGGCAAGGGAGAGGTCTTTCTTTTCGATGGCGGCTGTCAGGGCGGCGTCTGCGAGGGACGTAGGGATTGCGGAAGAAGCTTTGTTCGGGTTCGGGGTCTTGTATTGAGTTGGTGGCGTGTTGGGCTTGGGAATCGGTTTGCCGGCGTAGAGGGTGAAGGCTTCTGGGAGGGTCTCGGGGCGGCCGAGTAGGGTTTGGATGGAGACGTAGGTGTCAAGGTGAGCGGGAGTGATGAAGACACCTGAATGCTTCAGGATGTCATGGGCAAGCTTGGTCGTCTCCTTCGTTGCGATGCTTCGGTAGGACGACGGGATGTTATGCAATGGTGGGGCTTGCGGGATGGCTTCTTGTGACGTGTTGCCATCGAGAGAGAGAAGCGCAGACACCGGCGTGGTCTCACCGTTGACCACCTGGGTCGGAGTTCCTACTAGAGATCTAGCAATGAACTCTATATCTCGAAGGGATGCGAGGGACTCTTTCTCCGAGACGAAAGCTTCGGTCCTCGAATCCAAGGTGGCATTATGTGTCTGTTGCCGAAGAATATGCAGCTTCCGCTTCAACGCTTCTTCTGTCACACTAGATGTAGCTCCTGACCTCCATCGTCGTGTATGAGAGGTGGCCGTTTTACGAGATACCTCGTGAGTAGACCGTCGTATGAGTTCCTGTTGCGGTCGTCGTTGGTGGGTTACGATACTTGCCAGCACCGAGTAAGGTCTGGTGAGAAGACGACTAGCGGTTCTCTTTGCAGAGAATAACTTGCAAAGCTGGCAGACGTTGCTAGAGAGCTGTCCAGGGCGTTTCATGCTTGAAAGATCGTTCAATTGGCGTCCATACGACTGAAGTTACCACGAGCTGCAAATGGTGGAGGTGTTGTGGCTCAGCACCGCTCTCAGTTAGTTACGCGTGCGCACCGCCATGCTTGGCACTTTCCTGCATATATAGCCATTGCCTTTGAACTTTCAATAACCTCTTACCTATAGCTCAGACTCTAGAGCTGTTGCACGGAATGAGTAGCTCCAGACTTTGAATCACTACGAAAATATAGTTAGGATTCCAGCTCGACAAACATCAATATGCCTCCACCTCCTCCGCCTCCTCCTCCGCCCCCACCGCCGCCGATACCTGGATTCGGGGGTGGACCACCACCACCACCTCCACCACCTCCGGGCGGACCTTCGAGGGGCAATGCAGCTTTACCCGCGCGGCCACCGCCAACCGCCAGCAAAGATAGAGTAAGTCCAGCGTTGATTACTGTAGAACCGCAGGTCCACTTCTCACTTCCAAGCTCCGAGTTGATTTTCTTTCTTGGCATATTGAACTGGACATTGACGAAACACCGATCAGGGCGCGCTTCTCACAGATATTACAAAAGGCGCCAGGCTTAAGAAAGCCGTCACGAATGATCGGTCTGCGCCGCTCGTAGCGAATGAATCCAAGGCCTCAGCAGCTCACTCGATAGGAGGGGCGCCACCTATACCCGCAGTTGGAAAACTGCCTGGAGGACTGGCGCCGCCAGTACCGCAAGGATCTGGCGCCAGTCGCGCAAGAAGTAACAGTGATACTGGAGGTAGCAGTGGGGGCAGAGAGAGCGGAGGGATGGCTACGGCCCCGCAGCTAGGAGGCATCTTTGCTGGAGGAATGCCAAAATTGAAGAAACGAGGTGGGGGAGTCGATACAGGGGCAAATCGAGACTCTTCATATATCTCCGATCCAGAGACATCACGAAGCTCTGCATCGCGACCACCACCGACCTCAGCCCCCAAGCCGCCGACAGCTCCGAAATTCCCTGCTCTTCGACCGGTACCAAAATCGGTTGA
>JAABUU010005525.1_pt1 | contig 14122 bp, 15 predicted proteins | sample 5559301 | NCBI WGS metagenome assembly JAABUU01 (sample SAMN10711884, study PRJNA513360) | rock metagenome | isolation source: Antarctica rocks | place: Antarctica: Victoria Land, Richard Nunatak white | reverse complement strand
ACATACCAGCAGCCCATGTCTCAAACCCAACGGAGGGCACGTCGACGGTCTTGCCGTGGGCGACTTTCATAGGGAAGTGGGGTGTGTAGAGACATGCTTTGCTTTGCTTTGCTTTGCTTCGCTGGCGACGGACGGTCAGTGGGGGTCGAGGATGTTCGATGTGGGGAAGGCCTGGGCGCACCGAAGTTATCATCTAATCAATGTAGACCGGTGAGAGTTGAGGGTTTCTTAGTGCGCGGGATCCCGCCATTACGTCCCGGTGTGCTGGGACGGACGGCACACGCCTCAACCCCCCACATTGGTGGTCGAATGCTGGGGTAGGTCTGCCGAGCCGTGCGTTAGCGTGTTTTGGTGTTGTTTTGTATACCTTGCCTAAGATACCTTAAGTAACTAACCTGAAGGTACCTACCTTAACTCTTTGAGATCTACTAGAGTATGAGTACCATGCATGTATTGTCGTCAGTGCGGAGGAGCAATTGAAGAGACAAGCATTACCGCTGTACATGAAAACGCTTCGGATTCTAAATTCTAGGTTCTGATTTCTGGGTATATTATACTAGATTACATATTATAAGGTAGATATGTTGTATACACGCAGACGTTTCTACGACTGACAGATCGTTAAATGTCAAAGAAGCGATACCTTCCGCTCCGACTTCACCACTCTTTTTCATTTCTTAAATCCTGCCTCAGCTGCCTCCTCATCGCTGAAGCTTGCATGTCCAGCATCGACAGTCTCCACTGACTCCCTCCTAACCTTGACCTGCTGCCGTCGACCCTCCGGCTGGATCCTTACTCATTCTCGACAGTCGTACACGCATTGACCCATAAGTCGAGACCCAGCAATGCTAGTCAGTCCGCCCTCGCTTGATCTGCCAGTATCGGGTCGGGTTTGCACACTTCAGTAAGCAACGAGCGGCAACGAATCGAGGAGACTGAGGGAGGTCGAATCTAGACGTAGGGTGTACAGTACGGGCGGCTTTTGCCTCAGCGCTCAGATGTGGCCTTTCGGTTGCAGACTTGAGCATAGCCAGTATGATCGCGCAGCGGACTGCGATGTGAATGCCGTTGCATCCGGGTATTGGGATTGTCGAGTCGAGAAGATCGAACCCCAGTCATTAGGCATAGGTCTAATGCTTTATTGTAGGTGCCTGGGGCAACGCTTGCATTATCAAGTGTTATAGTGGCCGCGCGCTCCTGCTCCAAAAAAATGGCTCTGGCAGCTAATGCTCTTGTATATGCGCCAGATGTCGGTGGTGCCGTGCTTGGTACAATGTCAGGGACTGGTGGAGGTCCCATATATCTTCGGCGCTCCCCGTCCCTGGCCGTCAAAATTGCGTTATGTAAAGTAGAACTGGGCCATCGACGGGCGAGCGAATGACAAAGTAATCAACAACGATATTCAAGGCCGACGTCAATACTCCGTGTCCTCAATCTTGGGCGTGCTCCACGCCAAATTAGATGCTTTTTGAAAAGCGCTGTCTGCCGTTATATTTTTGCAGTCCACTTGCAGTGACCTCGCCAGATTGCTCCGGGAGCCTTTGGCTTTTCTCGTTGGTTTCTGGTTGGTGGTGCCTGCCGGGCTGCCAGAAACTCTGTTGGAAGGTTTTATTGATGATGTGCCAATCCGTAGCTGCTCGATGAAAGACGGAGCAGAGGTCACTAGTCGAAAGTTTGCTGCTTCGCAAGACAACACGCGCACATGAAGAGCCTTCAGCTTGCGCCTTGCCGGCTCTTACGCTTCGAGGTAAACAGGTAAAGGAATACCAAAAAGACAAAGCTACTGAGACTAGTACCAGCATTAGCAATGGAAAGTACGTGAAAGATCATAATGGTTTCGGGGCCGAATAATGGGAGATGCAACGCAACGGATATTGTTTGTACCGGTCGTTATAAGCTCGAGTGGTAGTGGAAATAAGCCACGCGCAAAAGGCTTGTCGTTATCTTGCTCCTTTGTCGAGAATCCCTCCAAGATCACTAAATCCAGCCAACGATCCAACCATCAGCTTGCTCACATCTCTGCCACAACACTCACTGGCACCCTCCCGCGTCGCCTCAGTCGCCTGTGATAGGACGTGCTGGTAGCTGTGATAGCCAGTTTGGTCTGCATCGTGAGGTCGGACGGGCGTTGCACAAAGCATCTTCAATCTCACCAGCGACAGGAGGAGGACCTTGAATGCGAGGCGCAATCGATATACCACCTGCGGTCACGCTCGTGCCCATGGATCCTGCAATCGTGACCTTTTCAATGGCGCGGATCCGTGCTCTTAGCGATGCATTCTCATCCTCTAGACTTCTATTCCGGCGTTCCAAGTGGTGAATGTATTCGACACTTTTCGAGAGGATCGTCGCTTTGTTCATTTTATGTGCAGGAACAAGCCCTTCCAAGGTCTCGCGATCCTCATCCCCTTCCATCGTACCAGGAGCGCTTTTCGGCATCGCTCGCAAGCTGGGGACGCTGTCTCGAAGTGCGCTGATCTTGTCGTTGAGGTTGGTTCGATATCGTTTCTCGATCATGTTGTGCGCGGTCTTCTTGACTGGTGGGTCCGGCGACTTTCGCTTCTTCCCAATACTATTGGTTCGAGCTGGCTCGGGGGACGCAGAAGCAGCTCGGACATCACCGGCTGATTCACAACTCTGGTGGGAGCCATAAGAGCTTGTCCGCTGAAAGGCTAGATTGCGGAGTCGTTGGTGCTCCTCCAGGGTCATTGGCGATATCTGAGGCGGCGTATCCCAGTTGACGACCTCTGGACCAAAATTATATTCTTGTGGTGAAGACTGATCTGGTGCAGAGTCCATGGCATCACCGAACGGAAAGTCCGCTTGACCGCTGTGATTGTAACCGAAGGTGTAAGGGCCAAGGTCCATCGCAGACATGGAGACCTGATCTAGGGACGCTTGATTTTCAGGAAGGCAAGTTTCGGGCCCCGTAATTCTTGGACTCATCATCGATTCATGCTGGGCTGACGACACGCCCTTGTTCCTCCGGTATGCGGGAGGGCTTATATCGAGCCGGCTCGGCGACGCCGGTTCCGCGACTCCATCCCAACGCATGTATTCCTCCCAATTACCATACGTGAAAGCGGCAGAGCGAGGGTGGGACGCTTGGACATAGGTAGGAAAGTATTCTTCGCCAGTTTCTATCCAATGGGAGCCGGCGCTGTTGGGCTGCCCCGGTAAGATTGGAGACTGCTCCATGCGTGTGGAAGGAGTGTCCCCAGAGATTGAAAAGCCGGGAGTTGGTAAAGATGGGTCGGCGGAACATTCATAGAAGCGATAGGACCCAGCCTGATGTGCAATCAGCCAGTGTAAGATGCTGTGGAAGGGCTGCCACGATGAAACGTACGGCATACTGATCAATCCGATAGGAGGCAGCTGCGAAGGCCTGACAGTCATTACCGTCAGACGCCGTGGCCATTATACTCTTACTCTCACAGCGGGTAGGAGCAAGTCAATAGATTTTGAAGTTGATGTAGATGGAGGAAAAACGACATTGTTATTGGACTTACAGCGGAGTCACCAGGCAAGGGGGAAGTTTGGAGTGGGTGGTCCCCGCGTTAAGACGGGGCGCCGACAGAAGGCGCAGAAGGCTCAAGGCTCAACCCAAAAGGCTCAACAGGTTGAAGTTGCTCAATACACTCAGCTGGTACTGAAAGGTAGATCGACGATGTAGGTCAGTCACTGTAAGGTAAGGTAAGGTAGAGCTGACTTCTTTCGGCGATAGCCAACCAATCATTGGAATGCAGGAGCAATGTCCTGGGCTTGGCCATTTTGATTGGAACCGATCACCTGACCAGTGCGGGGTGCAGAAGGCATGAATAACCGAACCCTGAAGATGCTTACCTTAGTCATCCTCACCGAAGAAGCGTACCATGGCCTGCACGTGACCCACCACAGCGAAAATAAGTGTACTCGCGCTTTACGTACTCGAAATTGCTTCGTAATTATCGTAGGGTCGAGTTGCCCGTATCCATAAGGTACTTGAGCCAGCGCGCGCAAGGGCCATGCATACCCGCACCTTTCGGGCTGCAGATCTTCTGTAATCGGGCATGGTCTAAGTGACTGTACGTTGGTGATGTGTCGTCCAGCATCATCTCGCAGACCCGAGGGAAACCGGGCTACCTCGACGGCATGGTATGAGTGGTCCCCGGGCATTAATATTGTTTCCCGGACACTTCTACGTTACTGTACCTACTCACCGCGATACTCGGTAGCGAACAGTCTGTTGAGGTACAGAGTAAGTTACCCTAGATTAATACAGACACAGGTCTATACAAAAGGGGATGCGGAAGGGTCCAAACATAACCTGGAAATTAACTGGAAGTTATTAAATCCCGCATCTTGCAGGACAATTCATGTCATCGCCGATGTTACCCCACCTCGGTGCTGCACAGGTACTCGGCTCTTGCCGGACCTACAGTACAGCAACTGTATCCGTAGATGGCAGACCGTAACCTTTAACCTTCAATAAATCATCGTCAACATTTCCGAGGATACGGACCGCCAAGAGGTAAGGCTGCCCACTCAAAAAGAGACAGAAGAGAAAGATAAGCCGACAAAGAATAGACCTAACCCTTGCTGGCGTCAACGGTGGCTGGCTTGGCCACCTAAATGATTGATGGGATTTCAAGAGGCTTCGTTAGGCACTGAACCTGGCCGGGTTGGGTTTGGGTCTGGAACACAATGCCAACCAATTGCACTGCGCTCACTGTGCGGCTGAACGAGGGCTTGAAGAAGGGAGAGATGAATACGGTACTAAGGCGACTGCCAAGCGTTACTAAGTCGATATCAATCCCTGATTCGTGCATTCGCCCTTCACAACTTCTTCAGGGGAGGGAGCTCGCCGTCCCAGTTGATTTTCATGGCTAAAGTAAAACCCCCGTGTCAGTGATTGGTTCCATTCGGCATGGCCGACTACAGTAACCACAGAGTCGGTGAAGGCGGCACTTACTGGTTGGAAAAGGCCAGTATGAAGAGTGATCTGGTCTCATGTAGATATAGAAGCCTCCCGGACGAGGGATTTTCTTCAGTTGACCTTGCGGACCGGGGGCTCGCCGGAGGTTGTCCATACGCCCGACCACCTTCATCATGGCGGTGATAGACACACGGCTGGCCTCTTTCCCCAGGCAGGCGTGCGGACCCTCCCCGTAGTGAATGTAGGAATCCAGGGGCCGATCGACTCGTACCTCATTCGGCGAGGGGAAAACATCTGGGTTGCGAGCTGCACCGACCTAAGATTTGGTCAGGCTTGAATAAGAGAATAAACAAGACAAGGGATTCCCTACAAAGCTGACGAAAACCTTATCGCCTGGTTTCACAGAGACCTCCCGACCGTCGTCGTTGACCGTCATGGACGTGACCGACTCCCTGTAAGAACCAAAAGTGCCGTTGAGTCGTATCCCTTCCATGCAGTAGTGGAGGATTCTCTCGTCAGCTTCAGGGGTGTCCATCTTTGCTAGACGATTGATCTCCGGTAGGTGTACGCGACCCTCCTCCGAGAGATAGAAATCAAGTGCTTGCGTGAACTTCAATCATCAGCTGGATGGAACTCCACATCGACCACAGAACGGACTCACCACTTGAGCTTGATTCGCCACCATCGCCCCCGCAGTCGGTAAAACTTGAGACCAGGCGATCTCATACGGCCCCAGGCCGCTTTCAAGGAGCCTCCGGATCATGTGTACGCCGTATTCCGTCAGCGGAGTGTGATGCTGATGCATTCCATCCACTAACCCGGCAACCCATCCGGTCATGCTGACCATCTTAACGTTAGCTTCAACCACCTTGCCGAGCTGCTGCGAGACTTGGCGGGCGGCGAGGCGGAGAGGGAATGATTTGGCCGGATCCAAGTCGAAGAAAATGCAGGCGAAGATCACGGCGAGGACCATATAGAGTTCTGATTCGGTGTATAGGCCGTAGGGTGAGTCTTCCGTCTTGAGTGGCAGAGAGAAAATGTTCGCGGCAAAGTGAACATGGGCAAGGTTTCCGACACTTTGAAAGTCAGCTTCGAGATGCGCTGTAGAACAGGGCAATTCCGTGTGGTTGTCAACATACTCTCGTGTAATGTCAACCTGGTTTACCCCCGCTATCTTGCACGATTTCTCCCTCAAGAGCTTCAGAGTAATATACTCATAGAAGTCCTTGATTTGTTGGTGCCAATTCTCTCGATACAGGGCCTTGTGCATGAGCTGTCGCTGTTTGGTATGGAAGGTCGAATCCCCGGCGAGCATGAAGTCTAGGCCACCCTTGTCCATTAACCAGCCCAATCCTTCTCCCCAGGTAACTTTGAAGTCGGTAGCGTTTTCGAGGATGTACTTTGCACCAATATATGAAGTCAGATTCACCCGGGGAGGAATCGGAGCAGGCCGCTCCCAAGTATAGTGGCTCTCCCGGCCGAGGCTTGTCAGGATTTTGTGGTTCTCGGAAGGGATGGTCATCGGGTAGTGCGCATAAATGCTGTTTTGCTTGAAGTGATTGGGAAAGGCCCGGAGGAAGAGCTTGTAGAAAACGCAGCCTTGCTCGATATTGAGGTCGTAAGCAGCTTCCTGGTAGCCCCAGTTCGTTAGGTTCTTAGGGTGGTAGTCAATCTAGCAAGGGTTAGCATGCTCGATTCGTAAACTGCACGCAAGTTCGTAGCTGAGGAACCTCACTGTATAGAACCTGTCGCCGCGCACAAGTACGACCGCATCAGACAAGATGGCTCTCGAGATGGTGAAGGTTGGGCAAATTCCCACCCCTGGCACCATTGGGACCTATAGTGGTGTTAACGGGTAACGGGGAATAACGGTGCTATTTACCTTGGCCTCTTCAGCTACTATTCCAGGGTACATCTCGACGTGATCCGGATGCTCATATAGATGACGAAGCTGATCGGCAACGTGAGGATCCGAGTTGATTTCTTCAAATGTTTTGTGAGGCTTCAATCCGAAGAATTTCCGAAACTCATTGAGAGACCCGCAGTTCCATTTCCGAGCTTGCTGCATGCCCAGAATCTCCACAGCACGAAGGGCTTTCGGGACATTGTTGGCACCAAAGGCCCCTTCCACGGCAACTCGTTAGTCTCCTCAGTTGGTAGATGGTTGAGTAGAGAGTCAACTAAAGGGGGAAGTATACATACCTGCAGTGTCCTCTATACTTTCCGTCATGATCTTCACAAGATCATCGTCGTTGTATCTTTGGTCAGCTCCGCGCTTCAGATGAGCGAATGGCCGGTCTAATGGATCTTTTGATACGAGCTCATGCTCCCATTTACCCAAGCCCGAAAGGAGCTCTTGCATTGAGACATCACCAGCCTCTTTGCCGAAGATTTCTCGATATGCGTTTTCAGTCCACTCCTCGTCGCGTTTGCTAGTGGCGGAGTGCCAGCGGTAGACGAGATTGAACTCCGCCGAGACCTGGTTTCCGATGCCGCGCGGAGTTCCATCTTTTCCAAAGACCTTCCCCATATCCACCCTCGGATCGAGCGTCCACGTCGTATTCGAACGATTTAAGTTAACGATAGTGCGGAGGTAGTCAAGCAGTGTGATGTTCATGTATAAGCCGCAGGTGATGCTACGCCGAGTTTAGTAGACGATCCTGTACCTGGCGACAGCACTTACAGGCGACCGGTTTGGAAGAGGTCATTATCATATTTTGCCCAAGCCTTCTTCTCCAATTCTTCCGAGAGGCCCTCTCTGGGCTTAGCAAACCGATTGGCTTCATTGATAACAGCCAATTGATCGACAACGTAGTTGTGGAATCTATTGAACATAATGAGGAGGACGCCACAGCCGGGTGGGAAGCCAAGCAGGCGATGTTCCGAAAAGCAGTCAGGTTTAGGTTTGCCGTCTTTGAACGTACGGATCTGGTCTTGATCTTCCTGGGTGTCACCGTATAATGGGGACAGGTCGAGATACGAGGACGTTTGAGACATATTCAAGTCTTTGTGAGAGGTCTGGAAAAGATCTATGGGAGAGTATCAGCGTTGGACTTGTGAGTCCACGTTCTGGGAGGATATCTCTAACCATGAATGATCAAACTCGCCCAGTAAAATAGGATACTCAATACATTGTTGGGTGAGGCGTGAACTCCTCCCGAGCATATATACTATCAAAGATCATGCCAGGATCAGGTAGAGCACCAGGCTGCAGAGTGACTGGTAGCACGCTTTGGGCATAGGGCGTGTTGGCAGCTCCTAAGCTAGGGAACATCGGATTCTACCCTATCAGCCGGGCTATGGTATGGACAATTGACTGAACTCACATTGTAGGAACCATCGGCCTGGCGATATGTATACTTGTCGCCCATATATCTGCGGAGACATCAGTTCTCGTTGAATTTCCAGGAAACGGGTTGAGAGATCTTATGAGAGCGGCGGATGTTGCAACGAGTTCCAGAGTTCATCGATGAAGCTATCTGTGAGGTCGATGCGACTTTTTGAGTGAGCAGGCAATCCACTAACGAGTTGGATAACTCTTTCCATCAGGTACGTCTTATCATCCGCCAATTCTCCGGTGGCTTTGATCTTCATGACCGCCATAAGGGTCTTGACGTCCTTGAAACCGAGGCTCTTGAGATCCTGCATCATGCCGCTTAAAACGTCCTGTTCCAAATAGCTGCCATCTCCGCTCTGTGTGGGTAATGGGCGTTGGGCGGCATGTAACAGCTGTGCATACTGCTGAAAGGAGCTCTGGACTTCTTCTCATTTTACTGCGTGATGAATGTTCTCTGTCTCCTTCCTCTCCAGCTCGGGGGATCTCGCCGCCCCGTCCGGTCCGGGCTTTTGTGGGGGATGAAGCCCATTTACTGGCTCTTCCTCCTTGGACCGTCCCTTCTTGAACGTGGATGAGAGTCTTTTGAGCATCTTGGAGGATCTTCCAATGTACAGAAACGCGGCAAAGAATAGTGAAGCAGTGAAAACAGGGACTGTCAAGAAAGCCATCTCAATTAAGTGTCAGAGCAGACGGCTAGCTCAACAAAGGCGCAAAGATGCGCTGATAAGCAGTGCCAACTGTTGCAGATGTAGATCGGCCATTTGGAATAGCTGAACCATGACTCGGTCAGGCGACATCGAGTGCTGAATGTTCGTCCATGCCAGACTTCATCGATTCCGCACAGATCAGCTAGAAAGTCTAATATGTGGTGGTAGTATCAGTGTAGATCGCTATAGTTCAACTGTGGTGTAGCCGTAGTCTTGCATGAGGTAAGGCGACAAGCTGCGCGAACCCGACCCGACGCCGAAGCAAGTGCTCCCTTGACCTATAAGATTGAGAATCATAAGTCAAGTACTTCACGAATTGATCATGATACTCGAATCAGGCTTGTGGCACAGAGAGATGACTCTCCATGGTCAAACCTAGCATAGGGTGTTTGAGCATGCAGTGTCTGATACGCGATCTTCTTGCTGTATTGATTGGTCCAGTGGAAGAAGATCAACATGCAGAAGCTGTGTCAAACTCAATTCGATCACTAGTGTGCTTGAAAGCACCGGGTACAACGATGGGATCTGTGCAACCCGGACTCTTCTAACCCTTCGAGTCATCTTCATGAGCATGCCTCCATTCGACGGCTTTCAGCTGGTCTGGACTGATCCACCGGCGCCCTGCATGCTGCTGATGCTGTGGCGCCCTCAAGTACGACAAAAGCTTCAATAATTCCTACTGCATATGAGGACAACTTTTTACGTTACATTGGCCGATTGGCACTAGTTGCATCTATCTGGAACGCCCCATTGCATGAAGAGCAAGAGAAGAAGATTGATGCTTAGGACTATCGGGCATATGGACTGTTCGGATCAGCGAGCTGTATAAAGACAAACTCACTTTGACTTCTATATGGGTTTCTCTGTACATGTACTATACTCCCACAACGTCAAATCAGAGGCCTTCTTCGGACCACTTCTTGGGCCAGCGGATGAAAGTGTCTAACATCCAGAGAAGGAGTCTATGATCGGGGAAAGCTGCATCACCTCTACTGTCGCCATTCTTAACTGAATGTGTCTTTAACGCTCTGATTGTGTCTTCAACGCTCGGGCTTGTTCCACGGCGGGAAGTGGGTGCATTCAACCGGCCATGTCGGCATAGTCCTCCGAGGATATGTATAATGAAGTTAAGGAGCACCCCACTCGTATTCTGGTCAAGATGCATGTATGTAGATGTTATTGCATGTGCGCTACGCCACCATGGCTGTAGCCATATGCATTGGAATTGGACCTGGGGAGGACTCGATCCAAGCAGAAGTAGCATGAGTTCGAAAGGACTGGTGTCGATGACACTGCTCGACCCTCATGCGGCATCCTGTGACATTACCAGCTTGAAGGGCAGCTTGCCCCGCTCCATTGACCCTTCTGGTTGATATCTCATTCCGTGTCTCTGATGGAGCGTTCAGTTCCCATTCGGATAAGCTCCTCTCTGATTTTACTTGCTTATAATATTGGGTGGCTGTAGTTGTTCGAGGTCCTCCATATCCTCCACCACTGCTCCGAAGACGTCCTTCAGCACGGAGTGGCATCCTTTCTCAATGCCTCATCTACAACCCGCCGCGCGTAGTCCTGCTCCTGGACATCGTAACAGTTCGGTGGATTCTACACAACCAGTTCGGCAGTGCTTTCATCAAGCTCCTAAGAAGAGATTCGTCCTTTGCTTCGATGGAACTGGCAATAAATTCTCTGGGGACCCCTCGGACAGTAACATCCTGAAGATCTATCGAATGCTCGATAGAAACGACGGTGAGCAGTTTCACTATTATCAGCCCGGAATCGGAACCTACGTGGTCAGCACGTCCCTTTCGAACACAAGCATTCCTGCACGCCTCAACTCTTGGTATCAAAAGGCCAAGGACTCCGCCGTTGGTACTTCGTTCGACCAGCACGTGATGGGGGGTTATAAGTTTCTCATGCGGTATTACGCGCCGGGCGACGACATCTACTTCCTTGGATTCAGTAGAGGAGCGTATATCGCTCGATTCCTGGCCGAAATGCTCGACTATGTAGGCCTGCTTACTGCAGGTAACGAAGAATTGACTTGATTCGCGTGGAGACTTTTACACGGTGGCAACAGCGAGGAGACTCGAACGAGGAAGAAAAGCGAGAGAAGAAGGCTATGTTTGAGTTCATGCGGGCTTTTCGAGAGACATTCAGCAGACCGGTCAAAAGGATTCGCTTTCTAGGGCTGTTTGATACCGTGAATAGCGTGCCCAGGTTTGAATCGGCTTGGATGCGACGAAGTCAATTTCCCTACACAGCCCGGAGTTCTGCCAAGGTTATCAGGCACGCCGTTAGCATTGATGAGAGACGAGCAAAGTTTCGCCAAGATCTCATCTCGCAAGACAAAATCACCAAACGTCATCATGGCTTTCCGCACCACAGGCCCCGTCACATTGCGTCAAACGAGAGACGCGCGCGCCCGGACGTCCCCAAACCCTCGGAGGTGTCAGTTGCAGATGGGTTCGACTCAAACGTTTTTCGACGTCCTAGCCAAGCTTTACCAAAGATCGCCCTGACCGGTGCAAGCGATCGGGATATCACCGACAGCCTCGCCAAGGACAAGGAACAAGGAGATACTTCGGCACGCTCGGTCGATAATGCCTCGAACCGAGAAGTTGCATCCATGGACACCAATCGCTCCCAAATTTCACTTCAGTTGTCACGGCATGGTGACGAATCCGACTTTGATGGCGGTACGGAGCAAGACATTGAGGAGGTCTGGTTCCCGGGATGTCATGCTGACATCGGTGGCGGTTGGAGCTTGGCCGACGGCGAAGAATATGCACTGAGCCACGGTCCGTTAGTATGGATGGTTCGAGAGGCGCAAAAAGCAGGCCTTCCATTTGACCCGGAGAAGATGTTGGAGCTCAAATGCTGTGAGGATCACATTTATCCTTTTCCAGGGAACGACGATATATCTGCCTCCCAGCTCACAGAAAAACCCCCAGCCAAAGACATTTCCGCAAATTCTCCACAGTGCAGCAACATTGGGGCGGATGCACGATTGCCTCCAAGTCAACAACGGCATACCAAGGAATTCCGTCTTGTCCTGGAGAATCATGGAGTTTCTACCCTTCCGCCGCATGGACCTTCAGCCAGACGGGTCTTGGAAGTCGATACGATGGCCGTTGCCCAAAGGCGAAGTCAGAGACATTCCGCACGATGCGAAAATCCACCACAGTGCGCTGAGACGAATGGAGGCCGACGAGAACTACCGTCCGGGGAACCTGATTGTAGGCGGTGGCGGAAGAGGTGTGCGGAGGGCACCAAAGCACCTCGGAACTGGGGAGTGGGTTGTGCTGAGAGAGGAAGGGGATCCCACCGGGGAGGTGCTTGTAAGAAAGAAGGTTCACAGCGAAGTCGCCATGTTGTGATATCAAACTGCAGGCCCGGGTTCTAGGAATGGCGCGAAATGTTTTCAAAGTTTGTTAGCGAGCGTTGTTGTCTTGGTTGAACCCGGTCCTATGTTTGCTTTTCGGATCCTAAACGAACTCAGAGAGGATAGTCTGCTACAATTTCGAAGTTATGCAGCTATGCCGGGTCATCACCCTGAAGCTCTCCGTTGCATCAAGACTAAAAACGGGACATTTATCTGGGACTGAAATCAATTGATACCTGGAGGAGGGCGGATAGTCAGCAATTCGTAAGGTGAAACCTGCTTTTCTTTGATAGAGATCTGGATATCACCTTAGTTACACATCACTCATACGTACGTTATGCAAACAACGTCCAAGTCATCGATGTAGTGTGTTCTCCATAGTATGAAGCTCTGACCCATATGGTGATTGGCGGTTTCCTATCCACCGTAAGCTTCGGCAAGAGCATGGTTGATGGGCTGGCTGCGTATTCAGAAGCGATGCGCTGGTAGTAGTGGTTCATCATATACAATAACACAACAGGTCCACATTGCAGCGCTCTTGAAACGAGTCTTTACCAAGGGGAAAAAACACCTGAAGAGCACTGGCCATTGAAGAGTATAAGCCTGTTCATGACCTGATATCTCCACAGGTGCTTCTACCACATCATCCCACAAAGCGATACCGAGACCTTTGAGAGGCTGTACACCACTAGAACTTCGACTTGATGCCGTCGATATCTCACCAACAACTAGGTAAGGTAGTCAGCCAGTGTCAGACGCATGGGTATGGCTTGTCCACTGCTCAGATTCCTGGATGTAACTCGAAATTATCTCATCTGACGCTGAACGACGTACGTACTTTATGTAGTCGTCAGTCAGCTACTGTACCTGGTATCATCAGCGACGGCAGGGTTCGGAATCTGCTGGCCATACGGTAACTTGGCGTTCTTATACTTACCTAGAAAGGCTTAGCGTTATACGTTACATACCGTAGTTCGGAGCAGCCACTTCCGACCAGACCTCTTTAGAGGCGGCAGTCGCGGATGATCGACGTCAGAAGCTAAGTTACGAATCATCCGAGACCACGACTTCTATCACACCCATACCCTATAAAACTTCAAACATCCCACTCCACCACCACTACTGTAACACCTCTTCGACATCTCGACTTTACCCGCCTACCCCTCCATCCGCTCTATTCGCCCGAACGAAGGAAGGAATGTCAGACACAGCTGCACGACTAGTGACCTTCAGGACATACACACCCTCTTAAAACCAATAGCCAACCCGACACCAAACGCAACCCTTACCTTCAAGAGTACCCAAGAAAACGTCACCAGCCATGCGAACAGACCAACCCTCACCCCTCTACAACCCCTCCTCACCACTCTCCCCAACCTCAAAACCCGCCCCGACGCCCCTCTCACCCCGCCCCACAACCCGGCGCGGCGCCCGCAACACAAACTGCCTACGCCTCGCCAACCTCAACCGCTTCACCCACGCCTCGCCGCAAACAACCTCAACAACCGCCGACGACACGTCGAAACCGAGCCTGCAAACATCGGGCTCGAAACTCAGCCACCACTCGAAGCCACACTCAGACGCCCAAATGGCGCTCCACAATTTCCAGCGCGAGCTCATCGCCGGCGCGGCACGTTCCTCGCGCACGGTCGCGACGACGGTTCTTTACAAACCGCTGAGTCCGCGACTGCTCCCGTTGGGCAGCCCGGGCCCGGTGACGCCGCTGCTGCTGGAGGAGGGGGCGGGGTATATGGTTGCTGGGGCTGTGGGAAGAGGGGTGG
>JAABUU010005520.1_pt1 | contig 14134 bp, 11 predicted proteins | sample 5559301 | NCBI WGS metagenome assembly JAABUU01 (sample SAMN10711884, study PRJNA513360) | rock metagenome | isolation source: Antarctica rocks | place: Antarctica: Victoria Land, Richard Nunatak white | reverse complement strand
TTGGATGGTACTATTTACAGCAGCAACACCCACAATGCCTCGAACACTAGTCTCGGGCTGCCACACCGCCCACCGAGCGTTTCTTTACCATCAGTGGGTCAGGAAGGCAGTGAATATGCAGACATCGAGTACGACAGCTCCGCGGACCATTCTATAGGCCAACACAGCGGTCCCAGTTCTCCAACGCAGACGCGGAACGTAGGTAGTGATCTACCGCTGCACGCTCCCAAGCCATCATTGTCGAGTTCAAATGCGAAGGCGAGGCTCGCTACAGTGACCCGTGCAGACTCTCACCAAGCGGCAGCTGCAGGTATTGGTAAAGCTGGGACACCGTACCAACTTGACGATAAGGACCCCCACGCTCGGCCGTTGAAGCCAAAGGGCAGCTTCACAAGGACGGGGTCCTCTGCTTCCACGGAACGCCCCGGCTCCGTTCAGCCCCAGGACTCTGAACACGGCATACCTGAAATCGGGCAGCGTGTGCCTATGTACCCCAACGCTGGCGATGTACAAGCTCCTTCGCCCTCACCTTTCGCGCAGCAATTCCCCGCCGGCATTGGATTTCACAATGATGGTTCACACAAGCGTCACCATCAGCGCACCCGGAGTGGCAAGGAGGTCTTCCAGGGTCCACCAGGTAGTTACGGTTTACATGGACATGGCGTCATAAACACCGATAAATTCGAAAAGGCCTGGTATGATAAGCATCCGGATGCTCTAGTGAAGGAGGAGCATGGTCAGTACGGTCCTGGTCTCGATGGTGGTAGAGCAGAATGGGCTTTGAGTAGTGAAGACTTGAACACGATTGTCAGAAATACCGCCGTTAGAGGCGCCGGACTTGGTACAACTCTTCTACACAATCATACGCGAATCGTGCGAACTAATTGTCTTCATGTTAGGGACTTCACCCGCTGTGATCGGGACTCCCAACGAGCAGATTGGATATATAGCATCGGAAGAGTACGCCTTGCGCATGAATTCTCCGCGTCCACAATCGGCGACACATCATCACAAAGCGCATTCGAACGGCTCTCAGGCGCATGTCGATTCACCTCTTCGCAAGGCGAGTTTTCCTGTGGATGCCCTCGAAAAGAAGGAGTTTGAGAAGACTAAGGATACGGATTCTAATCTCCGCCATCAACATGACGTCGCCGTGGAGAGCGAAGTAGAGGACGAAGGAGATGTTATCCACGTTGATCCCCCATCCCGACGGACGAGCAAGTTCGGTGGTGGTGGCTATGATCCCCCGACCGAGGATCTTGGTCCACATGGGGGAAATACGTCGGAAGAGGGAGGGTGGGTGGATGAGCGCGGTTACGGCGTACCGATCCTAGCGTCGGATGAAGTAGCCAAGGAACGCGGCTCAGAGTATCAGCAGCCTGCTGTATCACCTCACCAAGAACAGAGAGGTAGTGCATACTTTGCTGAGACTGACGCTTTACACTCCTCCCAAAGCGGAATCCGGAACGGTAGCCGCGCGTCCAGTGCGTCGGGCAGTCGACCGACCAGCAGGCCTGCAAGTATCCATGGTGGTTTGAGGTTCACCCCTCATGATGATCGTGAAGATATGCACACTCCGCTAGAAGACGTTGAAGAATATGAGCCACTATTTCCGGACGACGAAAACAAGGAGAGTAGGCCCTTGACCGCGGCAGATAGATTTAGACGTCGTCCAGATATAGGTCGCCGATTTCCTAGCCAAGATATATGGGAGGACACGCCAAACAGTTTGCGATTAGAGACCACGGTTTCGACCCCGGAGGTGCCGGAGGAGAAAGCGCCTGGGGATGACAAACCGGCGTCTGCTATCTTCGAACTTCCAGAAACCGAATCTGCTCGCAAGGGTGAAGTCAGCGAGGAGGACAAAGCGAGATTGTTGCCTAAAGAGCAGCGCTGGGCGAATTCGCATTTCAAGCCACATCTCAGAGACGAAATGTCCATCAGGCCTGGCATGAAGCAAAGGTTTCCGAGTCGGGATATTTGGGAGGATACTCCGGACAGTGCTCGCCTGGAGACCACAGTTGGGGAAGCTCAGTCTGACGAATTAAAAAGCCCACTCGACGAAGGACTAGTCGCTGGGGCAGTGGTTACTACAGCCGGCAGACCTGGAGTTGATAAGAGTGTAGACGAAGACGCTGGAGCGGCCACTGCTCGGACCGGCGCAACGGCAGGTAAGCCGGTTATACCACCGAGGCCTTCCAAGACCAAGCTTGCAGAAGGGCCACAGGACTCTGCTGCACCTGCACAACCTATAGTACCACCTCGACCATCTCAAAAACAACTGCAGTCTCCTTCGGCGGCTACAACATCACAGCGAGGTCCGTCTGTCGAGACCGAAGCAAAAGAAAGTTCCTCAACTGAGGTATCCCCGATAGAAACTCGCAAAGTGCCAGGCCTTCCCGACCGACCCAAGCCGCAAGTGCCACCCAGACCCGCGAAGCCGATTACTCGAGAGTCATCAGACAATGTACCTCTTACAAAGATCACGTCGGGCAAATCCATAACATCTATCAACAGCGCCGACGATGGTTCTGAATCTCCAAAAGAACCCAATTCAGTTACAGGGCTGAAACCGAAGCCAACGGTACCCATTCGCCCAGTGAGTGGTAAGATCGCATCGCTCAAGGCCAGCTTCCTCTCTGATCTCGACAAACGGCTGCAACTCGGCCCACAAGCTCCGAAACAACACAAGAAGCCTCCAGAAGAGGACAGGGAGGTGAAGGAGGAAGAGAAAGCTCCGCTCAGTGATGCGCGGAAAGGCCGAGCCAAAGGGCCCGTTAGACGGAAACCAGCGGCTTCACCCGCTGCCGTTGTCGAAGAGCCATCTGCGACCCGAGGCGGCAAATCGGAGATATCAATGCCCTGCACTGTCTGGCAGATCTCGATGAACGGCGACCTCGACGTCTTTTCGACCGAGGCACCGACGGCGGCAAAGAGTGTTGGCCAATCGAAAACGACGCAGGTTCCGGTGCCATTGTTGGCGACCAACACAGCAGGGGAGTCGGTACATTCGCCGGCTCATGCCGGTGGCGAAGAACTCGCCCACAAGGGTACATCGACGCCTGCCGACCTCGCAAGCGCGCGCAGCAAATCAGACAAAGCTGCAGAAGAAGTACACAAGGCACACGTCGACAGTCAAGCCTCGGCTGCTCACCAAGCTACGACAGCCGAACAACCGGAGCAGCAACCCACGATCTCCACAGCACCTACCGATCATTCGGCCATCAGTCATGCAAACCAACACATAACGTCCGACATGACACCCACAGACACGAACCCCCCGTCCGCGAGCCTCGCGCAACCGGCACAAGCGGCCGGCGGCACTGGCGGCACCGAAGAGCGTCCTGGCCAACCGCCGCATGAAGGACAGGGCGCGGAGAGGGAAAAGGTGTTGGCTTCTCTGGACCAGAATCAGCAAGGAGCAGAAGACGGAGACGGAAAGGGCGGCGATGAAGATGGAGATGTGGACTTGAAGACCGGTAAGATCTAAGGACAGCTAGTATACGGAAACCAGTCCGTTCCAAAAATGACCAAGAGAGTAGAATTTTCTATAGTTGCAAGTCGGTAAATACTTCGGGTAGAGTAGTCGCCGTTGGCGGTCTTTGCTTGGCAAGTCTGTTGCACAAAAAAGTTGCGGGCGTGAGTGAGTAATCTATTCAATTGAGAGTGGATTCTTCAGACGCAGCGTGTACTGTGGGACTGTGATCGCAAAGGACATCCTCTTGACGCTGAATGTAATCGTAGTCCCTAGAAGCAAACTATTGATAAATGGCTAATGAGGGAGGTGTTTGTAGGTGGCAATGTGAGACGCTACGCCATAATTACGGTACGATTTGATGGAGTCCGAAATAGGGTCCTTGTATTGATCCAGACTAACAACTAATGCTTCGCTGTGGTTACACAAGGTCTGGACAACGATGTCATGTGTGACTGCACATCGTGACAATTGCCTCCCCTCCTATGCACCGGTCCTCCAGTGCAGTTTTGCACCTTTTTAGTCACTACAGGTGGTTGGGTTATATGCCTATGGTATGGTAGCATCTTATCTTCTCATTGCAGCCCTGGTCATAGGTAGCTTGGCAAAGGTTCACCGGAGTTGGCTAACTTAAGCATCATCAGCATCAACAGCATGCCCAATCAGGCCAAGCAAAGTGTTTTCTTGTTTGATTTAATGCCCGCAACATCTCCGGACTCCTTCTAACTCGTATCACACGTACTGGCTGGCTATATATGTGGTTGAGCAGAGCGGCGAAAGGACGTTTGGAGGGCAGTCGTTGTCACGTGGCCTAGGTTGAGGCAGAGGACTGTATGTGGCGCTTTAAGTGGGTATTTGGGCTGAAATCATGAACTAGGGTATTCAAAGTCGTAATGCTATCAACCAGCGGGTGGCGAAGTTGGAGGTGGAGGGTTTATGAGCATGCTGCAATATGAGCGACGGTCGAATGCAGTGTGATAACTGTTGCGTCGATGGTATGAGATGCATGCCGGAGCGAGAGATATGCTCGATGGCGAGGATGGTAAGGGCGTTTTACATGGGTGACCTTTGAAGTTTTGCATGGCGCAGGTGGTGTTGTTTTCCTGTGACGTCGATGCCGGCATCGTTGGCTAAGGGGGGAAGTGCCAGTTGCTGCTTTGGTGCCACTTCGAGACCGATTCCTCCTCATCTGTCCATGAAACCCAGTCCTAAGTCCATTGGCGCCTCCGCGAATGCTCCGCGTACAAAGCAGAGTGCACTCGGCTCCTCCAACTATCGAGGGGTCTCCGCCGTCCGTATGGCATTCCATTGCAGTGTGCTGTGCACCCTACAACTTTACGATGAAGCGCTATCTCCAGAGGAGTCCATCTGCCAGACATCGGTTTTCCGAAAAAAGTCTTGATCCCTAGTGATTCCGACGCCCGCTCCGTCGACAAACGGGAGTGCGCTCGGCTTCTCGACGGCCACAGTGACGAGCTCTACGTTGAAGTCCACACATACTATCTTCGCGATGAACGTCGCCAGAGCTTCGATAGTCTCGTAAGCAGAGTCCTCGACGTCCTGCTCTCTGCGTCAGGCTCCGCAAACCAGCTGCCATCAACATATTACGACCTTGCTGACTCACCTCTGCAACAGCCTTCACTATCGACTGCCCGTTCATCACCAAGTATTCCCGTCGAACACCCGTCATCCTTAGATCTATCACCACCATCTGTTTCTCCACCTTCTCGTGGTCATTGACGCCAATGATGCACGGCACTCTCAGTTCTTTCACCACCAGAGTCTGGGCCGTGACTCGGTAGGCTTGCATCGAAACCTCGATCCCCAATCCGCCCTCCACTCGTAACGCGCCTTTGGGCAGTAAGATGTCGATTTTGGTGTCCTTTAGCTCGCCCTTCGTTTCTTTCTTCGCCCACGCCATCGCCATCTTTCCCACTTCGTGAGCGCACTCGTTTAGTGCCCATTTTCTCTGGTATCCGCAGACGAACTGCGTAACCTCTTTACACAAGATCCCGTAATTCAGTGTCTTGTCGACGTCGTCTTTGGCAGCGGCGTCGACGAGATTGTGAGTAAGGCTCAGAGAGAGAACGACAGGTTGTTCTTTGCCGGAGCGGTGCCATCTGTCGGGGCCAATGGCGGCGTTGAGGTGGAGGTTGCGGAGGTAGATTGTGTCGGACATGGTGGTTTCTTCTTGCCTGATTTCTGTGGAATTGGAAGAGCTACAGGATCTTATTTTCTCAGCATAAATCGCTTCTTCGTCGTAACATACAGAAAGGGTTTGAGCTCGATCTCTCGCTCTTGGCTTTGCTGATGTACCCTATGCTGTAAAGGATTACGTAATCATGGACGCGAGAGTTTCACAATCGCACAGCCTCGTGTCGGCGGAAGCTTAATCGCCGAGCGGGTTCGTGGCTCGGTTACCCACGGTAGGTAAGGTATATACATTACATGATTTATGATGCTCCGCACCTATCTCTAATGAACAATGCTCTATAGAGCCTTCACTCTGCCTTTGGCAAGGCGTAGCTTTACAAGTTCAGCCGGAGTCTACAGAACAGCTACCAGATCGCAGTCACTATCTGCCCCTCCGCGGCGGCATTGTATAGCGGGGAACCCGCGCTCTATCGCTATCGCTGAACGGAAAAGAGCAATATCGACAACGCCGGTCAGGACGTTGGCCCAAGTAAATGAGTCTCTAGATCCACGTCTGCAATATCGGGAGAGCGAAGAGGTCGATGTTTGCATCGTAGGCGGAGGTCAGCCACGGCTCTTCGGATTGGGATTGATTGGTCGCTGAGCCAGATTTAGGTCCTGCCGGATTGAGCGCTGCCATTCGTCTCAAACAGCTTGCGAACGAAGCCGGCAATGAAAACTTCCGAGTGCTCCTCCTCGAGAAGGCCGGCGAAATTGGTGATCATGTTCTTTCGGGTAACGTGATCGAGCCTTCCGCCATCAAGGAACTCTTGCCAGACTGGCTCTCCGAAGATAACCCTAACCGCTTTGAACATGTCACACCTGCTACTGGAGACAAGATGCGCTTCCTTACCAAGAGTATTTCGATACCGATACCTGCGCCGCCGCAGATGAACAACCATGGCAACTACATTATAAGTTTGAATCAGTTCTGCAAGTGGCTTGCGGAAAGGGCCGAGGAGATTGGTGTTGAGGTCTACCCGGGATTCGCCGCCAGCGAACTGCTCTACAAGAAGCTGGACGGCTCAGTAAAAGGAGTGGCAACAAATGATGTTGGGATTGGGAGAGATGGGAAGCTGAAACCGTCGTTCGAACGGGGCATGGAGTTTAAGGCAAGGGTCACCTTACTTGCTGAAGGCTGCCATGGTAGTTTGACCAAGCAAGTTACGAAGAAGTTCGACATGCGAAGAGATAGTCAGCCGCAGACGTATGCCCTCGGCCTGAAAGAGGTTTGGGAGGTGCAACCGGAAAAGTTCAACAAAGGGCAGATCGTCCATTCCATGGGGTATCCGTTACCGAGGGATACCTACGGTGGTGGTTGGATGTACCACTTTGGAGATAATCTTGTGAGCTTGGGCCTTGTGGTGGGTTTGGATTATCCAAATCCTTGGCTATCCCCATATGGGGAGTTTCAAAAGCTCAAGCACCATTCCTTATATAAATCGGTAATTGAGGGTGGCAAATGCCTCTCCTATGGGGCTCGAACACTGAACGAGGGTGGTTTCCAGTCGATACCGAAGTGTGCCTTCCCAGGAGGGGCTTTAATAGGAGACTCGGCCGGATTCCTGAATGTACCAAAGATAAAGGGGACCCACACGTCTATGAGATCGGGCATGCTAGCAGCACAGGCAGCTTACTCCGCACTCACAACGTCGGATGACAACACAGTCTTTCTCTACGATTATGAGGACGCCCTCCGTGAGTCTACCATATGGAGCGAGCTGAAGCAAGTCCGAAACATGCGGCCGTCCTTCCATTCAGCCTTGGGCATCTACGGTGGCATAATGTACTCCGGTTTGGAAGCGTACTTGTTCAAGGGGAAAACACCATGGACGCTTAAGCATGGCGGCACGGACTACGGTGCTACTAAGCTTGCCGACGAATGCAAGAAGATCGAGTACCCGAAGCCAGATGGCAAGATAAGCTTCGATATTCTCACAAGCGTTTCACGGACGGGCACCAACCATGAAGAGGATCAACCTGTACATCTGGAGGTGGAAGACTGGGATAAACACGCGGAGATGGAGTGGCCGAAATATAAGGGAGTCGAGAATCGGTTCTGCCCAGCAGGGGTGTATGAGTATGTCGAGGACGCCGAGAAGGATCTTGGAGTGAGATTTCAGATCAATGCTCAGAAGTGAGTTTCTCGATGCATCTGACGTGAGGAGACTGCTGATGATTCCCAGTTGTATTCACTGCAAGACGTGTGATATCAAGGATCCGAGTCAAGATATAACCTGGAGGGTCCCACAAGGCGGGGAAGGTCCGAAGTACTATTTGACTTAGGGCATTTCACACTTGAAGGGAACGACTACTGAACTGCATTAGCTGTATAGTAAGGTATCGAGCGGCCGGCGGCCTATTTTGTAGGATTCCGTTGATTTCCCCCATTGTGGCTGCTTTCCTTGTACATATTGGAAACTCCTGCAGGTGTACATATTTGCCTATGCAATCAGTTTGTACCAGGTTTACAATGGCCCTGGTCCAGAGAGAGAGACTATTCGTATACGGTGACGAGAGCCGAATGCTGAGTCCATGAGAATCTAGAAGTGTCTGCGGTCTGTGCCGTCTTGAGTCGTACGAGTTGAGGCTCTTTTTCTCTACGCCCGGCCATCGTGCCCAAAATGGCTTGGCAAGGTGACCGTACAGCCAGCAGTGCATTAACTTACACACCACCTTCCATCCTTTGAGTCTTTCACCATTACGCCCCCACCACGGCTTGTCCATCCAGGTTGTAGTACCATATCAATTTTTGTCTAGCAGGGATCGAAAACTATCTCCGTGACCGTACCTGGTATCTTGCCTCACTTTTCTGTCCATCTGCCAACTTTTGAGCACCGTGCCACCGGGTTGATCCGCTCAGTTGCGACCGACAGCTTCAAGGAACAGCCATCATGACGGAGGTGTCATCCACGCGTCTTTACCTGGGCAATCTTCCCCGCAATGGTACGCAAGCCTGATCATCTCTATGGTTCCGTTTGGGATTCCGTCCGATCTGCGGCCCAGAAGATGTCGTCTGGTATCTGGATCTCGCGACCTTTATATTCATGGATACGGGATGTTTCCACTTCACGTCGATCAGATCACTGATGGATTCCTCCACTACAGCCACCAAGACGGATGTTGAAGCTCATTTCAACACTCATGGCACTGGCGAGATTACTGAGATCAAGCTCATGAATGGCTTTGGTTTCATTGAATACAAGGATGCCATGGATGCCCGAGATGTGGTTCCCGGTGAGTTATACTCCTATCTGTGTCCGACCCTGGGGTTGTGCTCTGACTGATTATATATGTGCAGCTTTCCGTAGGTCATGAGCGCTGCATGACTGTCCTGTGCTTTACTAACATATGGTATGAGATGGATCCGACTTTATGGGAGAGCGCTTGACTGTGCAGTTCGCACGTGGACCTCGTCACCGCGATACTTTTGCTGCTCCCGATCGTACCGCTCCCCAGCCAAGGCGCACTGCGTACCGTATGCAAATCTCAGGGCTCCCGGGCGAAACCAGCTGGCAGGTTAGATAAACTCCACTCCGTTCTTCATTGGTTGGATCCATCAACTATGGAACCTTTTCTGTTTGGAGCCATGATAATACTCCAAGATGTATGATCTCCAGACTTGGTTTGCATCTGCGTATGTCTAGGTCGGGAGGTGTTCCTTCGTCGGCCACTGCCACCTCCTACGAGACGGGACGCTTGACTCCAGCTTAAGCTTGGTCTAACGCCCGTTATGTTCTCTCTGGATTGCTTACCTGTTGCATGTGGCCATCATATTCGTCTCCTTGGATCTTGTACCTTCTCTGACAGGGGCATTTTCACATCCCTTGGCCTATAACCATTCGGTCCGCTCTATATTTATCATGCTTCAAGGCTATCATATACTGGTCTAGAGCTGGGCTGGACCCTTTCGGCTTTGGGGATTGCAGCCACACGTGTCACGCAAGGATTGGACTTTGGACTTACGCAGGACCTATAGGACCTCAAAGACTTTGCTCGTCAACCCGGACTTGACGTCGTCTATTCGGGGACCGGTCGTGAACGCGACGGCAAGGGGTGAGTCTTACGTTTCCCGGAGACAGCCTAGTATATCACTGACTTGATCAGGTTTGTCGAGTTTGAGAGCGCCGCGGACCTAAAAACGGCTGTGGAAAGGCTGGACGGTCGCGAGTTCAAAGGCGCGCGTGTAACTTGCACACCCGATGTAAGCTTACCCCTGACCATCTCACTCACCCTCAAAACTCACCACAGGTGGATAGACGCAAGAAGAGCGCCCACGCGAACGCTTTGGACGTTCTCGCTCCCCTAACCGCCGTGGATACCCTCCGGCTGGGGATGATTATGATCGTCGTGCCCCACCTCGTGGATACAGCCCTCGTCGTTATGAGTACCGGGATCGATCTCCTCGTCGCGACTACTACGACTCCCGTTACCGCTCTCCTCCGCGTGTGACGAGAGGACCATCGGAAGACTACCCTCCCCCACGCCGTGCATACCCCGAAGACCCATACGAGGCGCGTGGTCCAATGCCACGTCGTGGTTACGAGCCCGACCCGTACATGAACGGGCATGATAGGCCTTATGGTCGTCCGCCGAGACCGAGGAGTCCGGGTCGTGTATATGGAGGCTACGACGAACGCCCTCGCTACTGGTAGAAGATCCCATCCCTCGTTTTGCTTGCTTCCTTTTCCCGGACGGGTTGGGTCGTCTGCTTCATGGATGTGATCGCTTATTCTACTAGAGATCGCCCGCCCGAGTTTCTCTCATGTGCCGATGTTGAATGAGTGGAGAGGCAAATGGGTGTTTAAAACGTTGGTGGTTGCTCTATCTCACCGGGCGAAGTGTTGAACGAGTCATGGTATCGTCTGTTAAGTCTTGGGCGGAAGGACGAATAGAGGTTTTCAGGACGCTATGACCGAAGCATCTCTACATGGATCAACCACCATCTCGCTTTCTTTACTTTCTTTACTTTTCGTTTGCGGCGACGGCAATGGTGAGATGTGAAACCACAACTGTATGTGCTGGTTCTGAACAGAGGAGCGGAAGGAACGAAGATTGATTAGTTACTGAGTAGGTACTAGTAGTCAGAATGACCAAGTTAACAATACACTTTCTGCTGCCGTATGTGGTGAGAGAGCAGTCGTACTACACGCCAGCCCATCAAACCACACTAACTTGATCGGACAGCTTTCCTGATTATCGTCGAACGTAGCACGAAGGGGGAGAGCTCCCGTCCTCATAGAGGACCTCAGCGGTTTTTGATCCATCATCATCACTCCGTGATGATACTACTTCCACCCAACGAGAGTCAGAGCTTTCCAGATAGTATCGTCGAACGTAGCAGAAGAGGGGAGCTCCAAGTTGTTTCTCATAGATTCTTTCCACTGTAATCTGATGTACGACCATCACCACTCGGTGAAGATGCGCCAATCTGCTTCTCTCTCACCGGATCCGGAATGTTTTCATCAATCATCGTCGAATGTCTACGGGATTTCTATCGCTCAGGGAGGGGCCCCAACAATACTGAACAAGGTATGCAATCCATCCTCAACCGTTCGCAGCACTCTCACACCCCTTCCTACCCACCGCCGGGCTGCTTTCTTTGCCTCGCTCTTCATAGATGTGCCACACCTCTGTTGACGATGCTCGCCTTTCAATGTTTCAAACCCGATCGTACAATCGCCACCTCTCCGTTCTTCGGACACAGCAACGTTCCCAATTCATTCAGAGCGATCAACGTCAAGGCCGTCGGACTCAACCAATCTTTGGAAAGAAAGAAATGCCGTTTATGCTTGCTATACACCGGCTCGACTGCCCACGTGCAGAGCCAGAACTGGTGATCCATGAACACAATTCGGTCCTGGAAGCATCCGATCAGACGTCGGACATGTTTGGCAAGCCCGTCGATCCGCTGCCTCCTCGAGGTCTCGATGGGCCTTGAACTCTGCAGTTTGTGCAGATCGAGCACCTCTATGTGTCGATTCTGGGAGCCAACATAGTTGCGGCTGGTAGCCACGATTTCGAGGACCAGCCAGTGGCCTCGAACATGAATCGTTCGTCGGACCGTGTAAGAGGAGTCAGCCAGATCAACGACTTCTGGCGAGGGACAGATCGGTTCATCTTTCGGTTCAAGGGTCTTCCACAGATATTGGCGCTCTTGACCGGCTTCGATCCTGACCAAAACTGTTGGGTCTGTAGGATGATTGATCCACACTCCGTCCATCGAACGTGGATGACGAGTATGACAAAGCTCTTCTTTTGTCCTCAGATTCATGACACAGGCAGTAGTTCGGCCAGCAATGAGGAGAAAATCCTCGCGACTGCTGAAGAGAAATTGTTCGAATGCTTCGTCGACACGTATTTCGAATAGCGGATAAAACGGCCCACTTATCTCTCACGCTGGCAGGTGATTCGAGTCGTTTTGCGATAAGACGTCCAGAGTCATCTGCAGATGCGAGATATTTCTCTGAAGCAGACCATGCGAGTTTGATGACCGAGACCGAGGAGGAGTGGCTGATAATTTTCCGTACTTTCTTTCCCTCTGGGATATTATACATCACAACGGTACCATCCTCCTTTCCACAGCAGTAAAACTTGTCAGAAGAATCGCAAACCAATGCGGTGATTGGCACGCGAGTGTTGTTGTCTTGTGATATCACTGGTACTGAAGTGATGCTCTCGTAGTTACTTGACATATCCTCATGATCAAGATCACTAGGTCGAATAAGGGCATCTGGTTCCCAAACATTGCAGAATGTTCCACGAATGTCATAAAACCGAGTCCCATCAGGCGAGAAGGCCAAGTCTGTCACAAGCTCTTCGTACTTGAGCTGATAGGTGAGCCGGTATTCAGGAACCATCCAGATACTCAGTGTTCCGTTCACGTCGCTTGTAAGGAGAAGGTTCCCATCTGGACTCAGGACCATCCCTCGTGCACCCATGTGATCATATTGCATTTGCTCGTCGTCTGCAACATTCCAGTCGACAATCTTCGTGTCCTCATACAGAATCAGAAGGTGGTCAGTGCCTGGCTGCCACAACGCCACTTCCGGGGCGTTCCACGCGTCACCTCCGACTGCTGACCGCATATCATCTTCTGTCAGAACGCATCTTTTTGGCGGTATGTATGTGAAAGACGAGTGTTGAATCGTCCACACCACCACAGGCCTGCCACGAAAAACTATAGCAATCTGTGTCAAATCTGGACTGAAAGCCATATACCGCGCACAGTTGTGATCCTGAGAACCTGGCTCTTTCGCTAAGAATCGCCAATTCTCCTGAGCTGTCACCAAGTCAAAGCACTGTACAGAACAGTCGTCATAAGCAATAAGGATCTCATCATCATTTGCTCCAAACGCAAGTGCTCTGGTGTGATGGCGACGCTCCTTGGGCAAACGAAACAATTCCCCGCCTGTAGTGATGTCCCATATCCGCGTCGTCTTAAATCCTGCTGTAGCAACGAGATTTGATGTTTTACTGCTGGTCATGTGAGTGACGTACTCCATGTGAGTAAACCTTCTTATCTCTTCACAAGTGTCGGAGTCCCACACTATGAGAGTGCTGTCAATGCCCACAAGAGTAACGAAGAATGTGTCCTTGCAAAACACCTTAGAAGCTGTTTGGTCCTCGCCCATGGTCAGCCTTGCCAAACAGTCATCCCAGTTGTTTGAGGACATGCCCGTCACCGAGAACATTAATTGACCTACATGGCTGAAAGACCTGCTGATAATGGAGTCCTTAGGGCAGAAAGGTACGACATGTTTGTGAATGGAGGACGGGTTTTCAGCAACGTTGTTTCCGAAACGCCCAACCACACGGATGAGATCATTCGCCCATTGGCGTAATTCACCATCACGAGCCAGCGTTAAGCATGTTGACGGTCGCTTCGCAGCGGCATATGCTCTTCTCTTGACACATGTCTTAAGATGTTGAGCTGCTTGCGTTAGGATGCGGAGATTTTGGAACAAAGCAACTCCATTGATCCAGAGAAGACAGTTGGTCTCCAAGAATGCCATGACAGTTGCTAAAACATCCTCTGAATCTAGGGAAGCAAGGCTGACATGATAGGCTCAAAACGACAATGCATAGGCTAGAAATGGGTATTCGTCGAAGACTGCAACACAGACCAACGGAGAGTTTGATTGTCGATATGCTTGAACCGTGGAGAAGACTCGTCGCCATTTAGAAGTATCCGAGAGGAAATCGATGCAGACAATGGCAATGTGCCTGTGACCTTCGCTCTCTTCTATTCTGATCGGCAGATCTGACGTCTTCCGAAGCAAAAAGTGAGCTGCTGTCTGATGAATAAGGGAGATTCTTGACTTATTCACTACCACAAATTGCCCACAGATTTCCTCGACCGTGTGTTTAAGGCTGACAAAGTCTCTGAATTCCGGGTTCAGGGCGACTTCAAGCTCAGCTATTTCGAGAGGTCTAAACGAACATGCAACCCATGTAAGTATCCGA
>JAABUU010005519.1_pt1 | contig 14137 bp, 11 predicted proteins | sample 5559301 | NCBI WGS metagenome assembly JAABUU01 (sample SAMN10711884, study PRJNA513360) | rock metagenome | isolation source: Antarctica rocks | place: Antarctica: Victoria Land, Richard Nunatak white | reverse complement strand
CCCGAGATTCAGGATCACCTCGACGGGCGTCTAGGTTCAGCGCTCGAGCCTGCGCGGCGCAAAGCCGGAAGGGATCTCGACGTCGTCGCGCAGCATCTGCGCTTCGCGGAGGTTCTGGAGCTTCTTGAGCGACTGAGTCTCGATCTGGCGGATACGCTCGCGGGTGACGTTGAACGTCCGCCCGACTTCGTCCAGCGTGCGCGGATGCTCGCCGTCGAGCCCGTAGCGAAGTTCGAGCACGCGCCGCTCGCGGTAGCTGAGATTCTCGAGCGCGTCTCGCAGGGCTTGATTGGTGAGGATCTCCACGGCCCGCTCGTAGGGAGACTCGGCTTGCTCGTCGGCGATGAACTGGCCGAACTCGGACTGCTGCTCGTCCCCGACGGGCTTCTCGAGCGAGATCGGCGCTTGCCCGGAGCGCTTGATCGACTCGACCTCGTCGGGCTCGATGCCGGTCACCTCGGCGATCTCCTCGGCCGTCGGCTCGCGGCCGAGCCCGGTCACCAGCTTGCGCTCGGCGCGTCCGATCTTGTTGAGCTTCTCCACGACGTGGACCGGGATCCGGATCGTCCTGGCCTTGTCGGCCAGGGCACGGGAGACCGCCTGGCGGATCCACCAGGTGGCGTAGGTCGAGAACTTAAACCCCTTGCGGTAGTCGAACTTCTCCGTCGCGCGGACCAGGCCGATGGTGCCTTCCTGGATCAGGTCGAGGAACGGCAGCCCCTGGTTGCGATAGTTCTTGGCGATCGAGACGACCAGCCGCAGGTTCGACTCGACCAGCTTCTGCTTCGCGTCGATCTCGCCGCGCTCGATGCGCCTGGCGAGATCGACCTCCTCCGGGGCGCTCAACAGCCGCACCTTGCCGATGTCCTTGAGGAACAGCTGCAGCGAATCCGTCGTCATGGCCGGCTTGAGGTCAACCGCAATCTTGGGCTTGCGGCGGCCGCGCTTGTCGGGCGCCCGCTCCACCTCCGCGACGGCGAGGGCCGGATCGACCTCCTCCACGAGCTCGATCTCGGCCCGCTCCAGGAACCCGTGCAGCTCCTCGACGTCGGCCTCGTCGAGGTCGAACTCTGACACCGCTCCCGCGATCTCGGCGTACGTGAGCACGCCGAACTGCTGGCCGCGTGTGATCAGACCCCTGACCTCTTCAAGCTCCCGAAGCTCCGCTAATGACATCTGGTCGCGTTCGCGTTCAGTCCGCGTCGCTCAAACGGGCTCATGTCAGTGCGTGGCCTGCTGACCAGGAACACGTCGATCGTGATGCTCGCGTCGGCGCCGCGCTCGCAGGTGCCGTCGTCAGCGTGTCTCGGCGTCGGTCCCATTTCATGGCGCGCCAGCCGAACCTAGGCCGACGGCGAAGCGCGAACTCTCGTGCTGCGTGGCCGTTCGCGCCGATCAAGGCCGGCATCGAAAGCTCCGAGGGCGCGCGGCACTCGCGGCACTCGCGGCGGCGCGGCGGTCGTAAGAGCGCGCCGGCGTCTCACGGCTTTTATCGCCCGTGCCCGGAGCCCGAGAGCTCACGGCTTGGGCTTGTCGACTAACAGAGGCAGCGTCGCAGCGCTCGATTTCGAGCCGGACTCGTGCAAGCTTGAACCCGCGTCGAGCGACTAGCTCGCCGACGCGCCCGGCGATCAGGCGGCCCGCGCGCGGCACGCCGCGGTGCGACATGCCGCCGCGTGTCTCGATCACGCGATACCGACGATTTCAGCCAAGTCGCCGACCGGCTCCAAAAGCGAGCCGCAGACGGGGCATAGATGCCCAATCAGATCGGCTTGGCGTTCCGCGCTGCGTAGGCGCGCCTTGCACGCCAAACAATTGAAAGGCGGCATCGCCACGCCCCTCCTAGTCGGACGATCCCGTCAGGTACGCGTAGCCCGGATCGCTCGGGCCGAGCAGATCTGCTTCGGTCGGGGTGCTATCCGGTCGCCGAGTGTTCAGACGTCGTTGGGCATCAACGGCCTGCGAGAGCCGCCGCGACCCGCGATCGGACTCCCCTCGTCTGCGCGCCGCCGAGTCCTGTCGCCTCAGGGTCATGGTCTTCAAACTTCCCGTCCCTCTATCGAGGTCGCGCGGAAGGAGAGGGTCCGCCGCGCGTCGTTTCATCAGTTAGGACGTGTCCACCAGGCCGGTGGGGTAACGCCGGTGAAAGTACGGCACCGGCCCCGCAGTCAAAACCAGTAACCGCCGCCCATGCCTGGTGGCGTACGTAGCGCCGTCGGTGGGCCTCCGGGCTTGGACTGAGATAATCCTGGCCGCAGGGCCAGCTCGTATGCGACTCTACTCCTACTGCGGGCGCCCACATCAACGCCGAGCCCTAAGGTCGACTGGATCACATAGACCCGAAGCTCTGTCGGAGTTGGGCAGCGGAGCGTGGCGACATCGACGTTGTCCCCACCGCGCTGATCAGCGGGCGCTGGGGCGCCGTCGCCAGCGGCGGTCGCCGCCAAGCCGGTCGCTTACTGACTTCAGACCGGCGACCCCACCGGGCAGGCTTCTGCCCCCTGCGAGGCTCGCCGGCCCGAGCGCTCGATTCTTACGATGCCCCGATCAGAGCAGCACAGCCGGATAGGTGCTCGCGAAGTTGATCACAGGTCTCTACTGACCACCGCTCACTGGTCTGCAAGGTCGCAATCAAAACCTCGGCTGACCGGACCGTCCACTCGCTGTCAGGCTCGCCGAACAGCAAAGCATCCGCGGCCTCCAGCAGTTGCTCACGCTCCCCGGCATGCAGTTTGGTGGCTCCCCGCTGATCGATCGTGTCAAGCAGCGCCCTGTAGTGAGCGCCACGAGTAACCATTGGCTCTGCGGTCATCATCGTGGCACTCACGTTAGCGACCGCTGCGCACGCGCGGGCCGTTTGATCTCGTCGAATCAACAACAGGCTCGCCTCCGACGGTACCGGCCACGACTCAGATTCCAGCTTCGCAACCGTAGCCCGGATCTTGCAGAGCGCCCCGACCGGGCCAGGAGGCGCTCAAAGGGGTGCGTCGGGCGGCGCGGTCGCCTGTGCGGTTCGCCGGCGTCACCCAGTCCCAGCAACAGATCGAGCCGCCGGCTATGGTCAGTTATCACGAACGAGGAGGGATGACTATGGCCTTTGAAGTCGGCGAGCGCGTCGTAGCCGAGTCTGAGTCAACGGACGGTCGATCGCGCCCGGGCGTGATTGAGGAAGTCCTGCGCGGCGATCCGTCGCCTCGCTATCGCATCCGCTGGGACGACGGCCACGGGAGCATCTACACGCCCGCGAGCGGCGCCCTTCGAGTCGAACAACGCCGCAACGGGCCGGAGAAGGCGACGCTACGAAAGCGCTAACCCAGCCTGAGATGCGACGCTCCACGCGCGCCGGGAACAGACCAGGCGCCACGTGCGCGGCGGACGCCCGCAGCGGGGAGTTCTCGCGTCGAAGCCAACCGAACGGCTTGTCTTCGCGTGGCGCAGCCGCTGCTGGGAAGTAGAGCGGCTGCCCGTGCGGGTAGTCCAGCGCGGCATCTTCGAGCTTCCGAGCGCGAGCCGCTGTCGGGACTGCAGCGCTACGCCGCACGAGCGCGTTCCGCAGCTCACCTTCGACTGCAGCACGAAGGTCGAGCATGTGCTCGAGCGCGCTGACGTGTCGGCGGATGGCCGCCGCGGGCTGCCTGTTCGACGTCTGCGCGCGGAGAGGTCGACGACTAGGTCCTCGCCCGGCTCGACACAATTCGGGGATGGCTGCCCAGGCCTCGTCGAAGATCTGCTCGATATCGCCTTTGCCATTGCGTCGGGTCCAGGTCTCTGTGGCGATATCGGCGGCGGCCGCGTGGGAAGGGGCTTTCGAGGATTTCTGAGCAGCAGGGTCGGAGGCGGCGGTGCTCAGCGACCCGGGAGGGCTAGATGCTCGCCGACTTCGACCGGCTGCTCCTAGCGGTGTTCTGCTCGGCTGACGATCTGCTGTCGAAAAACTAACGCCCACAGAAGCGTGACCGACGCGGACCCGTCGAGACGAACCCGGACGACTTGCGTCCGCGCCGGTCAGGCAGGATCCTCCCCGGCCGCCGACATCGACGACATCATGCCGCTCGACACCCAGCAGCGCACGATGTCGCGCATCGAGAGGATGCCGGTCACGTCGGCTCCGTCGATCACGATCACGTGGCGAAACCTGCCGTCGGTCATCGCCTCGGCGGCGCGCTCGAGCGACCAACCCGCCTCCGCGTAGACGAGGTGCGCGGTGAGGTGGTCACGCACGAGCCCGGCGTCGAGGTCGCCGTCGTTGCCGGCCACCATCAGGATGTCCCGCTCGGTGATAATGCCCGGAGCCGGTAGGTCGGGGTCGAACACGACCGCGGCGCCGACACCGCCCCGGGTCATGCGACGGGCGGCCTCGCGAAGCGTGTGCGAAGGGCCGACGGTGACGACGATCGGGTTCATGCCATCGCGCACCAGCATGGGCGTTCTCCTGTGTTTCGGGATCGGTATCGAAATCGTCTGCTGCGCTGACCTCGGGCTTCGCCGAGGCGTGAGTCAGCAGCGTCACATCCGGCGGCCGCCCGCGCAGGCTGCGCGGGTAGCCGCGCAGGCGCCAGTCGGCGCCGCCATCGCGAAGCAGCCACTGCGTAATCGCGATCGACCACACCCTCTGCGTCGCGGTGCAGCATGATCGCCCGCGGCTCCCACCGCTGGACCACCGAATCGACACAGGCTTCGAGGCTGCACCACAGCTTCTCGTCCAAGATCGCCCGCCCGCCAGCCATCAGCCGCTCGCGATTGAGCGTGTACGCGTCGGTGGGTCTGCATCGCAGCGGCGCGGGAGCCTCGACTACTTACCTAAGAGCTTGCAACGATTGCCACGAACAAATCGTAGCAATCGTTGCGCGTAAACGCCCGACGCCACCGTGGCCTGCTAGGGCAGGGACACTCCGGGCGACACGGGGACTCCGGAGGGCACGATCAAGTCGATCGGCGTAGGCTCCAACTACACCGGCGGCGTGCCGAGCCCCGTTGGACACCGCTTGCTAACTGATATGGAGAGCGGTTTGTCAAGGGGGGCGTCATGAATTTCTCGCTGTCGCGGTTGGGGATCGGGGGGTTGTGGTCGGCTGGGTGGGTGGCGGTCCGGCAGGCTGTGCGCGACGCGCGGTCAGACTGATATACGCGGGTTTGGGGTTGCCGCAAGACCATGGTTCGTCGTGGGGGAGCCGCTGTCTAAGATCGGGCGTGGCCAGCCCCCCGGGCAGGGGACGGGTTGCTCATAGTTAGGTCGCGGGTTCCCCGCGCGTTGCCGGGCCGCCACCGACCCAGCCGACGGGATAGGCGATGTCAGGGTTTCGGTTTCATTCGATTTGGGTGATCGCCCAGCAGAATCCGGCGAGCTCGCGGGCGGCGGCGACGGCGATGATCTTGGCGCGGGCCTCGAGGCGTGTCCAGGTGCGGTGCAGGCGTCGTTGGGCGGACCAGGCGACCGCGATCGCTTCGGGCGGCTGGTCGGCTTGGCGGTCGGTGAGCGACCGGCCGATGTTCGGCCGGGCGCGGTAATGCCATGCCGCCTCGACCAGCAGCCGCCGCGCGTGACCGGAGCCGGTCTTGGTGATCGACCCCAGCCGGCGTTGCTGACCGGTGGTTGCCTCGCAGGGGACCACGCCGATGTAGCTCATCAGCTGCTCGGCGCGGGCGAAGCGCTCGAAGTCGCCGATCTCGGCGCACAGGCCGACCGCGGTCAGCGTGTCGACCCCGCGCAGGCACCGCAGCCGGCCGATCTGCACCGCCCACGGGCAGGCGGGCAGCAGGCCGAGGATCTCGCGCTCCAGGCCGTCGCGGCGATGACACAGCGCATCGATCGCGCCCCGGACGTCTAACAGCGTGGCCTGCGCCGCCGGGCACTCCAACGCGACCGTCGCCAGCCAGGCGCGATGACGCTCAGTCCACGCCGCTCCGTCCTCGAAGCGGATCCCATGGCGCAACAGCAGCTTGGAGAGCCGGTGGCGCGATCGCATCAGATCCACCCGCACCGCCTCCCGGGCCCGCACGAGGTCGCGCAGCGCCTCCTCCTCATCGCCCGGCACCCGGACCGGATGAAGCTTGCCGGCCAACAGCAGGCGCACCAGATGCTCGGCGTCACGACGATCGGTCTTGACCCGGTCACCGGACGCGCGCGGGATCTTGCTCGGCGCCGCGACGACACACTCCACGCACTCGAGAGTGCTGAAGATGTCCGCGCCGCCGAAATCGCCGTCAACACAGGCGATTCGACCCATCAGCATGCGACCCGGACGATGCGCGCGGACATCTACGGACATCTACGGACAAGTGCCTGCTCAGGAGGAGATTCCGATGGCGCGGCGCTGGGGCCAGCGGCGAAGGCGCGGTTGAGACGGTCGACATGCTCGGGCCGCGCCTTAGTGTGAAGGTAGCGCTCCGTCGTGGCGAGCTTGGAGTGGCCGAGGAAGCCCTGAACCCACCGAGGGTCGGCCTGGCGTGCGACGAGCGATCCGGCGCCGTGGCGGAGGCTGTGGAAGCGGAGGACCCGCAGCCCCGCGGTGGCGGCTGTCCGCTTGAAGCGCCGGCGCAGCACCGCACCGTTGAGTGGGCGGCCGAGGCGGTTGCAGAACACGAAGTCCGTGGCGCTCGTGAACTCGTCGCGGTCGAGCAGGTCGGCGAAGGCGCGGGCAGCTCCGTCCGAGACAGGAATGAACCGGGCCTGCCAGCTCTTGGTCGGCCCCTCGACGCCCGCGCTGAACGCACGATGGACGACGAGCCGGCGATCAACGAGGTTGACGTCCTGCCAGCGGAGCGCGAGGAGCTCACCGAGCCGCAGCCCGGTGTAGGCCGCGATCTGATAGAGCTCGGCGTCCTGACGATCCTCCAGGCGCCGGGCAGCTTGCTCGTCCTCGCTGATCGCTGCGGTGCCCGGTGTCCGGTGCGCGCCGCGCTCGGCCGCCCGGGCCAGAAGCTCCACCTCGTCCGGCTCGTAGAAGTCGAGCACGGCCGGCGGTGGCTCGCGACGCTTGGTCGTGGCAGCGGCCGGGTTCGCGGCGAGACCATAGGCGTCCTCGCGCATCGCGTAGTTTGAACGCCGCTGAGATCAGCTGCCGATAGCGGTTGACGGTTCGCGGCTTGCACCCGGCGTCGTCGACGCTTCTGAGGAACCCGGCGATGTCGCGGGTTGTCATCCCCGCTCGCGGCTCTACGCGCTAGCCACCTGGGGAATGCGAGTGATCAGGACTGGGGAGGAAACCGTGATCGCGCCCACCGGTTCGGCGAGCATCCACCGGTAGTCGATCAGGGTCGAGGGCCTGGCGCCCTTCTCGCGCCTGAGGAACACGAGCCACTCGGCGGTCAGCTCTCGGAACGTGATGCCCCGCCGACGGCGCTCGTCGGCATCCCGCGCCAGCCGGGTCTGCTCCTCATGGTGCTCCCGGACCGTCGCGCGACCACTTGGCGTACCAGTGTGGGCCGGACGCGCGCTGGCGGATATAGGGGCGGAGCGGAAGGGTTCGGGAGGATCATCTCACGGAGCCTGAGCTCGCAGTCTAGAAGGCCCTCCAGACGCGGGCAACGGTCGGGCAACCGTCATGTCGGGCAACGGTCGCGGGCAACCTTCCGGACCAGAAAGGCCCTATTTACTGCGATTTGCCCGACCGCAACTGCCCGTATTTGCTGGTATCAGACAGCGGGCCGCTGCCTTTCACGCAGGAGATCGCCGGTTCGAGTCCGGCTGGGGGTATCGACCGATCACGCGTAACGGCGGGCTTTTCAGCGGTGGCCGTAGTGGGCCGGCCGCTTACGGAACCGCGCGCGGAAGCGGTTTGGAAGCGGTTGTGGACGCAACGGTTCATCTCGGCGTGTGGGCGGAGGCGGCGGCCCCGGCGCAGCTGACCCTCGTCGCTGCCACTGTCCGTCGCTCTGACGACCGGCCCTCTCAAGGGGTCTTCGTGGTGCTCCAGCGATCCCTCTCATTCCGAGGTCCCCGCACTTGCGATTTCGTGCCGGGCTCGGATGCCCGGGGCAAAATTCGCAAGTACCGCGACCGCAGCCGCGGGCTCACCGGCCGCCGTGGTCGCGTAGCGGGCGCGCACAAGGAGCGGTGACGCGTGCCGGATGGGCATCGCGTGAGCGGCCGGGATTCGCAACCTGCGGTTGGTCGTATAGCGCGAGCACCCAGTCCGGCCGCGCTCAGGACCTGGCCATGGCTGTGGCCCCGGCCGTCTCTGCCGATGGGAGTTCAGGTCTCATCCCTGCCTCACCTCCCCGCGGGGAAGGCGGTGGTGAGGTGGGCCAGCAGCTGCGCCGGCGCATCTTCCTGGAGGAGGTGGCCGGCGCCCTCGACCCAGAGCAGTTCGGCGTGCGGAAGCCTGTCGTGCAGCCACTGGGCCAACGGCGGTGGAAGGATGCGGTCTTCGCTGCCCAGATGAGGCGCGTCGGCAACGACATCTCGCTCAGCAGATGCTCGAACTCCGCCGTGGCCGTCTGGTCGATCTGGCTGTACTGACGGTAGAAAGCGGGTGTCCTGTCTGGCGCCGCGCCACGGTGCGAGGAATGCGTCCAGGACTTCTGGTCGGTAGCCGACGTGCGTGGCGTGCCGTAGGTGGCTGGCGACCAGCGCCTCGTGGGCATAGTCCGGAAGCTGATTGAAGACGTCGGAGTGCTTCAGGATCAGTCGGTAGAGCCCTGTTTCCCAGTTGCCGCCGCTTACCGCGTCCATGAGGGTGAGGTCACGGTAGTGCGCCCCTTCTAGCAGCAGGGCCCGCAGTGCCACCGCTCCGCCGATGTCGTGGGCGACGACGCGGGGTTAGACAGCTCCCAGTGGTCAAGGAGCCGGCTGAAGATCTTCGCCTGAGCCGTCGGGCTGACGTCCTGGCCGTCACGTTGGTCTGACTGGCCAAAGCCGAGCAAGGTCGACCGAAGACCCTTCGGGTGAGAGCGAGCGCCGGCGCGATGGCGCGCCAGAGGAAGGATGAATAGGCGTGCCGTGCACGAGCACGGTCGGATCGCCGCGACCAAGGGCCGTCCATCGTACGGTCCCGCCAGGCGTCTCGAACTCTTCGCCGAGTGTCCAGTTCACGGTCTTCCTCTGTCGGTCGGGCCGACGATCACGTCCGCGCGGCGGCGGGCGCGGTCGTGGCGAACATCGGCGTGGAGTCGGTCGCGTCGCCCTCCGGCGTCCGGCGGATGCCGACCATCCGGTCGGCGACCATGTTTTGGAAGCGGTGCACAGGCTCTTCAAAGCGGTAGCACATCGGCCCGCCGGGGAACGGGGTCGTGGCGAGCCCCTGCTGGACGCGCTCGACGATCTCGATGTCCTCGCGGTTGACCTTGTCCCAGAACGTCGCGAGCCGCTCGACCCCCGCCTCCGTGCTGGGCCCCGACGCCGACTCCGGGTGGGTCAGGAGGTAGGTCGTCTCCTGCGTGCGGTCGGGGCCTCGAGGGGTGGCGAGGATCAGGAAGAGGTGATTGGGCATGACGTTGAGCGCGACGTTGGGAAACAGCCAGACGAAGCGGGCGCTAACCGCGTCGACCGGCCCGAGGCCCGGCAGGGGCGACAGCGCCTGCCAGCCGCCGGCGTCGGTGTCCGGCGCGATCGGGCTAGTGGACATCCCCGTGTACATGCCGGTCCCCTGCCAGCGGTGGTGGGACTCCATCGGCGAGACCTTGACCAGCCCGGGGTGGACCCAGGGCAGGTGGTAGTACTCCATGAAGTTCTCGGCCACGAGCTTGTAGTTGGCGGCGATGTCGTACTCAGCGACCCGGGCTACCTCCCACTCCTCGAGGCGGTGGGCGCCTAGGCGCTTGGGCAGGTCGCCGAGGTGGCTGGCCAGCGGCTCGGGCTCCGGATCGAGGTTGACCAGCACCAGGCAGCCGAATGTCTGCACCGCGACCGGCAGCAGGCTGTAGTCCGCCTTGTCAAAGGCGCCGGCGTCGGCCGTGTCAAAGATCGCCTGTTGGTCCTCTGGGATTCCCGAGTCGGCGAACAGCGGGGTCCCCAGGCAGCGGCCGTCGAGGCCGTAGGTCCAGCTGTGATAGGGGCAGCGGATGCGGCGCCCGGCCTGCTGGGTGCCTTCGGAGAGCAGCCGCGTGCCGCGGTGGCGGCAGACGTTGTAGAAGCCGTGCAGCGCCCCGTCCCCGTCGCGGACGACGACGATCGAGCGCCCGGCGACGTCGGCCACGAGGACCTCGCCGGGCTCTGAGACCTGGGAGGTCGTGCCGACGGCCACCCAGCTCGCTGCGAACACCCGCTCGCGCTCGAGCGAGAAGAACGCCTCAGAGGTGTAGGCGGCGGGGATCAGGGTCCTCGCGCTGGCCACGGGACGCCGCGTGTCCGCGTAGGTCTGCTCATCGGTGTAGGTCTCGATGGACTCCATGCTCCCTCCCTCTCATCGCTAGGTGAACAGCGCTGCCCAATAAGCGATCAGTATGCGCGCTCCCCGTCAGCGCTGTCAAGCCGAGCGCAGGGCGTCCTCGAGGGCGTCGGCCACCGCCCGCAGCCGCGGAACCATCCGCCGCAGCGCGCCGTGGTCCAGGCGCTGCGTCAAGCCGCTGACGTTGACCACTCCCACCAGCGCGTCGCCCTCCCCGAGCACGCCGACCGAGACGCCGGCCAGGCCCTCCTCGAGCTCGTCGACGGTAGTCGCGTACCCCTGCCTGCGCACCTGGTCAAGCTCCGCGCGCAGCGCGGCGGGCCGGGTGATGGTCGCCCGCGTGAGGGGCTCCAGCGGCTGGGCCAACCGCTCATCGAGACCCGCGGGGTTCAGGTGGGCGAGCAGCACCTTGCCGCTCGAGCTGGCGTGCAGCGCGAAGCGCTGCCCGACCCAGTTCAGCGGGCCCATCAGGTACGGCCCGTCGACCTGCTGAACGACGTCGAGGCCGCCGTCGCGGGCCACGACGCTGAGCGTGGCGGTCTCCCCGACCTCGCGGCCGACTTCCTCAAGCCGGGGCCGCGCCAGGTCGGCCAGGACCGCGCCGAGGTCCGCGCGGCGGGCCAGCCGCACGAGCTCGGGGCCAAGCACGATGCGGTCACCCGCGCGCACGCGCAACAGAAAGCCCTCTTCCTCCATCGTCTGAATCAGCCGCAGCGCAGTCGCGCGCGGTAGGCCGGCACTGCGCGCCAGCGCCGAGACGTTGGCCCCGTGACCCTCGACAGCCGTCGCCCGCAGCAGCGCAATCGCCTTGCGGACTGACTGGTTGCGCTGCGACGCGCGGCCGGCGCTGGCCATACCAGGAGCGTAGACCCCGGCGCCGGACCCGCCCGCGTCCACGCATTCCCCGGCGGTGGACGGTACGGAAGGGCGACACGCCGCTCGGGGGCCTTGATGCCGTGCTTGTGGACTTGCTCAACGCGGGTGATGCGTAGGGCACCAAGGGTCACGAGCCGCGCGCCATTCGCGGTGGCATCCAGTGCGGCGACAAACGGATCGTCATAGATGGTGTCGATCACCACCGCGAAGTCTCCACCCGCCGCCCCCTTCAATGCCTCCGCGTCATCGCCTCGCACAGCACCCCGGTCGCGTCGGCGCCGAGGAGCTTGGCGGCTTGGACGGCCACCTGGCCGACGACGCCCGTCGCCCCGAGCACGAGGACGCTGCTCGCCGTCCTGGAGGCGGGCATGACGCGTCAGCGGGATCCACGCCGCCAGCCCAGGGATCCCCAGCGCCACCGCCAGCTCATCATCGACCCCGTCAGGAATCGGAAATGTCCGCTCCGGATCGATCGGCGAGCGCTCGGCCCACGAGCCGAACGGGTCCGGCGGGGAATTGAAGTACACGCGCTGACCATCCCGTCTGGTCCCGACACCCTCCTGGCCGACGATCGACGGCGTCGTTGGCTCGCCCATGCCGCCCGAAGCCATGGCCAGATCGACAGGATTGAGACCGGCCAGACGAACCTCGACGACATCGTCTCCGCCGGGATCGTCGAACTCTCCGACCTCCGGCGTTCCGCCGGCCTTATGCAGTATCGCGGCGCGCATGATCAGCTCCTGCGGCCTCGCCCGCAAAACTCAGGCGGCCGAATCGTCGTGGTCGAAGTCATCAGCGGTACCCGCCAACGGGATGGCGGTAACCGATCCTGCTCTCCCTTGGACAACCGATAGCTGGAAGCCCGTCTGCCCAGGGTGTCGGTGTTCTACTGACCGTTCGCGCTGTCGTCGTCGGCGGCTCCAGCTCCGGGCATTCGGAACAGTGACGCGATCTTGGCGGCCACCATGACGTCGCCGGCCAGCTGCATGCGGCCCTTGAAGTAGGCCTGCATCGGGTCGGAGTTGCCGCTGATCAGCCGCAGGAACTCCACCGCATCCATCGTGATCGTCAGAATCGGATCCGGGCCGCCGGTCCCGCGGATCGTGCGGGCCTGCCCGTTGTCGATCTCGAGCCCGTAGGTGTCGACGCCGCCGTCAGGGCGGCCGGTGAGACACCAGCGAACCGAGGTCTTCACGCCCTTGGCCTGTCGGACGTTCAGCTGCTTGGGCATCTGCCAGAAGATCCCGTCCAGCAAGGGCTTGCGCGCCGGCGAGCGCATCACCTGTTCAAGGCGCTCGGGTGAGGCGTCGCGCACCAGCCGGCCGAAGCCCTCGGCCAGCTGAGCCGGCGCGTCGTCCGCCAAGCGCTTGGCTGCGTCAAGCGCGCGCTGCGGATCAAACCCGAAATCCTTCACCCGCGAGACGGTACTACGTGCAGGGCAGACGGATACCATCGACAAGTCGGGCGGTTAGCTCAGCTGGTAGAGCGCCTGCCTTACAAGCAGGAGGTCACTGGTTCGAGCCCAGTACCGCCCACTGCCGAACTGGCTGGAAATAGCCACGTTTGCAGGCTGCCCTCGGGTTGACTCGGAGCCAGGGAGCAAGAAGGGAGCAAGTAACTCGGTCAGAAGCCTGCATGCGGAACGCCGGCTGAGGCCTCCGCAAGCCCTGGGACTGGGCAGCCGTCGCGCCCTCGATCGAGCCTTGGCGACCGCCGTTTTGCGAGGAGTCGGCTCCGGTGTGGAGTTCGCACGATGAGTCGTCGCGGAAGGCCGCGGTCGTGTCCACCACTCGGCGGCCGTGGAGACGGCCGCGCACGTGGTCCACCACGTCCCGAGAACGAGAAAGACCGGGTGGCCGCCCGGTCTTCCACTACATAGGCGCTGCCAGCGCCGCACAGAAACTCAGTAGCCGCAGTGTAGCCGGGCGACGGACGGACTTCTACACCCGCTCGCTCCTCTGCGCGCTCATTCGCGCGAGGGTCATCGCGAGCGCCGCCGGCCGCGGTGCTGGCGATGACATTCGTTGCCGAATCCCGCAGAGGCGGCTCGTGAGCCGCGCAGCCGTTGCAGGCGCGATCGCGCTCGAAGGTGTGTCCGTTGGCGAGCGGCTCGTCGCGTTCGTGCTGGCGAGCTATGCCAACCGCGAGCACCGGGCGTGGCCCGGCGCGCCGACTGGAGCAGCCCGCGCCGGCCTCGGTCGCAGCCGATACCAGGAGGCGCGCGAGCAGCTCGTGCGTCGCGGTTTGGTTGTGGTGGAGGAACGGGCGACCGGCCGGGGGCGGGCGAGCACGGTGTCGCTGGCCTTCGCGGCCACGGGCCCGTGGTGGGATGGGGATGTCAACGTCGACCTGTTCGAGGCGGTGCTCGGGCGCAGTCGCGCGTCCGGCGCTGCGCGCCTGCTGTTGGCGACGATGGCCGCGCTCGCCGACGAGCAGGGCATCGTGCGCCGTCTCTCGACTGACCAGCTCTGCACCGCGGCTGGGGTCACTGACCGGACGTACCGTCGGGCTCGCCAAGCGTTGCTCGGATCGGGCGAGCTGATCCTCCGTGACGGCACGGGCGGCCGCGGCAACACGAACGTCTGGACCGTCGGGGACCTGGGTCGCGCAGAGGGGGCGGCGCCGCTGCGAACGCCACGCCGGATGCCGCCGCCGGTTGGTGCCAGGCCGCTCGTGGCGGCGGCGCGGCCCGCCGAGGATGTGATGGCCGGTGCTCGGCAGGACGTCGTGGCTGGCGGAAAGGGCGGTCAGGATCGGACAGTTTCGGGCGAGAAGTGTCCGATCCGTACCGGGGTTTCGGGGACAAAGGGCGGTCAGGACCGGACACTTTTCGAGCTGTCGGCGCCGGAAAGCCCGGCAGAAACCCCGGCAGAAACCCCGGCAGAAACCCCGGCGCCCAACGCGCGCGCGGGAAGGGAAACCCTGAACCCCAG
>JAABUU010005516.1_pt1 | contig 14139 bp, 16 predicted proteins | sample 5559301 | NCBI WGS metagenome assembly JAABUU01 (sample SAMN10711884, study PRJNA513360) | rock metagenome | isolation source: Antarctica rocks | place: Antarctica: Victoria Land, Richard Nunatak white | reverse complement strand
CTTATTCTTCCACCCCCCCCCCCCCCCCCACCTCTCTTTTCCTTTCTCCCTCTCCCCTCATCCTCAAACGTCACGCCCAAAAAAAAATCCCACTGCCACTAAGTAAGTAGTAAAAAAGTTTCAAAGCTTCACTAACTCACTAACTCACTCACTCATTATTTCAATTCTCTTGACTCAGAAGAAGATTTCTTCTATATGAGGTAGAATGGAAGAGGAGAGTGCAGGGTTGGAAAGAGGAGAGGGATTGGATTGTCGGGGTTAACTTAAGGGGAGATGATGAGGAGTGGGCGAGGAGGAGAGCGATAGGGGCGATAGGGGATATGAAAATATCAAAGTCGGTAAAAGAAAAGCTGGGTTCACTCCCGCCTAAAACTCCCTCGCAGCAACTACCAAACTCTCCAACCCACTGAAACCCCCCCCCTTCGCATGCCCCCACCCATTTTCAAACCAACCCCCCCACAACCGCCCCCACCGCCGCCAAAGCTCCCAACCCCCACATCGTCCTCGCCTCAACCTCCGCCCTTACCCCCCCATCCTCCCCCTCCCCCTCCCCCTCCCCTCGCAGCCGCAACGTCTCCCTCAGCCCATTCGCTCTACACGCCTGGCTCGTAAGCGGATAGCTCCATTCACAGACGCATTCCGCGCGGCCGATGAGACGGGTCCGGAGTCCCTGGGGTTGGCCGTCGTTGTCGACGGAGGCGCCGGTGCCGGGGCGGTAGGCGGTGAGATTGGGCCAGCAGGCGAGACGGACGATTTGGTCTCTACCGGCGAGCGTGCCGTTGCGGGTGTGTTTCCGCTCCTGGATGCGCAGGCTGCGGGCGTTGAGGGCGTGGGAGTCGGTGGGGTCGAAGCGGGAGTTTTTGGCCGGGGCCGGGGTGGTGTAGTAGATTGTTGCCGGGGAGCGGCGGAGGTCAAGAGAGAGTTTGGTGGCGAGGAGGAGGAGGTGGGAGAGGGTGTTGAGGTAGTTGGGTTGATGGTGGGGTTTGGGGAGGAGGGGGGAAAGGAGGTGGGCGAGGGAGTGGGTGAGGAGGTGGAGATGCGGGAGGTAGAGGGCAGGGAGGGAGGTGGGGTGGGGGAGGAAAGAGGAGATTGCGGTGGCGCGGAGGTTTTGGCGGGTGAAGCCTGTATCAAGGGGGAATCAGTAGTGGTTTTGGGAAGTAAAAGCCGAACCCGATTTAGAGGGGGGGTTTTGATCGTAGTAAGTTGAAGACTTACCATCACCATAAAGCAACTCCAAATCCAACATCCTCAGTGCCCTCAGCTGCGAATCCGTACACCCAAACATCTCATGCCCCAACACATGCACCTCAATCACCTTTCCCAAGATCCCATACACCAGCGGTGCCCTCCTCTCGCTAAACACATTCTCCCAGTCTTTCCCGACCTCGGGCGATGCAACACACCCAACGTATTCCATCAGTTCGGGGCACTGCTTGGACAGTTGGAGCAGATCCACTGGTTTGCTCTTTGCTTCGGCTTGGGCGGCCTGAGAAAAGTACTGTTTGGCCCAGCGCCAGGAGGCGGCTTTTAGGTGCTTGAAGCGCTGTTCGAATTCGAGGTCGGTGCGGGGAAAGATGGGGTGGGGGGCGAAGTAGGATTCGAGGTCTGCGGTTGTTTTGGGGGGGTTGGAGGAGGAGATGGGTACGGTGGTGGTGTCGGAGCGTGTCATGGTTCTAGATTTTCGATATGGTTGGATCGAGTTGTCGTCGGTGTCGTCTAGGAATCGAGCATTTAGGGGAGGAGTAGCTTGGGCTAGTTCTGTTTGGAGTTGATTATTGGTCAGAAAGTCCTGGAATTCGGACTCTTCGGTTCCGTCGTCGATTCTTTTAAATTTCTGTACGAATCCTGAGGATTCTGGCATCTTCGTTGGCGATTTCGGGACTATTCACATGGTCAGTTTGTTGAAAATACAGGACTTTGATTCACTCACGGCAGCGTGGTGGTTTTTCAGAAGGCTGTGGAGCAATCGTGACTCTTCTGCCCGTATTCTTGGACAGTTGGGCTGCAAGCTTCTGGTCAATGAAGCCCGGTAGCACAATTGGCGATTGAGATCGAGATATTTGTTCGCTCTTGAGCAAAGTAGATTTGTCTGGACGGAGCAATCGCTTAGAAGACGTAGAATCGGCTTGCGGATGGGGTTCTTGCGTTTCGTCTGATATTTGCTGTTGCTTTTGGAATTCTTCCATGAGTCTCGCATTGAGTTTTATTGAGGCAGTTCTAGATGCTTTGGATGCAGCTTTTGTCGATGATTTCAAAGGCGACTTGGACACTACAGTGCGTTTGGCTGCTGGACCGGCATCTTCGTTGTTGATCTGTCTAGGCCGTTTCCTCCCTGTCTGAGTATAGACGGTTTTTACCATAGAGGGCGATCTGTTGTCTCGAACACTAGAAGTGGGTGGGTCTGCGGATTCTTTTCGAAGACGTGCAGATGATCTTGTGGGGGTTGACGCCATTCTGAAGTATTGGGCGAGATCAGAAAAATGACAGATTCTGGGGTATTACTCTTACAATCGGTGCGAAGGTTAGAAGCTCTAAGCAGCCTCAGGAACCTGTATATCTTGTCCTTTATGGGATCCGCTAGGACTATATCGTACTATTTCCAGATTCTGCTCGGGTCTTTGTTTTGGTAAACCTCTGGCTCCGTTTCCGGACGACTTGTAGCATTCGCATATCCATCACCTGTATCCGTAGAAGAGAACGTAGGTTGAACAACTAGATTTGGTATAAGAATGTCATCCAGCTTCTATGGAATTCATTGCGAGAAAGTCCAAGCTATCTTCCTGCTCATCTATTCCGTGTACAGGAAGTCCAACACAAGGTCGTCGGTCATATCTTCGCCAATTCTTGTCTCGTACCTCTGGAATGCAAATAAGTCAAAAATCGCCAACAAACGGAATGCGAGCCGCAGAGGCCGGCTGCGGTATCTCCCCAACCGGGCTGACCTCGAGCATTACCTCTGATTAGGAAAACCTTCAAGGGTGCTTACCTACAGATGCGCGATACACTCGATTTCCACATCCGTCTTCATAGGCAGCTCCTTGACCGCGACGCAGGTACGACACTGGGCGTGGTTGACCTCGTTAGCTTCAATGTCCACAGAACTGAAAACGTTTGTCTCTGCAAGATGGAGAATCCGACTTACAGGCTTCGGCTCGTCCCAAAAAGTATCATAAACGCGATTCATCGCCGCAAAATTCGTCATGTCGGACAAGAAAATATTGACCTTGACGACATTTTTCAACGAAGAACCAGCCTCTTCCAGGACCGCGGAAAGATTCTGGAGAGCTTGTGCCTAATGCGAATATTAGTCCTCTTCATGTTCAACTATCATGGCGTTTATTGACGATCGATATCTATCACTGACCGTGCGATCACCAACCCCACCTTCGACCAGCGCCTTCGTGGTCGGACTGACACCTATGCTGCCGGAACAGTAGACCATGCCATTGCAGATGATGGCTTGGGAGAAGAATGGGAGGGGAGGAGGGGCTTTATCGGTTTTTACTGCGACTCTGGTGGGCATTGCGGTTGATGTGGATGGTTGGCGGTGAGATTGTAAAAGACTAGATCAATTGAGATGTGGTGGCCTCTACGCGGCAGCAACTACTGCGCTTGGGCACACGTAGCGAAGCCATCAGACGGAGTTTATATAGGTAGTCATGGTATTCGTAGAGCAAATCCAACATGGGCGTTTTCACATGGTATCTATTCAAACCCCTTGACTCCTGCTCATTGTCCTGCTCATTGTCCTGCTCATTGTCCTGCTCATCGACCTATCCAACCGAATTTGTGCATCTTCTTCTTCGGCCGCAGCCAAATGCTCTCCTGGCAAAAGTACTGCCCTATCAATCGCGACCGGCAATCCTCTATGCCTCCCTCTGAGCATGACAGCGCAAAGAATCAGCTTGCTGAGGACGTGCCAGCCCCCGCAAAAACTGTACGCCACATTTGGTAAACCAACAGAAATCCCAACACAACCATATGCAGAAATGACTTCGAAGATGACGTTGAAGACTGAGTAATTTACAGGATCGTCCTCAAAATGCCCCGTCTCGATGATCATAATAAAAAGGACGGCGAGCACAATCCACCACAGATCATGAGCGAGCTGTCCTCGGAGCTGCTGGCGTACAAAGTCGGATCTTGGCTCGATTGACCCTCCATGAGTCGTCAGTCGACGCCTCAGGCCGCTGAAGAGACCTCCTTTGGGTTCTTCGGGTTTTTCCTGAGGATCGTCGGCATAGATGCCCAAACTTCGCTCTTCGTAGACGTTTGAATTCCGCATTGTGATCGCGACAGGGTAGACGGAGATGTACATCATGATGACGTATAAGATCAAGAGGCCAATACGAAGCTGTGCTATAGCAACAACATAGAAGCCACCGCTACGAACTGCTAGGGCCTGGAAAAGACCGTCGATGACACGAACGCCAGGTGGTAACGACGTGATCGACGAGTTGCCAATCTGCCACAGAATGTCAGAATGGTTGAACGGCAATGCACTCTGCTGAATCGACTCACGCTTAGTATTTCGAAAGCTACCCAGTCAATACCGTTGAGAAGGACAAGAATAGCTAGAAGCCACCACGTGTGACTGGACGGGAACAAGGTAGTGTAACACCTACGAGGGTGATCGAGCAAGAATCGAAGGGTCACTCTGTATTCGCGGAAGAGATTGGTATCCGGCATCAATTTCAGTAAAGTCCAGATAATAAGTCGTAAAAAGATAGGATAACTATGAACGTCAGAACATTTCTTCCGACTAGCTCAAGAATACATACCATGTGTTGCCAGCGAGGATTAGAAGGCCCATGCTGATCAGCATATAACCTGAAGTTTGAAAAGCAACCTTTCGCTCGCCGTTAGCGATGGGTAGAAATCCGAGTCTGAAGGTCTCACCATATTAGTATCCAGAAGCATCATACCATTGTTGTTGAATGCAGACACCGCGTTAAATGCTCCGACCCACCTATGACAGATTCAGCATTGAGGTCTTGATGGCAGGGAAATTTCCACACATACCAGGGGTTCAGTCCATTGTCCCGTGCGGTACTCGCTCTATTGTTCGCGACATATGCACCGAGCCCCAAGCATCCCAAAAATTGCCACAGAAAAAAGTACATGGGAACAATAATCGACAGGAAGGTCACCGCTCTGTACTCAACTCCACCAAGCCGCTCTCGTTCCGCAATGGTGAGACTGCTGAACTGAGAATTTCTGCCAATGAATCCAGTGAGTGCGAAGCGGTCTTTTGTATCTTTGAGGAATCCCAAATCAGCATTCGCGGTGGTGGACGGCGATAAAGGGTATTCAGGTTGGCTAGTCTTCTTTGGATGGTTCGGGATATTCTGACGGGCTCCCACACCTTGCATTGAGAATACTCGAGTGTGAGGTCGGATTCTGACTGGGGACGACGGAGACGCAAAGGTGATTCTTCGGACTGTCCGATCATCCTCGTCGGTTGTTTGATCCTCTTTCGCCGCCCCAGACTGCTCCGCAAGGCTTCCAGGAGATTGTCCGTCTGCTCTGTCCAGAGTTGGATGATCCGGAACGACATCTCCATTTACACCATTGGCATGGTTTATTATATCAATCGATTTGGCGGGCCTAGCCCACATCGTATCCCCATCAACCTCTGGTTTCGAGTCCCTTTTAGGAGATGATATCCGTCCTTTCGAGCCGCGCCGACCACGACCCTTTCGACGCTCATTCTCAGCAATGCTTTTAAACTTCCGCCCAAACGCCTTTTTCCTAATATGCACTACTGCTATGGAAACGAAAATCGCAGAGCCAAGCATAGTGAGGAGGAAGAGAAGGAATTGTTGGAAAGTATTGATTTGTGACAGGTTAATGGTGTTTAGGCCTGCTAAGGTCATAGCACTGACTAGCGGCGTATGTTAGCAACGCTGGCTCCGATGAACAGGATTGCTTCACGAACCCACGAGGAAGATCGAATCGGTGTAGGTAACACTCCTTGGGGGTGTGGAGCTTCCCCAGAAGATGATGCTCGAGAGCAAGCATATTGAGAGGAAATATGCATAGTGCAGGCTGATGAAGTTGCGAGGGGGTCGGTTGATGGATATGCAACGGATTATGCGCGCAATAGGCCGTGGGGGACGCATTCGAGGGAGAGAGGAGACTGGATGCATTAGCTGCCGAAATTAATGTCGAGAGGTCTATGAAGCCTGTGGACTGACTCGCCATCTTGTAGATATTCGACCTATTGATCGGATCTCTAGGACGAAGCTACGTAGATTCCACGGAAAGTTAAGGTACTATGAGCTTTCAATGCATGGATGGATAGCTTAAGTTGCGGGACAATTGTAAGGTAGTGAGCGCTGATTTGGACGAGGAAGATATGGAGATAGCAATACATGTAGGCGACAAGATCTATTGAAGCAAGACATTTCGACAAGAACTAGAGAACCTGGAGTGCGAAGTAAATATGGAATGTTTCAGTTGGTCGGAGGGCAGTGTACATAGAAGTTGAGCCAAAATGATGAACTAGTCCAAAAATGGAAAGGCCTACATTTTCACTTGGCATTTTCTTCTCGAGTGTAGGGAAAGCCAGAAAAGGCAAATTTACAGAAGTTCGAACTAGACCTGAGTGTTTCGACTAATCATTTGCTGAAAGCATGCTCTGAAGAGCTGCATGTACTGCCAAATTCCTGCAATCCGCGCGTCAGGGGATGAAATGTGATATCAAGTTATATGTGTAATATTTATGAGCCTCCTGTTCTTTCTTTTCCAAAGAGCTATATACCAAGTCTTGCCATGTATCAGGGTACCGTTTCCCCGCAGTGAAGAATAGTAGAGTACTGTACAATTAGAATCTAGAAATGCAAGTTGAAAGGCGCAAGCCCCCTAAGAAAGTCAAGAGAGAGGTCCGGGATTCGCTGGAAGAAGGACGGCAGGTTTCGCCCAACGCCGCACGTCTTCAAGGAGGTGACGAATCAACTTGGTTGCCGCGAGTCATGGAGATCGTTAGGCAGAGAGTGTGATGGCGTAGCTCGTAACTTCGTAGCCGTACAGGCATAAACCCGATCCTTAAAGAACGGTTCTGGAAATGGCCCTCACTTGGCACGTTGTTTTCCAGCCAGAGGGGCAGCCTGTGCCTTGACAAAGTCCGGGGGGGACTGGCCATCTTTATTACGACTGTGTTGCACGGTCCGAAAATTGGCTTTACCCAACCGACACAGTTCGAGGACGATGAATGAACGGTACCTCCCAAGATTGAAGCACAAGCTGACTGGGTATCTTCGCTGAGTGACGGTTAAGTTGCCACTAATTCTAGCATCGATGCAAAATTTCGAATTTGACTCAAGCCACCCTGTAACAATTATGAGGCCACTTGGCAACAAGGCGTGGATGATGGACATGTTAGACCTTCAAGGTATTAGGGTCCCGGCCTTCGAGCTGTGATTATGTGCCTATGCGAGGTCAGAGGAGGAACCCCTTGTTGTAGGGTCACGGGTTACATGAGGTAGGAAGGCAGGATGCCCCAAGCCGATATAGTATAAGAAATAGGGTCGAAGACTACTCACATGTTGTTATAAACATGAATTCTCTTGTTGCACAAGGTCGTTTTGACCTCTTCTACCATCATCTTTACGTCTCTCACCGGCCACTGGAAACACCTTGTGAAGGGACCGAGACTGGTGGCCTCTAAGCCTTCGGTCAACCCCAGGTTATACCATCTTCCGATCTCCTTTTGATGAGGATCAGAAGGCCAGGGGTTGACAGGTAATCGAATGATCTCCTCTTCTATATCTACAAACCCTTTGGCCGCCAACAACTGCGGAGCATCGTGTCCATACACAATTGATCGGTGCGCACGTGTCGTGGCATCTTCCAGGTAATCGAACCACCGCATGATATCTGGAACAGACCCGTCCGGTTTACGGGTCAGAGTCCCATCATCACACCGAGGTCTCATGTCGATTTCAACTTGCTCTATGTGGCCATGACCAGGCTTCAGATGTCTATGAACATGTCAGGGACGTGTTCGTGGGTTGCAAGTCATTGACCATTGGGCCGGAAGCCACATACCGAAAGATTTTCTGGTACAATTCAGGCCAGCTCGAAACACTCCCGAGGCCCATCCGTAGGTGTATCATGTCCCAAGAGTCTTCGCCCAGGAACCATGGACTTTCGAAATCTCGGGGGGTCCGGAATCGGAGATTCGGTGGGATACTGTCGAGGATTTTAGTTACTATCCACCACCAACAACTTGAACCGTCCTAGAAATATACCGCTCCGGTTGGATGTCGACTAGGTCAATACCGACCACCTGTAGATCACGGTCAGATGCTTTCGACCCATGAGAAGTTCCCCTGCACGCATACTTCCGTCTCCTCATATTTGCTGTGTCGCCATACAGGTCAGCACCGGAGCAGATCTCGTCACACAATGAGCTTACTCAGCCATATCAATCGCCCATATACCGGTCCCGGTCCCCAGGTCCAATATGCGAGGCGGTCCGTTACTGGGTATCAGTGGCGCTTTGTGTAACGCGCCCCGACGTGAGACCAGAAACAGTTTGTGGAAGATGTCCAGCCGATCTTTTTCTTGCTGCAGTTGAAAACAGCGGTCAGCCAGCCTGCGTGTACTGGTGGGAGACGCGGTGTCGCAGTTATACCTCATCGCACGGATACATGTAGATTCCCTTCCGGAAGCCATGAAACAACCGGCCATTCTCGAGGTGAGGTTGATCATTCAACGGAACGGGAAGAGAGGCTCTATTGACACCGCGTGGGTTAGCCGGGATTACCAGATATGGTCTCTGGACCATGTGCCTACCCTTTCATTTCCATGACCACCATACGCACCGTGTGACGGCTCACGGGGGAATTCCGGAAGATTGGATCTGATGCTGATGCGGATGCCCGTGGCGAGTTCTTTGCTATTTTCAATTTCTAGTCCCAACTTTCCCATTGGGGGGAGTTTGACATGGAGAGCCAGCGCAACCGTTTGAACTTATACGGCACTTGCGCGAGTCAAGGCAAAAGAGCGATTGAAGCCAGACGCGAACTAGTGGGGGGACGAGAAGATATGCTACGATTGGAGGGGAATGAATGATTGGGAGACCAGAGTGCAAGGAGAGAGTGTATCGAGAAGGTAGGTAGGTATGATGCCCACACCGAGTCGGGGAGCTTCACAACGGGGAGGTGGGGGAGGACAGAGACTGGCATCGAAGGGACATTTCGGTGGTTTGTGTTGTTTGTGCCAGGCCCATGGGGGGGGGGATTCTTAGTGTACTGGAGTTCCAGGTACGGAATACTCTGTTCTGAATAATGTGAATGTGAGTGTGAGTGTGAGTGTGAGTGTGAGTGTGAATGTTCTGGGACGGGTGGGTTACCGGTCTGCTGGGTCAGTGAACTGGATTTATGCTTTGAGGAGGGGTGGGGTCTTTCCCTCCCCTTTCGAGGACTGGGGACCCCTGGTAGGGGCTTGATTGGGCGGTTGGCAGACTAAGTGTACTAACTACTAACTAGCAGATCCACAGGTTGATGTTGTGTCCCGACAATTCCTTGGTACGGGATCACTAGACCTCGAACTAAGAAAGAGGCACCTCGGCCTTTGAATCGGCATGAGGCAAAGACGCCGCAGGTGAGCCACGGGCCACGGCTGTGACCATCGTTACGTACCTTAGGTAGGTACCTCGGTAAGGTACCAGTAGTGAGTAAAGTAGTAGTAGTAGTAGTAGCAGTAAGGTAGTAGGTACTACCTTACGTAAGTGCTTTAGTGTGCCTAAATACCTAGGGGTAGGTAAGTGAAGCGGAGTTGCCCTGGGCATTTACACCGAACGCACTGCATTCTTTACCTCCCAAACGGTACGAGATTAAGGTACCTAAGGTACCTACATAGAATATCAATCAACACAGTACCGGCTCTCAGTGAACACAGTGAACCCGTTCGACATCAAAGTAGGTAAAGTAGGTTCACCATGTATGTACCTTACCTGATACGAGGCAGTCAGCAATCGTTCCCACAATCCTCTACCGTGCATAATGGAATGTGCCTATCTCAGCATATCTCATCATGCATGATGAAAGCGTGCGCCCATGGGAAACAACGTGCGGGTAGCGCAGCAGCGTGGAATGCAGCGCTTGATCGGGCTCTTTATTGGAGGTGAGAAGTACCACGATCAAAAGGCCAATGCTGCAAACAGCTGATGGAAACGGTGGTGAGCCTTGGCAAATATCAATCAATCAATCAATCAGCCCCACCACACTTGGCGGCAATAAGAACAATCATGTTCGAATGCCAGTCGCCTTCTCCACCTCAGCATCCAATTACTGCTTGGGGACAAGGCCCGGCTTCTGAGCCGACGCTTTTCTCCGACTGAACACCTGAGTCATCTCGATCAGCAGATGATGAACGTGCTTGAAAGTCCCGTGGGTTTCCAACCATGCAATCAGTCTTTCGGTACCTTCGTAGCCGACACGTAGACGTGGTCCATATCTACTCGTAATTTCAAGGTAGTTCATTTGGATACTTACTGAAGTATCTTCAGGCTTGGGGACTGAAACTACTGAGCTTGCTTAGGCCCGCCGCCGCCCCCTAAGGTAAGGTAGAGCGATCCCTGCTCCCTGCTCCCTGCTCCCTTAGGATGCCTCACTTGCGCCGTTAGTTTCCTCTGATGCGGGAGGGTCCCAAATGCTCGGGCTCGTGCTTACCAGCTCACTGGGTCAGGAGCTGATCAGCGTCTGAAAAGAGTACTAGTACATTCGGTGTACAATCCTGACCCGCCCCCAGAGTTGCATAGCAAGTGTGCATTCATGCTCGACTAGTGGCCATCTCTTCCCTCGCAGACTCTTCTGGATCGCCGCTGGTGTATGTACAAGGGACACTGCATACACGTCGAGACTAGAGAGAGCAAGGTAAGGTAGCTTGGTTGTGGATCGTCGGTGCAACGATCATTGTGCTTCGTTGCCCGATCACGTCTCACAGAGATGACGGCGGCGTACTCTCCATGACCCAGATCGACACCCTCTGCATCATCAGTCGCGGGACAAATGGGTGGATGCATACCCGGTCCAGTAGTGGAGGATGTGGAGGCCGTAGAGGGATGTGGTGCGACCGCGAGAACTGGGTCGTGGTCTCGGTTGGCATATGCTGTGTTGCTGCAACACACCTCGTCGACTTCCGTCTTCAACGGTGGAACGTAAGAGAGTGTGGACGGGGAGGAAGATTATCTCCGCGACAACGGCGCATGATCGGTGGATGCGATCAGTGCCGATGGGGGGGGACATCCATAGTCTCGCTAAGGTAGGTAGGGGAGGGGGATGGGTGGACCGTGTGCTTGTAAGTTGTAGCGGAGACGAAGAAGCGCATGGACGACGATGTTTCACTTAGAATGCCATCTTGATTAATTCTACATCCCGTCTATTGTTCTAACAATAGACGGCGAGGGCAGTGCAACGAACGAGAGAGATGGCCAGCCCCAGTAGTCCGCTGATCGCATATATAAAGTAGTAGGAGAGAAAGGAGGGTCCCTTATCGATTGGCCTACAGTACAATATACTACCCGGCACAACTGACAACGTTTTGCCGACGCCCGACAAGCTTTGAGCCCTCGACGCAGCCACGATAATCAACAACAACAATCACGATAATCATATGAAGACGGCTGATCTGCTGGCTAGCTCGTCTCCCTTGCCAGAGGACATATGGATCAACCGCCTGCTGCTGGCCAGTGACAATGCCACCTTGGCCGCAACGTCCTCGGACAACGTGCTGCGGACGTTTGACCCAACAACACTGCAGCTAGCCGCCAGGATTGACAATCTGCACGATGGCGTCACCTGTCTAAAGCCGTTGCACGCTGATCCAGCGTGTTTTCTTACTGCAGGTAGAGACGCAGTGGTCCGGTGCTGGGATTCGAGGACGGGGAAGGCGGCATTGGAGCTGGGGAATGGTACCTATTCTAAGGATGAGTTTCCAATAGATAGAACAGACGGGGCTCAACCTCCACAGGGACCAAAACACCATACATTGCTCTCGATGCTCGAGGCAGCAATATAGCCGTAGGGACAGAATTAGAAAATGCTCAAGCTGCCGTTCTGATTTGGTAGGCATTGGCATATCACGTAAAACCACCCCGAGTCACTTTGAGTGCTGATGACTGGCGTAGGGATTCTAGATCTACGAGCTCACCGATCCTACAATACGTCGAAAGCCACAGCGATGACGTTACAGAAGTCCGCCTCTCCATCTTGTCCCAAATTCTCCTGCCGTCAACAATCCACCATGTCCCATCGGCAGGCATCTGACAGATACCCCAGATAAGCTTCCACCCAAACATACCCACATGCCTGCTTTCGGGCAGTACCGACGGCCTAGTGAACATCTACGATACCTCCATGACCGATGAAGACGATGCCCTCGTCCAGGTGATGAACCACGACTCCTCAATAAGCCATGCCGGGTTTCTCACAACCACGGATGTATTCGCCTTGAGCCACGATGAGCATTTCTCTGTCTACAAACTGGAGACAGATCCAGAAAGTGATGCATCCGAGGAGCCCCCAAAAGTGTTTGGTGACCTGAGGCCTCGATTAAACTGTGACTATGTCGTCGATGTAACCACATGCATTGGTTTCAGCCAGGGCGAAGCCATTATTGGTGCGGGCTCGAATCGGTATGCGGATTTACAACGATTCTTCTTTCATTGTGTCCTAACGAGTACAGAACGGCCGGCAGCCAACATCTTGACCTCTGTCCTCTCCACTCCAAATCAGAGTGGTCCTTCAAAGAGGAGAACAGCACCCGACTGCCTGGCGCTCACGGGGAAGACGTGATTCGAGCCATGTGCTTTAACGGCGCGGTAAACAGCCATGCTTCAAGTCCTTTGCTCTAGGCGTTTTACTAACCAATACAGACTGGTAACATCTATACAGGCGGAGAGGACGGCCTTGTAATGGTATGGCGGATTTCTGATAATGTGCCTAAAGCTCCGAGGCAAGAAGAGGACGAAGTGAAACCGTCAAAGAGGCGGAAAAAGACAGAAGGAAGCCGATTCAAGCCTTACTAAGTCTAGACTGGAAAATGAACTCGAATAGAAAGCATTATCGATTTGCAACGTTCCACTGTCCCTTCAGAGTCCCTCCAGAGCTTTATAACGGGCTACCCGAAGGGAAAAGGAGAGGCGAAAGTCAGTAAACAACAACGACAACCGATAGCCTCTGCGACGGGCACCATTCCAGTTCATCCAATTCACCCAAACCCTCATATCCTACTTAGCTCTCACCGTTTCTCACAGTCTCGTGCCCCTTCACTGATCCCGAGACTTGGATTCTCTTATCTCCAAGTGCTCGCTTTCATCTAAGAAAACCAAACACCCACCACCGAATCCCCAACACTCCCAGAAGCACCCTCATGACCAGAAAAACCTACCACCCCAAAACAAATCCAACAAACTCCATCTACTCACATCTACAGTTCGCCTAATCGATCCCCATGTATTCTCAGCCAACCAACCCCTTCTGAATCCCTCAACACCCACTTCCCATATACCCAAGTCCTCGCTCCATTCCACAGTCCAGCCAACCCTCAAACCTACACTCCCAACCCCAAAACCAAGCGAATTCCACAACCCCTAGACACATACTGTACTATACACCTTCATCAATTCCTATCAAATCCCCATAAAACTTCCAGCACAAAAATTCCCCCAGCCCTCAACCGTCTTTCAACTATGTAACCCACCACCTAATCAATCACTTACTGTATGTATCATCAAGAGAAGACGACCCCTGGGGGGGAACACATACAAGTGTTTACTTAGGGTTCAACCTATGTAGTTCTTTCTTAACCACAAATCAACACTAAGCATCTCATCTCATCTCATTCCAACCAACCAATCAACCAACCAGCCAACCAGCCAGCCAGCCAGCCTAAAGCATTTTATCCCAGCTTTTTTTTAAAAAAAAAACCTATATATACATCTCGTATCTCGAAAATTCAAGTTTAAAACTACCGACCTACCGACCTACCGACCTACCTACCCACCCACGCGGGTAGCAAAAAAAGCCGGACTCACAAATTTTCCCGGCACCCAACCACCAAATATACTATTCATTTTTACGACGTGCCCGGAAATATCAATGGAAAACTCACTCTGAAGGTCTACTTGGA
>JAABUU010005511.1_pt1 | contig 14160 bp, 15 predicted proteins | sample 5559301 | NCBI WGS metagenome assembly JAABUU01 (sample SAMN10711884, study PRJNA513360) | rock metagenome | isolation source: Antarctica rocks | place: Antarctica: Victoria Land, Richard Nunatak white | reverse complement strand
TTTACATACAAATCTTATAAGTTTCTTAATTGTTAGTCTTTATCAATACAAGACCCTAACATTGAAACTTCATTGAATAGCTGTTGTAATGTAATGTCTCACATTGCTGCATATCTTACTCATTAGCTTCTTATAGATAAGAGACTCATGAGTTTACAGAAAATCTTTTACATAATAGTGAGCTTAACACTGAACATAAAACTCTTTCTTTTTTTAATGAAACAGCAGCTAAAAAAGACACTGAGAAAGTTTATGCTTTATATTGTTACTGTATCAATTTACATTTTAATAAAGAAAATCAGATCTGACTTTACAAAGAAGCTTTACTGAAAGAGCTTACTGAAATGTCTGCAGCTCTGCTATAAAATGCAGATACAACTTTCATTAAAAGTTAACTTGAAATTTAGAGTGCTTTATATTGTATTATTATGATGAAATGACTTAATTATTCACATAAATAACAATGCAGATGAAGCTGTTCACAGACACAATATCAATAAACTTTGTTGAGACTGAGAGATGTTAAATATCTATATAAATAACAGTGACATCAAGAATCAGATGAGTGTGACAGCAGCAATATTGAAAAGAGATTTAAGATACATAATATATATAAGTATAGATAAGACATTCACAGTGTATATAGTGAAGCTACAGAATCTGATTATAACAATAAGTATAGTAAGCACAATGAAAATAATGAAACTGAAGCTCTGAACAGTAAACATATATATAGATAATTAAGCAGCAATTTAATTAATCATTAAACTGAGTATACAGTCAGATCAATACTTACTGCAATACATAATGAAGAAGATAGATGATCTGTGAAGTCAGAAGATTCAGATATGAATTTAATGAATATTGATGTATATAAAGATATCAGAAAATGAAGAGATAGATAGAATAGTTAAGATAGTAATTTAGATTAAAGACTTACACATTGAGAAAGAATAGATTACAGAGATTTAATATTTAATTGTTATTTATAAGACAAGACTTCATCAGTAAGTAGTAAAAGAATGAGTCAATGATTAAAAAAATGAAACAGCAAGATAAATTACATTTAGTATGAAGTAACAGTTAGATAGAAGAGTGTTGAATAAGTATATAGAACTTCATTAATTTATAAGCTTTCTCATTATTTAGCTATATACAGAAAAGATTAACATAACTTATTATCTTTATATTATAAATTAAATAGACTCTTTACAATGCTTATATAATCTGAGCATTCAGACTGTTCATTATGTGCTGATGAAATGTTTACAAACTTAAGATTTAAAAGAGAAATTACTGAGATAAGTTAACAATATAAAGAAGATTCTATAAGATTCAGCATTAATTAAAGTGATCATTATACTTATATTATAGAGCAATTTTCTGAGACAATTTCAGACTGTAAAAAAGACATCAGAAGATCTGATACTTTTAAATGCAGTCTGAAATAGAAAATTCAACAATTACACACTTCAGATTACAGAAAAGACAATTAATTATTTACAGCAACATTTATTTTTTATTGATGACAGTGAAAGAGAGGCATTAGCATTAGATCACAAGAAAAGAAGATTAGCAAGTATCAGAATTAAGAGAAATGTGAGAGGCTACAGAGAGCAAAGTCAGAATTTGTATTAGTTAGCTAAATCATGAGGTGACAGTGATGACAACAGTGAGGTGATAATGAAGATGAAATCAGTATGTGCTAGTTGCTTGTAATTATGCAGTGTGTGGCAGCCTAGGCAGCCTCGGTCACCTATGAATCAATCAATCAATCAATCAATCAACAAGGAAAATACTGAGTAGGTTATGCGAGTGTCAGTTCGACAACATACACAAGGACACATCTTTAACCAGCCCGATACCCGTCAGCTTCGCCAAAGCCATACCTTCCTATGATTTATATATTAGCGTTCACCCCAGCATAGCCCTTAACATACCATCAGCGAGCATTCAGAATGGTGAAGCCCGTGGACACCACGTATTACGAAGCTCTGGGCGTCCCCACGAATGCGACAGAGTTGGAGATCAAGAAGGCTTATAGGAAACTTGCCATCACCACACATCCAGGTATTATGACTGACTCGAGGGTGACGCCGCTTCACAAGCTGACGTCTGTAGACAAGAACCCTGGAGATGAGACAGCTCATGTAAAGTTTCAAGCCGTATGTGATCCGTCAAACCGCTTGCTTGAGTTACTAAGACGTACTGTACAGATCGGCGAAGCGTATCAGGTTCTTAGCAACGAGGAGCTACGAAAACGATATGACAAATTCGGCAAAGAACAGGCAGTGCCTGGCGGCGGATTCGGTAAGGCTGCGATAACAGATTGTAGTGGGAACAGTGCTGACGCTTTTGCAGAGGATCCCGCTGAATTCTTCGGCATGATATTTGGGGGTGAAGCTTTCGTCGACCTTATCGGGGAGATATCACTGATGAAGGACCTGACTAAGACAATGGATATCACTATGAAGGAGATGGAGGAAGAAGAAATAGCAGAGGAAGGAGACGCAAAGATCAAAGCTGCTGCCCAGAGCACTTCCGAAAAGAAGTCTGTGAACGGCAGATCGACGGCTTCGACCACCCCTAACAGGGCTTCATTTACTGCGTCAGAGAAGGCGGCGAAGGTGGAAGATCCGCCGTCGTCGGGTACAGATGAAAGTGGCAGGCTCAGTGATCTTCACATATCTGGTCAGAAATCTCCGTTGGGTGGGAGAGCTTCGTCGGCGTCAGGAGCAAGTACTGCGCGGACGCAGTTTGGGCAGCAGGCCATCATGGAGAAGTCCGAAGAAGACGCCCGGATGGATGCCGCTGGGCTCACGGCCGAAGAGAAAGAGTTGCGGAAGAAAGAGAAAAAGAAGGGCTTGTCGAAGGAGCAAAGGGACGAACTTGCTGCATATGAAGCCGAGAGGAAGAAGATCCGAGACGAGCGAGTAGATACCCTGGTGAAGAAGCTTATCGATCGAATCAGTATATGGACGGAAACCGACAAGGGCAACGACGTCACGAAAGCCTTCCAAGAGAAGACTCGATTAGAGGTTGAGAATCTCAAAATCGAATCATTTGGTTTACAGATCCTCCACGCAATCGGCACAACTTACGTCCAAAAAGCAACCTCCTTCCTCAAATCCCAGAAGTTCCTCGGCATATCGGGCTTCTTCTCCCGACTAAAAGATAAAGGCACCTTGGCCAAGGAGACATGGAACACGATCTCCACTGCGATCGACGCCCAAATGACGATGGAGGAGATGGCCAAGATGGAAGAGAAGGGCGGCGAAGACTGGACGGACGAAAAGAAAGCCGAGTACGAGAAGCGGGTGACGGGCAAGATCCTGGCGGCTGCGTGGCGAGGGAGCAAGTACGAGATACAAGGCGTGCTGCGAGACGTGTGCGACAAAGTGCTGAATGACAAGAACGTCAAGATGGAGAAGCGGATCGAACGTGCGCACGCGCTCATTATTGCGGGCACGATATTCCAGAACGTAAGATAGCCCGGGCTTTCTCCCCTCAACTCAAAGAGCCCCTCTCATCCCCGCGATTCACAATCTTTCACTGACTTACTTACTTACAATGACTTCAGGCGCAACGCGATCCGGACGAAGAAGGCGACTACATGGCCTTCGAGCAACTGATGGCAGAGGCGGCCGCCAAGAAAGGCAAAGACGACAAGGATAAGGACAAGGACAAGGACAAGGACAAGAAAGAGGGCAAAAAGAGCAAGAAAGACGACCCACCCGGTTCGCATCGCCATTCTGTTTTCCATTCGCACGACAAGGTTCCCGAGGCATCACGGCCTAGCGCGTAGGTCGGTTGTCATTCCTACTGGCCACGTCTCTTGGCCGGCTTTCTTTTCTATGTTATCCGTCATGCTTGGGGGCGTTCATGTGGTGGGGTCGAGACTGCAGCATCAGAGTGGTCGCGGCTCCCTTGTGCTTTATTTTGTCACGATGCGAGCATGGGATGGGTTTTGACGGAGAATGTACGATGTGATGCATCTGCTTGGCTTTTGTTGAGAACCTTCCGTTGGCACGACCGGTCTGTGTTATAGAACGGTCACCATAGCTGCCTTAGATTTGATGACTAGAATCGAACTTGAGGAGTCGGATCAAGGTAGACTGGGTTCTTTAAGTTCATATGGTACATCCGTAATGAGAGAGCAAAGGCCAGATGACGGCTAAAACGGGGGGGTATCTGAAATAAAAGGTATAAAACGAGATGCTCGGACCCACGGGTCAAACGCCACGCCTACATCAGAACACCAAACTCATCAGAACACCACCGAGGCGACGAGAGGTAAGATAGTAGTACCAGATCCCGCCAAGACTCTCCCAAGCCATGCAAACAAACCCTAAGCCTTACTCACCACGCCCGTGATGGGGGCCGCTACTAGTTCCTCAACCTCACCTCTCTCGTCTTCAAGATGAGCCTCCAAAAGCAATCCCTCATCCATCGGGTTTTCAGGCTCGTCGATAGCAGGCGACAACAAGCCGCGTCGATGCAGGGTGTCGGGTTCGACTTCATCCGGCGTCAGCACACGCCCGCCAACGCCTATATCGCTGACTCGGACGTGGTAATCGAGCGCCTTCTGCCCCTCTCTGATCAGGTCCTCCGTCCACCCGAGACACCTCTTGAGACTCTGATTCATTTTCTGGCTGTCGACGAGCAACTCCCGATGCTTGGACAGGTCCAACTGCAGGCGCTTTTCGTCCTTGGCGCGGAGGCGAGCGTCGTGCTCGGCGTACATGTTCGGAGTCATGGTGCCGGCGTCGAAGAGGGATTCATCGTCGGAGTACGGGTCGTCGAGTTCTTCTTCCTCCGGCAGTTCGGAGAAGTCGCTTGCGGTGTCGGTCTCGCTGAGCATGGAGAGGCCGCCGACGGAGATGGAGCGCAATGAGGGTGCCAAGGACAGACGGCCGGACCGGCTAAGTCGTCTGTAGCGGCGGAGCTCGTTGTTCTGTTTTCGCATTTCTCGTTCGAGGGTCCGGTTGATGGCTAGCAGGGATGAGTTGCTAATCTCGAGATCGAGGACTTTGCGCTCTCGTCGTGCGTTTGCTGCTAGCTCGTTCATCTGCTGGAGCTTGTTCTGGGTCTGGGGGACTTTGGAGGGGCTTTGCGGTATTGCTACGCTACCGATATGGTCCTCAATTGCTGTGGCGCCATTTGTTGTGCCATCCTTTGGGGCTATCTCTAATTCAGTGGGTTTGGTAGCAGGCGCTGTGAGTGATGTGGGAACATCTGCTAGACGGAGACTTCTCCTTCTGAAGGAATTCGAGTCCAATGAACTGATACTGCTGGCTTTGGCATGACTTACTCGACGAGATACAGGTGTGCTGAGACTCGATCGACGTCCAAGGCCGTCCTGGCTGGCACGTTGGCCGGTCAAAGGAGTAAGCTCGATTTGATGTACTGCACCGTTGGGAACGAGAGGTGTGTAGTTGCGTGGTGATACCTTCTTCAGCGATGACGACCTCGAAATTCTCTGCTCCTCTTTCAGAGGTGATGGCGGGCGTTGTTGTAGATACGGCTTCGGGTGAGTACTGAAAGTCGCCAGCCGCGGCGATGGTGTACTGGGCGACGCATTTGTGGCTTTTGTTGTCTTTGGTATTGTATTTTTAGATATGGGTACGTCATTGGCATGAAAGAATTTGGACTTTGGCTCTTCCTGGAGCGGTAAGGTAGCAGCACGGTGTGGTGGCGGGTCCGGCCTCAACGCAGTATCGTCGATCCCGTTGGCATCGACCAGACTCGGTGTTTTGCGCTCTGGATTCGACTGCTGAAAAGGCCCTTGCGAAGATACGAAGGATCTTGCATCACTGGCATAAAAGAACATAGACGAGCTCTCGGGACTTGCGCCCATCCTTCCAGTTCCATGAGGCCCGTCAGATGCCGGCGACAGTCTGTTATATAGATCCGAGATGTTGCCTTCAAGCATCATACTCCTCGGTCGTATTGCCCTTCCGTTCCCCATTCCACCTATCCCAATTCCCGTGCCCATAGCTCCCTTTGAGACACTAGGAAGGCCATCGACCATCGAAGTCGGTCGAGAGCTGTTGGGCGTGTCATTCGGAGTAGCTGTCGGAGTTGTTGACGCGCTGTCGACTCGAGCCTTCCTCGATCCAGATCTCGGCGTGATATTCGAGCTCAAGAAAGTCTTCACCGGCGTTGAAATATCCTCCCTCAAAGCTCCCTTTGGTCCTGTTTCGGTCTCGGTCAAGGGCGTCTGTCTTAGTCTTGGAGAAACGGAAGGCTGCGCCGATCCAAGGATCCTTGGCGTGAGAGGGGATTTGGTGGTCTTGGTAGTCGTGTTGATGGTTGGAATAAGAGGGCGTGGTTTGGAAGTGCTTTGTTTATAGTCTTGCATGGTCACATTATTGCTAGGGCGATGAATAGTCGTCGAGCAGGTCTGCGGGACGCGCATTATGGCATTGCGAGTTCCCTCGTCGTCGGGATACTCGCTATGGTCGTGACTCTGATGGAGACTGGGATGGCGGACTTGGTCGTTGTTGCACAGCATTCATGGGCTTGTCTGTTGATTCCGACCTGGCAACACTACTAGCAACTAGCGTCATTATCGAACATCCTCACCAAGTGATGACGAGGACATGTGATCTCGTGAAAAGTGTGCGACAACGAGTAGAGATGTCACCACGATCAATCAGACGCTGATCGGTATCATTTATGATGGATATGTACCAAATGGCGATAACAACTAGCTAAGGATTATACCCTGATTCATGATACATACCGTATACCTTGTGGACTCTGTATCTTACCTGACTAAGAATTTGGGGCGCGTTTTGGTCGCGTCCCTTGCCCTTGAACCATGGTTGACTGTGGCTCAAGCGCGGTTCTGTAAAGCCACAATTGGCCTGAATCGACAACACAAGCAAGGTACCGTAATAGATGCCTCTGCGACACCCCATGATCTTTGCTGGAGCGTAATGACCTCTGCGGAAGTTGTGTCTGTTCTTGATCCACTTGACGAAGCTCAGATTGATGAGCACGATACGCTCAAATATCACCTCTTAGGACCTTCCCTGACCAAAGCCGGCCAAAATTCCGTCGACCAACAGAAGGCAGCGTTCTCAAAAGCACGCCTGACTTTGGCTCTCAGCTGACGGTTAGCAGGTCTCCGAAGTCATCTACAATGCCTCGAAAGGATCCAAGTTCTTCAACAACGAAGAAGTCAAAGACAAGAATCTCACACAAAAGATTGCGCGTATCCTGACACGAAAACGACATCTTGAGAGGATAGATCTCACCTCAGACCTGCGCAGAGCAGACGACTACATCGCCGAACTCGAGTTGTCAAGGGACCTTACCCAGACGGTAGTGCACATCGACTGCGATGCATTCTACGCCGCGGTCGAGGAATTGGACAGACCGGAGCTCAAGCATGTGCCAATGGCAGTCGGCAAGGGTGTTCTCACAACGTGCAACTACCACGCACGCAAGTTTGGATGCAGGAGCGGCATGGCGGGCTTCGTCGCGATGAAGCTATGTCCGCACCTCATCTGTCTACCTCTGAACTTTGAAAAGTATACTGCGAAAGCCCAAGAAGTCAGAGCCATCCTGGCTGATTACGATCCGAGGTTTGAGAGTGCGAGCATTGATGAGGCATACTTGAACATCACCCAGTACTGCCTGGAAAAGGAGATGGATCCAGAGGATGTCGTGACGCAATTGCGGAACGAAGTGGCAGAGAAAACCAAAATCACCATATCCGCAGGCATTGCGGTCAACGCCAAAATCGCAAAGATTGCCTCAAACAGGAACAAGCCAAACGGCCAGTTTCGCGTCGCCAACGATCGCACGACAATCTTTGCATTCATGCGGGACTTGCCCACCCGTAAGGTCAATGGTGTCGGCCGGGTCTTCGAACGCGAACTAGATGCCATCGGTGTCAAAACTTGCGGCGACATCTACGCTCAACGCGCATACCTCTCGAAGCTATTCGGCGACAAAGCCTTCCAGTTCCTTATGCAGTGCTACCTCGGCCTCGGGAGAACTCGCATTCAACCGGCAGAGGAGTACGAGCGGAAGAGCGTCGGCACGGAGACCACATTCCGGGACATGGGAGGTAAGGCGGAGTTGCGCGAGAAGCTACGGTGGATCGCCGAGGAGCTGGAAAAAGACCTCGCGAGAACCCACTTCCGAGGCCGGACCCTCGTCCTCAAAATCAAGCTCCACACATACGAGGTCTTAACACGACAAGTCGTCCTCCCTAAAGCAGTCCACCTAGCCGACGACCTCTACAATTACGCCCTACCCATGATGGCGAAGCTGGAACGCGAGATCCCAACCATGAAGTTACGTCTCATGGGCCTTCGCTGCACGCACCTCGTCAGCATGCAGAAAGGCGGCATCGACTTCTTCGGCCTGCAAAGGCGAACCTCCTCCGCAGACAGCAGCACATCAAGCAAGCGCAAAGCCGCGACCCTGCTCGAGAACGACAGCACGGAATGGCAAGTCTGGCCTGAAGCTGAGTTCGAAGAAGCGGCGCGGCAGGAGCTGCACGACGACATGAACGAGTTGGAACGGCTCAGTCAGGAAGAGCAGCGGGAAGAAAATAACCGGCGGAGGAAACACGGACGGGAAATCTTGCCGAATCCGCCGAAGCAGGAGGCGGATGAAGAGGGGGGTCAAGTACGTCCGGCAGAGGAGTACTGGGATTGCCCGATTTGCGCGAGGCCGCAGGTTGCGAGCGATAGGGAGTTTAACGACCATATCGATTTCTGCCTGTCGAGGCAGACGATTAAGGAGGTGGTTAGGAATACGTCGCCGTCGTTGGCCACGGGGCGGGGGCGGCCGCTGGATGGAGGAAAGAAAAGGAGGCTTTTCTTCGGGTAGGTGGGACGGCCCGCTTTACATGTGGCATTATTTAGAGATGGTGGATCGGCGTTGTGAGGCATGGTGGGGAGTTTGGTCACTGGTTGAACGGCGGTATGAACAGGAGCATACTTTGAGTTTGAGATACTGTGTGGCATGAACCACTACAGAAGGCACGAACAAACATATCAGAACAGGCACCAGCGAGTAGCCCTACCGAACGCTGAGACTAGCTTGCACCATTGACACACCCCCGCTGCACAATCTTGACCAAGAGGAAGACGGTCAGGGGACTGAACCTCATACACGTCTTCTCCATGTCTTCAAATAACATTTCAGGAACCGGGATATCTCCAATAAAGCAACGAGATCATACCAATTGCGTCCGAGCAGAACCCACCAGCGTAAAGAAAAAGGTACAATCGCTCAGATATTTCGGGATGAAGATTGTCAAACAAAGTGTGTCGGCCACCACCGGGACGTATACTACACCACAAGCTTCTTGATCATCCCGTCCGACTCCTTGGCCCTTTGAGCCCATTCCCTGTCCCGATCTCCAGTCAGCGCCTTCCTTTTCCGGAACAGCGCAAGCCGAGAAAAAATCAACTTCACTTACGTCCAACTACCATCATACAATCTCCTGTCCTCCGGCCTCCCAAACCCAGCCTCGTTCAACGCCGCATCAACAACTGCCGCCGTCACGCCGGTGCCACAAGTACAAATAATCGGCCTCGTCGGATCCACGCCCTTGCTCTCAAACACCTTCCTCAGCTCCTCGCCCGACAAGAGCGTCTTGTCCTTCTGATCCAGCAGCTCCGACACCGGCACGCTGACGGAGCCCGGGATATGCCCGCTCGACAGACCCGGGCGGGGCTCAGGCTCGGTGCCGGCCCAGCGGCCCTTGCTACGCGCGTCGAGCACCTGCACGCCCTCGGCGCCTTCCTTGCCGTAATCGCCCGCCACCATCCTCACCTCGTCAAAGGCGACGACCTTGGACGCGTCGAGTTCCGGGACGGGGTAGTGTGATTTCTCCACCGGTTCAGGTTCGCCCGACTCGGTGGGGTAGCCCTGCTGGACCCAGAGGCGGAAGTTATTCAGCAGGTGCACCCTCGGGTGGCCGAAGACCTTCAGCGTCCAGCCGACGCGGGGGGCGCTGAAGATGCCTAGTTCCTGCGAGTCGTAGACGACGAGCTCGTCGTCCTGGCGGATGCCGAGGTCTGACATGGCGCGCGCGAACGTCTCGGGCGAGGGCAGCATGTGTGGGTAGGGCGAGGCATGGTCGGTGACGGCGTCGAGGTCGAAGAAGCGGGCGGAGGGGATGCGTTTCTCGTAGAAGACGCGGGCGCCGGTGCGGTGGTCGGGTTCGTTGGGGAGGAACCAGGAGGCGCAGAGCGGGACGGTGCGTGGGGCTGTGGAGATTTTGGTCAGGACGTTCTTTTGGAGGGCAGCGGCGAGGGCGGAGGGAGTGACGATGTAAGAGGAGAGGCTGCGTTGTTGTTGGTGTCGTAATTGTTTGGAAAGGGTGGATCGGAGGTGAGGTCGTAGGTGGGGAGCGATAGCTATAGCTCGGCCTGGGAGCTCAGAGACGGGCGGGGAGCTTCGGAGAATCGCTAAAGCCATGCCTGCCGCCGTAGAGCAGTCCAGAGAGGTTACTCTTGCTCGGCCACCGTGCCACGCTGGAATTGAGACGTTCTACAAGTCATGAGCAGGTGGTGGTAAGGAAAGAAAAGGTCATTGATTATCAATTCTCCAGCTCCTGGGGAAAGGAGGGGAAGCTCGAACATGCCACGGACGCACGTGATGCAGCAGATCGCGATCGTCTGGTTCTGGCCACGATAAGAGATTAGATTAGGAACCTTATTCCGGTCCATTCATAGGGTCTCTCACGAATCCGAATGAAGTCCTGAGTAACGAGTTTCTTTGATCAGTGTGCCCTACACCATGAAAGTCACCTTCAAGCAGTGGTTCGCCGTCGCTTCCTGGCGCTGGGACATGCCCGAAGACGAGGTGTGCGGCATCTGTCGTGTCCAGTTTGATGGAACCTGTCCGACTTGCAAATATCCTGGGGATGACTGCACTTTACGTCTGTAAACCCTACATCTACTCTCTTTCAAACCGTAAATTTATATTGATACGAGGAGATATACAGTGATTGGCAAATGTGGCCATTCGTTCCACATGGTATGTCAAGTGGAACCCAAACCGTTACTTAGGTGCTCGGGATCTGATGGCTATGCAGCATTGTCTCCTTACTTGGATACAACAAGACTCGTCGAAAGGATTGTGTCCGATGTGCAGGCAAAGTAAGTGTTTGAGAAGTCACGGTGAACCTACTGACTGTTCTCTAGAGTTCGAATGGAAGCAGAGCGGTGACTAGCGCTACGAGCCTGATATTGCCGCATTTGTGTCTACGGGGCCATGGCGTACCCTGCTTTATCCAAGCTTTTTCGGCTGCCTTTATATACCCTCTAATGCATCCGGAACCTCTCCTCTTTGAGATCCGATTCTAAATACGATACATCAATCAATCCATCTCATCTAGATTTCCCCCTCCCTTCTCCATCCCATCCTCCCCTTCATCGACCAACACGCCCACCAAACACTCCCCCAACATCCCCTCCCAGTTGACCCAGGGATGCACCTCATTGAACAACGTCCCCGCCTCCCTACCGGCAGCTCTCATCAACTCCCCATCTCCGCCCGGATGGAACGGTAGATACGGAGTGATATTGTACACCTTGCCCTGCCACACGCTCCACGCGTCTCGCCCCTTGCGACCGTTCATGTGTTTCAGGAGTGACGGTGGAATGCGAATGAGGTGCGGGGGAAGATTCGCGCCGCGGAGTGTAGAGGATGAAGAGGGAGACTTGGTGAGGAGGGCCCAGTCGAGGGGAGAGTGGCCGGGGGCGAGGATGACCTTTTTGCTTTTGCGGGCGTTTGGTGGCTGAGTGGAGGTTGTTGGGGCGAGGGAGCCGTTCGAGACGCGCTTGGTTGGTGGCACGCGGAGGGCTGATACTGGTGAAGGTGGTGATACACGTGGGTTTGAAGCGGGAGAGGACAAAGAAGGTGGTGCGCGGCGTGATGAGGGCTTGGGTGGTGGTCGTGGCGGTGGTGGCATGGAGGTTGGTGTTGGTTGTAAGGACTTCTGCCGCGTGGGAGTCCTTGTATCCGATCGCGCTGATGATACGTTTGACGTAAATCTTGTCGGAGTTGGTAATACATCAGTGGGGAGTGGAGAATTGTCGTTCAAGGATATCGAGGGTGTCGCGGAGAGCTTTCGACTACTTGCAGGTATGGTTTCTGCGGTGAAATCTGGAGTCGACTCGTTCAGTCGTAAAGAGCGCATGGATCCGTCATGTAGCACATTGATCGAGATGTCTCCCTCATCCCTGTCTGAACTACCATCGCTCCGTGGTTGGCTTTTGCCATCTTCATCAGATCTTATGCCGTCTGTTGCGACCAGCGAGCTCTTCCGTCGCCATGATCCTAGTAAAGAGAACCATGATGCTGGGGAAGTTCGGTAAATCAGAAAAGACAGTGAGGCAATCAGAACGCCGACGCTCACATATACCATGGTATGATTATTGAACCTGAAGCATCGGTTGCTCATGTGCGTGAAGACAAAGCGAGCGGCTATTTAAGGTAATGTAATCGCCACCCAGTCGAGCCAGCCACCCAGTCAAGCCACCTCACTGTCACTTAATTAACCCTTGTCAAAACACCTTGAATTATTAAGATTACCACCTCTCTAGACTAACTACATGAAAACTGAATTATTCATGAACATTTTCTTTCAGATCAGCTTTGCAAATTCAACTTTGTCTCTTAATGCATGATATCTAGCTGTTTTATCAGTTAATTTCTTTGCCTTCTTCTCTGTCTTCTGCATCATAGCTCTATTCTTGTTGACAATAAGAATTCAGACATTTTTAACATTTTTTTGTAACTACTTTTTTCACTGTTACTTCTGCTTGTCAAATAGCTTCTAATTAATCTGCTGTAAAACTGTTCTATTCATTACAGCTATTAAAGCTGTGTTTTTTAGATCTAAAACACATATATATAATGATAGTATCATATTTATTATGATTTCATTTACAAATTGATTCATTTAAATTGCTATATTAAATGTGACAGCAATGTTGACTTGAACTTCATTGAAATTTATAAAGAAGATATAGAGTGAAGTTTTTAATCAAGATAATTTTAAAATAATAATGAAAGAATTAAATAAAATAAAATCTGTATTTTATTATGCATTTAAAATGTTTTAAGTCATAATTGCTGTTGATTTAGTCTTCTGATAGTAATGTAGAAAGTTTAACTTATTAATATTGATGATTTCATAATGTAAATGAATATAAATACATTTTTTATAGATTTTACTCAATGACTCAAAGACTTCAACATTCAATGACTGCAGCAAATGAATTAAATGTAAAGAAAAACACAAAATTACAATGCTGTGATCACAGCAATACTGAATAAAGTCAGTAAAGATATGACTTTTATAATTATTCAATATTAATAATTAATGAATATCTTAAATTTAAGTCTTAATGTATAAATTGAAGATCTTAAGTCACTGAAACTTTATTGCATTAATAATTTAATCATTATTACTGACTTATAGAACAGTCTGATCATTCTTAATAGAATTTAATTATATTTGCTGTATTAGCTTGTTCTTGAAAATGAAGTAGAGTGAAAGAATAATGTTATTAAACAATATATATTTAATAAGAAACACTCAGTTTTAATTATCAGTCTAAATACTGAAAGCTTGTGCTTCTGTATATTATATTAAAATTTTAAAGCTGTTTATAATGCTCATTGCAAAGTTCTTTTCATTTATATTATATATGTCTGACTTCAAAATATCATGCTGAATTTGCATAAAGTTATATAAATTAAATTATTTTTAAATAATTTTTAAATTTTTAACATTCTTTTAATTTTAATTAAAATTACAGCTATATTATGTCTTAAAGTCTGAATGTCAATGCAGAAAATTCTTATATCAATGTTGTTTTAAAGAATTTAAATTATTTTTGATCATTATTAAATGCTTTATTATAAATTTCAGTTATTCAATTTATAAAGATCATTTTTAAGCTGTTATAATATTGATTCATTAAATTAAAGCATTCTTCTCATGCATTAACAGCTATTGTTAATTTATTTAAAAGATCTTTGCTGATTATCTTTTTTTTTAATGAGCTTATAAAATAAATCAAGATAAATCATAGATTTGAGCAATCTTGCAAAGAAAAACTGATGAATCATTGTTTAAATTAGTTAAGACAAGACTATATTGTGTGAAAATATCAG
>JAABUU010005509.1_pt1 | contig 14164 bp, 13 predicted proteins | sample 5559301 | NCBI WGS metagenome assembly JAABUU01 (sample SAMN10711884, study PRJNA513360) | rock metagenome | isolation source: Antarctica rocks | place: Antarctica: Victoria Land, Richard Nunatak white | reverse complement strand
TCCCACCCATCGTGACGGCCAGCGCCTGCGGAAGCGATACGGCAAGCTCCGCTCGCACCTGTTCACCTTCCTCGACCATCCCGAGGTGCCGGCCGACAACAACGGCTCCGAACGAGAGCTGCGGCCCCTTGAGTTGTATGAACAACATGGCATTCAACCGCCATGGCAAAATCTCAAGACTTGCTTTGGAATGGGTCCGAAGACAAACGATAAATAGGCCGACATTCTGGAGGAACACCGATGAATTTAAATACTAAATCATAAAGTCTACTATATCGCAAGAAGCGTATAATGATGCTCTTGACCATACAAGAATCGATACGCACAATTTGCTGAAAACTGCCATAAATCCGATGCTGCGTGTCGCTGGACGAGAAAGTGGAGACTTCCGGGTTGCTATGCATTGTGAAAATGCGTTGAATGTTGACTCTAACCAGAATTCGCCGGTTCCTTTAAAATTGCTGGAGAAAGCCGAACTGGGGTGAGGTCACTCTTGGGACCGATTTCACACAATTGCTCAACCACCCCATGAACGACCGGGTAATTTCCGCCGATCCCACCATGCTGGCCGGGCATGGCGGATCGTGCTTCCATCTGGTGGATGGGAGAAGACATCCGCGATTTTGGCTGCCATTCGGCTTCTCACTCCAGACGTCTTGGTCACTGATGAGACGGTAGCTGAGTCGCTCGCCAATAGCTGACCACGCCCTATCCATGAACGCCTCACAATCGGGCAGCTGCGCTGTTCAGGCCCATGACGGTCCGTTTTGCGCTGGCGATCAGCGGTGCGCTCATGCTGAGTTCGCTAACGCCCCAGCCAATCAGCCGCTCGATCATCACGGGGTCTCCTGCGGCCTCCCCGCACACCCCCACCCAGATGCCCTTCGCCCTGGCGGCGGCGCAAGTCATCTGGATCAGCCGCAGCACCGCCGGATGATCGGCGCGGCCGAGACGCACCAAGCGCCGGTGTGCGCGGTCGGCGGCCATCGTGTATTGCGTGAGATCATTAGTGCCAATCGAGAAGAACGCCACCTCACTGGCAAAGAGATCGGCGCACAATGCGGCAGCCGGCGTCTCTACCATGATGCCCAGCTCGATCGGGCCGGTCGCCGCGCCCTCGGTGACAAGCTCGGCCGCGCAGTCGTCGAGCACGCCACGGGCGGCGCGGAACTCGTCAATGTCGGAGATCATCGGGAACATCACCCGTAGCCGGCCGTGCGCCGCTGCGCGCAGCAGGGCGCGCAATTGCGGGCGGAACAATGCCGGACGGTCCAGGCACATGCGGATGCCGCGCCAGCCCAGGAACGGATTCTCCTCGGGCTCGGCTTGCAGGCCCGGCAGCGCCTTGTCGCCACCAATGTCGAGCGTGCGGATCAGCACCGGATACGGCGCCATCACCTCCAGCACCTCTCGGTAGGCGGTGTATTGCTCGTCCTCGCTGGGCAGGCGGCGGGCGTGCATGAACAGGAACTCAGTGCGGAACAGGCCGACGCCCATAGCGCCGTGCTCGCGGGCGATACGCGCCTCGGCCACGGAGCCAATATTGGCCGCGACCTCTATCACCTGACCGTCCAGCGTGCACGGCACCACGCCCACGAAATCCCGCAGCGACTGCCGTTCCAGCGCGACCGACGCCATTGCCGCGGCAAAGCGGGCGCGGGTGGCGGCGTCGGGGTCCAGCACCGCTAGCCCGGCAGCGCCGTCGAGCGCCACGCTGCGTACGCAGCGCAGCACCTGCTGGTCCACGTCGACGCTCATCACCAGCGGCAGGCCGAAGGCCCGCGCCATGATTGCGACATGCGAGGTCGGGCCGCCCTCCAGCAGCAGCAATCCCAACACCCTCTGCTTCGGCAGCCGCGCGAACTCGACAGCGCTTAGTGACCCTGCCACGACGATGCAATCCTGGTCGATTTGCTCCAGGTCGTCACGCTTCACGCCCAGCAGCGCCTCGACTACTTGGCGGGTTACGTCGCGCATGTCCTCGGCGCGCGCACGAAAATAGTTGCTGTCGGCGCGAGCGAAGTGATCGGCGAGCCCGTGGCCGACGACATGGGTCGCCGACGCCGCATCCTGCCACTGAGCGATGCGCTCATGCACCGAGTCGATCAACGCTGTGTCCTCGGTCAGCTCCCGCAGCGCGGTCAGCACCTCGCGCTGGATGGAGTCGGCCGTCGCCGCGGCTTGCTGCGCGAACGTCTCACCCACAGCCGCGAGGATGGCGTCGAAGCGCCGCGTCTCGGCCGCGATCTCGTCGGCACCCAATCGGCGCGGCTCCGGCACCACGGCTTCCGGCAGGTAGACGAAGGCCGGGCCGACCGCGACGCCGGCGTTACCGGGCAGCCCGCGCAACTCGCCCGTCGCCATCTCCGGTTGCGCGACTGACGCTGGCGGCGCAGCGACTGGAGCCAGGGCCGGGACGACGGCCTCGACATCGGAGACAAGGGCCACGAGGCCGTCCAGCGCCGCCGCCTCGTCACAGCCGGTGGCGCGTAGCAGGATCTGCTCGCCCTCTTGCACCGCCAGCAGCATCAGCTTGACCATGCTTTTGGCATCGGCCACCCGCTCGCCCTTCACCACCTCAATGCTGGCGGCGAACTGCTTGGCGAGCTTGGCAAATTGCGCCGCCGGGCGGGCGTGCAATCCTTCCTTCAGTTGCACCACCGCAGTGCGTTGCAGGGTCATGCCGCTGCCCAATCCCGCGCCCGGATTTCCAACACTGCCCCTGGTTCGAGTACTTCCAGCAGCGTTGCGGCTGAAACCGACTCCAGGCATATCTCGCTGGGCCGCTCTGCGGTGGTGGCGCCGGACAGGTTAAACACGACATGGCCGATGTCACTGATCTTCTGCCAGGCCGTCTCGCCGACCGCCGTGATGCACAACGCTTCGGTGCCCACGTGCAGCCGGTCCCCAGGAACCGGCGCGCGCCCGACAGGGCCCGCATCGTGATGCAGCACCGAAACCTCGGCCAATTCCGGCGGTGCGCTGCTGTCGAACAGGATCAGCACGCCGCCCTCGATTAAGTCGCTTACCTCCGCACCAATTGCAGAGATGGTGGTGCGGAACAAAGTCGTCTGCGACATGGCACCCTCTCAGTACAGGCCAAAGCTGAACAGCCAGCCGATGATGACGGAGACCGGCCCCATGATCTGCCGGCTTATTAGCACCGCCGGCACGCCGATCTGGATTGTGGCCGGCTTGGCCTCGCCCAACGCCAGGCCGACGGGGACGAAGTCGCAGCCGACCTGCGTGTCATATGCGAACAGGGCGGGCAGCGCGAAGTGCGGCGGGATATTGCCTGCCCCGATCTGCTGGCCAATCAGCACGCCGATGACCTGCGCTATGACGGCACCCGGCCCCAGGATCGGCGACAGGAACGGCAGGCCGCAGATCGCGGAGAGCACCAGCAGCCCGATCAGGCTGCCGCCAAGGGGCGTCAGGACGCTGGCGATGACGCTGCCCAGGCCGGTGGCGGTGATGACGCCGATCAACATGGTCACAAATGCCATGAACGGCAGCACGTTGCGGATGACCTGGTCGATTGAGCGCCGGCCGCTCTGGAACAGCACGCCGACGACCCCGCCCATCGTCCGCCCGATGTTGGCGATGAAGCCAGTGAACCCGCCGCCATCCATCGGCGGCGGCTTTTGCAGGAACGGGCTTTCCAACTTGCTGCTGGCCGCCAACGGCGCGCTGCCGGCGACCGTGGCCGCCGCGTCGCCGTCGACCAGTTGCATGTTGGCCGGCTTCACCCCGGAGACGTAGATGTCCTCAGTGATGAACTGCGCCAACGGCCCGGACTGCCCGACCGAGGTCAGGTTGATGGTCGGCAGCCGTTTGCGCGGATACACGCCGCAGCGCGCGGTGCCGCCGCAATCAATCACCACGGCGGCGATCTCGCTCTCCAGCGGGGGCGAACGGAAACCGTCGACGGCGATGCCGCCGGTCAGTTCCGCCAGCCGGCGTGCCACGGGAGGAATGCCGCCGCCTGTCACCGCGACGATCTTGTCGCGCTGCGCAGTCGGCAGGATCACCAGCGGGCCGCCCCAGCCCCGGTTGCCGGCGGAGACGCGGACGGCGCGATACTGGCTGACCGCAACATCATCGATGCGGTTATTCATAGCGCGACACCCTGGCGGCGGGCGAGGAACAGCGTAATGCGCTCGGTCAGCATACCCTTCAGCAGGATGACGACCAGGCCGGCGATGAAGTAGCGCACCGCCAGAGGACCGAGTGGAAGGTGCAGAGCCAAAAGGCCATTAGCGACGCCAAGCCACACGAACAGCTCGCCTGAATTGGCGTGTGGGAACAAACCGGTGATCGGATGGCAGAACGACACCGCGGAGTCGTAGAACGCCGGCTTGTGCTTCTCCTCGATGAACACGCCGAAGGTGTAGGCCATCGGGTTGGTCAGGAAGAACATCGCGAGGAGCGGCAGCAGCGTGTAGCGGGTCAGCGCGTAGCGGCCGGCAAAACGGGCGATTTTGTGGACCCGCTGCTCGCCAATTAGTTCGATCACCGTATACACGGCGGTCAGCAGAACGATCAGCGTCGGCAGGATGCCGGTGACGAAAGCGATGAACACCTTGCCGCCGGTGTTAAACACGTTGATGAAAGACTCAGCCCCATGCGACAGCAGGTCCATCATGGCATTTACTCCCGTTCTTTTGTTGTCTGTCTTCTTGTATTTGTTTTAGGTTATGCCGCTAGAGGCGACTTCAAGAAGCGGCTCCGCCATTGAGATTGGCTGCAGTGGCGGCTCGTTGCGTTCCGCGACGATGCGGTCGATCTGCGCTATCGCCAGCTTGATCGCAGCATTAGATCGTCCAAGCTTCGGCGGGATGTTGCTGCCATCACATAACTTTGCGACTGCTATCCCGACTAGGTCTGGATAAGTTCGGAACTTGGCGAAGACGGTGCGGCCATGCATGACCATCACTTGGCGCACTTTCATGTCGGGCGAAGCGACGACGATGGCGATGGCGCCGGCCCCGAACTGGGCGCGGGCGATGCCGCTGCCCACAAACCCGTCGCTCCAGCGGTCGCTAATCGCGCCCAGTGTCATTTTGTAATGCTTCATCTGGAACGCTGTGCCGACGACTTGCAGGCTCCACAGGATCGCGAACGCCAGCAATCCAATTTGCCAAAAATACATTGCACCTTCCCTTTCGTCCCGATGGATCGTTGCCCGTCTGATGTTCGTTATACTTGTCACGTGGCTGCAATCTGGCGCAGTCAGTAGCCGGATCGTCAAGACATCCTAGTAAAAATCCCTCGTCAGGATCAGTAATGTGTAGCTCAGGCTACGCTTCGGCAAAGCTGCGCCAGCAGTTCCGCGACGATCTGCGGCGCCTCGATGTGTGGCATGTGTCCCGCATGGGCGATGGTGTGGACCGCTACCAGCCCCGGCAGCCCTGCAGCGTGACGCGCCGGGATGATGGCGTCGCGTTGGCCCCAGATCACCTTGACCGGCCGCCGCAACCGATCTAGGGCCGCACGCAAGTCAACCGCCTGGGTACCGTCGGGAAACAAGCTGTCGGCAATGGCGGCCTGATAGTCCCGCAGGGCGTCTTGCCCGCGCCCTTGCAAAGCGGCGCGGGTAAAGCCGGGCGTCACCCAGGATGGATCGGCAAACAGACGCCGCAGCCATGGCGTTAAGCTCTCGACTCGCCGCGCGCGGGTGAAGCCATGAAGGAAGTCGCCGTCGATTTCCGGCCCCAAACCTATAGGTGCGATCAGTGCCAGGCTGCGCAGGTCAATGCCACCAGCCTCCGCCATACCGAGTGCCACGCCGCCGCCCAATGAATGCCCGACCAGGTGCAATCGCTCCACGCCCTCCGCGCGCAACACGTCGCGCAGCGCCTCCACCAGTAAATCGAAGCTTGCGTCGCCGAGAGCGGGCGAGCGGCCATGGCCGGGCAGGTCGATGCCAAGAATGCGATGGCTGCCCTCCAGCGCCGACCAGACCGGCCGCCAGCCGGACTGCTCGGCGCCGAAGCCGTGCAGGAACACTAATGGTGTGCCTTGCGCTTGACCAAGCCATTGTCGGTGCAGGACGCTGGATCGCAACGCCGGGAGTGCCGCCGTCGCGAGCGGCGTGAAGGAGTCGAGGTCAGCGCAGACGACGCGGCCACGCGGCCCGCTGCCCCCCACGGCACTCAGGTCGATGCCGCGCCGTGCCGCCTCGCGACGGGCCAACGGTGTTGCGCGTAGGAGTCCGGCCTCAGCCATGGCCGGCTCTGGCGCTGCGGGCGTGACAGGTGCGGCCGGTGGCGCGTCCAACGGCGCCGTTATGGCAGGCTGGCGCTGGGATGACGCGCTCCTCTGCCACTCGCTTCCCTCGGGCACGATCCAGGCCACCGGCGCGCCCACGTCGATCTCGTCGCCGCTGGCGGCGACCAGGCCGCGCAGCACGCCACTGGCTGGCGCCTCGATCTCCATCGCCGCCTTATCGGTCTCGATCTCAAACAGCGGCTCACCCTTGGTGACGACCGCACCTTCAACCGCTAGCCACTTGCCGATCCGCCCGGTCTTCATGTCCATGTCGACGCGCGGGAAGATGATCTCGATGGCCGGCATCAATAACGTCCCCGCAAAAGCTCGCGCGCCGCCTCGATGATGTCTGCCACCTGCGGCACCGCTGCGCGCTCCAGGTCGGGGTTGTACGGTAGCGGGCATTCCGCGCCCCCGAGGCGGCGGATCGGCGCGTCCAGCCGGTCGAACGCCTCGCTCTCGGCGATCATGGCGCTGATTTCAGCGCCGATGCCGAGCGTCTTCACGCCCTCGTACACGCACAGCAGCCGCGTAGTGCGCGACACGCTGGCAACCAGCGTGTCGCGGTCCAGCGGGCGCAGGCTGCGCAGGTCTATTACCTCGGCCTCGATCCTCTCCGACGCCAATAGCGCCGCCGCCTCCAGCGCGCGATGCACCATAATGGAAGTGGCGACGATGGTCAGGTCGCGCCCCGGCCGCCGGACCTCAGCCGTGCCGATCGCCACGCGATACGGCTTGACCGGGACCACGCCTTTCATCTTGTAGAGCAGCTTGTGCTCGAAGATCATCACCGGGTCAGGATCGTCGACGGCGGCCAGCAGCAGCCCCTTCGCATCATACGGCGTCGCCGGCTGCACCACCTTCAGGCCGGGGACGTGGGCGAACCAGGCCTCCAGGCTCTGACTGTGCTGGGCGGCGGCGCCGGTGCCGGACCCGGCCGGCAGGCGCATCACCAGCGGCACCGAGACGCCGCCGCCAAGCATGAAGCGGATTTTCGCCGCCTGGTTGACAATTTGCTCCATCGCCAGCAACGCAAAGTCGGAAAACTGGAACTCGAAGATCGGCCGTCGTCCTCCAAGTGCCGCACCCACGGCGACGCCTACGGCGCCCAGCTCGGCGATCGGCGTATCCATCACACGGTCCTCGCCGAAGCGATGCACTAGGTCTCCCGTCACCTGGAACGCACCGCCATAGACGCCGATATCCTCGCCCATGAGGAACACGCGCTCGTCGGCCTCCATGGCCTGCGCCATCCCCTCCTGGAGCGCCTGCGCGTAGGTCAGTTCACGGGCCATATCGTCCATGGCTTAGGGCGTGGTCACGTTGGGCGTCGTCACGTCGCGGGTCAGTTCGGCCAAGTCGGGCGCCGGGCTGTCCTGCGCGAAGCTGATCGCCGCAGCAATCTCGGCATCGACCTCGCGCTCAATGGCGTCAACATCGTCGCGGGCCAGTATGCCGAAGCCTACCAGCTCGTCGGCCAGCAGCACGATGGGATCGCGCTGCGACCACTCCTCGATCTCCTCCTTGGTACGATAGCGATTACGGTCGCTGCGCGAGTGACCGCGGATACGGTAGGTCTTGTTCTCGATCAACGACGGGCCGCCGCCGGCACGCGCGCGCTCGATCGCCTCATGCGCCGCGTCGGCCACGTCGGCGAAGCGGTTGCCATCGACGATGCGCGCTGGGATGGCATAGGCGGCAGCGCGGTCGGCCACGTCACGCACCGACATCGACCGCTCGGTCGAGGTCGACATGCCGTACTTGTTGTTCTCGCAAACGAAGATGACCGGCAGCCGCCAAAGCGCCGCCATATTCAGCGACTCGTGGAAGGCGCCCTCGTTCGACGCTCCGTCGCCGAAGAAGCACACCACCACGTCGCGGCACTTGCGCTGCTTCATTGCCAGTGCGGCACCCACCGCAATCGGCAGGCCGCCGCCGACAATGCCATTGGCCCCAAGATTGCCTTTGCTCACATCAGCGATGTGCATGGAGCCGCCACGTCCCCGGCAATAACCGGCCTCCTTGCCAAAAAACTCGGCGAACATTAGCCGGGGATCAGCACCCTTGGCGATGCAGTGGCCATGGCCGCGATGCGTCGAGGTGATCTGGTCGGCGTCGGTCAACGCCACGCATATGCCGACGGCACTTGCCTCCTGGCCGATCGACAGGTGCATGGTGCCGTGGATCAGGCCGCGCATGTAGGCCTGCTCGGCACCCTCCTCGAAGCGGCGGATCAGGTACATCTGCCGCAACGTTTCGCGCAGTGCCGCCGGCGACAGCCGGTCGTAGGCGGCGGGGCGGTTGGAAAGCGGGGCCAGGTTAGCCTGAGCAGCACTCATGGTTTGCCTTGGGGTGATGGCGGGCAGTAATGCCTGGCGCGACGGTCAAACGGCGGCGGTTTCGCGGACCGTCAACAGCGCGTCCTGCTGGCGGCGCAGCTTGACGATCTGCATCGACTCGTCAATGCGGCAGTTGTCGTAGGTAAGATAGTCGCCCAGCGCGATCGGATGCGTGACCACGGCGCGCTCGGCCAGCCCCATCGGCAGCCGGCGTCCGGCCTGGGCGAAGCCGACCGTGGTAATCCAGCCGCGGTAGTGGTCCTCGCCGATCTTGCCGAGCCTGACGCCGGGCACCAGCGGTTCTTTAGCGAGACAGCAGCATTCGGCCACCGGCTCCGGCAAAGGCTGCATATGCGGGTGGCCGTGCAGCGCCAGCGAGGCGGCGGTCAGCGGCACTTCCAGGCTAGTCAGGTGGTATGGCCTTATGAAAGTGAAATAGGGGCCCGATCCCATCTTCAAGTCGCGCAACCGCTCTAGAACGCGCGGGTGCGGCGCCTTAATGACCACGAACACGCCAGGGGCAACGCCCTTGCCGACCGAGTAGTCCACTACCCCACTACGCGACAGAAGACCGCCATCAACTGCCGGGACCAGCGTGCTCGACAGATCGTCCCGACCGGCGGCGGGACCGTGCATTCCCGGCCGGTCGGGAACCAGCCCGGTCGCGTTGGCGATTGCGCACATCTCGATCATGGTCTTGGAGCCGTCGATGAACTCCACTAACATACGGGCGTTCATATGCCGCCTCTGGGCTTCCTCAACGTATTCGGCTGGCTTGGCGTCGAAGCGCAACGGGTTGTTCTTGCCCTTGCCGGCGGCCACGATGGGATAACCTAGGCTGCGCACGAAGCGAACCAGCTCCATCGCCGCACTCGGCTCGTCGCCCGCACCCAGCGAGTAGCCAACCCCAGCCTGCGCCGCCTCGCGCGCCAGCATGGCGCCTACAGTCACGTCGGCCTCAACGTTCATCATGACGACGTGCTTGCCGTGCGCCATAGCGCGCAGCGACAGCTCGGCGCCGATACCCGGGTTGCCAGTGGCGTCGATGATGACGTCCACCTGGTCGGCCACACAGGCAATGTCGCCGTTGGCGGTGATGACCATGCGCCCGGCCCGGATCGCGTCTTGCGCCGTGGCCAGGTCGTCGGTAGCGACGGCGCGAGCGCGCGGCACACCGGCGATGTCGAGCGCCGCCCAGGCTTGGTCGACCCGCATCTCCGCCAGTACAGCGATCTCCAGGCCGGGCATCAGCTCAACCTGAGTGACGATGTCAGTGCCCATCTCGCCACAGCCGACCAAGCCTACCCGAACCGGACGGTTGTCACGCGCACGAATATTCAGATCGGTCACGATATCCATGACGTGTTTTCCCTTAACTTCAACCTTTATTCAGTACGACATAGCCATTATAGCTGGGATAATCATGCGACATTCTTTCGCATGTCAACACTTATGTTTGAACTAAATCAGGAGAACAATCGCGGTTCGCTGCCGGAAAGCTTCAGTGTATATATACAAAGGTGTTTACGGCCGCACGAATGTGCACAGTCTTACGCTTGTTGTGCCAGCAGTCCTTCGGCGGCGTGAACGTCGGTTATCAGCACGTGCGGGCGCAGTAGGCGGATGGCGGCCAGCAGCGCCGTCACCTTGCACCAGCCGCCGGAAGCCAGCACCAGCTTCGGCGCGTGGCGCAGATCGTTCGGATGCACCGCGACCACCCGGCGATTGATCGGATGGTCCAGCACTCGCCCGTCGCGGTCAATGAAGCGGCACAGTATATCGGCGACCGCACCCTCGCGGCCAAGTGCCGCCAGTTCGTCCCAGGACAGCAGGCCGAACCGGGCGATGGTTGAGCTGGGTGACAGGTCACCCACACTGACCAGCGCCAGGTCGACGCGACGCGCCTGGGCTAACACTTCTTCAATGCCCGGATGCGCGCACAGCGCCGCATGGGTTGCCTCGTCGGCCACATAGACCGGCGCGGTCAGTAGGTAGCACTCCGCCCCTAGCGCGTCGGCGAAGCGCCAGGCGAACTCCGCCGGGTTGATGCCGGCCGCCCGCGTCAAGCCGCCTAGCAGAGACACCACCGTGAGGTCCCGCACGGTGCGCTGCTGGATGTGCGTCAGACTGCTGCGCAGGCTGCTGCCCCAGCCGAGGCCCACGCGCATCCCGCTTCGCAGGTTGTCGGCGATGTATCTGCCCGCCGCCGCGCCGATCAGCGGCGTCAGCTGCGTCTCGTCCTCCGGTGAGGGAATGACAATGGCCTGCGCGATGGAAAAGGTCGTCTCTAACTGCCGCTCCAGGCTGACGCAGTCGCTAAGCCGCGAGACCACGCGGATCTGCACCGTCCCGTCCTGCCGTGAGGCCGCCAGCATCCGCAGCACCCGCAACCGACTGATGCCGAGCTTTTCGGAGATCGCGTCCTGGGTCAGCCCCTCCATGTAATACAACCAGGAGACGCGCGTCTTCAGGTCGGTGTCTCGGTTATCGGGCTCCGCGCCAGGACCAGCGGCATAAGTATCCACGTCGCAGCGTCTCCTCTGTTGTGCGGCTCAACTTTTTACAATGCGTCAGCATCAAGCCCGATCATACGGACTTAGAGCTGGCCGGTTGTGAAACCTGCTTGGCAGCTTCAGCGATGAGATCAACACTAACGAAATGAAAAGCTGGTGATAACGTTTTACCAATGGTTTGTCATGGTAAATGATCTTCAAAGCGTTGAAATGACACACTTTTAGACCAGTATGTTTGACACGGAGGTTACGACAAGGCCAGCAAGGATGTGGCGACGTTCCATGAGGCGCGACTCCGATCGGAGCCGCAGGAGCCTATGCCGCAAGAGCAGGGCCAACCCGCAAACGGCGTCGTGCAGGCCGATAAGGTCGCCGGTGTTCATCGCCGCGACCAAGGCTTTCGCGTCTTGCCCGTCGCCATGCTGTGCTTCGGGTTCGCGCACCGTTGCGGTTGGGTTGTGCGGCACCATCTTACTCCCGATAAATCGATTGACCAGCATCCGTATGCCGGCGAGCCGTTGTTTCACCTTCGGCGCCCAAGACCACTCCGTGTCAGTTCCTCGATCTAAGCCGCCACATGCATTGGTTGGATCGCCGGCAATATCCATCCATAGCGCCGGATATTCTGAAATGGACTGATACACTATGGGCGATAGTGTATCAGGCCAGACGGCTAAGCCGTTGATCTTCGGCGCTGCGCGGTTGGTCGCGGACAGCGATGCACGCCAAAACTGATACATTTCTCGTGACGTTGCGCCCAAACCCACTTCGAAGGGCTCGTATGGCATGGTAGAGCGACATCATGCCCCTGCCCTCCTCCCCGTTCAGCACCGCCGAACGCAATCTGCTGCGCCACGAGTTCATGATCCGCTTCGGCCAGCCGCCCTCGCTAGCCAACGGTCTTTGGCTGCGCGCTTGGCATGGTGGACCGCAGGCCGGGCAGCCGAAAATCCCCGTCGTCGTCGCCAGCATGCTCGCGCGCGGCTTGGTGGAGATTGGGCCCGACCGCATCGGCTTTCGCGCCGGCTTCACCGCGGCCGGTATTGCCGCCCTGCACCTGCTCGCCCAAGATCGCCGCGCCCTCGATCCCAAGCAATACGCCCACATCCGCGAAGAACTCAGGATTGATCCGGTTGCCGCCGCCGATCCCGATGCGGCCACATAGCCATGGCCAAGCGGGTAGCGGTGCGGTGACGCCCCGTGGGCCGCAAAGCCGCCCCTACCTCCTCATCGCCTCAACCGACGGTGCGACGTCCGGTCAAGCTTACTGCACAGGATGGCAGTGGTCATGCATGTGGATCGCGAGCCTGGGCCTTGCCATTAAGCGGGACTGTGGCGAGTGAGAACGTGGCGGACATATTGTGTCTCCCATTTTGCGGTCCAGCTCAGGCCAGCTTGAGCTTCTGCAGGCAAGCAAAGATGTCGGCCAGAGCTGCCATATCGCAGTGGCCCAAATCTCGGCCAAATCAGCCTCAGCTGCTTCGGTGAGGCGGAGGGCTAGCGGCCGGCTAATAGCTTGCGTCGTAAGAGGGGCAAAAGTCCGGGCGAATACAAAACGGTACCGGATCGATCCGCGCGCGATCGGCAGAGAATGGCTGATTTCTTCGGTGTTTGCTCGCTGGGCGGCTGAATGCTGCACCTGCGTGCCCGGACTTTTGCCCCTCTTACCTTGCGTCCTCGTTCGATGATCCGCATGCTGTCGAACTCCTGCACCCGGCCTTCAGCCCATAACATCGGGCGCGCTTGCCTGACGCCTTCCTCAGCCTGGCACAGAGCTGCAGCAAGCTGCGCATCGCCTCATACGACTATCTCGGCAGCAGGCTTTTCGTCCCAGCCTGCCCGAGAAACGCGCATCTGCCTTATCTCGTCAGCCTACGATGCACGTCACCATGATCGCCCAAGCTTTGTCCCTCTTACGTGTCTTCATCTTACCATCCCGGTCGAGCCGCCTACGAAGCCAGTCAACCTAACCATGCCAGCACGCGCCCTTCGCGTAGAATGAGGCCGGTAGTGACGGCGGGTGTCACTTCTCGATTCAGGCGTCGTCCGTGGCGCGGCGTCCATCGTCAAGAGTCACGCCAGGTCCGTCCAGAGTTCAGCCATCATTTCCTTCGTCTGAACGTAGAGCCGTAGGTTATGCGCGATGGACGATGCAGATGCTGGAGGGCCGCGTCGTCGAACTGAACATCGTCGCACGCGCCAGCGACAACACCATCGGGCGAACGCTAAAAAACATCCTCAAGCCGCACCTGAACGACCAATGGGTGATCCCTCCCGACGCCAACGCAGCCTTCGTGGCCGCCATGGAGGATGTCATCGAGGTCTACCACCGGCCGCATGACCCCGACCGTCCCGTTGTCTGCGTGGACGAGACATCGAAACAGCTCATCGTCGAGACACGGACGCCGATCCCCGCCAAGCCAGGCAAGCCGCGGCGGGTCGACTACGAATACAAGCGCCACTGCACCGCCAACCTGTTCATGATGTTCGCACCCCTGGAAGGCTGGCGAGACGTGAAGGTGACCGACCAGCGAGCCGCCGTCGACTATGCGCAGATGCTCAAGGAATTGTCCGACACGCATTTTCCGCAGGCCACCAAGATCGTGCTTGTGCAGGACCTCAGCACTCACACGCCTGCCTCGCTCTACGCAGCCTTCCCGGCCAAGGAGGCCCGCCGCCTCGCGCTACGATTCGAATGGCACTGCACGCCCAAGCACGGCAGTTGGCTGGACATGGCTGAAAGCGAACTCAGCGTGCTGTCGTGCCAGTGCCTCTCCCGGCACATTGCTGACAAAGACACCCTGACCGAGGAAGTCGCCGCATGGAACAGAGACCGCAACAAGAAGCACGCCAAGGCCGACTGGCAGTTCACCACCGCCGACGCCCGCGTCAAACTGAAGCGCCTCTATCCCACATAGCTCTTATTGGGTTCCGGGGTGGTGACGGGTCCGTCATGCAACCAGGCCTGCGATGAGGGCGCCGAGCAAGGCTTTGCCGCGTCGGCGCGCGTTGTGCACGAACTGGAAGAAGCCGAGATAAAGC
>JAABUU010005508.1_pt1 | contig 14169 bp, 15 predicted proteins | sample 5559301 | NCBI WGS metagenome assembly JAABUU01 (sample SAMN10711884, study PRJNA513360) | rock metagenome | isolation source: Antarctica rocks | place: Antarctica: Victoria Land, Richard Nunatak white | reverse complement strand
GCCAGCCCGAGCAGGACCACGAGGACCGCCGCCTGTACAAGGACGTGGCCGCCGAGCTGGCTCCCTACGCGCGCGGCGGCCGCTACGCCCCCCTGGTAGACCGCCCCACCAGCTTCGCCTTCGACACGCGCCTGCTGGCCTTCCACATCGACCCCCGGGACCTGGGGACCACCACGCCGGTCTACGCCTTCGTCATGTTCGCCATGACCGACATCGCCGACCGCCGCGACGCGCTCGCGCAGGCATGGGGCCGGCGCTCCGGGCGGGGCACCGTGCAGCACCTCTTGGCAATAGATGAGGGGTGGAGCATCCTGCGCCACCAGGCGGGCCAGGAGTGGGTCGCGGGCATCGGGCGCACCGGGCGGCACTCGGGCATGGTCCCCATGTTCGTCAGCCAGAAGCTCTCCGACCTGACCAGCAACGCCGCCGCCGCCGGCTATTTCGACCAGACCAGTTTGCACTTCATCTTCAACATGCACGACACCAACGACGAGAGCGGCGTCGATCCGCGGCAGTGGATCGCAGGCAAGCTGCGCCTGACCGAGGGCGAGGCCGCGCGGATCGGCACGCTGGCCGGCAAGGAGGCCGCCGACAAGAAGCGCCTGGAGTACGCGCAGATGTTCATGATCCGCACCACCAAGACGGCCTCCCGACCGGCGCGCGGGGTGGTCAACGTGCCCTCGTCGCCGGAGGAGGCGTGGCTGTTCGCCAGCGACCCCGACGACAAGGAGTACCGCGCGCGCATGGTCCGCGCCGTCGCCGCCGACCCGGAGCACCCGACCGGCGAGGAGGTGTACCAGGCGGTGTGCCTGCTCGCCGAGGGCTCCACCCCCGAGGAGGTCTACGCCGCGCGCGTGGCCCCCGCCCTTGCCCCCACCCCCGCCGGCGACGCCGACGGGGACACCGCGCTAGCCGGGGTAGGAGGTGCGGCATGGACTGCGGCGCGCTAATCGAGAGAAAAGGAGGCCCCCTGCGCCGATTGATCGCACCCCTCGCCGCGCTCGTGCTGCTCGCCCTGGGGATGGGCGTGGGGAGCGCCCGCGCCGCGTCTGCCCCCACGCCCACGCAGACGCCCCCGGCGACGCAGACGCCGTACCCGACGTACACGCCGGCGCCGGCCCCGACCGCGACGCACCATCCGACGCTCGCCCTCTCGGCGAGCCAGGGCATGCCCGACACCCCCCTCGTCGTCGTCGGCGCCGACTTCCCCGATGGGGAGGTCACGCTGTACTGGGACGGGGCCTACCTGGCGCGCGGCACGAGCGCAGACAGCTACGTACACATCGACACGCGGGCGCCCGCCACGGGCGGCGCCGCCGCGTTGGGGCCGCACGAGGTCCGCGCCGTCGGCCCCAATCGCACCTCGGCCAGCGTGTTCTTCACCATCGCGCGGACCTATCAGCCCAAGGTCACGCTGACACCTACCCATGCCGTGGCCATGACCGGCACGGTGGTCAGGGTGGACGTGTCCGGCTTCGCGCCCGGCCAGACCGTCAATTTCTCCTGGGATCGCGCCGGCGGCGCGCATATCTTCGCGCACGGGAGCGTCGCCGACGACAACGGGGACACCAGCGCCGACCTCATCCTGGGGACCGACCCCACGCCCGGCGTCGGCACGCACCGCCTGTATGCGTCGGGGACCGCCCCGACGCTCTCCACGTCGGCGTCGTTCACGGTGGACCCGCCGCCGCCCGCCTGCGGCGGCCTGTCCATCCCCATCCCGTTCAGCGCCCCGTTCTGCCTCGACCCCTTCGGCTGGGCCGGCTCCTGGCTGCACGACCGCGCCACCGACGCCGGCAAGACGGTCGGCGCGCTCGTCGCCAAGGACCTGACCACGCAGCAGGACTACACGCAGATCGACAAGCTCAAGCAACCCTTCGCGACGATGCAGGAACTGGCACGCGACCTGTTCGGCGTCTTATTCCTGGCCGGGGCGCTCACCTGGTACGCGCGGCGTCTGGGGCTGGGGCCGGGCGGCGAGGCGGCCACGCAGATGGTCGAGGGCGGGCTGGGCCTGGCCGTCACCACGGCGCTCCCCTGGATGCTCCACCTCTACATCGTGGCGGTCAACGCCGCCTCGACGATGATCCTGGCCGACCCCAACAATCAGGGCGGGGCCGCCATCGGCGATCTCGTGGGCCACCTCGTCGACACCGCCCTGCTCTCGGTCATCACCGGCGACCCCATCTTCCTGGTGGTGGTCTTCGGCTTCGTCATCCTCTTCTTCGTGCTGCTGGTGCTCATCGCCATCACGCGCACCATCGGCACCCTGTACGGCGCGGCGGTCTACCTGGCCGCCCCCGTGGCCTCGATCTGCATGGTCACGCCCCTGACGCGCGGGGTCGCCGTGGCCTGGGCGCGGCTGTGGTTCAGCCTGACGCTGTGGGGGGTGAGCTACGCCGTCGCGCTCGTGGCCGTACGGGCCATGGTGGCCGCGTTCGGGAGCGACGGGCTGCAATCGCTGGCCCTGGCCCTGGCCGGCGCGCTCGTGCTCTACGGCGCCCCGCGCCTGGGCGACGCGCTGCTCGGCGGTGGGGCCTCACGCGCCCTGGGCATCGGCAACGTGCCGATGCTCGGGACCGCCGCCCGTGCCGGGTTGGCGGCCGCCACCGCCGGGACCGGCGGCGCGGCCGTCGCGGCGGGCGGCGAAGGGACAGCCGCAGGCGGCGGTTTGCCCTCCATGCCCACAGTGACGGAGATGCCTAACGCCAGCGTCTCCGAGGTGGCGTCGATCGCCCCACCGATCACCGCCGAGTGGGGGCTAATTGAATGAGGCTAACAAGCGGGATCAAGCGAGCGGCGCGCGCGACAGGCAGGGGCCTATTCGTCCTGGCCGTGCCCAAGACAGTGCGCCGTTCGACGGACGACTTGCGCCAGATCGAAATGTCGCCGGCGCTGGGGCTCGTGCTGCGGATCGCCGCAGTCCTCGTCCTCGCGGGGACGGTCCTGGCGGTCCACGCCGTCGGGCATCCCCTCCTGAGCCTCGCCCGCGACGCCCTCCTGCTTGTCGGGGCCGTCGTGATGCTGACCCTTTCCGGTGCGCTCGCGCCGCAAGGCCGGCTGCTGGGGCGGCTCTTGCTGTCCTACGCCAAACGGGAGAGCACACGCAGGGGATTGACGTGGCAGGGCCGCCTCTTCCGCGCCCTCGCACGGCGCTTAGAACCCGCCACGCCGGAGAAAGAGAAAGGGAAGACCAATGTCCGCTAACCAGCCTGACGCCCAACGCCCGCGCATCTCGATGGTCGTGGAAGCTCCGCAGAAGTGGGCCTACCTGCAGGAATTCAATTGTCAGCCGGCACGCCTGAACGAGTTGGGCCAGCAGGGGTGGCGCTTGATTGGCCCACCCGTCATCGCCAAGATGTCGCTCGGGACATCGGGGCGGTTGCTCTACGTGTTCGAGCAGCCCATCCAAACGCCGCAGCGGTAACGAGAGAGGAGCGCCGGCCGGGAGAGAGGACCCCCGGCCGGACTCCCATAACGCAAGAAAGGGAAGGAGAGAGACATGTCCATGACGGATCGCTGCCACGACATCTTGCGGGCGCTCGCCGACGGGGAGGAGCGTCACGGCTACGCCATCCTGGAGGCCGTCGAGGAGCACACCAACGGGAAGGTCATCCTCGCGCCCGGCACGCTGTACCGCGCCATCGGGCGCCTGCTGGACGACGGCCTGATCGTGCAGACCGACCGGCGGCCCGATCCCGCGCGGGAGGACGCGCGCCGGCGCTACTACCGCATCACCCCGCGTGGCCACGCCCTGCTCGCCCATCCGGGGACGCCGCTCGCCCCCCTCACCCCGCCCGATCCCGGCCCCGCCTACCGGCAGTACGACGTGCTGCGCGTGCTCGCGGACGGCCAGGAGCGCCACGGGCACGCCCTCATGCAGGCCGTGCGGGCTGTCCCCGGTGCGGCCCCCCTCGGCCCGACCGGGCTCTATGTCACCCTGCGCCGCCTGCTCACGAATGGATTCGTCGCGGAGGTCGCCGCGCGGCCCGATCCAGCGCTGGACAACGAACCGCGCGATTTCTACCGCATCACCCCGCTGGGGGAGGAGGCCCTGCGCACGCCGGGGCTGCTGCCCCTGCCCCCGCGCACCACCGCCCAGCAGCGCCAGTACGCCGTGCTGTGTGCCCTCGCCGACGGCGCGGAGCACCACAGCTATGGCATCCGCGCGGCCCTGCGCGCGGACCCCGACGGCACGGCACGCGTCGGGAGTGGCAGGGCCTACCGCACCCTCGACGGACTGGTGGCGGACGACCTGGTGGTCGAGACCGGGGAGCGGCCCGATCCCGCCGTCAACCCCGCCGTGCTCCGCCGCCATTTTCGCCTCACCCCGCGCGGTGAGGACGCCCGCCGGATGCTCGCCACACTGGGACCGCGCCCATCGCACGGCGCGGTCCCCTGGCGCGGCGCGGTGTCCTTCGGCGTGACGTGGGGCGCGGCCACGGGCGGCCTGCTGCTCCTGCTGGGGGCGGGCGGCGCGGGGTGGGCGACGGGCGCGGTGGCCACGGTCGTCACCACCGGCGCGGGGCTGCTGCGCCGCGACGAGGCGGCGTAGCGCGCCAAGGCGTGAGGCCGGACCAAGAACGAGAGGACAGGAGGAGGACACATGGCGGACGAGAAGAACGAGAAGAAGCGGACGGGGTACTACCTGGCCGACGAGACGGTGCAGGCGGTCGCGGAGCACGCCAAGCGTGCGGGCCTCTCGATCTCGGCGGCGGCGGACGACCTGATCCAGCGCGGCGCGGGGGCCGCCGCGGCGCAGCACGCGGGCGCGCCGGCGGTCCCGGCCATCGCGGCGGCCGTGGGTCAGACGGTGGAGGACCTGCTGCGCGCCGTCGTCGTGGGGCCGTTGCGCGCGGAATTGGCGGCGATCCACCACGAGGCGACGCTGGCCCGCCTGGAAGGCTACGCCCACATCTACAACGACTACGGCCCCGAGGTCGCCGAACGGCTCGAAGCGGCGGCCGAGGAGCGCGCCACGGCGGCGCGCGCGTCGGGCGAGCGGGCGCGGCTGTACCGGCGCGTGGCCGAGGACCAGGTGGCGTGATGACGACGCGGACGTTCGTGGAGGGGCGCTACGTGCCGGCCGGGCCGTGGGCCGCGCGGAAGATCGAGCGGCAGGTGAAACATCTCGTGGCCGACTACCGGGCGGGCGAAACGCACGAGGAGCGGATGCTATTCGACGCCCACGGCGACGTGGCCGACCGGACGACCGCGCGGGCTATGCTGACGGCCGCGATCGGCCCCAGGGTGGTGTTCCACCGGCTCGTCCTCTCGCCGGGGCGACGTGCCGGTGTGGTCCGCCTGATTGACCTGCATACCTGGACGCGGCTGCTCCTGATGGACCTGGGCCACGAGTTGGGCCAGCGGCTCGTCTGGGTGGCCGCCGTCCACCGCAACACCGACGATCCGCACGTCCATGTGCTGCTCGCCGGCGCGGCCGCGCGGACCCGCTGGCCGCACCAGGGGAAGGTGGTGGGCGTGGAACTGCGACGCGTCCATTACGTCCCCGGTGGCTTCATCCGTCAGCGCGGGGACCTGCGCGCGGCCGAGATTCGCGCGTTGAATGGGGAGGAGTAGCGTGATGGACCTAGCGTTACCCGTCCACCTGACCACGGCCCAGCTCGTCGCCCTGACGGTGGGCCTCGCCGTCGGGATCGCCATGGGGGCCATCACCGGCGTCTTGATGGTTGTGGAGAACCGCGACCGGGCGCTGGCCCGCCGGTTCGACCTGTTCGAGCGCCTGCTGCCCCACTCTCCGCGGACGGCCGAGGTGTCCGCCGTCGCCTGGGAGTGGTACCGCGCACTCCAGGAGGAGAAGGAGCGCGCCGACCGGGCCGAGCGACACAGCGCGGGGATGCAGGCCGCCGCCGACGCGGAGCGGGCGCGCGCCCGCGGCGTCGCGGGGGACGAGGGAGGCCATAACGACGAGGATAGGGAGGAGGCCGACGATCCCTGCATCACCTTCTGCCCCTCGCCCGCGTTCGCCGGCGGCGAGCCCTGCACCTGCGCCGCGTTCCGGCGCGCGCCTAGCGACTGACACCCGGATAGACCGGGACACACGGACACCGGAAGGAAGGAAAAAGCATGACGCTCGACACGTCGACACGACGAACGGGCCGCGCTGTGACGGCGGTGGCCCTCGCCTTAGCCCTGGTATCCGTCCCGCTGACGACGAGCGGCCATGCCGACGCCGTGGCGGCACACCGCGCACGCCCCGCGACTGGCGCGCCGACATTGGCGGGAGCGTACGTCGGCGGGGTCCACCTCGGCCTCGGCGGCGCGACCCAGCTGTGGCCCGTGTTCGAGCCCTCCCTGCGCCACGGCGTCGTCGGCGGGACGTACGGCTCGGTGGCGACCGATAGCCGCCGTCCCGGCTGGCTCGGGAGCCAGAGCCGTGCGGCCCTGCGCGTGCGCGGGACGCTCGCCGGCACGCGGCTCATCTTCGATGTCGTGTATCGGGGCGCCCCCTGGTATCGCTTCAGCGGCGCGGTCCGGGCGCACACGATCATCGGGACCATGCACAGCCTCACCGCCCACGACGCGGCCGCGTATCCCCTGACGTTCTACGACTGCACGGCCGCCCCGCGCGCGATCACCCCCTGCGCCATCGGGTACGCGCGCTAACGCGACGTGGGGAGAAAGGCACGGGCGATGGATAGACAGGACGCACAGAGCATGGCCCATGTCCCGATCGACCGGGGCACGACCTCCGACGCGGCGCGGCGGGCGCTGCACGCGGCATTGCGCGGGGAGCCGGCCGCGCGCGCGGCCTACGCGCAGGCCGAGAAGGTGTGGGCGCTCGACGTGCTCGCGGGGATCATCCGCAGCGCGGGCGACGAGCGCACGGCCGGGGGGTGAACCATGAGCGCGGCGCGGCAAGCCATGGCCGGCAGGCTCGCCTACACCGTCGACGGCCAGGGCGTCGTGCTCCGCGTGCGGGAGGCGTCCCGCCTCGTGACCGCGCCGCAGCGGGAAGGCAGGGCGCAGCCGTCGCCGCAGGCCCTCGTGTCGCCGCTGACCTGGGAGCCCTTACAACGCCTGCTCGCTTGGGGTGCGCGGGAGGGGATGACCGCCGCCGAACTGCTCGATATCTGCCGGACGGTCACGCGCCCCCCGGCGACACGGACACCGCGCGGACGCTCGATAGGAGGTAAGGCACGATGACAGACTATAGCCGCGACGACAGGCTCCTCACCCCGTTCGACGGGACGCTCGCCGACGGCGGCCCCGACCGGCTGGCGTCCGCGCCGACAGCGACGGAGACCGCGGAGCCGGCGGTGACGTACTACACGCGCGAGCCAGACGGCTTCGGCCCAGACGACTTTCGCTGGCAGGCGATCACCGACCCCGCCGAGATCGCCACGATCGAGAGCGCGCTGGCGCGGGGCAGCGACCCGCCGTATGAGGTGTGGGTGGACCAGGCGCCGGCCGCGCTCGACCCCGACCGGCTAACCCCCGCCGAGGAGGGGACGGCGGTCTACGCCTGGGAGCAGACCGGCCCGGCCGTGGGCGACGGCCAGCTCTACGAGATCACCGATCCGGTGGTCATCGCCGCCTATGAGGAGGCGCATCCCGCCCAAGGGGCCATCGAGATCATCACCCCGGCCGACTACTACGATGCGGCGTGGGCGACTGACGCGGCGGGAGCCACCGACCCCGGCGCGGCCCTCGACCGGGACCTGACGCCGGCCCTCGACCTGTAGGAGCCAGGAGAGACAGACCATGAGCACCCCGAGCACACCCGCTAACCCACCGCCCCTGACCGCCCGCCCCTGGGCGCGCGTCGGCGTCGCCGTGCGTCGCCTAACGCGACTCCCGCGCGCGCTCGTGCGCGCCCTGCTGCACGCCATGCGCCGGCTGTTCGCCCGCGTGTTCTGGCTGCTGCGTGGCTGGGCCGGCCTCCTCGCCGGCCTGCTCATCGCGCTGGCGCTCTGGCTCGGGCCGCTCGCCGGCGCGCGCTGGATCGTTGCCACGGCCACGGCCCTCTCCCACCCCGTCGCCGCGGCGGTGACACTGTGGTATCAGACGGCCTACGACGCGGTGGCCTGGCCGGCGGCGACGGGGGTGGCTGCCGTGCGCGCGACGCAAGCGTGGGTGCGCCACGGCTACCACGGACTCGCTCCGACGATCCACACGAGCACCTGGACCTTCTGGATGAGGAAAGGAGCGGCCTGGCGCTACACGAACCTGCACAGTCGGGCCGGGGCATCCGTGCGCGCGGCGATCCCCGTGGAGCTGGGCGGTGTGCTCGCGCTCCTGGCGCTGTGCGGCGTCTTCATCCTCATTGGCCGGCGGACGCGCGCCCTCGACCCCACGCGCGCCAACACCTACGGCGGGTCGCGCTGGCAAACCTGGGACGAGCTGAAGCGGCGGCGGACCAAACCCGGTGACATGGTCCTGGGGACGGCGCGGCGTGGGCTCAGACGGATCACGATTGGCGTGCGGTCGGCGCTGCTGCTCGAAGGGGTGGCCATCGACGCGCCGACCGGCCTGGGCAAGTCCAACGCCTTCTTCAAGACGCAATTGCTCGAACCCGACCCCGCCGTGGATTACGTCGCCACCGACAACAAGGGCGACGGGTGGAACCAGACGGCCGCGGCGATGAGCCGGACGCACGACGTCTACCGGCTAGACATGCAGAACCCGGCCAACAGTGTGACGTGGGCACCGCTCGCCCTGGTACGCACACCGGCGAAGGCCGAGGACTGGGCGCGGGCCTGGCTGCACAACTCCAAGCCCGTCGACAGCGCCCCGCCGCAGCCCTACTTCGAGCAGGCCGTCTTGCTGCTCATGGCGGCGGGCGTCATGCACGTCCACGCCGTCGCCGCCGCAGCCGGCCGCCCCTCCGGCACGCTCGACGAGTTGCTGGCCCTGCTGCTGCAACCGAACGTGGAGGCCATCGAGAAGGCGTTGAAGAACGGGCCATCGGGCGCGGAGACGGGGCCGGCGGCGCAGTTCCTCGGGCTCATCGCCGAGCACCGCGACCTGCGCTCCTCCATCCCCTCGGGGCTGGCCCCGCGCCTCTCCGCGCTCGCCGACCCCGCCATCAAGGCCGTCGTCGGCGGCCAGGGCACGCTTGATCTCGACCGTTTGGGCCGGACGGGGCGGCGGCCGGTGGCGCTCTACATCGTGATCCCGGCCGGGGACGACACGCTGCGCCCCCTCGTCGCGGCGCTCTTCACGACGATGTTCACCGTGCTGCTCGACCGCGCGCGCGCGCTCCCGAATGGGGAGTTGGCGCGCGAGGTGCGCCTGCTCCTAGACGAGTTCGGCACGATGGGGGCGATCCCCAACGCGCCCAAGTGGTTCAACATCTGCCGGCAGCCGCGCATCTCCCGCGTCATCAGCTTCCAGTCCTTCAGTCAGTTGGTCGACGACTACGGGGAGCTGGGGGCCAAGGCCATCATCGACTCGTGCAACGTGCTCGCCTGGCTGGGCGGAACGCGCGGCGACGACGCCAAGTGGGCGAGCGACGCGCTGGGCAACCGCACCGTGCTGGCCCATGGGGAGGGCGAGTCGCGGACGGGCGGCTTGTTCGGCAAGAGTCCCGATCGGGGCAGCCAATCAGTGAGCGAGACCGGCGTGCCCCTCCTGTTCCCCGACGACCTGGCGGCCTCGTCACGGCGGCGCGTCGTCGCCATCGCCCGCGAGGCGCGGCCGATGGACCTGCGCACGCGACCAGTGTGGTCCGTGCGGGCCATGCGCCGGTTGATGACGCGTCCGGCCCCGCGCGCGTGCGTCGAGGCCCCGGTGAACCCGGCGCGCGCCCCTGCGCCCGCGCCCGTGCGGACAACGGCAGCGGGAGCCCCCGCGCCGACCCCGGCGCCCACGGCGGGGTCGGCGCCGGCCAAGACACCGGGCGCGCCGGTGCGCGTCGTGGCGAAGGCCCCGGCCCCGGCCCCCGTGAGGGCGCCGGGAGCGCCCGCAGCCTCCACGCCGGCGGCGATGACGGACCCGGCCCCGGCGGCAACAGCACCCGCATCTCGCCCGGCGCGGCTGCCGACGGCCCCGGTCAAGCATGGCACGGCGTACGATTGGACGGGCCTCCCATGACCACACACATGAGGCGCCGGATAGCGCCGTGGAGGAAGGGGCAGGACGCGCGTGCGCGCGCCGCCTTTACGTCAGGGGAGGGCATGGGCTACACTACGCATCATGAAGGAGTGCGTCATGTAACACGAATGCGTGGTCGAAGCGGCCACAATGCAAGAGACCCACCAGCTACCAACCGGTGAGTCTCTTGCAGCCCTGACCTATTCTAATAGTGACCGGCGCTGGTGTACCTGCCTGAGAAAGCAACCACCAGAGCCACCAAACGGAGGCCACCGCCCGACGGAGTTAGTAGCTCCGAACCGGGTAGCGGGCCTGCACAGGAGGCGTTTATGCTTCAAAGCACACCCATGCTCTCTCGACAGGATAGCGCGGACTCCCGCGCGTGTCAACAGGTTGACCCCGCCCACGCGTGGACAGGCGCCGGGACGGTCGATACGCCGTCCCTCATCGCGGCCGTGGCCCGCGCCTATAACGACATCTACGGTCTCGAAACCGCCGTGACCCCCGCCGCGATCCTGGGGCCGAGTCGCGCGACCGCTGTGGCTTGGGCGCGGCACCTCTGCGCCTACCTGTGTGTCGAGGATTACCACCTCACGAACGCGGCGGCGGCGCGGGTCCTCGGACGCGGCGATCATTCCACGTCCGTCAACAGCCGCGCGCGGATCAGCGCGGCCCTGCCCCACGACACCCGCCTGGCCCGCGTGCTCGATCGCACGCGCGCGGACCTGGCCGGCACCCGCCGCGCCAGCGACGAGGGCCTGCGCGCGCGGCGCGACGCGGGTCGCCGGCGCGCCCTGGCCGCGACCTCCGCGCGGGAGTGGGACGAATACCGCTACTGGCGGCTGCGCGCCCTGCGTGCGGGAGGCACCTGGTGAGCGCGCGCACAACAGGTGCGACAGCGCGGGTGGAGCGGCCCGCCGTCCCGGTCCCGCGCGACGGATGGGTGCAGGTCGCCAACGCCTTCATCGACGAGGCCCCGCTCGACAATGAGCGCCTGGCGCACATCATCTTGATGAGCTACGCCTGGGACGAGGAGGCGTGCCATCCCTATCAGGAGGAGTTGGCCGCGCGGCTGGGGGTCTCGTTGCGCACGATCAAGCGGCGGGTCGGCGAGCTGCGCGCGGCGGCGCTGGTCACGGTGGAGCGCGGCGGGGGGCAGGACCACCCCAACGTCTACCATCTCCACGTCCGGCCCGTGCGCGACGACGACGACGTGCGCTTCACCACGATCCTGCACCGTGCGCTCGATGACGCGACGCTCTCGCAGGGGGCCAGGCGCGCGTACATCGTCCTGTGCCGCCGCGCCGGCGGGAATGGGTGGTGCCCGTGCAGCCACGCAGCGCTGGGGGCGGCGATCGGGGTCAAGCCGCGCGTGGTGTACGACTACGTGCGCGAGTTGGCCGACGCCGGCTATCTGCGCCTCACCGAGCGCCCCGGTCGGAGCAACCGCTACACCGTCGAGACGCCCGCGCGGCGCAAGCGGTCGGCGGGACACGGAGCCATCCCCCCGCTGGCTGCTGTGCCCTCCCCGCTGCCCGGGGAGGCCGCCGCGGATACCCGCTGGCGCGCCCTCTACGTCGAGCTGATGCGCGTGGAGCCGACGAAACGCCTGGGGCGGCGGGTGCGGACGCTGCTCGCCGATGTCGGCGAGGCCACGGTGCTAGAGGCGATCGAGGGCGCGGCCGAGTTCGCGGCGCGCATCCACGCCCGCGCGCTGACCATCGGCATGATCCGGGTCGAGGTGGGCAAGATCCGAGGCGAGGACGGGTTGCCGGCGCTGGACGCGCGGGCCACCGTCGAGGTGGTGGAGATCGCGCCGCCGCCGCTGGACATGGAGCCGGCCTGGCGCGACACACTGCACGAGCTGCGCGGCGAGCTGACGCCGGAGAACTACAAGCGCTGGTTGGAGCCCACGACGGTCGTAGGCTTCGACGGCGGGCTGCTGCGCGTCGGCGTGCCCGACCGCGTCGACCAGCAGTGGTTAGACAAGCGGCTGCGCGGGCCGATCGAGCGGGCGCTCGCCCGTGTCGCGCCGGGCGTGCGCGTCGCGTTCGAGGTGCGAGAAGAGGCTCCGGCCATGGATGAGGCGGCCGCCCCGCCACCGACTACCACGCCGTCGCGAGCCTCGCCGGCGCCCGGTGAGCGCCTGACCATCGCACGCTGCGCCCACTGCCACTATGCGCCCTGCCGCTGCCCCCGGAAGGAGCGGCGAATGCGGGAGCGCGCGGCCGGGAGGGTGACGCCATGAACGCGGCACATAAGCCCCTGCGCAGCCCCGCCACGGCGGGAGGAAAGGACGACGTATGCAGAGCCATCGTGTTGACCCCGAAAGGACTCTCCAGACCGACCGGCTGCTCCTCGAGCCACTGGGGCCGCAGCACGCTGCCGCCCTGTACGCGCCGCTGAGCGATCCGCGGCTCTACCTGTTCATCCCCCAAGACCCGCCGTCCTCGCCGCAGCGCCTCCGGGAACGCTACGTGGCGCTTGCAGCGCGCCGCTCACCCGATGGGCGGGAGGTGTGGCTGAACTGGGTCATGCGGCGGCGTGACACCGGGGGTGACGTGGGGACGGTGGAAGCGACCGTGCTGGCCGACCAGACGGCGTTCCTCGCGTACATGGTCTTCCCGCCCTACCAGGGTCAGGGCTTCGCACGCGAGGGGTGCGCGCGCGTGCTCGCGCACCTGGTCGAGGACTACCATGTGCCGCGCGTGGCCGCAGACATCGACACGCGCAACAACGCGTCGATCCATCTGGTCGAGGCCCTGGGCTTTGAGCGCAGCGGCACGACACGCAGCGCGGATTTCTTCAAAGGGGAGCCCAGCGACGAGTATCGGTACGAGCTGCGGGCCTCAAAAAGGGATCAAAGGGGAAACGACGGACAGGACGGACAAGAGTGAAGGTGGCAAGAGACGTAGTAAATCCCCGTGATCATTGACCGTCAACCCGCGCTCTTCACATGCGAGGAGGGAGACCAATGACGATAACAGACGTGACGCCCACGATCGGCGTGCTCGACATGGACGGCCTGCACCTGCCTGACAAACCCCTCGTGCCCATCCGGGGCACGATCCGGCACATCGGCGACCTGTACGCCGGCGCGCGACGGCACGGCCTGGCCCAACTGTGGGTGACGGCGGCGTGGGCGCACGCGGCGGGGCTGCCGGAGCCGGTCGCGCTGGTCAGGGCCATGACCGGGACGCCCCGGCACCTGCGCCACCCCTTCGTCGGCGACGCGCTCGGCGACCTGCACGCCTTCCCCGAGGGGCTGGCGCCGTGGATCTCGCTCGACAAGAAGGGCGAGGCCGGGGCGGGGCTCGCCGTGGCCTTCCCCGCCTACGACGAGAACGCAACGTGGGGCGAAGGCACGGACGCCGGCACGTTGCTGGCGGCGTTGACCGCGTACGCTGCGGCGGTGGGCGCGCCCTACGTGCGCAGCCCCGGCAAGACCGGGACGGACCTGATGGTGGCCTTGGGTCGGCGCGGGGGCCGACGCGACGCGGTGACGGACTGGCCGGTACCGGCGCGGGAGACGACGACGGTGCGCGATACCGTCTGGATGCGCACGCTGGCCCCGGCCGAGCGAGGCCGCGCCTACCTCCACTCGTACGATAAGAACGCGGCGTGGCTGGGGGCCTGCGCCAACGTGGAGCTGGGCCTGGGCGACCTGGAGGAGCGGACGGCCGGCGGCGACGCGGGCGCCGGGGGCGACGTGCCCTTCGACCCGAAGCTGCCGGGCTACTGGTGCGCGCGCGTCGCCGGCGCGGTCGAGGGGTGGTACTGCACGCCGACCATCGTGCGGGCCTTAGAGCGAGGCCAGGCCGTCGCGATCAGCCACGCCCACGTCTGGACGCGGCACAGTCGCGCCCTGGCGTCGTGGTACGCCCGGCTGCGCGACGCGCGGGCGGCGCTCTACGCGGACACGACGCCGGCGGGGCGCCTGGCCCTCGACGTGTTCAAGCTCACCTACGCGGTCACGATCAGCAGCTTCGCGGGGCAGTGGCACCGGCGGGACAGCGCGCTCTACCGGCCCGACTGGCGGCACGCCATCCTGGCGCAGGGCGCGGCCAACCTCTCGCGGGCGATCGCGCGCATGGACGCGGCCGGCTGCACGCC
>JAABUU010005507.1_pt1 | contig 14171 bp, 16 predicted proteins | sample 5559301 | NCBI WGS metagenome assembly JAABUU01 (sample SAMN10711884, study PRJNA513360) | rock metagenome | isolation source: Antarctica rocks | place: Antarctica: Victoria Land, Richard Nunatak white | reverse complement strand
CTTGCTGAGATAACTCTAGCAGAGTCACTTCCAGCTTTGAATGGAGAGCTGCTGTGGTGATGCGCGGGAAGCCGAGGCTCAACAATTGCATCGCGACAATGCGGTTGCGAGTTCGGGGATCGATGTCCGCAGAAAAGACATGGCAGCCACGCTTTAGAAGATTGAAGAAATCAGAGCTGAAGACGGTGAAAATGGACAACCTGTTGTGACTGGCCTGGAGCCACACCTAGCCACACCAAGTGAAAATCTAAGAGCAGCGCGGACGACAGTATTTCTTTAATCTAGATTCAGGACCTTGAGGCTTGCCAGACATTGAATTGTCGATTGCTGGGGGCCTTCAGTAGAAGAGACAGAAAGAATGGGAGGATCACCAAGTGATTGTTCAGCGCGGGAATTCAATGCAATAATAAGGTACTTATTTGAGCGAGAAATTGTCTCTCGGTGCAAACCTATACCCGAGTGAGCTATGTTGCCAACTGGCCTTCGTAGTCGTGGGGCTTCAGCGTGGGACGCAATCCATCTTGACCAATCCCCTGTTATCAACAAGCATACTGCGAGCAAGAAGGACAATTTGAAATTCGACTCATCAGTGCAGCTCTACATATCAATACTACCGTTGTACTGCTGGTGAAGCCCTAAGGTACGGACAATATGAGCTGCATACCGTACAACGTACTGTACTTGGATCCCGAGCCCGGATCCCTCTAGCACTGTTTCTTATCAGATGATACCCCAAGAAAGTGCAACTCTGATGCCAATGCCTTGATTAAGATATCTACTTAGCCTGGAGCTCAGTCGGGAATTGAAAGTCTCAAAGTCACACCCTCTGGCAGATTGCCATATCAGCGTGGTGCAGGTTAGCATTAGGGTTGAAGATTCTGTCAGACACGACACCGACCCTATTATCTGCTATGGAGCATGTTCTGGGTATCACCTATGCTCGTCCTCGCCCTCATCATCCCATCCACCATGACAATCTCATCCACGCCACCGACCCAACCCCATCCCTTCCCTTCTCACCCTAAACGCAACGGCGACGCTCAAACACAGAGCACTAATAAAGCCAAGCCAAGGAAAAAGCATAGCCACAAAGCAACCCCAGGAAAGAAGGTTTCACCAAGCCTGGAGATGAGCAAACATATCCCGCGACGACACGTTCCGATCTCCCCGGCCATTCCTCGCACCCGTTCACACTCAAGACATCTTCTTCCCGCTCGCAACGGGCCGGCCGCCCTGTCGCTGCTGCAGCATCATGAAGCCGACGACGGCGGCGGCGAGGAGGCCGATGATGACGATGTTGCCTGTTTGGTGTAGCACAGACGATGGTCAGTAAAGTAGAGGTAGGTACGTAGTAGGTAGGTTATAGAGAGTTAGAAACGAAGAGGGTGAAGAATGGAACTGAAACGTTGTTTGGGTCGGAGAAGGAAACCCGTGCTCCCCTCCGGCCCTATCCGCAGCGGGACAATTCGATGCCAACAGGCGAAAGTGAGTGAGTGGGTGAGTGGGTAAGAGTCTCCCCTTTCCCATGTCCCTGCCAGCCCCCAAAGGTGACCAACCCGAAACAAAACAAACAAAACAAAAACGCGTAAAAGGGTGAGTGAAAGGGACGGACGTACTCAGCAGGAAAGCAAACAGTCCCCGGACGAGATCGAGGACACCCTCAACGGACGTAAGAGCGACGGCGAAGACGGAGCGGAAGGCGGAGAAGATGGTGTTGAGGATGCCTTGGATGAGGCCGAGAATGGAGTTGATGAGGGACGCGAAGGAGGAGGTGATGCTCGTCATTTTTGCGAGGTTGCGTGAGTGTTGGAGAAGGGGTGGTTAGATTGTTGTTGGTTTGTTGGTTCTGGGTGAAGGGGGGGCTGTGAGGTAGGGTTGATGTAGTTGTAGCCGTGTAACCGTAATGGATAAGGTAATTTGTCAACGACGAACGTGTAGGTGTGGCTGGTTTTCAGGAATGTGAAAAGAGAGGAAGAAGTTGTGGCGCTGGGTCTCTGTTTTTATATCGGAGTGTTGTTGTTGTGAATGTACTGTGGTCGCTCAGATCAGGTATTCTTGTTGGTATGACGTCGTTGTGATCGCGATAATCCGAGAGCTGCAGCTGAGGTAGATTCCGTCCCTATAAGGTAGCTACAGGGATCAGCTTACAACCACAAAGGCACATCACGCTATTGCTGCTTCGCAGTCGTGATGCGACCAAGTACGCGTATAATCAACCGCGATTGAGTTTACAGCTTTTAAAATCGAAACATTTCATCTGACTGTGATCTCAAAGGTGAAGCTACAAGCACCACAAAGTTTATATGTGCATATAAGTACATACATGTACTACCAGATCCCGAAGCATGCATTTGCGTGGATCAAAGGAAAAGTAGATTCGGTCTATCGTTATGGACAGTATCAATGCAAATGTACTATTGTACTAAACACCCTGATGCGAGTCACAGAATCCTCGTTAATCATGAGACTGTCCCGAGAGGCCGTAAAACAGCAACACAAGCCCACACCAAATGTAGATACACGGAGGCCAATGTCCCCTCCACCACTGTCATCTTGTCCAGGCTGTTTCTGGCAGTTCTGCTTGATCGAAAGACACGTTTTCATTGAAAGGTGCCGCCCACAACGGATCGAGGCTCTCCTGTGTGACCGGCAGAGAAACACCCCCGCTTGAGTCAGCATCGACGTCGGCATGAGCCAGCTTTTGAGCGTCCCGAACAGTGAACCCATGCATGGGAAAGATTTCGGGATTCATCGGCGCCTCTACGGTTGCAAGATTGGAACCAGAGCCTCCGGTGGCTGTTCCTTTGAGGAAAGTGTCAATGTCGATCGAGTCGAGGTTGTTGGCTGCCAGCATCGAAGCTTGTGGAAAACTTAGATACGACGACGTTGTACTTAGTCGATATGTGTCACCGTCTCCAATCTCGGACGGCTCGGAAGCATAATGATTCTGTCCCATGAGAGGCGGGCTGAATCCATCCAAAGGTCTCAGATCTTCGACCTCGGATATCTCGCCCGATGAGGAAGTCGTCAGACCCGACTGACCGATGTTGCTATGGTCGAGACTCGCATATGATGGCGGCTGGCTATACGAAGCGGAGAATGCCGTATCGAGAGGTAAGTCGAAAGCGGACCAATCCACCGGAGGCATGCTAAGGCCAGCCGAGAAGGTCATTGGCTCAAATTCAGATGGCGAGTAATAGCCGTCAAATCCAGCAGTACCGTTGACCCGAAGGTTCTGTTGGCCGGTCAAGTTATCCAAGGCGGGCAATGACAAATCAAGTGGTGGGAGTGAGCTGTTGAGTCGCTCGACGGTCGAGCTGGACTTTGGCCGTGGCGAACCATGCTCAGACTTGCTGAGACGTACATCACGTTGAGCGCTGATGATTGAGTCATGAATCTGTGATGGAAGTGCATCCCCCAGAGTGGTCAACGGGAGGCTGTCCATCGAACGTTGGGCGACATCCGAGTGTCCATGGATGGTATGAGACCTGGGGATTTTATACGGAGCGCCACATTTGTGTGCCATGTCATTGTGCTTGTGTGCTGGCTTGTGATGACCATTCGAGAAGACCATGATGGAGTTCTCCGATCGAGCCGTTGTAAGTCCAGGTTTACGGGTGGGGATGCTTCTAGGTGGAGAGCTCTCCGGAGGGTCCATTTCCGGGACAGGGTCCAAGTAGTCCCTCTTAAGCGCACAGGTACAGCGAGCGCCATGGGTACAACAGCAGCTGTATTGGTCCACTGCGTACTGATCAGACACGGAAAGGATATCATCGACACGTGAGCTCACTTTTCGAGTCGGTCCTCTCCGCGAAGATGCACTCGCCCTTGGTGTGAGACTTTTCTCCACAGTCGCACTTTACATGAGCGGCGCGAGACTTGCGGAGACCGCGGCAGTGGGTGCATTGTGAGACGGGACGGCCTTTCTTGTTGATGTGTGTTAGAGGTCGATCTGGTGTAGTTACCATCAGCCACTGCTTCATGATACCCGGATCAATGACTTTCAGCAGTGTGGCAACACTTACCGGCATGTTGGCAATTGCTGACCCGATGACCTCTCACGCAAGCGTCACAGGCATACTTCTCTCCATCGATCAACATCGCCGGGAAGGAAGCGGACAAGCACAGGCCGACCGAAGCACGATCGGCTCGGGCGCGTGGAAAGAAGAGTAGGGTAGATGCTTCTAAGATCAAAGAGAAATGAACAAACAATCTCATTCACAGATGGACGGACATTCGACCTGATCGAGTCTCAATTGGAAGAAGGCTAGATGCACATCGCTCCGGGTATTATGCTGGATACCGAACGCCTATGGTGGTGAACTCAACGCCTGGAGAAAGGGAATTGCCCAGATGCAGGAAGCCCAGCCCAGCCTTGCACCTACTGGTGCCGGCCTTGGACAGCGGAACACCGAGAGCCGGTAGAGGCGACCAAAATAGGGTGTTTTATCTTGGCTTCTCTGATTTTCAGAGATAAGATTATTATGTGACAGTAAACGGAGATTTGGAGAGGGAAAGAGAATTGGAAATGTGGGTATGGATTGAAAGATATGGGTGTGGGTAGGTAAGGCGGTCGGTAAAGGCCTGTGATGCAGATCGCTTTGGGTAAGTTACGGAGGGATTTGCCGCAGCACCCGTTTCTTCTTCGCTCGCTGCCGGCGGCTCCTTTTCTTCCTTTTCTTCCTTTTCTTCTCTCTGTGGTCTTCTTCATTGCTTCTATAATACTTCCTCCTCAAGCGATCGAAGTTTCTATACTTCTATGCTTCTATGCTTCTATGCTTCTATGCTGCAACGCGGCGCATATATATGCAACGACAATACGACGTCTTGGCTTGTCCATTTCTGGCCTATGATTGCCTTCTCCGTTCTCCACTTCCTTAGTCGTATCACCATGTTCGCGCGTATAAGTAGAGTAGACGGGTTCTATTAATATTTTCGAAGATTATACAGATATCCCTTGTGTTCTTGCAGTTTACAGCACCGCCCTCATCCCTCATTCAGGCCAGTTCTCGTGGGGGTTAAGTTCGCATACCGTACCTCACTGTACGTGTACGTGTACGTGTACTGTACCACTGGACGCAAGAAATGAATCAAATGATCGACTTCGCCTCACTCCTCACTTCAGGAAGGTACATGTAAGATAAATCGCGCACCCACCCCGGATATCCTGAACCAAGGCGCATCTTTTGGCACAGACACAGCCTCCATCCCATCCACTCGATTGATATGCCTGACAGCCATCTGTCATTTCGCTCTGTAATAAGGTGTTGTATGTTGTAGGAGGAGGCCTGACTCGGCCGTCATATATCCAGACCATCATGTTTCGTTTCGTTTCGTTTTCGTTTCGCTTCGTCTCGTTCACTCACTCACCTGCTCGTTGTTAGGTGGCATCTCTCTCCTGGAATACAGCTGCACTCGGCGTGCTTGGATTCCTGACAGAGTGGCTTTCCCACAAATGATATCTCATCAACAGGATCAGAGAACGTACGAAGAAATCCGTCAAGAGGTATGGATTTCACCCAAAGATGACCCTCGATCAGGCACCGCCTTGTGACCTGCACATGGCAAGCTCCCAACACTGATATTGGGGAGGAGAGAGTCCTAGAGTAGAAGTATGGACCTGAATAGTTATTGGCAAACGCGCTCCAACTGGAGTGGCCGCTATATAGCCCTTATAACCCCAGCTCGAGACGTGACATCCATGGACATGATTCTCCCATTGCCTTGCGTGGTGCAAAAGTCCAGATGGCAGAAGTTGCAGTTCGGACGCCTGTACTGATCCGGGTTGGGAGACGTCGTGACACTCAATTGTAGTTGAAAGCTTCATGGTCTTCATGGTGGCTGCCTTGGGGCGTTGATGGCCCCGACGTCGATATCGTAGCCGTCATTGATGGTCACCATAACGTAGTCCTCGTCGAAACCAGCAGCCGGGCTGGTAACGACGCTGGTCACGGTTGCTTGAGACCTGATTTCGCCTGCGTCAATCCAGAAGGGGCCGCCGAGGGTGGTGAATGTAGAACCGGTCTGATTCACGTAGATGGTGGAGTTGAAGTCCTCCCTTGTGGGAGCCATCGAGGTAGTGATCGGTGTTGATTTAGCTGTAGCTTCCGGCTTATATCTTCATAAGTTTCGAATCGGATTTACCAGTGCTGCTGATCTGTTTGGTTTCCACCAATGTGAAAAGCTGCCGATTGGTTCCATTTGACCATAGATAGCCGCATTGCCAATAACTCGACCATCTGGCTGAGGCGTCTGAAAAGTCGACCCACCAACAGAGATCGCGCTCGTTAATGCCCGAAAGACGGGACTTGAATTGCTGATGCATCTGCCAAAAAGGCTGAAGAAGAGGAAGGCGCCCACCTGCACGGCCGCATTCAGAGCCAATATTCTGAATGTGGCGTGGGAGTCGTTGTTTGACCGGAAGAAGCAGCAATAGAGAAAGTTGTGGGTGAAGAAGCTGGTAGGATAGTCCAGCAAGACATCTAGCGTCCTCGCTGCGTGCCAGTGTCCGAAAAGGGCAAGCAAGAGTGCTTGATAGCGTTGAGTATGTGAAAGTTAACAAAGAGAAAGCTGGGTACTCCATGGTTGGTGAAATGAGTGTAGACAGACCAAGCAGCTGAAAACGGACTGAGGGAAGATCAAAGACCAAAGGCATAGAATGATTTTTTCTCAATCAGAGCAGCGCAAGGAAAGACAGATAGAACAGAGATACGTCCTGGGAAGCCAAGCCATCTCAGGAGAGAAATCAGCTCTCCCATATCCCCATAATCACAACCCTATAATCTCGAGACGCTCGTAGTAGTATCTCAGATGGCAGTTGGGTCAAACCTCTGCTGATGAGACACGGCGCTGAGGGTTTGATATATGTTGATGAAAGATGGGAATGGGCAGGAAGATGCAATTTTCCCCCTGGAAAGATGGTCCCTGGAGGGGAACAGAAGTTTATCGTAGCTTTGGTGTGCTCGAATGTTCCCCTGCTCGGTCCTCCTCGGGGTCTGTCTAGATAGGCAGAGAGGGGGAGCTCTTTAACGATTTTTCTGCTTGGCACTTGTACACATTTTGTTTCCCATCAGCAAGTCTGTTGGGATCATCAGATTACGCCCGCGGGACGTTATTGTGGGCTAATCAAATCAAAGATCCGGATCCGGCATAGTTGACATTGGAGCAACGAAGCTAAATAGAGGTTTGGATATGGTCCTCTTCAATACCTGGTATTATGATGAGCGGGTTACGGTGCTCCTTGTGAAAGGATCTCTATTATCTATGTCTACTACTATACTCTGGGTCCACCCCGAAGTTTTTTTGAACAGCATAGTATCAATCACACTAAATCAATTCGGATGCCCTATAACCCCATCTATTGCGACCCAGATTGAAACTCGTCAGTCATAACTTCATCATATCTTGAACTCCAACCCACCCTAAACGATCCCAGTATACCCCACCAAATCCACGCACTTCACTCCGATCCGGCTCTAAGCATCATCTCCCCACTCCTCCCCAACAACATCCTCAATCTCCACGACACCGCTGACCTCCCCTTTTTCATCCACGATCCCCAGTATTGTCCCAGGTTTCAAAAAGGTCCTGCCCCTAGGTTCCTCGCGCATTCTCTCGATCCACTCTCTCGCTTCATCGACCGTCGACTGCGCCAGGACAGAAATCCAGTCCGTCCTCTCGACGACGATGTCGCCCAGCTGACTGACGGGACAATCCATGTCTCGAAGTTTCTGGATTTGGCGCGGTGCAATCATCTTCCGGGGATGTACTCGGACCCAGCCGCCTGGGGATCGGACCGCTTCGACCATGATGTGTAGTGCTCGAAGTTCGGAGTTTGCGTGCGGTCGAACGATGGGGATTTGGTCTACCGTTGTTGCGATGTCGGCCATACGTTTGGGTCCGTTCTCCGCGACTCTCTGGCCGATGGCGCCGCCTGGATGGAAACTATGGAATACTTCGGTGGGGCCTTTGCCCGGAAGATTGTGTAATCTGCGCGCTACAGCGAGGGCGAGAGCGTCGCCAAGGGCAAGTGCCACGGTTGTGGAGGTGGTTGGGGCTGAGACGCCGAAGGAGGTTTGTTCAGGCTCGTGGATGGGTGCTGGGAGGAGGATGCCATTGATGCGATCGGCTAGAAGAGGACAGGCGGAGGGCTGGGTATGTTGTGTGAGAGCTATCAGGGCCGTATTGTATGGGAGATGGCTGATGAGGGATAGGAGCTCGGCAGTGCGTCCAGAAAAGCTAACAAGAAGGAAGATGTCATTCTAGGTCTCAATTAGCTGTGTACTATATTAGGTACACGTTCACAAGATAGTTTGACTTACCGGACCGACAACCCCAAGATCACCATGAAGTGCCTCTGTTGGGTGCAGAAAGGCGCTCCGTATACCGAAACTGTTCATCGTCGCAACAACTTTAGCCCCAATTTTCCCACTCTTACCCAATCCACTGACGACCAGTTTCCCTCCGTTTAGTATTGCCTTCGAAATGCGACTGACAGCGCTAGTAAACCCTTCCTGCGCCACCGAATTTGTGTCGTAAAGTCTCTCAAGGTGAGCCAAAGCAGTTCTCTCAGTCGAGATGACATGAATGGCAGTAGATATGTCGGCCGCATTGAGCGCAGATTTGAGTTGTTCGTCGGTGTCAGGTGGTGTCATCGGGAGTTGTAGGATTGATTCACACACCGGGGGCATCGAAGTAGGTAGCGATGGTGAGATAGGCGTCAGCAGCTGTGGTTTCCCTAAGCTGGACATGAGAGACATCCTGGGTCGATCTTCCATTGCTGCTGTCGAATGAGTCGTTATAGGTAGAGGATAAGAGATGTGTACGGGAGGACAACAAGGGGCGGTGGTGGCAGCCACACAGACGTTGATGAAAATACCTATATGGAACGGATTATATGGTAATCACTGTAGATACTGAGTATCTGATGAAGAAAGACGGGCAGTTGGGCGCAAAGAAGAGCTTTGAGAAGTGGCCGATGTTGAGAAGAAGAATAATATGCTAATGATAGAATAATAACTGGGAAGCTGAAACTGTCGTTACCTTATGGTTTCAAGGAAATCTGATACTGATACAATTAATATCTCCGGAGGCTCTTTGTAATCAGAATCGACCCTGCCTTTACTAAGGTATGTAAGTCCGTACACACTACTGTAGTGCATTTTTGAATTTGTTGTCCCGACCGATGCCGAAAGGCAACCGCTCATGCGAACGGGCACGCCATTTAACGTTCCAAGAAGAACTACCTGTACCTAAGGTATCTGCTGCATTATTGAAATTGTATTGGTGAGCATGTATGTAAGGTAGGCTGGCCTGGATGGTCGCACAGAGGGAAGGTTGATATGGTGAATATTAGAGAACTTTTGCAAAGTGTAAATAATTATTTACACTTCTAGGATAGGCTTAGTGGATCAGATTTTTATAAATCTGACCCTAGACAGAGTTCTGAAATGTTAGTGATTTTTGTAATGTGAAAATCATTAACACTTTATTTACACTATGAAACTAGTCTAGTTAAATCTAACTTAATAGATTATTATGACTTCATGCTGTGACAAAGACTTAAGAATTAGACATTAAATTTATATATTAATACTATATCTTTCATACTTTATCATTATACAAATTATTCAATTAATCATATAAATTAATTAAACTTCATAACTTTCACTTTTAAGTCTAATTGACTGTTAAACTCATTATCTACAGTTATACTGTCTTCTTTGTCTGTCTTTAACATTTTAATATTTATTAATTCTGTTTTAACTGCAGTTCTTGTTACTTTCATTCATTTCATCATTCTTCTCATCACTCTCATCATCACTCTCATTCATCTTATTACTCTCATCATCATTCTCATTCATTCTATCATCTTTCTTATCATTTTCATTACTTTCATCATCATCATCATTTCTCATGCAGACTCTGCAGTCATACATAATTCTTAATTAATAAAGAAAAAGAATATTATTCTGCTGTAGATCTATCTATAAAAGTAATTGTTAAAAGGTGGCACCACACTAATAGCATAGCTATCATGAGTTATATATCTAACACTCTCTCTAACCTGCGATCAGCCCACAACTGACCCACAGGTGTAAAGAGTGCACACAGATGACAGTTCAAACTTGTGACCTTTTGGACTTACTTTCTCACCATGAACTTGAATTACCAGCAGAGGTGGCCTAGGCACCATTTTATGCAAGTTATCATGCACTAACCTGAGCTCATAACCTGTTAAAAGGTGGCATCACACTAATAGCATAGCTATTGTGAGTTATATATCTAACAGTAATTAATATATAATGTTTGTTAAAAGGTGGCACCACACTAATAGCACAGCTATCATGAGTTATATATCTAACACTCTTCCTAACCTGCAATCAGCCCGCAACCAACCCACAGGTGTAAAGAGTGCACACAGATAGTGGTTCAAACTCATAACCTTTTGAACTTACTCTCTTACCATGAACTTAAACCACCAGCAGAGGTGGCCTAGGCACCATTTTATGCAAGTTATCACACACTAACTCAGGCTCATAACCTGTTAAAAGGTGGCACCACACTAATAGCACAGCTATTGTGAGTTATATATCTAACAATGTTCTTAAAAAGAGAACAGAGTTTTGATAGAAAATTAATGTAAAATTTATTTATAAGATAAAGTGATCTTATAACTCTTTAAGATATTATATGAAATCATTAATAAAGAAAAGAAAGCAGTATTTAACTAATTTTATTATTAATAATAAAAATTTAAAAATCAATTTCATCAGAGTTCTTAATGTATAAATTGAGATGATGAAAAAAGATAAAGCAAAAAAGTAAGCAAAGAAAAAGACTGCAGAAGAATTGATAAAATAAGAATGTTAAGATAAGAATGTAAGAGATGATTTGATGCTTTAAATAAAAAAAAAATAAAAAAAACAGTAATTAAAGTAAAGTGATCATCAGGTTGAGTCAGGCTCAGATTTTAGAACTTAACTCAACTCATTAAATTCTACTTTGCAACCTGACTCAACTCTGTGCAGAGTTGAGTTTTAAACAGAGTCAGATCAGACTATTCTTGACAGCTTAAACTAAATTAAAATTAATTAACTTCTGTTATTAAGCAGCTTTATATTGACAGCAGCTACTATTGCAACATTTTCAATTAACATTGTACATAATTCTTTTTGTTTAACTACATGTCTGCTTTACAAGCATTATATATAAACATTATTAACTTAATTATCAGATCACTCATTTTCTACAGAGCAAAAATACATTAATTAATACACTTTATCTTTTTAGTAAGTCTACAATGTATAAAAGATTACTTTTATCTTTTGCAATTTCTCTGATGTCATCAGATTCTCTTTTTTATGTAGCTCAGCAACTATATCATAAATAAGTCATGAAAGAGATTCTTAATATGTAAGAACTTATACTTTTAAAAAATGTATAAAGATATGTCTTACTTATCTTCTGCAAATTTATAATGACTGACTGATTTCACTTTAAGCTGTCATTATACTGATTAGAAATCTCTTCAATCAGTAATGAAAAGAATTTTAAATTTAAAGTGAAAGAATGCAGCTTCTGTCAATACTGTTGCTGCTGCATTGTGTAAGCTGATCAAAGAGTGTTAAAATTGAGCATTTTAATTTAATTTAATAATGCAATTATGTGACTCACTTAACTCTTTTTGTGCAGAAACTGATTTGAAAGAAGAAGAGTTGTTAATAATTTAATTTTTTTCTTTAAAAATGTCATGCTTAACAACTCATTCTTTGCTTTCATTTCATAAGCTTAATTCTGTCTTATAAATCTTTATCTGTAATTCATATTCTGTTCTCTTCAATGAATCTTATATTGTCAAATTCACAAGCTTTAGAATCTACTTAATATTTCTTTATGACTTTGACTTTTATTATGACTCTGTCACACTATACAACATAATTTTAATGTCAGTTTCTCTACTGTGAGAAGATCTATACTTAATAAAGAAATTGCAACTAACATGATTGAGATATTACACTTTACAAATTGTATTTATTGCTTTAAATTTCTCAGATAGTAGCTTGAGAAGAAATGATTATGAATCAATAAATCTAAATAATTATGCAGCTTAATTTAAATTGATCTTAGTTATCTACAAATTCACTGATAACAAAAACACAGCATTTATGTAAACAAATAATAATATAAAGACTTAACAAGTTCATTTATCTTTAATACAACACTTTCTACATTTTCTTTCTACAGAACATCTTACTTTTTGTATTAAGCTTTTTATATTTTCTTTCTGCATTATGTAAGTAAAGTAAGTAGTGAAGAGATATGATGCTGACTTTCATTTTAAAGATACATCATCAAAACAGAGAAAACTGAGTGTAAAGATTATCTTCATTAATGTAGTAAAAGTATTAAGCTTTATATCTCTCATCACTGAACTGAATCAATTCATCAACATAGTAAAAGCATCAAGCTTTATATTTCTCATCACTGAATGAGATTAATTCATCAGTAAGAGAACACATTCTATTAATATATTAAATTTTTCACTTCAATCTAAGAAGAAGAGAAAGAAAAAGATCAATAAAATTAATTTATTTATCTTAGACATTGCTGCATATCTGAAGAAAGAAGACTTTGCTGATCAACAAAAAAGAATAAAAACACTCATTAATTACTCTGAATTCACACTCAATACTGCACTGTCTCAAAGTACTTTAACTACTTCTTTTACTTCTTCTGACTCAAAATCTAGTACATAACTTCACTTATTATAATGCTCAATTATAATGCACAAAGTGTATATTAAATCAGAGACTAAATCATATTCAAGAACTTAGAAGCTCTTTATTTATTCTTTTATTAAGTTTTTTACATTCTGATATCACTTAAAAATTAATCTCATCACATTCTTCAGTGATCAATACATTCACAGATGCTGATATTGAAGAGACTCAAGAGCAGAATGATATGATAATGAATAGATTGAATATAGATCTCAAATATGATTCAGAATACAAGAAGCTCAAGATAAGAATTTAAAGAGCAAAATATACAATCAAGATAAGAGAGAAAATTGTTGCTAAGAGATATGCAGAGAATAAGCATGATGAGTATTAATAAATGATTATAGTGTTCTATATCAGACTTTAACTTTATTTATAATGATCTTTCTTACAAATCAGAATGTAATGACTGAGCAAAAGAAGAATGAAGATACTGCTCAGCAAAACAACTTAATTATAGCTGCTAAAGAAACACAAGCTCTGTATAAGCTTCTTAAAGCAAAGAGTGCTTTCTCAATAATTAAAGAAGAGATATATTAACTTTATTTGACATTTAATCTGTGCTGATATGATTAAATTGAAAAAGCAGGCAAGCATATTTAAAATTATTGAGATAATTATTTAAATGAAGTAGTTAAGCATTAAGAACAAATCATTCAATTTAACAGCTACAAACAACTTACTATAGCTGAAGATGAGAATTTAAATCTTGCTATATAGATTTTTAATAGCAGCATACTTAATTCAGAGCACATAGCAGACAAGAAAAATCATTAATGTATATTATATTTTTAACACTTCTTTATAATGAATCTGAAGACAAAAGCTAATGTTGTTTCATTCTATAATTATTAGCTTTCAACAGTGTTCAATGTTTCTGCAGATAAGAATGAAGAAGCAGAGATAATGCTGAGTAATGATGAAAGCAAAGTTATAGTAGCTTTTTCTGTTTAAATGATGCTTGTTAAAAGGTGGCACCACACTAATAGCACAGCTATCATGAGTTATATATCTAACACTTTCCCTAACCCATGATTGGCCTGCAATCAACCCACAGGTGTAAAGGGTGCACACAGACAGTGGTTCAAACTCATGACCTTTTGAACTTACTCTCTCACCATGGACTTGAACCACTGGCAGAGGTGGCCTAGGCACCACTTTATGCAAGTTATCATGCACTAACTCAGGCTCATAACCTGTTAAAAGGTGGCACCACACTAATAGCACAGCTATTGTGAGTTATATATCTAACAATGCTGAATAAAAACACTGATGATAAGTGCATCTTTTTTAAATCTGATGAACTTGTGCATGCAGATATCAGAAAGACAGTATTAAAAGAAAACAAAATATATTAATTCTGTACTGTTTATTTATCAGAGATTTAAC
>JAABUU010005505.1_pt1 | contig 14172 bp, 21 predicted proteins | sample 5559301 | NCBI WGS metagenome assembly JAABUU01 (sample SAMN10711884, study PRJNA513360) | rock metagenome | isolation source: Antarctica rocks | place: Antarctica: Victoria Land, Richard Nunatak white | reverse complement strand
CTGTTGACAAAAATTGCCCTTCGTCACTTGCACTTGCATTGGTGTTTCAATGCATGCAGTCTGGCTGCTTGTCTTCGCTTGCAGTGGCGTCTGACCACTGCAGCATGATGACATATATATATATTGTGAGTGCCCAGGCTTTCCATAAGCCCTTGACATTGCAAAAGTTGACCTTGGTGAGCGAGTCCCCTTTTTACCTATCTTGAAGAAAACCTGAAAATTCACAAATACTAAAGTAATTTACGCTTGTGCCTGAACGATGCTCGGTCTGTCCTGATAGGGAACGTTTTGGTTTACAGGTATAACGGCGTCGGGACTCTCCTTTGCGGTCTACCACCTGCTGCTTGCTGCTCAGTGCCAGCAAATATGTCGGCTGACAGCAGTTAGCAACAACTCCGACGGCAGCAAGGTCGGCAGCAGCTTCAAACATCCTGTGACATGTCTGCTGCACCACACACACTACACTGCACACTCAGGCAGCCACAGCCAGTCGGCTCAGAGACAGCTTCGGCATCTATGGCGCACCACAACCCATCACTGTCATCTTCGTTGCGCCTCTTTTCGCTAGTTGCTTGCCAGGTGACTCCCTTTCCAAAGTTACCATTTCCTCTGCTGATCGAAAAGCAAACTTGTTTCCGGGGTGCGGATGTACACAGACCACAAACAGATATGCCTCGTGGCTGCGCTGCAGTATTCTCTTCCCTTGTTTGGATGATTAGAGGACTCAAGCCACCAGCAGATTTGCCCCACGGCTGCACCGATGCATCCCTCTCTCTACCCTTTGCTTGCATGATTAGAAGACAGAGACCACAACCAGGTGTGCCTCATGGTTGTGCTGCAATACTCTCACCTTGTTTGCTTGAATGATTAGAAGGCTCAAGCCACCAGCAGGTATGCCTCATGGCTACTCTGCAGTACTCTCTGTCCTTGTTTGAATGATTAGAGGAAGCAAGCCACCAGCAGATTTATTTCATGGTTGCACTGCTGCATCTCTCTCTCTTCCTTTGCTTGAATGATTAGAAGACTAGAGCCACAGACAGATGTGCCTCATGGCTGCACTGCAGTGCTCTCTTCCCTTGTTTGCATGTCTAGAGGACTCGGGCCACCAGCAGGTTTACCTCATGTCTGCACTATTGTACTAGCCCTTGGACCCCAGGGCTAGTGTCTAAATGCCCTTGTTGCTTGAGGATTTGATTTGCTAGCTTTGCAGGCACTTCTGCACTTTTTGACCTCTACAGCCTCACTACAACTTCCCAGACCTTCCAGCAGCTGCTGCTGGCCATGAGCGGACGTGTGCCTTGTGCCTGCGCCTATACGTTTCCTGTTCTTGCCTGAGTGAAATACTACGTCGCCGTTTTCAGAGCCGTCCAAGACCCGTTTTCTGCTTGCTTCCTTCAGTTATATCCACTTCACAACTCTTATGTTTGAGGAACAATATATAAGTACCATGCTGACTACTGACTCTGGTGCTTGACGCTCGTGGCCGGCCAGCCTGCCTTCACTCAGCCTCACTCTGCCATTGAGCAGACATCCGACTGAGTCCAGTCATACATCAGGTAACATGCATGCGGCTCGGGAGCGGCCGTGCGACATCAGACGTAAGTATGATTGTTTTCGGTGCGTATGCAGCTTCTAAATGACTAAGTGATAGGCACTCGTTCGTTTTTCATCACGAGAGCGCATTTGTTTGGATCATCCGTGATCAAATGAGGATGATCCTTGTCATGTGGTACGTCAAACCGGATTCTCCAAAATGTTTAGCGCAATTTGGCGGAATAGATTTCGCAAGCGCTCTGCCTCAGCCATTGCAGCCTCAGCTTACTGTTGTGGCTATCCTGCCATTGCTCAGGACCTTTAGCACGTCGAGCTGCGTGGTATACCTTGGCAGCTGGTAGAGTGTGTGATTGCGACTGAACAGTCCGTTTGACACCTTTAGCAGTTGCCTTGTCTGTTGACTGCTACAGATAGCCCGTCAGCTTTACAGTAGCTGCATACTCTCAGTTTTCACACTGCAGAGCAGACAATAGTCGTCATCATGGCGCTGCTCGTGCCTGTCAGCATGGCATTGTATCGTAGTAGCACTTGAGAAATGGGCTGCAGCCTGACCAAGCCGCAGCCTGACATCGCCGCGAACTTGCCCGCTTGTTCTGAAGAGCAAGTCAGAGTGCTGCACGCAATTTCGCGCAACGCGCCATCAACGGTACTTTGCGAATCAGACAAATCCTGAATCGTGCTTTGAAGCAGTTCTAGCAGGTCCTCAACTTTCCAATCATGTTTCTCTTCTGCAGGTGGTGACAGACAACCACACATTTCCTCAGCAAGTTACCTTTTCAAGTCTATTGGCGCACAAGGCAGCTTTTAGTGGACTTGATATTCCAGTAGACACAAGGTCTCGGCGCGCCTCTTCTCTTGCTCCTGGTCCTGAAACCCCCAGTGCAACACCATTCCGAGATGCACGACATGGCTCAGAAACAGCCCCAAGATTCTCCTGGAGAGCAACAGCAGCAGTTCTGCAAGCTCGTGCCCGGCGCTTTTCCAGCAGCTCAACAGCAAACAGGCCTAATGAAAGGCGCAGTGCAGAAGCCTATCGTGAACATGAGCTGTCTGCTGCCTCCCAGTCTCAGCGCATAGACAGCAGTGAGTCCACAGCATTCGGATATGCAGATGTGCCCGACAGGAAGAGCACCCAGCAGCATGGCCTGCACAAGGACAGCCATGATTTTGCCAACCCTGTGAATCTCACCCCTCAGTCTGTCATATCAGCTGTACATGGCCACTCAACTCGGACCACTCCCTCTGATGTTGTGTGCGTCAGTCATGGGCAAGCCCAGAGACCAGGCGGCAGCAGTGCATTGCAGAAGGAACCATGCACACCAGACAACTTTGCAGCTCATTTTGAAGCTGCTGCTCAGCTGGCAGCTGCTCCCCAGAGCCTCACCAGCAGATACCAGATGCGCTCTGTGCCAAGCGACACCAAGTGCCAGCACCGTGTACGCAGGGCATTGAGCACCGTCACAAAACGTGTGCCCTCCGCTCCAAACACTGCTTGTGACTACATTTCAAGGAGGTCATACAGTCATGCATACTCAAGAGCACTGTCCCCTTCTGCACAGTCTCTCAGCTGGGCAGCAAAGGAGAAGTCCTTCCAGCGCATGGTCCCACATGGTGCATCCATGCTGACTGCTAATCAACCGGGCCTTCATGCCAATGGGGCTGTTCTGACTCATGGCCAGCACCGGCCTCCCCCCTTGCCCAGCAACGAGATTGCTAGGCAGGAAGCTTTGGAAGCTCTCAACATCCTTCAGGAGCCGCCAGCTGCTGCTTTGCATGATGTTGCAGCATGTGCAGCCGGTGCCTTCCAAGTGCCTGTTGTGACTATCACACTCATTGGCAACAAGACCGTCTGGTGTCAGGTCAGTCACCATGCCATCTTCAACATGCCTTCTGCACCACCTGCATGGCCACACACTCAAAGGTGTGACATGTGCTGTATCACATGCCTGCCTCTGCATGCTTCCTCTTTTGTCTCCTGGATGTCACACATCAATCATGACTGCACTGCATGCTTCATGCCTGGACACTGCCTTGTTGCGTCACTCATGAGCTAGTGTGCTGATTGATTGGCTGTGGTTGGTGCAGACCCAATCTGGTCAGGCAGGCTTTCAGGGTAGGCAGTTGTGCATTGGCGCATGGACACTTCTGTTCCCAAAGCCAGAGGTCATGGTGGTGCCAGACTGCCTCACAGACTTCAGGTACACTGAATCACCATCTGCTGCAAATCCCACATACGCAACTATGCACAAGGCACCATCAGTGCTGACAGTGCAGCCCTGTTGCACCATCCAATTGCATCAGCATTCGCCACTTCCTGGAGCACATGCTTGCAACGCTTGCGTTGACTTGTCAAGCTCATCTTCCTGCAGCATGTCAACTACATCTGTGTTTGCTGTCCCACATACCTGTTCACCCCCCTCCTTTTACCTGCAGGCTGCAACACCACCCTATGGTTGTCAAGGAGCCTGGACTCCGCTTTTACGCTGCAGCTCCCCTCGTTCTTTCCAATGGCTTCTGCGCTGGATGCATGTAAGCCACATCCTCATAGCAGTATGCACACACGCATGCACTGTAGTAGCGTTGCGGCTGGACATAACCATGTATATACATTGTTGCAGCATGCAGTTGCAGCTTCACAACACATGCACTGCACAAGGTTCACGCATAAGCAGGGCTTTGCAAGCAATTCAGTCATGAGCACAGCGTATGGATTCATACATGCCCAGCGCCAGCTCACTGTCATATGTCCTGCTTGCTGCACCGCAGGAGCATCACCGACATGTTGCCCCGGGACCTGGATGCACAGGGCCAGAGCCTGCTCACCAGGTTTGCAGGCATGGCAGTGCGCCACCTGGAGCAGGCCAGCCTTGCTAAGAGCCTAGCACACCAGGCCTACATTAAGGGGCATGCTGCTGCTCTCTGCAATGCCACACGTGGGTCTGGTGACCCTGCCATGCTGTGTGACATCTCCAACCAGCAGCACTGGAGGATACTGGCTGTCAACCAAGCCTGGGTTGCTGCCAGCGGTATATGCAGGTCAGCCTCTTCCGTCTCAGGTTGTGGACTCGCATGCAGTACACAGGAAGACACAGCCCTGAAATGCAATGCTGAAGGTGTGCAGAGGTTTGCAATCAACTGTTATCTGAAGCAAACACGACCTGTGTATCGGCTGTAGTCCGGAGTCAGGAACAACAGAAAGGGCAGCAGGGTTTGAGCTGGTCTGACTTTGGCCCTCACATCACACAGCAGCAGCAGCAGCAGCAATGGCAAGCAATGCTCAAGTGAGTTGCCTGGCTGCAGGGAGCATGCCGAGGGCAGTCTGCTGTGGGACGTGTTCTACGCGCCAGACATGGGCTTGCAACCTGTGGCCCAGATGTGCATGGAGAGCGCAGCCCGCCAGACCACCTTCAACCTGCAGCTGGCCAGCCAACTGGATCACCAGGATTACCTCACCATCAAGACTCTGGACTTCCGCTTCAGGTGCCACTACATGTCCAGTGTCACGTGTCAAGAGCATGATGTCATTCACAGGCAGCATGAGGCAACATGCTGACGGCTAACATGTAGGCTGTCATGGGCATGTGCAGTATGCAGCACAACCTCATCGCTTGTGTGAACAAACCCCTGCCCAGTTATGTCACCTCTACAACACTGTCTTTGTAGACTGAGGGACCCACGTGTGTGACATACCTGCAAGTCAGCTGCATGAGGTTTATTTCTGCTATCCTTGAGCATGGCTTGTTTTATGCTGCTCATCACAGACCTAAGTAAAGCTGATAAGACGTATTGAGAAGCAGTGTCAGACTTCACGAGAGGTGCCTCCTGAGTCTTGGTATTGGTATGGCAGGCCGACAGTGCTTCAGAGCAGTGCGGACAGTGTGGCGCAAAGCTTCTACTATGCTACAATACGGGATCCTGAAAAGCCTGCTAATCAGCGCAGCAGGAGTGGCTGCCGCATCATCAACAGCGATGAAGCATCCCCAATCATACTGCCGCCGATCTCTGGGACCATAGCTGAGACTGAGCCTTTCACAGCTGTCAATCTGGGGCCGCTTCTGGGGCAGGGGGGGTCAGGACATGTCTACAGGGGCACCTGGAATGGTGCCACTGTGGCTGTCAAGGTACGCCAACCACTCACATCTGAGCTACCCTTGTGCCAGTTACTAAACACAATATACTTTTTCATATGCTTCTGTTTGTCTCGTGATCCCAACCAACCTGTCTGTTTGCCAGCTAGACAAGTACAGCTGATTGCCCTGCGAGTATCGTTGCACAGCTTTGCTAAGCTCCTGCTGTGTATCTGCTTGTTGGTACGTCTAGCTATTTCAAATTTGCATTCGTCAATGCCTGTGTTGGTGGTGAGTAGCATGTGTGTATGCACAGGTGGTGGAGGCACTGCATGCCAAGGGGGATGAAAGCAACGCGCCCCTGAAGCCTCTGGAGGCCATGCTCAGCATTGACCTGGCTCACCCAAACATCATCCATACCTACAAGTTCTACACCAGAATACGCCAGGTATGTCCTGCCTCCTATCTGCTTTCTCACTTTGCTGACACACTACATGTATTCAATGACAAGGGATGTCACCATGTATGGCAGTTTGTGCTAGTGTTGTGGACTGCTTCTTGTTGCCATTGCATCTCAGTGTGACTGTTATTGCATATCATATTTGAGCAATTGATGAGCAGATTGGGGCGTGTGCAGGGGCATGCACGGCAGGAGCTGCAGAGTGCTGATACTGCAGAGCGCAAGGTTTCTGAGACATGGATGGTGCTGGAGTTTTGCAGCAAAGGATCCCTGCAAGATGCCTTGGACAGGTACGGCTGCTTGTCTTCCCTGGTCATCTTCTGTTTTTTTTGCCATGATAGCCACAGTTGCAGCCGTATCCTACTATCTTGTTGCGCATGCCATTAAGGGTGTTCAGTTTTCGACTCCACGACAATCTGTCCACCTTGCAGTGATGAAATCAAGCCTGATGTCTTTGTTAGTGTGAGACTCAGGTTTGATTGCATCAAACAAAGTATCCTTGAACAGGATAGCACAGCATGCCATGATAAGTCAAGTGCCTAGTCCAGCAGGTCTTGATGGTTAATAAGCTCATGCACTGTTGTGCAGAGGCTGGTTTCGGAGCAGGAAAGCTGTCATGGATGGCTCTGCTGACTTGGAGGCAATCATCATGACTGCTACTGAGATTGCCAGGTATGCATGACACTGCTGTCACCCAGGCCCAGTGCCCTGCAACCAGTCATGTGCTCACATCTCATGCAAGGTCCTTTGGCCCTGCTGCTCATTCAGTTGTGTGAAGCTGGCAGTGCCTGCTCAGCCTCACGATTGCACTGCACTGGGCCTGTCCCCATGAAACCTAACATCCCCAATACATAGCATTTGGTGTTGAAGCAACCAGATGTTAGACACTTACAAAGGCACAGCATGCATATAGCATAGTGTGCGCCCTTGTGAGCCGTTATGTCTGTATCAGACCATCAACAATATGCACATACTTCACCAAAGTGAGTGATGTCTGCCATGTGCACCGGCAACATGTACCGCCTGGTGCTGTCAAAACATCTGATCCTCAGCATACAAACTGAAACTGTTCTGCAGTGCCATGGCCTATCTACACAGCCTGGACATCTTGCACGGGGACCTGTCCAGCAACAACGTCTTGCTGGCATGCAACAGCGATGACCAACGGGGCTTCACAGCCAAGGTGGCCGACTTTGGGCTGGCACGCATGCTGCCCCAGGGGGAAACCATCCAGACCCGCGCCATCGGCACCATCACTCACATGCCTCCTGAGCTCATGCTGGAAGGTCAGCTCAACCCTGTTCCTATGACCCTCTTTGGCACAGCAGCAAGGGGCTTTTTTGATGTGCAGCTGATTGTGTGTGTGCTAGGCTTGTTTGCTCTGATTGCGAATGCAATGCAAGACACCTTGTTTTCGCATACACAACATGGCCGTGCAGAGGTAAGCATGACTGTGTTGTGTATGCCGCGTGCTGCAGTTTCATGCTGATACTTTGGGTTGCAAATGGCAGGTAGTTTGAGCCAGGCTGTTGATGTGTATGCTTTTGGAGTGGTGTTGTGGGAGATGTACACAGGGCAGCGGCCCTGGGCAGGCATGCGCCACGCCCAGATTGTGCACACCATCTGCGGCCTCAACCAGCAGCTTGAGTTCCCCTATGGCACACCTGCCCGCTTTGAGGTCAGCCAGCTTCATTCTCAATGCTCCATGACACGCACGCACAGCCTGGCAGTCTTTGCGCCAGGTTCTTGCTGCTGAGATGGCAGTGATGGGTGCTGCTCAGTGTTGCTGCAAGACTGTTGGTGCGCAGAAACAAGATGTGTGCACAGAAGACATGTGCGGCAACATCTTTCATTGTCGGGCAGCTGCATGCAGTATGCTTGCAATCATGACAGAACCCTCCAAGCAGGTGGATGAACTTTGCAGGAACTGGGGTTGGCATGCATGCACCCAGACGCAGATGAGCGGCCCAGCTTCACTCAGATCATTGCAACCTTGGATGAGCTCACTGTCTTGGCGGCTGAAGACCCTCTGGAAATGATGTCTGAGGGCTACCCTATGCACATACTATGATCATCTACCTGCGACACTGTTACTGTGTATATCATAATCTCTACCTGCTAGACATCTCCTGTTCATACCTACAAGGTAGAAGGCACAGCTATGAGCTAAGCTGCTACTCCTTGTACTTGTATATCAAGTCCTGCTGCAGTTGAGTGAGTGTCTCGTTTGGTCATTTCGCGTTGGTTGTATCCATCAGTTTTGGTTAGTGATGCAACAAGATGCTGCTGCTAGAGGCTGCTTTTTGCAAGTGCCCTTTGGGTTGAGCCCATGAAGACAGGTTGCAGACTGTTGCATCAGCAGTATGGTCGTTTTCCTGGTCCATTCCTCCTGCCTTTACATGTGCTATGTAGCACTGCGTCTTTTTGAAGTATGACATACTTAGTATGTACATGTCCTCAAGCAGGATCCATATATCCTACGTACATATATATAGGGTAACACCAGAGTGATGGGGGTATTGGCTTTACCGTATTGTGTACTTCCTTTTATGTATGAAGTATGTATGTGACTCAAGCGTAGATGTTCCTTTTGAACAGTAACAATTTCTTTGACACTTGGTACTAAAGCTGGCAGTCCACGTCAATGCTTTAATGCTATGGTAGTTTGCATGGTGAAGCCTTGAGCAACACTTAATGTAACATGATGTGCTGTGTCATGTGCAACAGCTGCCCCATGCAGACAATGTTCCAAAGGTATGCACACAACAGAGAGTCAACAAAGCCTTAGCCTGTTGGCCCTGAACAAACAACCACATCTCGTTGCAGTAGATGTCAACTGCACTGCCATAAAGCACATTTCTGAGGTGAACTTCAGGCTTTGAAGTGCCAAGAAGGACACACAACGAACGCTTTAGACATGACGTCTACCAAGTTCTTCCTGATGGTGTAAGTGCAAAAGCAAGGACATGTACAACAGGCATCACAGCACCACACATATGCCTCTCTTGGGGCATGAAGATGCCACGCATATGCCTCTACTGAGGCCTTCACAAATTCAACCTGCTCCTATTGCTTGGCTCCAGGCCTGCCTGAGCAGCCAATTGGTGCAAAAACGGACCCAGCTGTGCATGCTGGGTCCCATACTCAACAACCCTAATATGCTCTTTGGCCCAGTCACCAAAGACAGTGTCAGAATAAAACTCTCTACGAATGGCTGATGACTCCCGCTCTAGAGCCAGTACAGTATGCACTGGGTGGCTTGATGCATCATCTGTTCTCCAATTTGTGGCTACATGCTGCCACATGGGTGTGAAATGAGCATCATGTGCACCACCGCGGCTGCCAACAATCAGCAAGCTGTACTGACCAACAAGTGGCAGCATGAACTTTTGGAAGTCTGTCTGAGTAGCAGTGTACTCTGGGTCTAGCAGAACAATTGAGCCCTTATCATACACGCTTCCATGCAGCTGTATTAGCTCCTTTTTATGCCTGGCAACTGCCCCTAAAGCTTCCCCTGCTGTAACATAATCCACAGCAGATCCCCAGCGCTGTAAGACTGCTGCTGGTGACGTCATTGTTCTGCCCAAAACAGTTGACAGCACTCCATCATAGTTGGTCGTCAAAGCAAGCTTGACTGCTTTGCCCAGTGCTCTGATGGCATGCGCTGTCATGCTATCCAGGTCTGGCTGCACACACCAGACACTGCATGTTGGCATCAGCCTTGAGAAGGTTTGCAACAATCTGCCGTCTTGTGCTTGCCTCATGCATGTTGCCAATTATGATCACAAGCATCAGCTGAAGATGCTTCATGTCTGCACCGACTGTACTGCAGGTGCATAACATGGTAACATGGTTGGCAGTGGCTAGTGGCTAGTGGCAGTGGCTGTGGCTAGCCCAACAGCAGCAGGTTAGCAATGTTGCATGCATGTCCAGCCTTTCTGGAAAGCTGATGCACTCAAACATGCATGCAGACAGAATAGCCCTGCACCTGGAGTTGTTGCAGCAACACCAGTGTCAACTCCCCAAGAAAGACCTTTTCATCTGCAGTAGGATGGCCAGGAAAGCCTTTGATGACCTGCATCCCTTTCAGCAGCAGCGCCTGTGCTGCTGCATAATCGAAGCCTGCGTATATATGCATACAACTATCAGTCCACAACTTTGCTCAGCGTTTCTGCCTGAATTTGCTGTAAAGCAGCAGGTGAGATAGGAGCTCTATCTCACCTGCTGGATCTGTCAAAAGCTTGTCAATCTCTGCTGAGAAGTCTGGACCATACTGGCGTTTGATTGTGCCAAAAAGTGCTTGATACAGGCCTTCCCAGCTTCTGCCGGCATTTTGTACGTCAGCCAACTCCCTTGTATGAGCTGGCAACCAGACAGGCTTGGGACACAGATTGGCAACAAGGCCAGTACCAGCCAGGAGTACAAGTTGCTCATCTTTGACCGCTTGCACAAGGTCTTCTGGGGGTGGAAAGGGTACATGTAAAGCTGAACCAGGGCACTGCTGAAGCTGCTGCTGTCTCCACGCTAGGAAGGTCTTTAGGAGCCACCCAGCCACAAGTCCGGCTGCAAAGGTCAAGGCGAAGCCGGCCACAGACATTCTGACTGCCACGCGGACTTGCACTGCGAAAGGGGGGCAACACCTGAGAAGCGCAGGCAACGTCTTACGCGACGCTCAGGCGCTCATGCGCTGATGTGATTTACTGAGTGTGCTTGTGCGCGGCAAAGTATCTGCCGGTAACCGGTCTCAAGTCGAGCAACGTTTACCTCCATCAGTCAGATCAAGTGTATGTACTTTATGAACGACGAGTGTCGTCATGCTGCTGGCCAACTTCTGAGTTGCTCTTTGACGTCGACTTGAAATTATAGCTGAGAAGCGACATGCCGGCCATTAGCGTCAATGCTTGCGATGCTACAAAAGCATCGCCGCAACGGATTCTGTGGGAATGTCGTTTCGGACCTAGCTCCGAGACCAGCTGCAGTTCCGAAACCTTTTCCTGCTGCACTTCACCACAGCTCCACAAAAGACTCTCGTTTGCTCAGGGTCTCCGCTTACAGTCTTCGCTTATTCTGTCTGAATTGCTTGAGCTTCGCCGAACCATAGTTGCAGGCGTTCTGTTTGTCACTCTGCCAGGCGCTGCATGCCCCCAAAGATCAGCGTCAAGTCAGCTGGCAAAGCTGGTAATCGAAAGAAAGGCGAAGACGCAGACGCTGGCTACAAGAAGGTCAGCTTTGGATCTCTTGCAATACTGTAAAGTTCCTTTCCATGCACCTTGTCTGTTTGAGAAGCCTATGCTGGTACGCAGGGTTCTGCCTCCACTGCTGCACCGAGGAGAGCTAAGCGAGCCAACAGCAGTAAGCGGTTTCGTGATGAGGATGAGGGGTATGAAGAAGCTTACGCAGAGGTGACGTCAATCTTTGAGCTGTCTAAACATGAAATTGCAAGCTGCAGCTTCTGCAGCTGCTTTTCAGGCTCTCTTGTGCCTGTATTGGTTGCTGCCCATCAACACACCTGCTGCGCATTCTCACATCAGCAGCTTTGTAAATGCACAGCAGATGCTAACAAGCTTTGCAGATGCTTACAAGATGTGCCAAATATTGAAGCTGAAGTCCTGACTCTGGTGCATGCAGATTCCTATAGGCGCAGAGGCTGTTGGTGTCGGTGCTGATGACCTTGAGGAGCTCGAAGAAGATGATGACGATTATATTCGTCTCGGCCACGAAGATGAGCACGAAGCAGACTTTTCCAAGCTGCAGCTCAAGCCTGATCACCAGAACAGGCAAGCCGTCAGTCTTTCTGCTGCAGCCGCTGCTTTGATCAGCAACTTGCAGCTTGCATGGACACCAAGCATGTCAAACCTCGTTCACTTTGCAGTTCCAGTACTCAGGTTCACCTCCTTTGTTCAACAATACTATTGCAGCAGTCTTAGCTGCTGTTACCCTGCAACTACCATGCATGTGTCCTGTTTTAATGTAATTTATGCCACTTGACATGTCACACACACATCAAATAAACACGTTGCTGTGTTTCAGGCCGCTGTGGGTCTGTCCTGATGGAAGAATCTTTTTGGAGACGTACTCACCTGTCTATAAGCAGGCCTATGACTTCCTTATTGCCGTAGCAGAGCCAGTGTGCCGGCCTGAGGCAGTGCATGAGTATGTCATGACCCCACACTCTCTCTATGCAGCAGTGTCTGTCGGCTTGGAGACAGATACCATTGTTTCAGTGCTAAACCGCCTGTCCAAGGTAACAAAGCCTTCCTCATACAGTAGGGAAGTCTGCTAGTTGAAATCTAAATGTGCTCGATGACACACAGGCATCAAATCCTCCATAAACTACTGCATGTGCTCAAACGTACTACCATGGTTTGCTTGCCCAACACTTTGGTAGTCATGAGAGCTGTTTGGTCCAATACCACCACATTGTAATTGGCCTGTTTCTTTTGGCAGGTCTCGCTGCCAGCAGAGATCCGCCAGTTTGTACACGCCAGTACAGGCAACTATGGCAAAGTCAAGCTTGTGCTCCAGCGCAACGCTTTCTTTGTGGAGAGCCCCTTCCCAGATGTGCTGCACACTCTGTTGCAGGTTTGCAACCAGCTCATGAGCCTGTGCACTCAAGATCTACAGTGCACTCAAATTGCAGACTGTAGATTTGCTGGATCTCAATATTGCCTGGACAGGAGGCACGCTGCTGCGTGCTTGATCTTACTTTGACTTGCGGATCGCTGCAGGCTGTTGCCTGTTGTTGTCACAGAAGCAGTTCATGTTGCAAGGCTGGATGCACCAGCGTATCTGTAGCTTGTCCTGTTGCTGCATGTCTGTCCGGTAACTTCAGGTATGTGCTCTCAGGATGAGACAATCAGCAGGGCAAGAGTGATCAGGGACAATGCAGCAGACTTCACTGTTGCCAATGCTCCCAGGGAACAAGCTGCCATTGATCTCACAAATGTGGATGCAGCAGATCCAACAGATGATCCACACAATGACGCTGAGCCTGAAACGATTCAAAAGGGTGAGTGGCAGCCTTCTAGCGGCCTGCCTGGGACAGCAGACCAAAGCTCTGCTGCCGCTGCTGCTCTAGCCATGGACGTGGACCCCGACAGGATGCTGCACTCGTTTGAGATCGACTCCACCCAGGTGTGATGCAATGCGATACATTCTATGGGTAACAGCCAAAACGGGTGTGCATGCTCACGTTATCAGTTGTCAGGCTGCTCCTGGTCTGCGCGCTGAGGTTGATTTGACGGCACAAAATGAACCTCTTCTTGGCTTGAGTCTCCTTTTTGTGTGGTCACAACGACGTTGCCCTGATTGTTGAGGGATGAAGGCCACTGGTACTCTTGCTCACCCAAAGGGTGCTTGCAGCCAGTCGGTACCAGGCTAAGCAGGCACACAGTCTCACTATGTTTAACAGCTTTGAACTATGAGTCTGATGTCTGCAGACCAGCGGCACTCAATGAGGCCAACCTTGGTTATGAAAGCCATAAGCTGATCACTGCTATTCTCGATATTAATGTGCAACTGATGCAGTGTCAATGTATCCAGGTAGAGCATGTGAAGCAGCGCTGTCTGCCTGGGGGTCTGAACTATCCCATGCTGGAAGAGTATGACTTCCGCAATGACACTCAGAATCCAGATCTCAGCATTGACCTGAAGCCTCATGTGAGCTTGAGGCCTTATCAGGAGAAGAGCCTGAGCAAGATGTTTGGCAACGGGCGTGCCCGCTCAGGTAATCATGCTTTCAGCCTGCTGTGCTCACCGGAAAGCTACCTTTCTGTGCAAGGGAAACTTCCTTGTTTGGATTGGTGACCAGTTTTGACCAACACCCATGCATTCAAAGAGTTTGCCATGCAAGAGACGACAGATAGCATTGCCTGGTCACAAGACTACATCTCTCACCATCAGGAACAGCAGATTTCACCCTTTTCCTGCTCTATATAAGCGGCTTGATGTCCTCTATCTTTCCCCAGCGTCAGATAGCCTGGGGTCTCTGTGGACTCCAAAATCCAGGGCATGGCTTGACACACTTTACATCCTCTGATGTTTGCTGAATGGTACTTTGTACTGGATCACCCCTGCTGTGTCTGAGACACT